>Ga0210393_10003167_pt1 | contig 13280 bp, 14 predicted proteins | sample IncBWC27OmetaG_FD_160068 | JGI IMG/M metagenome (GOLD analysis project Ga0210393, IMG submission 160068) | Forest soil microbial communities from Barre Woods Harvard Forest LTER site, Petersham, Massachusetts, United States - Inc-BW-C-27-O ... | reverse complement strand
ATCCGCAATGGTCTTGCCGATGCTCTCGTCGGAGTTCGCGGAGATCGTGCCGACCTGCGCAATCGCCTTCGGATCCTTGCAGGGCTTGGAGAGCTTCTTCAGCTCCTCGGTGGCCGCGCCGACCGCTTGGTCGATGCCGCGCTTCAGGTCCATCGGGTTGATGCCCGCCGCAACGGCCTTCAGACCCTCACGGATGATCGCCTGCGCGAGAACGGTGGCGGTGGTGGTGCCATCGCCGGCTTCGTCGGAGGTGTTGGAAGCGACTTCCTTCACCATCTGCGCGCCCATGTTCTCGAACTTGTCCTTCAGTTCGATTTCCTTTGCAACGGAGACACCGTCCTTGGTGACGGTGGGAGCACCGAAGCTCTTGTCGAGCACGGCGTTACGGCCTTTGGGGCCCAGCGTGACCTTGACGGCATTCGCCAAAATATTCACACCCTTGAACATGCGTGCCCGAGCGTCGTCGCTGAAGCGTACGTCTTTAGCTGCCATTTGCTGATTCCTCTAATTAAATTTGATTTGCACGAAGTAAATTCGGAACGGCAGGGCTTACTTGCCTTCCACGATGGCCATGATGTCTTCCTCGCGCATCACAACCAGTTCGTCGCCGTCCATCTTCACTTCGGTGCCGCTGTACTTGCCGAACAGAATCTTGTCGCCGACTTTGACGTCCAGCGGGCGAATCTCGCCGTTCTCTAAAATCTTGCCCTTGCCGACGGCAATAACCTTGCCGAAAATGGGCTTCTCGGTCGCGGTGTCCGGGATCACGATGCCACCTGGAGACTTACGCTCCTCTTCCTCTCTTTTCACGATCACGCGGTCATGAAGGGGACGAATCTTCATAAGACAAGACTCCTAAGCTTGGGTTTGGTTAACAAAGGGTGGGTGTTGTTAGCACTCTCCCCTAGAGGCTGCTAATCATAGCGGTGAATTGTTACGATTCAAGCCCTAGGCGCGTTAATTTTTGCGGTACCGCAGCAATGTCAAGGGACTGGCGCCCCTACGCGCCGGCTACTAGAGTGCCGCCCATGAAACGCTCTCTCAGCACTGTTTGGGTCGCTCTTTTTTTGCTCCCCTCGATGCTCGGCCTCGCGGGGTTTGCCCAGGCCAAACCCTGGTGGATGCGGGGCATCGATTCCAACGAAACGGATTTTCTGCCGCCCGATGTCGCCTTTCGAGTCGCCGCACGGATCGACGGCAATGTCGTGAAAGTCCGCTGGGTAATTGCGGACGGCTACTATCTTTATCGGCAAAAAATCGCCGTCAGGGCTGAAAGCCCGGATCTACTCGTCTCGATGCCTCAATTGCCGCCCGGCACGGTCAAAACCGACCCCTATATGGGCACTCAGCAGGTCTATATGCAGCAGGTCGAAGCGATCGTGCCTTATTCGCGCATCGATGCGGGTGCGCATCCGCTGCAAATCAAGGTGACCTATCAGGGCTGTGCGGAAGCGGGCCTGTGTTATCCGCCGATTACCAAGGTGGTATTTCCAACCGCCGGGCCCCCTGCCGCCGTCGCGAGCGAACCGCCTTATCCCTGGGAAAGCACGGCCATTATTGGCGGTGCCTGCGCATTTCTGCTCGCAGGTTTGGTGTTGCGCAAGGGCCGCAAACTCGAACTTCCGGCATGAAAACCTCGGGAATGCGCTACCTGGCAGGCGCATTGGTTGTCCTAGTGGGAATGTGGGCCGGATTGAAGTTTCACTCGGTCCATCGGGTCTCTGACGCCGTTACCGTGCCGGCGGGCGTGGCCAGCGCTCCTGATCCAAAAGAGAATGTCGCGATGGAGGCGGCGGCGCATCCGGTGGTTCCCGCGCGGTTGCCGGACTTCTCACTCACTGATCTGTCGGGCAAGTCGACCTCGATCGCCGCGTGGAGTGGTAAATCGCTGGTGATCAATTTCTGGGCAACCTGGTGTGCTCCCTGCCGGCGCGAAATACCCTTGCTCAAAACGCTGTCGGCCGACTGGGCTGGACGCGATCTCACGGTCATTGGGGTCGCGGTGGACTATGCCGACAAGGTTCGGCAGTTCGCGGAACAGTTCAAAATCGACTATCCGGTGCTCATCGGCGAACAGGACGCCCTGCAGGTCGCCGCCAAATTCGGCATGCCCTCGCCGGCCTTTCCGTTCACCGTTTTTACGGACCGGCACGGTGAGATCGTAGCGTTGTTCGTGGGCGAATTGCATCGGCCACAGGCCGATTTCATCCTGTCTGAGGTCCAGAATCTCAATCAGGAGCGCATTGCCCTCCCCGAAGCGCGTCGCGCCATCGCCGCGGGCCTCGAGGCCATGGCGGCGAAAACGACGGGATAAATGCATTAGGGCGACGTTCGCCGCCGAAGCTTGCCTTTTCACTCCAATTTCTGGTTATTATCGCGGACCTTTAGAGCGCACCCGCGCTGGGAACTGTCTCACGTGGCCCGAGTTTTGCTGTTGAATGGTCCGAACTTAAACCTTCTCGGGACGCGCGAGCCGGCAATCTATGGCAGCGCCACGCTACAAGACATCGAGGCAAAGCTCAAAGCGCAGTGCCTGGCCTCAGGATATGAACTCATCGCGGCCCAGAGCAACGCCGAACATGAATTGATCGCCAGAATTCACGCCGTCAAGCGTGATGGGGTCGGCTTCGTGATCATCAATCCGGGTGCCTTCACGCACACCAGCATCGCGCTGCGCGACGCCTTTCTGTCGGTGGGGGTGCCGTTCATTGAGATTCACCTGAGCAACGTGTTCGCGCGCGAAGCTTTCCGGCATCACTCTTATTTGTCCGACATCGCAGTCGGCTGTATCTATGGATTGGGACCGATCGGCTACGAGCTTGCGCTCCAAGCCGCCATCGCGCGCCTGACCTGACCTTAAAACAAAATTTGAAGGGGTTCGCGGATGGATATTCGCAAGGTTAAGAAATTGATCGAGTTGCTGGAGGAATCCGGCATCTCGGAACTCGAGATTTCGGAGGGCGAGGAATCGGTGCGCATCAGCCGCCACCCGCGGGCCGGGATGCAAGTCGCAGCCCAGGCTGCGCCCATCGTGCATGCGGCGCCGGCCGCGGCCGCTCCACCGGCCACCGCCGCAACTTCGGCCGGTGAACGCGCGCCTCGCAATGACGAGCACACCGTCACTTCGCCCATGGTGGGCACGTACTATGCGTCCGCCTCGCCCGGCGCCAAACCCTTCGTTGAGATCGGCAGCGAGATCAAAGTCGGTCAGATTCTCTGCATCATCGAGGCGATGAAGATGATGAACCAAATCGAATCCGACAAGGAAGGTCGCGTCACGGCCATGCTTGCGAAGAACGGCGAGCCGGTCGAGTTCGGCCAGCCTCTGTTCATCATCGAATAGCTTGAGATGATCGAAAAAGTCGTCATCGCGAACCGCGGCGAGATCGCTCTACGCATATTGCGCGCCTGCCGCGAGCTGGGCATCAAGACGGTGGCCGTTCACTCCACCGCGGATTTCAACACCAAGCACGTTTTGCTGGCGGATGAGACGGTCTGCATCGGGCCGCCGCAATCGGCGCTCTCCTACCTCAACATGCCGGCAATCATCAGTGCGGCGGAAGTCACGGACGCGGTGGCGATCCACCCCGGCTACGGCTTCCTGTCGGAAAACGCCGATTTCGCCGAGCGGGTCGAGAAGAGCGGATTCATATTCGTCGGACCTCGCGCCGAAACCATCCGTCTCATGGGCGACAAGGTCTCCGCCATCAAGGTGATGAAGGCCGCCGGCGTCCCTTGTGTACCCGGATCCGACGGGCCCTTGGGTAAAGATGCGGATGAGAACTTCCGCATTGCCAAGGACATCGGCTACCCGGTGATCATCAAGGCCTCGGGCGGCGGCGGCGGCCGCGGCATGCGCGTCGTGCACACCGACGCCTCATTGTTGAATGCCATTGGCGTGACGCAGTCGGAAGCGCTGGCGGCATTCGGCAACGATCAGGTTTATATGGAGAAGTTTCTCGAGAAACCCCGGCATATCGAGTTTCAGGTGCTGGCCGACAACTACGGCAACGTCGTGCATCTGGGCGAGCGCGATTGCTCGATGCAGCGCCGGCATCAGAAGGTGATCGAGGAGGCGCCGGCCCCCGGCCTGACGCTCAAGCAGCGCAAAACCATGGGAGAACGCTGCGCCAGGGCCGTCCGGGAAGTCGGTTACCGCAGCGCCGGCACCTTGGAATTCTTGTACCAGGACAACGAATTCTATTTTATTGAAATGAACACCCGTATACAGGTCGAGCATCCGGTAACCGAACTGGTCACCGGGATCGACATCGTGAAGGCGCAGCTGCTGATCGCGGCGGGCGAACCGCTGCCGTACGGACAAAACGACATCCAGATCCGCGGCCACGCCGTGGAATGCCGCATCAATGCCGAGGATCCGAAAAATTTCACCCCGAGTCCCGGGCCGATTCGGCTCTGGCACTCGCCTGGCGGTCCGGGAATCCGGGTCGACAGCCACGTCTATACCGGCTACAACGTGCCGCCCTTTTATGATTCCATGATCGGCAAAGTCATTGCGTATGGCGACACCCGCGATACCGCGATCGCGCGCATGCGCAACGCGCTGGCGGAGATGGTGGTCGAAGGCATCAAGACCAACATCCCGCTGCATCAGGAGATATTCAATCATTCCGCCTTCAAGCAGGGTGGAACGGATATTCACTATCTAGAGCGACGCTTGGGGCTGAAGTAACATCTCGCGGATGTTGCATCGATGAACTTCTACGAAATCGAATTTCCGCTCGCAGCGCTGCATTCCGACGCGGTCGAAGCGGCGCTGCTTGAAGTCGGCGCAAGCTCCATTACCTTCGTGGATCGCGGCGACGAGGCTGTGCTCGAACCCAAGCCGGGCGAGGTGCGGCTGTGGAGCGACACGTTGGTGCGCGCTTTGTTCCAAGAATCCAGCGACGCGGCGCTCAATCTCGATCGGCTCGCCACCGCCTTGGGGCCGCATGTCACGCAAACCGCCCGGGTGCGCGCCGTCCAAGACCAGGTGTGGGAACGCGTCTGGCTGACGGGCTGGAAATCTCTGCGCTTCGGACGCCGACTTTGGGTTTGTCCGCGCGCCGCCGAGGCGCCCGAGGACCCGGAGGCCATCGTCGTGCGGCTCGATCCGGGGTTGGCGTTTGGCACCGGCACGCATCCAACCACCGCGCTATGTCTGCAGCTATTGGATTCACTGCCCATCGCGGGCCAAAGCGTGATCGATTATGGCTGCGGGTCCGGAATCTTGGGTGTGGCGGCATTGAAGCTCGGCGCCGCGCACGTCGTGGCGGTGGATCTTGACCCGCAGGCGCTCATTGCAACACGCGACAACGCACAGCGTAACGGCGTCGGCTCGAGCATGACAGTCCAAGGTATCGAAGCGGGGCTGCCGAGCGCCTTCTGCGTGGTCGCCAACATTTTGGCCGAACCCTTGATCGAATTGGCGCCCAAACTGACCGCGGCTTGCGAGTCCGGCGGACACTTGCTGCTCTCCGGACTGTTGAAGACGCAGGCCTACGCGGTAAAAGGCGCATACGCTTCCGGTTTTGATATGGTGCAGGTCATAGAGCGGGATGAGTGGTGCTGCATCCACGGCCGGAGATCTGCATAGCGTGTTTACGCAATGTTCCAAATGCGAGACTGTCTTCCGCCTATCCGCCGAGGTGCTGCGCGCCGCGGGTGGTCAAGTGCGTTGCGGCAAATGCGGAGAAGTCTTCAACGCCCTGGCGCATCTCGCCGAGGATGCGAGCGCGTTTACCGCCGGTGAGAGCTCATTCGATTTGGAAACACGGGCCGACGATATTTTGCGGTCGCCCGCCCCGCCGTCGCCGCGCCGCGTGCAACCAAGTCCCGAGGATTTTGCTCCTCCGGGTGTCGAAATAGCGCGCCTGCAAATTCTCGATTGGGATGAGAGCGAGACGTCCGATCGACCCGCCGCGGAGTCTTCGGATCCGGGCACAGAACAGTTGGGCGAGACATCGCTGGAATTCACGCTGCCTCCCGGCGAGCTGGATCGAATTTTCGTCGAGACCAAGAGAGGCGTTCGGGCGCGGACGCCGCCGGCAGCGCCGCAAGAATCCGCGGAACCCGAAGAGATCGAGGTATTCAACGCCGCGCAACCGGACACCGTCATTCCCATCGCGCCGACTCCCAAATCCGCGGCTCCCGCGGCGGCGGGTGCTGCAGCGGCGGCTCCCGCAGCGGCGGCTCCCGCAGCGGCGGCTCCTGCAGCGGCGAGCCCGGCGGCGGCCGCCGCCGCGCCGAGCGGCTTCGAAGTATCCGAAGAGGTTCGGCTGGAAATGCTCTCCGGCATCGAATCCTCCGGCGATGCCGAATCGATCGTGGAACTTGCGCAGCCGCGCCGGGCCATTCGCCGCCGCCGATCGCCGTTCGACCACGCGCCGCAGGAATCCGCTCGATCATTCATCCCATGGCTCGCCGCCGCAATTACCGCCGGTGTGCTGCTCATCGTTCAAGTCGTTCACCAAAATCGCGAATGGCTCGCGGCGCACGCGCCGCTCGGAGGATCGCTGAGCACGCTGTACTCCAAAATGGGCACCCCGGTCGCGCCACCCGCCAACTTATCTGCCTATCAGCTGAGACAATGGGGCGTAACCGGTGATCCGGCCGGCGACGGCACATTGCGCCTGCGCGCCAGCATCCTCAATACGGCCGCGCAATTGGAGCCCTACCCGCTGCTGCGCGTGACCCTCGCCAACCGTTTCGGCGGCAGCATCGGAACCCGCGATTTCGAGCCTTCAGAATACCTGGGCAAGCCGACGGCCAAGCTTCTCGCGCCTGGCGAGCGCACCGATGCGACCCTGGACATTCTGGACCCGGGAAAAAGCGCGGAAGGATTTGAAATCGACGTGTGCCTGCGCGCCGCTGACCGAAGGGTCTCGTGCGCGAACGATAAAGCGCCCGCTCAAGCCAAGCGATGAGCGTCAGGATAGGTCCGTATACGTTGCCTTCCAACGTGTTGCTCGCGCCCATGGCCGGCGTGACCGATCGTCCGTTTCGAATTCTTTGCCGCCGCTTCGGCGCCGGTCTCGCCGCCTCGGAAATGCTCAGCGCCGACGTGCGGTTGTGGGACACACCTAAATCGCGCCGCCGCATGGATCACTCCGGCGAGCCCAGCCCGCGTGTCGTGCAGATCGCCGGCTTCGACCCGGAGATGATGGCGGATGCTGCGCGGCGCAATGTCGATGCCGGCGCCGAGATCATCGACATCAATATGGGTTGTCCGGCCAAGAAAGTCTGCAATCGATTGGCCGGTTCCGCGCTTCTACAGGACGAGGAGCTGGTCGCGCGCATTTTGCGAAGCGTCGTGCGCGCAGTCGCCGCGCCGGTGACCTTGAAGACACGCACCGGGTGGGACCCGAAACACAAGAATGGCGCGCGCATCGCGAAAATTGCGGAGGACAGCGGCATCGCGGCGCTCGCGATCCATGGGCGAACCCGCACCGACATGTATCAGGGCGATGCCGAACACGAAACCGTACGCGCCATCAAAGCACAAGTAAAGATTCCCGTATTTGCCAATGGCGATATCAGCTCTCCGCAGCGCGCGCGACAAATTCTCGAGGAGACGGGCTGCGATGGGATCATGATCGGCAGGGCGGCCCAGGGCCGGCCATGGATCTTCGACGATGTCAATTTTTTTCTCTCGACCGGAGAAATTCGCGCAGTGCTAGCGCTGGAAAAAGTCCGTGATATTATGCGCGCCCACCTCGAAGACCTGTATGCCTTTTACGGCGATCAGACCGGTGTTCGAGTGGCACGTAAACACTTGAGTTGGTATTTCCGGCAGCATCCGGGACAAGAGGACTTGCGGAATCGTCTCGTTCAAATCGAGTCGCCCGAGGAACAACTGTCCACGCTGCTGCAGTATTACGATACGGGTGTGGAGCGCGCTGCGTAAGCGTTCTTTTGGACAAGAAAAATCAACGGGGATTTAAACTTAAGGCCATGGTCGCTAAAAAGAAATCGAAATCACGTCGAGATATTGCGGCTGCATTCAACGGCCGCGATCTCAAGGTCAATGGCAAGGGCGTGCCATTGCGTTCGCAGGCCGAAGAGGCCTTACAGTGCTATTTTGAGACGCTGAATGGCCATAAGCCTGCGCATTTGTATGATCTCGTGATGCGCGAAGTGGAAGAGCCGCTGTTCAAGGTTGTCATGGGCCATGTGCAGGGCAACCAGAGCCGTGCCGCAACCATTCTGGGCATTAATCGCGGCACCTTGCGCAAAAAGCTCAAAGAGTTCGGCATCAGCGAGTAAGACTTGGTACTCACGCCCGTACGCCGCGCGTTGCTCAGTGTTTCCGACAAGACCGGTATCGTCGAGTTTGCGCGCGAATTGAAAGAACGCGGCATTGAGTTGTTGTCGACCGGTGGAACCGCCAAACTGTTGACGAGCCACGGCATCCCGGTCAAGGAAGTCGCGGAACATACCGGCTTCCCCGAAATCATGGGAGGACGCGTCAAGACCCTGCATCCGAAAATTCACGGCGGCTTGTTGGGAAGGCGCGGACTCGATGAGCCGGTGATGCGCGAGCACAGTATCGAGCCGATCGATCTATTGGCCGTCAATCTCTACCCGTTTGCGGCAACCGTGAGCCGGCCGGACTGTACCTATGAGGACGCCGTCGACAACATCGATATCGGCGGTCCCGCGATGGTCCGCGCGGCGGCCAAAAATCATGACTCCGTCACGGTGGTGGTGGATCCGAACGATTATCGGGAATTGCTGGACGAACTGGCCGCCAATCAGGGCAGTACCAATCTGACCATGCGGCGCAAGTTGAGCGCGAAGGCGTTTGCGCACACCGCGCAGTACGACGCCATGGTTTCCGCCTACTTCACCGGCGCCATCGGCGGCGCGGTCCCCACCTTTCCCGACGATTTGAATCTCTCTTTTCGCAAGCACATCGACTTGCGCTACGGTGAAAATCCGCACCAGCAAGCGGCGTTCTACACCGACCCGCGCGCCATCGGCGCTTCCGTCACACGAGCCAAGCAAATTCAGGGACGAGAGTTGTCATTCAACAACATTGCCGATGCCGACGCGGCGTTGGAATGCGTGCGCCAATTCGACAGTCCCGGTTGCGTCATCGTGAAGCATGCCAATCCCTGCGGCGCCGCACGCTGCGGCACCATTGCCGAGGCCTATGCACTCGCCTACCGCACCGACCCAACCTCCGCGTATGGCGGCATCATTGCCTTCAATCGAGAATTGGATGCGGCCACCGTGCGCGCCATCATCGAGCAACAATTCGTCGAAGTGATCCTGGCGCCGAGCGTTTCGGAGGAAGCCAAGACGGTTCTGGCGGCGCGGGACAATGTGCGTGTGCTAATCACCGGCGATTTGTCATTGCCGGTGACGCAATTGCTGGAATACAAAAGCGTGGCCGGCGGCCTGCTGGTGCAAACGCGCGATACCGGGGGCGTCCGGGCGCAGGAACTGCGTACCGTCACGAAGCGCCCGCCGACGTTGGCGGAACTCGATGACCTGATCTTCGCGTGGCGAGTCGCGAAATATGTCAAATCAAATGCCATCGTCGCGGCGAAGGATAAGGCCACTCTCGGGATCGGCGCCGGGCAAATGAGTCGGGTAATCAGCAGCAAGATCGCCGCCATGAAGGCTCAGGATGTCGGTCTGTCGCTCGAATCCGCCTCGGTCGCCTCCGATGCCTTCTTCCCGTTTCGCGACGGCTTGGACGCGCTGGCTGAGTTCGGCATCAAAGCCGTTATTCAACCGGGCGGCTCGCGCCGTGACGACGAGGTGATTGCGGCGGCGGACGAACACGACATCGCCATGGTGTTTACTGGGATGCGCCATTTCCGCCATTGAAGACACCGGGATGAAGCTATTGATCGTCGGCGGCGGCGGTCGCGAGCACGCGCTGGCATGGAAATGCGCCACATCGCCGCGGGTTCAACATGTCTATGTTGCGCCCGGCAACGCCGGCACGGCACTCGAACCCAAGGTCAGCAACGTCGAGATCGCCGCGGACGATATTGAGGCTCTGCTTCAATTTGCCATCGCCCAGGATATCGATCTCACCATCATCGGCCCGGAAGCGCCGTTGGTCGCCGGCATCGTCGACCGCTTCGTCGCGGCCAATCGGCGCTGCTTTGGTCCCTCGCGCGCCGCCGCGCGGCTCGAAGGCTCGAAGGCCTTCAGCAAGGATTTTCTGAAGCGTCATCGCATTCCAACCGCCAGTTTTGCCACCTTCACGGCGGCAAACTTCGACGAGCACTATGTGCGCGCGCAGCGCCTGCCGCTCGTGGTCAAGGCGGACGGCCTGGCTGCCGGCAAAGGCGTCGTCATCTGCGACACCCACGAATCAACTCTTGCGGCTGCCCGCGCCATGCTCGGCGGTAGTTTTGGGGCCGCCGGCAACACCATCGTGATCGAAGAATTTCTGCAGGGCGAAGAAGTGAGCTTCATCGTGGTGGCAAGTGATCAGCAGGTGATCGCCCTGGCGACGTCCCAGGATCACAAGCGCCGCGACGACGGCGATAAGGGTCCGAACACCGGCGGCATGGGCGCGTATTCGCCGGCGCCGATTGTCACGCCGCAACTGCACCAGCGCATCATGCAGGAGGTGATTGAGCCCACTTTGCGGGGCCTGCGCAGCGACGGCAATCCCTACCTGGGCTTTCTGTACGCCGGGTTGATGATTGCGGCGGACGGCACACCCAATGTCTTGGAATTCAACTGTCGATTCGGCGATCCGGAAACGCAGCCGATCTTGATGCGCCTGCAAAGCGATCTGGTCGAGTTGTGCGAGGCGGCGCTGGCCGGGCGCCTGCAGGGGCAGGAGATTCGATGGGACGCACGCGCGGCGCTCGGGGTGGTCATGGCCGCAGGCGGCTACCCGGATGCTTTCCGCAAGGGTGATCCGATCAGCGGTCTGGAGGCAGCAGCAGCGCTTCCCGGAAAGGTATTCCACGGCGGCACCCGCCGTGAGGGCGCGCAGATCGTCACGGCCGGCGGGCGCGTGCTCTGCGCCGTCGGCTTGGGCAGCAGCGTGAAAGACGCGCAGCTTCAGGCATACAATCTGGTGCACACCATTCATTGGAATTTAGTGCAGTACCGCCTCGATATCGGCCATCGCGCCATCAAGCGCTAGGAGTCTCGCATGCCGCACGTTCGTCCGAGCATCGCCGATAAGCGGCGCGCATTTCATCGTCTTCATCAAGACGGCTGCTTCGTCATTCCCAACCCGTGGGACGTGGGTAGCGCGCGGTATTTACAAACTTTGGGGTTCAAGGCACTGGCCACGACGAGTTCGGGATTCGCGTGGTCGCATGGTCATCGCGATGGGGCGATGTCCCGGGATCGCGTCTTGGATCATCTCACCGAGATGGTTGAGGCCACGGATTTGCCCATCAACGCCGATTTCGAGCATGGATTTTCGCCCGATTCGGCCGGGCTCGCCGAGAGTGTGCGGCTCGCGGTAGAAACCGGTGTGGCGGGGCTCTCCATTGAAGATTCGACCGGCGACGCATCCAAACCGCTGTTCGATTTCGACGCGGCGATCGATCGGATGCGCGCAGCTCGCAAAGCGATCGACAAAGCCGGCGGCGATACGCTGCTCATCGGCCGTGCCGAGTGCTTCCTGGTCGGGCAACCGGACATCGCGCCGACCATCGCCCGACTCAAAGGCTACGCGAACGCGGGAGCCGACTGTTTGTACGCGCCGGGAATTCGTACGGTAGATGATATCTCGGCCGTCGTCGCGGCCGTGGCACCCAAGCCCGTCAACCTGTTGATTGGCTTCAATGCCGACCTGGGCATGCCCGAAATTGCGGCATTGGGTGTGCGGCGCGTGAGCGTCGGCGGGGCATTGGCGCGCGCGGCGTGGGGCGGCTTCATGCGCGCCGCGAAACTCATCATCGAACAAGGTAAGTTCGATGGTTTCGCGGATGCCGCGTCCGGAAATACCCTGAACACGGTATTCCGCGGAAGCTAAGTCTCAAGACGCCGTCGAGGGCTGCGCGGCGAACCGCATGGCTGGCGGCGCAAAGAAGACCGTAGTCGCTTCCGCGGAGAGCGGATCGCTGTACAGCTGGCCTTGTCCTTGCTCGCAGCCGGTACGGATGAGCTGCGCTTGCTGCGCGGAGCTGTCGATACCCTCCGCGGCGCTGGTCAAGCCAAAGCCCTCTCCGAGCCCGATGAGAGCACGCACGATCGCCGCGCTTTCGCGGGTCGAACTCATGCTTTCGATGAAGCTTTTGTCGATCTTGATCTTGTCCAGTTTGAAATTTCTCAAGTGATACAGGCTCGAATACCCCGTACCGAAATTGTCGAGCGCGATGCGCACGCCGGCCTCCCGCAGGCCGCCGAGCACGTTCAGATCCAATAGAAATACGGCGTGCACCGCGCCGCCCCGCGGCGGCGCGGCGAGCGCGGCTTTCAACGCATCATCAAATCGCCGCCGATTGGGCAATCAACATCATGAGCGCCATCAGCGCCAAATCCTTGATGCTTCTTCGGTGGCGGCTCCTGAAGTGGCGAATCCTTGATCTCTCCATAACTACCCATCGGCCGTGCCGGCCTTCGCTTCCGTGTGAGAAAGACTATGATTCAGCGGTTGAGTTAGGCGCGTCGAGCAGCGTCTCATTTCGATCACGCGCTTCGGCCTTAACCAGACTGCTGCATCGCAATAGGGAGAGCCATGCGGTTTCTGTTAGTTCGCTGTGCAGCTCCAGTCTGCATCGCAGCAACCGCGATGGCGTTGAGCGCTTGCGGTGGCAGCTCCGGCGGCGCAAATAGCGCACCCGGCGCCGCGGCATCGCTAAGCGGATCCCTCATCACCAGCGAAGCGGATGCCGTCCTGCACCTGGACCAGCTGCGCGCCGCGGGATTTCGCGGCGGCGGTGTGCGTGTGGGCGTCATCAGCACCGGCGTGCTTAATCTCTCTTCCTATCAAGCCGCGGGTTTACTGCCGGCCGCTATTTATATCAGCCAGAACACCGCGGGCACGCTCGACGAGGGCAGTTGGATGCTCGAACTTGTCCACCAACATGCACCCGACGCCGTGCTCGGGTTCTGCGACGGCGTCGATCTCGATTTCAACGGCTGCCTCCAGGATTTGGGAAACAACTTTCACGCCGATATCATCGTTGACGATATTTTGTTCTCCGGCCAGTTTTATCCCGATGTCACCGCCACGACCGTTTCCCAGTTGGAAACGGCGAACGATCGAATGATTTTCATTCATCTGTCCGGTAACGAACAGAATGGCGGGTACTGGCAAGGCTCCTTTGTACCCACCGCGGCAATCA
>Ga0210393_10003164_pt1 | contig 13283 bp, 12 predicted proteins | sample IncBWC27OmetaG_FD_160068 | JGI IMG/M metagenome (GOLD analysis project Ga0210393, IMG submission 160068) | Forest soil microbial communities from Barre Woods Harvard Forest LTER site, Petersham, Massachusetts, United States - Inc-BW-C-27-O ... | reverse complement strand
CAACCGCACCCGAGCAACTATCGGGGTGTGCAGCTAGCGGATTAGTCAGCCGAACCGGCCGGAAATGTAGTCCTCGGTGGCCTTCTGGTCAGGCGTGGAGAAAATTTTCTCGGTGTCGTTAATTTCGACCAACCGTCCTGGCTTGCCGGTGGCCTCCAGGTTGAAGAACGCGGTCTGGTCGCTGACGCGGGCGGCCTGCTGCATGTTGTGCGTCACAATGACGATCGTGTAGTCCTTCTTGAGCTCAGCGATCAGTTCCTCGATAGCCAGCGTCGAGATGGGGTCAAGCGCGGAACAGGGCTCGTCCATCAGCAACACACTGGGCAACACGGCGATCGCCCGGGCGATGCAGAGCCGCTGTTGCTGGCCGCCGGATAGGCCGCCGCCGGGCGCGTCCAGCCGATCTTTGACCTCGTTCCATAGGCTTGCCCCGCGCAACGACCGTTCGGCGAGCTCGTCCTGGCTTTTCTTGTTGTGCATCCCTTGCAGTTTGAACCCCGCGAGTACATTGTCGCGAATCGACATGGTGGGAAAGGGGTTTGGTCGCTGGAACACCATCCCGACAATGCGGCGCACACCAACCGCGCCGACCCGCGTGCCGTAGATGTCCCAGCCGTCGAGCAACACCGATCCTTCCACCCGGGCCCCCGGGATGGTCTCGTGCAGACGGTTCAGGGCCCGCAAAACGGTGGATTTGCCGCACCCGGATGGTCCTATCAGCGCGGTGACACTTCGCGGATTGACCGTCATGTTGAGGTCGGCCACTGCCTTAAAGGAGCCGTAGTAAATGTTGAGATCCCGGACTTCCACCCGTTTCGCGCCCCTGCACTGGACAGGATCCCGCGCCGGCTCCGTCGCTGCGGGCGCTGGTGGGGCTGTGTGTTCGCGACTCCCGACCGCCGCGCCGTGCGTTGTCATGTTGATGTTTTGTGTCACGCGATCCTCCTGTGATGTCTTTCGCGTTCAGACCCGGCCGGCGGAACTGCGTCGTTGTTGTCTCCTTGGCCTACGCGTGTGCGCCACGGTGAACCCTGAAGCCAGGGTCCTCCTCATGCTCTAGGTTCGATCACATGCCCGCGACCAACGCTGCTCCGGCTGGCGATCCACCGGGCCGCCAAGGTGAATAGCAGGACCATCGCCACCAAAGTGAGTGCTCCCGCCCAAGCACGGGCTTGGGCCGCTTTGTATCCGGTTATGGCGTTACCGAAGATCTGTAAGGACAGTGTCGACATGCGCTTGGTTGGATTGAGTTCGATGAACAGGTCGTTGCCGAGCGCAGTCAGCAGCAGCGGCGCTGTTTCTCCCATGGCGCGCGCGAACGCGAGCATGACGCCGGTGATAATTCCGGAACTGGCTGTAGGCAATACGATTGACACAATGGTGCCTGCCTTGCTAGCGCCCAGCGCGAGCGAGGCTTCACGCAGTTCGCGGGGCACGAGTCGCAGCATTTCTTCGGTCGAACGGATCACCAGCGGCAGCATGACCAGTCCGAGGGCTATTCCTCCGGCGATGCCGGAGAACCCGAAGAACACCACCCACATCGCGTAGACCAGTGCGCCGGTGACGATCGTTGGTACGCCGACCAGGATGTCGGTGAGAAAGCGCGTCACCCGGGCCAGTTGGCCTCCGTATTCGACCAGGTAGATCGCTGCCGCGATACCAACGGGCATCGACAACAGCGTCGCGATGCCGGTGACGATGAGGCTTCCGATGATGCCGTTGAGGAACCCGCCGCCCGGCTGGCTGGGATTGCCGGGCGGGGTCTGGGTGAGGAACTCCGGGCCCAGGTACTTCAGCCCCTGCCCGGCGACGTAGACGAGCACCCAGGCCAGCACGCCGACGGTGGCGATCATGACTAGTAGTAGCACGGCGTGCATGAGTAGGTTGGTGATCTGTCGGCGGCGCTCCCCGGGGAACGCGCCGGCCTCGGAGAGTTCCTTGAGTGGGTCTTCGTCGATCGTCATGCTCATGCGATGTGCTCCGAAACCCGGCCGACGATGCGCTTGCCGATCATGTTGACGAGCAAGGACAACAACAGCAGCGCGAAGGCGACCACGAACAGTGAATCCAGATGGAAAGGCTGGTTGGCTTCGGTGAACTCATTGGCGATGACGCTCGGCATGGTGGATCCCGCGCGCATTAACCCGTGCGGGATGGTCAACACGTTGTTGCCGATCAGCATGGTCACCGCGATTGTCTCGCCGAACGCGCGGCCCAGACCCAGGATCGCAGCGCCGACGATCCCCGAACGCGACCGCGGCAACACCGCGATGCGCAGCATCTCCCATTTGGTCGCGCCGACCGCCAGCGCGCCTTCCTTTTCGGCGACCGGTGCGGTATCGAAGACTTCCCGACAAATGGCGGTGACGATAGGCAGCACCATGATCGCGAGGACCACGCCGGCCGCGAACACGGAATATCCGAAAAATGGGCCCTGGAACAACCAGCCGATCACCGGGATGCCCGCCACCGACGTCAATCCGCGACCGATCGGTCCCAACGCGGGGATCAGCGCGAACACCCCCCAAAAGCCGTAGACCACGCTGGGGATTGCCGCGAGAAGGTCGACCAACGAGGACAACGGTCGGCGAAGCACCGCGGGCGACAGATTGGTGATGTAGAGGGCCACCGCGATCGCGACCGGCACCGCGATCACCATCGCGACCAGCGAGGTCACCACGGTGCCGTAGACGAACTGCAGGATCCCGTAGGGATTCGGCTTGGATAACGTCGCCACCGCCTCCGATGGCGCCCATCGAGCGTGGAAAAAAGTCAGCGGCCCGTAGTGCGACAGAGCCGGCCACGCCCTTATCAGCAGGAACACTGCGGTGGCCACCAAGACCGCGATCACGGTCAGCGCCGCCGTGGCCATCAGCCGCCCGAACAGTCGATCGCTGAACTGCCCGTCTGATGCTTGCTCCGACGTGTCGGGCGGGGATATGAGCTCCGCGGTCAAAACTTCCCCTGTGGGGCATCCCGGATCATTTTGTGACCGGGCCGCCGTTGAGGGTGATCTTTTGAACCATGCCCACTGCCAAACCCTGCAAGTCCTTGCCCAGCGGGGCGTAGTTGACGCTGGCAGCATCGTCCTGACCGTTAGATAAGGTCCAGGAGAAGAAGTTGACCAGCGCCTTCGCCTTCGCCGCGTCGGTCTGGTTCTGATACACCAACCCGTAGACGGTGCCGGTGATTGGGTAGGCGTTCGGATCGGACCCGTCGGTCAGGCTTACCCGCAGGTCGGCCGGGTAAGCGATGCCTTGGGTGCCCGCAGTGATGGTGGCGACGCAGGGCTGAATGAAGTTGCCCGCCTTGTTTTTCACCAGACCATAATTGAGGTTCTGCGCCAACACGTAGGCCAACTCCACGTAGCCGATGCTTCCGTCGGTCTGGTTGATCACCCCGGAAACGCCCTCATTGCCCTTACCGCCGATGCCCACTGGCCACGCGATGTCCTTGCCGAAGCTCCTATCGGGGCCGCCAAGGGTTTGCACCCAGGTCGGGCTTTCCTTGGTCAGATAGTCCGTCCAAACCGCGGTTGTGCCGGAGCCGTCCGAGCGGTGGGCCACCGCGATCGGCTGGTCGGGCAGGGTCGTGCCCGGGTTCAGCGCGGCCAGCGCCGGGTCGTTCCATTTGGTGATCTTGCCGGCGAAGATCTTGCCCAACGTGTCACCGTCGAACTTCAGGCCGGTTTGGACGCCTTTTACGTTGTAGGTGGGTACGACGGCGCCCAGTGTCAACGGGATATGCAGGATCGGGCCGAATTTCGCGGCCGTCAGCTCGCTGTCTTTCATCGGGGTATCGGATGCGCCGAAGTCGACCGTGCCGGCGATGATCTGCTGCACACCGCCGCCGGAGCCGATCGGCTGATAGGCGACCTGCACTCCATCGGATTGTGAGTAATCCTTGGTCCACACCGACATGACCGGCGCCACGAACGTCGACCCGGCACCCGACAAACTGGTCGCACCGCCGTCGATCTTGGGGATCGTCCTGGGGTAGCCGGGTTTGGCGGCCGCCTGCTGGCCGCAAATCTGGCCCGCTAGGCCCTGCTGGCTGGTGCCGGCGGTCCCCCCGCCACTGGTGCTTCCACACCCGGTCAGCCAACTCGCGCTAGCAATGGCGAGCACAGCGGTGATCGTCAACTTGGGGAACATCAACCCCTCCTGATCCCGCGATGCCGGTGCATCTTCTTCATCGAAGACCGTCGACATGAACATGCGTCATTTCAAACCTGACTGGGAGATGAACGCCGCAACGCTGCTGCAGGCCAGCTCGTCGCGGCGCCCACTCGATATCCACCGCGAACCTTCCGCGAAAGTCGTCGAGCCCGATCACCATCGGGCCTGCCATGGCGATGTGTCCTTAACCGCTCGTCGAGCAAGCTTCGGCGTTGGCCCTGATCTGTCGCAGCGTGGCCGTCGGAAAGCATCGACCAGCAGCTTGCAGAGGAAGAGCCAGATCCGCTGTCGCGAATCGGTAACCCGCTCGACACAGATGAGCAGCAGCGGTCCGGCGAAGCCGAGCCTGAAATCGAGTTCCCGCAGCGACGCGAGGTTGGGCGGGTGCCTCGCGGCAGACCGAGCACCACTACATCTTGATCGCGCAAAAAGTCCATGTGCGAAGCCAATTGCAGTCCGGCATCGGCACGATCACCAGTTGCGGGGCGTGGACATCGCTGCTGGAGAAGCGCTTCGAGAAAGTGGCGCATCGGACAGCAACTCTGGTACAAGCTCGACTCATGTTGTGGTGCTGAACGTTTCATTGCCGAGCTCTCAACCAGGAGACTCATCTGTTGCGGGTCTACGCGCTCCTCATTGTTCGTAGAGAGCCGAAAGGCGGTCTGCGAACTTCTCCACGACTACCTTGCGACGCAACTTCATGCTCGGCGTGAGATCGCCGGCCTCGATGGTGAGCTCGCGGTCGATGATCGTGAATCTCTTGATCTGCTCCCAGCGATTCAGTTCCAGGTTCAGCTCGTCGATGTAGCCGGCGATCAGTTCCGGTGTCTTGTCGTTGCGGGCTATCTCGGCGAAGGAATCGCCTTCCAGACCGTGCTTACCGGCCCAGTCGGTGATCGCTTCGTTGTCGAGGCTGACCAGTGCCACACAGTAGGGCTTGGCCTCTCCGTAGACGAGAAGCTCGCTAACATACGGGCAGAGGCCCTTGAATCTCGCATCGATCGCCGACGGCGCCACGTACTTGCCCTGCGAGGTCTTGAACATGTCCTTCTTGCGGTCGGTGATCCGCAGATAGCCGTCGGCGTCGATCTCCCCGACGTCGCCGGTGTGGAACCAACCGTCCTCATCGAGTGCCTCGGCGGTGGCGGCCGGCAGATCGTGGTAGGCGGTCATCACACCAGGTCCCCGGAGCAGAATCTCGCCGTCGTCGGCGATCTTCGCCTCGGTGCCCGGGAACGGCCACCCGACCGTTCCAAATCTGTATGCGTTGGGGCGGTTGATGAATGATGCGGCCGCAGTCTCGGTCAGCCCGTAGCCCTCGAGCACGATGATGCCGACGGCGTCGAACCATTGCGCGACTTCACGGTCCAGAGCGGCGGCCGCGGAGACGAAGAACCGCAACCGGCCACCGAAGCGCTCGCGGATAGTGGAGAACACCAGCCGGTCGGCCACTTTGTAGGCCAGCGATGACGTCAACGAAGGCTTCTTCCCGGCTTGCCGGGCTTCCGACACCCGCATGCCGATCCCAATTGCCAAGTCGAACATCCTTTTCGTGAGCCTGCCCTGCTCGGCGACCATCCCCTCGATGCGGGCATGTGCCTTCTCGAAGATGCGCGGCGCTGCACCCATGATGGTGGGACGCAGGGCCGCGAGGTTATCGACAATCCTCTCGACGCGGCCATCGATCGCGGTGGGGAAGCCGATCTGCAGCGGCAGTGCCAGCATCACTTTGCCGAATGCGTGTGCCAGTGGCAGCCACAGGAAGTTCAGGTCATCGGGCCCGAGGATGTTGAGCGCGTCAATGGCCGCGGCGGTGTACGTCCATGCCCCGTGGGTCAGCCGCACGCCCTTCGGCCGCCCAGTGGTGCCAGAAGTGTAGATGAGGCTGGCGAGCTGGTCCGCGCCGACGGTTGCGACGCGCTCCTCGATGACACTGGGCGAGTCGGCGAGCAGTTGCTTACCCAATTGCTCCAGCTCGTAATGGGTTATCACCCAGTCGCCGTCGCCGTTGCCGTCGATGATCACGACCTTGTTCACATCGGGCAGTTCGGCGCGGTGCTCGAGCAGCTTGTCGACCTGGGTCTGATCCTCGGCGATCACCACCCGGCTTCCGGAATTGGCCACGATGTACGCGACATCGCTGGCCATGGTCGTCGGATACACGGTGGTGGTCGCGGCGCCAGCGCATATCACGGCGAAATCGGCAAGCACCCACTCATAGCGCGTCGACGATGCGAGCGCGACCCGATCCTCGGGGGCGATTCCCAGTGAGATCAGCCCGGCGGCGATGTGGTGCACGCGCTCGCCAACCTGCTGCCAGGTCACGCTCTCCCAGCTGTGGTCCTGTGGATAACGAAAAGCTTCCGTATGCGGGGTGGCGGCAACGCGGTCGAGGAACATCCGTGCCACCGACGGCGCGCGATTCTCGATCTTGGTGAAGTCGGGCCTCTCCAGTGAGGCGAGCGGTGTTTTCATGTTCCTAACCCATTGGTGCCGAACCGAATACCGTTGGCGTGGTTAACTCGCCTTTGATCCTGCTGCGGTCCGGTAGGTTGGGATAGTGACAAAAGTCACGCGGAGATCGGCAAACGTCCCCTTTGGGATGCCTACTCGGGTTGCAACGGCTCTCAGCCGGCAACGTCTACCTCAACGGATAGGCACTCACGCTGGGCCGCCATGCGGGCTGGCGTGAGCGCCGTCAGCATCGAGGAGTTGGCGGCGCTGGATGTGTTCGCCGATATCCCCGCTGAGGACCTTGCGGCACTGGCTGCCAACCTGGAGCCCGTGCATGCGGCTGCCGGCGAGGTCCTGATGCGGCAGGGTGAGCGAGCGGTGTCGTTTGCGATCATCGCGTCCGGTCGAGTCGAGATCAGGCACGTCGGCGCGGATGGGCAGAAGACGGTGACCGAGCTGTCGCCAGGGACGATTGTCGGTGAAATCGCTTTGCTGCGAAACGCATCCAGAACGGCAACGGTGATCGCGAAAGATGACGTGTGCGGCTACGTCGGACACGACGTCGCTTTCGAGTGCATGCTGGCCATGCCGGTCGTCGCCGATCGGATGGTCCGTACCGCGCGGCAGCGGTTGGCCGCGTACATCGCCCCGATCCCGGTATCGGCCAAAGACGGTGCCGGGCTATTGCTGCGCCCAGTCCTGCCCGGTGATGCCGAGCGGTTCAAGAGCAATGGTTCATTCTCGCGGAAGACTCTGTATCGGCGGTACCAGGGTGGCGCTCCGACCGAGGGGCGGCTGGCCTACCTGTTCGAGGTCGATTACGTTGACCATTTCGTCTGGGTCCTCACCGACGGCGTAGACGGGCCGGTCGTCGCCGACGCACGCTTCATCCGGCATGAGGACGACCTCGCCTCGGCAGAGGTTGCGCTCACCGTGGCGGACGCCTACCAGGGCCGCGGGATCGGTGCACTGCTGCTCGGTGCACTGGCGGTCGCTGCACGCGTCGACGGCATCGAGCGTTTCCATGCCCGGGTGTTTTCCGACAACCCGCGCGCGCGTGCATTGGGCGATAAGGTGAACGCCCGCTGGGCGCATGAGGAACCCGGGGTGGTCACTACGACAGGGGAGATCCCGGCCCCCGATGACCTACTCCTCGATTACGACACGCGCCGGCAGATCCACCATGTGGCCCGTCAGGTGATCCGTGCGTTCGACTGACCCGGTTAAAGCGACCAACGCCCTGGGCTTTCGGAAACGGCTCGGATCCAAGGGCTTTGAGGTGATCGTTTCGTCTTCTTGCCGCGGGTTTGACACGGTTGGGCCTTTTTGGTTCATCGGCGGGATCAACAGGCGACGGCCTAATGACCACGACCTCGATCGGGCAGCAGCATTTGCGACAAGTCTTCGTGATCGGGTCAAGGGCTCCCAGGCTGCCTCATGAACAATGGCAAGCAAAGAGTGCGCCCTAGCAATCGAATCGTCATCGGGGGAGCCGATTCGGCGTTCGGGCACGGACTGGGGTGCCGCGCTCGAATTGCAGCGAGCTGTGCGGACTTGCGTCTCTCGGGTGAGCCGGACGTCAAATGACCGATGGCCCGGGCGGTACCCTGCGGGCAACCGTTCGGCCATCGGCCTGGGAATCACTGTGCCGTTACGACTATTTACCGCCTACCGCCTGGCCAGCGCTTCGCACCACGCTGCGGAAGAACTCGATCCGCCCGGTGACTAACTCCTCAGTCAAGTCCAGGGCGGCGTCGATGACGTTCTTGCGCCGCGACTCATCAGGGACCTCTCCACTCACCTGATCGACGAACTTGCGGATGGCGTCGATGGCCTGCTTACGGCTTGCCTCGACCGATTCGAGCACCTCGTCAGACAGTTCGGCCCAGCGTGACTCGGTCTTTTCCGGTGCCTGTGTCATTATCAATCTCCTCAAATCTCCTGATATGACGCTGCAAATACTGTCGCAGCGAACGGCAACTCATGCCGAACCAAACGCTATGGGCTCCACGCCACCTACACGAGTGCCTAAGGTCCTTCCTCACCTCATCGTTCGTCACAAATCGGGGGGGTCGGTTACTTGTGCGGTTGCCAATCAGCAACTTTCGTGTCGGGGTGACTTTCGCCGGGACGTAAGTCCCTATACGTCGTCTCGAATGCTGTTAGCTTCTTTCCCCATGGCGATACCCATCAGCGACGCCTCCAGTCAACGGCCGGGGGCTTTGCGCCCGAGTCCACTGGGTGTCGGTGGTGTGGGTCGGGCCATCACACCGGTGTGGAGCGCAGGGCATATTGGCGTGGCCACCGAGGACCATCGACTCTGGCAGACGGCGCACCGCCCGCGCAGACTGGCGCCATGGCCGACACGACAAGACGGATCACTGAGACGGCGGCGCTGTTCGCAATGCTCTACGCCGCGCGACGGTACTACCGTAATTGGGGCGCGACCAAGGCCGAGTGCCAGATGCGACTGCCCGGCGATGGGTTGGTAGGCGAACCGGCTATTCAGACAACCGAGGCGGTGTACATCGACGCACCCTCATCGGCGGTTTGGCCCTGGCTGCTGCAGATAGGTCAGGACCGGGGAGGTTTCTACGGCTGTGAGGGACTGAAAAACCTGGCTGGCCTTCGCCATCGCGACGACGATCGTGTTCACCCGGAGTGGCAACAACTTTCGGTAGGCGATGTCGTGCGCGTGGCTCCCAAAGGCTGGATGGGGCTACCAGATGGGTTGCCGTTGAGCGTCGCCGAGATCGTGCCCGAAAAGCACATCGTGCTCAATGCCACGCGACCAGATCTAAGCTGGAATGCGGTGTGGTCATTCCACCTCCAGCCGCACTGGGAGGACCAGGTCCGACTTCTTACCCGCGCCAGAATCGCCTTGCGCCACCCAGGCGAAGTGTTTGCCATGGAACCAGTCAAGCCGGTGATCGCTCTGAGTACGCGGGGATTGCTGCTTGGAATCAAACACCGAGTCGAGCGGCTGCCCATGACAAAGCCGACACACCCGCGCCCGGCGGTCGAAATTGCTTGGCGGTCTTCCTCTTGAGCGTTAGCCGGCGGTGGCTTATGCAACCGAATGCTGGGCCTCGAGCGCACAGCGGACGCTGTCAACGCACGCCGCCGAGGCGAGGTGGGTCTATTGGCCGCCCGGCAGAAGGTCCAACGACCCTAGTGTCGGCCACCGCGTCGCATTACCTTCAGCAGCAGCCATTACCAGCGCCGACGAAGGCTCTGTCCACCAATAGGTTTGGGAGGTTTTGAGGTGAGTGAGGCCATTCCGCTAGGACGAATTGCCGGGTTCGGAGTGAAAGTTCACTGGAGCGTGATAGTGATCCTGTGGTTGTTCACGTGGAGCCTGGCGAGCACGCTGCCCGGCACCGTCAAAGGGTATTCGCACCTGGCGTATTGGCTGGCCGGAGTATGTGGTGCGTTGGTGTTGCTGGCGTCGTTGTTGGCACACGAACTCGCACACGCGGTCGTCGCCCGTCGCATGGGGGTACGCGTGGGAGACGTGACGTTATGGCTGTTCGGCGGTGTGACGACTCTCCAGGGCGAGGCGAAGACACCTAGAGCGGCCTTCCGGATTGCATTCGCGGGTCCGGCCACCAGCCTTATGCTGTCTGCGGCGTTCGCCGGGCTGGCAATCGCGTTTGCCGCCGTGCCTGCCCCGGCCATCGTGGTCAGTGTTGCTTGGTGGTTGGCCACCATCAACCTGCTGCTGGGCTTGTTTAACCTGCTGCCGGGTGCCCCGTTGGACGGTGGCCGGCTAGTACGTGCCTATCTGTGGCGCCGTCACGGGGATAGTGTCCGTGCCGCGATCGGCGCGGCGCACGCCGGACGAGTGGTCGGCATCATCTTGATCACGTTGGGATTGGCCGAGTTTCTAGTGGGCGGCCTTATCGGTGGTGTCTGGTTGGCGTTCATCGGCTGGTTCATCTTTGTTGCCGCTCGCGAGGAGGAAATGCAGGTCACTACCCGACAGGCCCTTGCCGGTGTGCGTGTTGCCGACGCAATGACCGCCCAGCCGCATACCGCTCCCGGATGGATCACCGTCGAGGACTTCATTCAGCGTTATGTGCTCGGGGACCGTCACTCGGCATACCCGGTTGCCGACCGGGATGGATCGATCATCGGACTGGTCACACTGAGGCAGTTGCGCGAACTTGCACCCAGCCGGCGCGCTACGACCAGCTTGCGCGAGATTGCTCTAGCGCTGAGCAGCGTGCCGACCGCGGCATCGCATGAGCCGCTTAGCGCGTTGATTGAGCGGTTGGCAGCAGCCGGTCACGGTAGCCGTGCCCTGGTCGTCGACGGGGGCAGGGTGGTCGGCATCGTCACGCCAAGCGATCTCGCACGGCTGATCGATGTTTACCGGCTCGCCCACCCGGCACCGGGCCTGACCGCGGATCGTCAAGGTGCGGACAACTATTCGAACGCTGGGTGATCCGGCATCGGATCGATACCGACATCAGCCGTGCTGTTCCGCTGCGCCTCGTCTCGATCATGAAGCAGACGCATCCATCCCCGGACGACTTCACCCGCGACCTCGTGCACGCCGAGACATCGCTTCGGGAAGCACAATTCGCGGTGGAGGCCGGCCAAAAGTCCGTCAAGATCGAAACCGAGATCCCGCGTGGCCCGGCCGGACCGGTGCTCGTGGAGGCGTCCCGCGACGCCGAGATGATCTGCGTCGGCTCGGTCGGGATCGGGCGCTATGCTTGCTCGATCTTGGGTTCGACGGCAACCGAACTCGCTGAAACGTCGCACTGTTTGGTCGCTGTCATACGTACAAATCGGGACCAGCCACCGCCCGACATCAATTGGATAGTGATGCGGATGACCGACGCACCCGACAACGACGCCGTCGTCAAGCACGCCGCATGGGAAGCGAAGTTACGCAGGGCGCCCTTGCTCGTCCTCGGAGGTCGATCAGAGGAACTCACTGAGCATGGGGACGGCGCGTTCGAACGTCGCGTTCAGGATTGGCGGCAGCGTCATCCGGAAGTGCGCGTCTACCCGATCACGACCAAGTACGCTATCGCCAGCTTCCTGAGCGCCAACAACGAGCGAGTTCAGCTCGCGGTGATCAGTGGCGCCGAGGCCGATCAGCTAGCGCGGCTGGTCGGGCCTTCTGGACATCCGCTCTTCCACCACCCCGAATGCTCAGTGCTCGTCGTCCACGGGTAAGCAACTAAGCACGCGTCAACGAAATATGCTCTTAGCAAGCATATTCGGCTAACTCCTGGATCTAGGCCACCGACTCGCGTGCCACGATTACCGGCATCCGTGCCATCTGGGCGACGGTTTCCCCGACCGAGCCCACCAGCATTCCGGCGAATCCGCCGCGGCCCCGGCTGCCGACCACGACGAGCTGGGCTTCTTCGGACCGCTGGACGAGCTGCCGCGCCGGCTCATCGCGCACGACGGTACGGCTCACCTGGACATCGGGATATTGTTCCTGCCAGCCTGCCAAACGCTCCGCTAGTACCTCTTCGGCCATCGACTGTGTTGCCGGCCAATCGATTCCAGGCCACTCCGATACATCGACATCGCTCCATGCGTGCACAGCGATCAGCCCCACATCGCGGCGTGAGGCCTCATCGAATGCGATCGCGGTCGCCAACTCGGAGGCCGACGAGCCGTCGATGCCGACCAACACGGGCGCTTTGCTCGGATGCGGCATCAACGGGTCCTCGTCGTGGATGATCGCGACCGGGCAATGTGCATAATGGAGCAGTCCGGAGCTGACCGAACCCATCAGCCGGCCAGGCCATCGCCCACTTCCGCGGCAACCCATGACTACCATCTCCGCGTCTTTGGACAAATCGACCAACGTGGGAACGGCTGCCGAAGGCAGGATTTCAGTGTGGACCTCAGCGGGACCTCCATGCTGACAGGCCTCTTCGACGACCTTGAATGCGTCGTCGACCAGTCGGCGGCCGTGATCCCGGTGCCAGCGCGCCAGGCCCGCGGGCAACCGCACATTAGGCCACGTCGCAACCTCTGGTGAGGTCGCGTGCACGAGCGTCAGCGGGATTTTGCGCAGTTCGGCGTCGCGTGCCGCCCACTGCACCGCCACTTTGGCAGCCGGTGATTCGTCGACACCGACGACGATTCCCAAACGTGCGTTGCGCGATAACATAGCTCGTCCTCTACTTGTTGGCGTCTTAGTTGGCTCTGCCGAATTCGGCTTCGCCGCTAATACACGACCGTATCGAGGGAGGGCGTCTTCCGTCAGAGGCGTTTGTCACCAGCCGGATGAGCATAAGTCCCGTGGGATGCACCCGGTAGGTAGAGAGCTTGACGTGCCACTAGCGAGCGCCCGGTGGGCCATCAGCGGCGGCCTCCGACCTGGGCGATCTATTCACCGCCGACATCATCGACAACGGTTGTGGCATGCCAGTTGACAATCTTCGCCGCAGCGGCCAAGCCAGCACGAACTACCGCGCCGAGCAACTTGGCGGCACGCAGCACCTCGCCAGCCCGGACCCGGGACAACGAGCGGTCACCAGGGGCCGTAGTCGGTGCTGTTGGCTTCCCGTAGTGCGCTGACGTAGTCCCAGCGTTCGCGTGTGGTCTCGTCGGCGCCGACGGGTGTGGCGAGCAGCCCACGCAGTTCCTCGACGGAGGTATATCCCTTGCGTCGCA
>Ga0210393_10003163_pt1 | contig 13286 bp, 8 predicted proteins | sample IncBWC27OmetaG_FD_160068 | JGI IMG/M metagenome (GOLD analysis project Ga0210393, IMG submission 160068) | Forest soil microbial communities from Barre Woods Harvard Forest LTER site, Petersham, Massachusetts, United States - Inc-BW-C-27-O ... | reverse complement strand
CGTGCAACAGGGCATGTGCGGCGTTCGCAAAGAAGCGCGTCGCTATCACTGGCTCAGTGAGCGTCTCACCGATTTCGTGGATTCGCCGCACGCGGCCATCGACGGGCTCCCGGCGGCGACTGCGATCGTCAATCTCACGGATCATCGCGCGTGCGCTGCGCGCAACGCGCAAATCGCCCTCGTACACGACGGACCCGATCGCGTGGTTCGCGAGATGGCTCGATTGCGGCCGAGCACGCCGACGCTGGAGTTGCCATTCCATCATGACGTGAGAGCCGAGGACGTCGTGCTCCGGCGCTTACGAGGTGCAATCACAGCGGCGCATGAGAGGGGTCCGAAAGACTTCGCGGATCTGCTACTCACGCCCGGCGTGGGACCGCGGACGGTGTTCTCGCTGGCTTTGGTGGCGGAGGTCGTGCACGGCGCCCCGTCTCGATTCTCAGACCCGGCGCGATACTCGCTCGCGCACGGGGGTAAAGATGGACACCCGTACCCAGTTCCGCTTCGGATCTACGACGAGACGATTCGCGTAATGAAAGACGCCATCGCGAAGGCCAAGCTCGGCGTGTCAGATCGCCTGTTCGCGATCCAACGATTGGACGCCGAGGTGCGGCGCCTCGAACGATCCGCGGGCACGGTCGACTTCAATGCGTTTATTGAAGCCGAGTGGGAGCGAGGCGAACGGCGCCCACGCGAGTATCCCACGCGAATGACATCACGCCCTTGGGATCGACGCTGATCGTAAACTGTTCGACCGGAGCGCCGGAGCTCATACGCATCGGGATGCGCGCGAGATCGGCCGTCGAGTCGTACTCGGTCCCCCACTCGTGGGTTTTCTTGCTGACCACGAGCGTCCACGTATCGGCGGTGGGCAACGAGAAGAGCGTGTATTCGCCAGCGGGAACCTTGGTGGCCCCGATCATCGCGTCGCGATCGATCTTCAACCCGGTCGCGGCATTGGCGCCGGTGCGCCAGACGGTATTGTAGGGCACTACGCCCCCAAAGATCGTGCGTCCGCGTTTCGACGGACGCCCGTAGTCGACGACGACGTGCATGGGCCCAACCGTCGCGTCGACCTCTTCGCGCGGTGACATGTAGCCGAGCCCCTTGCCGGCGCTGTCGCGGGCGACGAACGCTGTCGCATAAGCCTCGATGTCGGGCGGCGGCACGCGCGTCACGATCGCCTGCAACGTCGCGCCGGGCGACATGGCGTCGAGCAGGCGGCCCGCCGAGTCGATGTGCGCGCGGATCGTGCCGACGGACGTCGAGATCAGGACAGTGTCTGGCGCCGTTTGCGTCGCCGTGCCGCCGAAGGTGAGATCGAGATAGAACGCGGCGACCGGCACCGGCTTTCCGTGTGCCGCGACGGCGCGCTGGATCGGCGACTCGTACTCGGCGAATGCCGGCTCGTAGACCGGCACGCTGCCCGGCAGGTTCGGCATGGTGTGCATCCGGCGCGACGGTCCGCCGCCGAAACGCATGATGTGCACCGAGTCGCCGCGGAAGTCGGCGTCGTAGCGATATGTCTTCTTCGCGCCGGGCTTGGCGGACTCGTAGAGCTGGATCGAGTACAGCGTCACCGCGCCCTCGGGCGTCGTGTGGATGACGTACGATTGGCGCGAGGTCCCGGGACTGCGGAACAAGAACTCCCCGACGATCGAGTCTCGCGTGCGCGTGAAACGCTCGACGCCGATCGTGTCGTTGCCGAGGCGCGTGACGAATCCGCCCTGCTCCGGCGGGTCTGGCCGCGCGCACCCGATCGCGACCAAGACCAGAAGGCTACTGCATCGCCACATGGACACGTCCGATGCGTGTGTCCCAAGCAAACGAGAGGCCGTCGGGATCGATCCCAATCGTGAACTGCTCGACTGGGGCGCCAGAGCTTACGGTCATCGGGACGCGCGCAAAATCCGCGGTCGAGTCGTAGTCGGTCCCCCACTCCTTGGTCTTCTTACTGATGATCAATGTCCACGCGTCGGCGGTGGGGACCGAGAACAGCGTGTACTCACCGGCCGGGACTTTCGCGTCGCCGATCGTGACATCGCGGTCGGTGACGAGCGTGGTCGCGGCGTTCGCGCCTGTTCGCCAGACGGCGTTATACGGGATGACACCGCCGAAGATCGCGCGCCCGCGCCTGGACGGCCGACCGTAGTCGACGAGGACGTGCGCGCCGCCGACCGTTGCCCGCACGGTGTCGCGCGGCGACAATGCGCCGAGTTGGTTGCCCTTCGCGTCGCGCGCGGCGAACACCGTCGCCCACTTGTCGACATCGGCAACGGGATACGGTATCCGTGCGACGGTCGCCTGCAACGTCCCGCCAGGGTCCGTCGCATACATGATCTCGCCAGTCGCATCGGTCTCGACGCGGATCGTATCGGTCGGCGTCCGGATGAGAACGAGTCCGGGCTTGGCGCGAATGATCGTGCCGGTATCCGGGCCGTCGCCGACGAACCACCAGGAGAATCGCAGTGATTTCCCAGCCGCGGCGAACGCACGGCTCACCAGGATCTCATGCAATCCGTACGCCGGTTCGAGGAGTGGCACGGCACCCTGGCGCATCGCCTCGGCCTGCGTCCGCGTCGCGTCGCCGCGCTTGACCGTCACGTGCACCGAGTCGTCGCGCAGCTCGGCATCGTACCGGACGCGCACGGGGGCATCCGCGCCTCCGGCCGCGTAGACCACGGCGGTATACGTCGTGACGTTGCCATCGCGTCCCAGGCGCGCGACATAGGCATAGCGCGTCGTCTTCGGGCTGCGGCCGATCATCTCGCCCGCTATCGAATCACGGGTCCGGACGAAGCGCTCGACCGCGATCGTGTCGCTGCCGAGCCGCGTGACGAACCCACCACGCTCGGGGCCATCCTGCGCGCCGGCGCTCGTCGCGAGAGCCACGAGCGCCGCACCCGCCAGTATTCTCATCCGATGACATTGGGGCGCCTGTGACGCGACCGCAAGACTCGAATATTTTCTTGACATGCTGAACGACGCAGTCTGCCTCGCCGACCTCGAGCCCCTCGCCCGGCGCGTGATGACGCCGATGGCCTTCGAGTACGTCTCCGGCGGCGCCGGGGACGAGCGCACGCTCGCCTGGAATACCGAGGCATTCACGCGCATACGGCTGCGCCCGCGCGTGCTCGCCGATGTCTCGACGCTCGACACATCGGTGCGCGTGCTCGGCCAAACGCTGTCATTGCCGCTGCTCCTCGCTCCGGCGGCGTATCACCGACTGTTCCATCCCGAGGGCGAGCTGGCAACCGCCCGCGGCGCCGCGGCGGCGAACGTGCCGTATGTCGTGAGCACGTGCACGACGACACCGCTCGAGGAGATCGCGGCAGCCGCGCCGCATGGCGTGCGGTGGCTGCAGATCTACATCACACCCGACCGCAACCGCACGCGGGATCTCGTGCAGGCGGCCGAGGCGACGGGCATACGCGCCTTGTGCCTGACGGTCGACACGCCGGTCGCGGGCACGCGCAACCGCGAGCAGCGGACGGGATTTGCGCTGCCCGCCGCCTGCGTCACCCCGTATATGCGCCACGTCGCGGGCGCCGACGGTCCAGGGTTGCCCTTCGTCGCGATCACGTGGCGCGATGTCGAGTGGTTGCGCGCCCAGACCCGCCTGCCCGTGCTGCTCAAGGGTGTGCTCACTGGCGAGGACGCGGCGCGGGGCGTCGACAGCGGCGCCGCCGGCATCGTCGTGTCGAACCACGGCGCGCGGAATCTCGACACGGTGCCCGCGTCCATCGATGCATTGCCCGAGGTCATCGAGGCGGTGGCGGGACGCGTCCCGGTGCTGCTCGACGGCGGCGTTCGGCGCGGAACCGACATCGTCAAAGCCCTGGCGCTCGGCGCGACCGCCACGATGATCGGCCGACCGTACCTCTATGGCCTGGCGCTTGGCGGCGCCGAAGGGGTGGAGCACGTCGTGCGCATTCTCCGCACGGAGCTCGAGAGCGCGTTCGCGCTGCTCGGTCGCGCGTCGGTCGGCAGCGTGGATCGGGCGGTCTTGTGGTGAGACCAGCGAACTACGTCTCCCTGAGATATCCCCACGATAACAACTTGTCGTGATCTTCGGCCCATCGATCGCCGACATCCATCCGATAGTACATATCGGGGATGAGGATGTTCTTGATGCGATTGTACGCCTGCTGTTGCGCCTGCCGCATCGTGGGTCCGAGCCCGACGACCACGAGCACGACGCCGGACGTGCCGGCGACGAGCCACTGGCCGTTCACCTGCTTGACGTCCTCGATGTGCACTTCTTCGGGCGTCGGCTTCTTGAACACGATGACGGCGTCCTTGGAGACCGCCTGGAATGTCCCGACATCATCGAACGGGAATGGCGAGACGACAATGCGGACGCCGACCTGAAATCCGGATTTCACGCGGAGCTTCGTGGCGGTGCCAGCGGCCAATTCATACAGGAACTGGCTAATGGGCGTGTTCATCGCCTCTTCCTGGATCTGAATCGTCGGGTACCCGAACCGTGACGTGAACTCCAGCGGATAGATCCCGTTGCCGTTCACGATGCAATTGAGGTCGATGTAGCCCACGTAATTCTCCTCGGCCAGCCGGCGCTCCATGCGCGCCAAGGTCGAGGTGAAGATCCGGTTCGGCCCACTCCAGAACATCGCGGTGCCCATTTCCCCGGTCGAGGGGCCAATGTTGCCGGGAAAGAGCTTCTTGTGCTCGAAATTGACGTTGATCGGCGTGACGAACTGCTTGCCATTGAAAAAAGCGCCGACCGCGACTTCCACGCCGACCACGCGACGCTGCAGCTGAAACACTTTGATCTCGGCCGAGAACGCGCGCTTATACGCCTCGAGCACGCGAATGACGTCGCCGCCGTCCTCTTCCTCGCCCACGAACAGCCGGCGCTTCACGTTCTGCGCCTCTCCACTCGGCTTGATCACGTACTCGTCCGGATTCTGCCGCACGAACTCGATCGCCTTGTCGAAGTCGTCGAACTCCTGATACCGCAGGATATTCACGCCGGCCTTGCGCAGCTCCTCCTGGCCGAACGACCGGTCATCCTCCAGCCGATCCGTGTAGGCGGTCCCCCCCACGACGAGCTTCCCTTGCTTCCGCAGTTCCTCGGCCTTGGTCCCCTGGCCCAGCGTATCGTCAAACACAATGACGTCGGCCCAATCGACGTCGGCCCGCCAGTCGAATGTCTTGGGCACGAACCCGTCGGCGATGTCGCGCTCGTTCTCGGCTTCGATGAAAAACTTGACCGCGTGGCCCTCTTTCTGGACTTGCCACGCGATGTCGCCGATTAGGCCGCCGATCGAGACGAAGAGGAAGTTTTTCGGTTCCACGCCTAAACCCTATATTAGGAACATGGCGACCAGCTTCCTCAACACCGAACTGTTACCTGTCCGGGCGACGAGGACGTTGCCGGGACGGTACTTCTCCTCGCCCGCGATCCTGGCCGAGGAGTTCGACAAGATCTTCACGCAGCGGTGGCTGTGCGTGGGACGAGCCGATCGGATCGCCAACCCGGGTGAGTACTTCCTCCAGCCCGTCGGGCAGGAGAGCATCATCGTCGTCCGGGATCGGGCGGGCGAGATCCATGCTCACTACAACGTGTGCCGCCATCGCGGCACGCACATGATCGAGGCGGAGCACGGCCGCCTGGGCGAGACCATCCAGTGCCCATATCACGCCTGGACGTACGCCCTCGATGGCCGGCTCATCGGCTGCCCGTCGGCCGATGCCATCGATGGGTTTCGTAAATCTGATTACCCCCTGCACGCCGTCGCGACGCACGTGTGGGAAGGGTTCTTGTTTATCAACCTGTCGCGTGACCCCGAGCCGTTCGATGCGGCGTACGCGCCGATGCTCGGGCGGTTCTCCAGCTTCAATTTGCCGAACCTCAAGGTCGCGCAGCAGATCGATTACGACGTGAAGGCGAACTGGAAGTTGATCGTCGAGAACTATCAGGAGTGCTATCACTGCGCGCCGATCCACCCGGCCCTGGCCAAGCTCACGCCGCCGACCAGTGGCGAGATTGATCTGTACGAAGGGCCGTTCATTGGCGGATACATGGTCCTCAATGAAGAACACGAGACCATGTCGATGACCGGGCGCGCGTGCGGCGTGCCCGTGGCCGAGGATCTGCCGGCGATCGAGTATCCGCGGATCTATTACTACTCGCTGTTCCCGAATGCTCTTCTCAGCCTGCACCATGATTACGTCATGCTGCACACGCTCTGGCCGCAGTCCGTGGATCGGACCCTGATCCATTGCTATTGGTTGTTCAACGAGAAGAGTCTGGATAATTCGGCGTTCGATCCGACGGATGGGATCAGATTCTGGGACATGACCAACAAGGAAGATTGGCACATCTGCGAACAGAGCCAGCTCGGGGTCGTGTCACGCGTATACCAGCCCGGCCCGTACTCGAAGCGCGAGAACTGCTCAGCGGCCTTCGACGCCGAGGTGCTCCGCTCGCTGGGTCACACGCCGGAACGCTGACACGGCGTAGATCGCGCCCCCGATCAGCGCGACCAGGACCGAGAACCCGACGAGCTTCGCGAGATAGAGCGTCGGGTTCTTCTCATCGGCGCCCGGCACACCGGCCAGCACCAACGAGATCGCGGTCGTCGTAAACCCGATGATGCCGCAGGCGATCGCCACGGGCTTGCCGCCGGGCACCCGCCGCACATGCGGCAACGCGGGGTCGCGCTGCACGCGGATGAGCGCGGCGAACAGGTAGAGGTACGGGATGAAGTAAATGATGATCGAGGCGCTGAGAAAGAGATGTAAGCGCTGGCCACCGTCGTACCCGCTTGTCCCGCCACAGTCACGAGCACCGCCACGCCGGCTTGGATCAGCATCGCGATGTGGGGCGTGCGCCACTTGGGGTGCAGCCGACCGAACGCGGGCGGGAGCACGCCATCGACCGCGGCCGCGTAGGGCAACCGCGCGCTCGCCGCGAACCACCCGCCGATCTGTCCGAGCACACCGACGATCAGGAACCCGACCGCGATCGGCACGAGCCAAGCCGCATGGATGCGCACGGCCGCGCTGGTGATGGCTTGCGGAACACCCTGGAGCGCGGTGATCTCCCCCATTGGGAGCGCGACCAGTACGGCGACGGTGCCGGCGATGAAGAGCGCCGCGATGCTGACACCCGCGCCAAGCAGGGCGCGAGGGATCGTGCGTGGATTGTCGTCGAGCTCCTCGCCCATGATCGAGGCGCTCTCGACGCCCGCGAACCCGAACGCGATCGTCGACCAGAAGATCATGTCGCGCAGGTGCGTGCTCGGCACGAAGGATTGCGGCGTGAACGGCGTGGCCGACCCGAACCGGGACCAGGCTACGGCGGCGACGCCGAGCAGGATGAGCAGCGGCACCCACATGCCGATGGCGCCGGCGTTCTGCAGCCACTTGCCGATGTTGAGCCCGACGAGGTTGAGCGCTACGCAGAGCGTGAGGCCAACCAACGACACCGCGATCGTGTATCGCGGATCACTCGCCAGATGCTGCGCGCTCGGACCAATCAGGAACGGGATAAGGCCGGCGATGAAGTACAGGAGCAGCGGGTAGTACGGGATGTTGCAGCACCAGTAGCACCACCCGGTCAAGAACCCGGTGAACCGGCCGAACGACCGACACGTCCAGACGTAGATCCCGCCCTGGTCTGGATACCGGGACGACAGCTCGAGGACCGCGAAGCAGAGCGGAACGTAGAAGAAGAGACACGCGCCGATCCAGATGACGACGGCGCTGGGGCCCGCGACCGCGGCCTTTTGGACCCATTGGACGTTGAGGCTGACGACGACGTAGAACAACATGAGGTCGCGCCAGCCCATGGCGCGACGCAACTTTGGGGCAGTCGGCCTAGTCGGCGGTGTCAGCGAGCAACTCGAAGGCCGCGTTGCGGCCATTGATACCCATCACGCTTCCACCGGGATACGTGCCGGCGCCGCACAAGAACATGCCGGGCATCGGGGTGCGCGCGGAGAGGCGACGGTCCCACATGTACTCCGGGAGAATCTCGCCCTGGAATATGTGTCCGCCCGTGAGCCCAACCCGCTTCTCAATGTCCGGCGGCCCCAGAATTTCCATGTCTATTATGGCCTGCGGGAAATTCGATGTGTATCGCGCTATCGACTCCACCACCCGGTCGCCGACCTGCCGGCGCCGCGTTTCCCACGTGCCGTCGGCGAACTCGTGCGGCACAAACTGCGAGAACACGCTCAGCGTCTCGACCCCTTCTGGCGCAACACTGTGATCATACACGGTGTGCAGATAGAGCTCGGTCCACAGACGCTCGGGGAGAACACCAGCGTTGGCCTGACGATGGCCATCGATCCATTCTTGCTTGGTGAGCGGCGTGTTGATCTGCCCGGTGTGGTGCGGCTCGCGAGTACCCGGACGCGCACGAAAATTGGGTAGCTCGGTCAGCGTCATGTTGACCTTGACCGTTACCCCTTTGACCGGCACGCGTTCGACATCCCGGCGCCAGTCAGCATCGGCGGCCGAACCGAGCAACCGCAACGTCGTGCGCGGATCGGCGTTCGATACGACGAATGGCGCGTAGATACGATCACCCGACTCAAGCTCCACGCCCTCGCCCGGGATGATGCGCGCCACCGGTGTGCCCGTGGTAACGGTCGCTCCGAGTTTTTGCGCGACATCGCAGAGCAGGAACGAGACCGTGCCCATGCCACCGGTCACGTACCCCCACGTGCCCGGATCGCCGAACATACTCCCCGACGCGTGGTGATACAGAACCGAAGCGGTCCCGGGATCGGTCGGGCTGGCGTTCGTCCCGATCACGCCCTGGCCAAGGTAGGCCATCTGCAGACGTTCGTCGGTGAGATACCGCTCGACGTACTCACACATCGACCAGTCGAACAAGAGCCCACGAGCCTCGTTGTCGTGGCCGAGACGATCCTCGATGATGTCGCGCGAGGGAGCAGGACCGATCCAGAGATCTCCAGGTCCAGCCGGACGCAGAGCATCGCGCAAGCGGGACTTGACGTCGATCATCGCCCGCCAGCCTTCGACGTCTCGCGCCGCGAACCGGCGCACTTCGGCCTCGCACTGATCATCGTCATTCCAGAGCTGCACGCTCGTGCCGTCCTCGAACGGCACGAACATCCCACCAACCGCCGGCTGCCAGGTAAACCCATGCTCGACGAGTTGGAGCTCGTCGATCACGAGTTGATGCAGGAGCCCGCAGACGTACGCGCATGGCGAGAACCGCACGCCGGGGAACGGCTCGTCCATGGTCGCCGCTCCACCGACGCGCTCACGAGCTTCGAGCACCAAAACACGACGGCCGGCGCGCGCCAAATACGCCGCGCACGCCAGCCCGTTGTGTCCAGCTCCAACCACGATCACATCCCAGCTTTTCTTCGCCAGGGTCGCAACGGGTTCAGGAAGCCCGATGCGACCCAGTACTTCGGCTGTTGCCGAGGGCACTACTGCGCCACGAGCGGCGGCGTGCAGGTGCTGCCCAATCCGCGCGCCTGGCATTCGCTTTCCGGGACAGGCATGACCGATGGGACATGTCCACCCGTGAGCGGCGCCGGGCTCGCCGGGATGGTGCTGGTCAGTAGGCCATAGCGCCGCGCGTCGATCCACCGCGTGCCCTGCTCCCACATGAGCGAATACCGCCGCTCGTACAGCAGGTCCGTCAGCAGCGAATCCGCCGACAAGCCGGGGGACAGCGCCGTCAGCTTGCCGGAACCCTGTCGCGTCACATTGAGGTCAGTCGTCGCCGCGTTGAGTTGACCCAATCCCAACTCGGCCTCGGCTCTCAGCAACACCAATTCTTCGTCGCGAATGATCGGAATTTCGGCCGCCGGATTCGCCTGGCCGTTCGTGAAATAGATGCTGTACTTGAGGGTCCCGTGGATCGGGAATCCCGACAGGATCTGCGTGATCGACGCGTCGACGATCTTCGCTCCCACGCGCGCGTCGGGCGTTGCACTTCCCGACTGCGTCTGGGCATCCGTCTGCTGCTCTGGCAGCGCGAAATAGAGCGTGCCGTTGAGCGGGTCGGAGAGGCCGTTCTGGACGTCGCCCGGGTTGGCTGAGAAGTCGAAGAAGACGCCGTTCTGGAAGCTCGCCGCGCTGGTGTCCGCGAATCCACTGGCGAACAGGGAGTCGAGTATGGCCAACGCATTGGCGTAGCAGGTCGCCTTCGCGCCTTTGCAGCCATTCACGTCCGTCGCCCGGAATACCCAGGCTTTGGCCGCGAGGGCCTGGGTGAATTGCGCGAATGCCTGCGGCGTGCTGGCGGCCGCATAGCCCGGAGGCATGGAGAACGGGAACGCGGCACCCGACGCCAGCTTGGTGCGGGCGTCAGCCAAGAGACCGATGATCGCCCGGTAGACGCTGTCCTCGCCGACGAACGGTGCCGGCGCTCCCGAGGGGTCGAGGTCGACGTTGACGGCGGCGCCGAGTTGCGCCCGCGTTTGCACGACGTAGAACAACGCCAGAGCCTTTTGCGTCTCGCCGAACGCGATAGACGAGGCTTTCTCTCCAGGGCTCATGTCCGGCGAGTTCGGGATCGCATCGACATACAGGTTGTCGAGACGGATCTCGATGTACGGATTTCCCCACTGCGACCCGCCGAACTGCGTGTTCGAGAGCGGACCGTAGTACGGCTCCTGATAATCGGGCTGGTTGTTGCCGGAGAGGTTGACGCCCTCGCGTCCCATCGAGCCCAGGCGCCAGACGTACGATTCCATGTCGACGCGGGCCTGGGCGAATATCCCGGTCGCGGCGACGGACATGTTCGCTCTCGTCGGGTTCCCGTAAATGGACGACGTGGTCGGCGCGTTCGGATCGGTGACGTGGAAGTCGTAGCAGGCGATGCTCGCCAGTGCCGTCGCCGAGAGCGTGAGTAGTGTGATGGTCTTCATCGTCAGAACCCCGCCGAAATGGTGAAGAAGAACTGACGGGACGGCGGGTACGGGGCGAGATCGACGCCCCGGAACGGCGACTGGCCGAAGTTGCTGACCTCCGGATCGTATCCGTAGTACTTCGTGATCAAGATCAAATTGCGGCCCGAGGCGCTCAGCTGCACGCCGTGCGAGCCGAAGAGGTAGCGGCTGTAGTGGAGCGGCACATCGTACTGGAGCTTGACCTCGCGCAGCTTGAGGAACGTCGTGCTCTGCACGTACGGCGTGGCGATACCGTTGGAGCACGCGTTGAGCAGGGCCGTCCCGTAGGCGCCGTGGTCGACCAGGCCATTGCAGCCGTAGAGCGACAGCGTCTGATTCTCGATGATGCCACCCTTCTGCCAGTCCCAGAGTCCGGTCAGGGTGAAGCGCCCGAGTGTGAAGGTGCTGCCGAACGACAAGTCGTAATCCGGGTTCACCTGACCCATCGACGAGACAATGAAGTTGCCGTTGTTGTCGATGCCGGTCTGACCGATGATCTGCGTGATCGGCCGACCCTGCTGCACCTCGAGCTGGCCATAGGCGAGCCCGAATCCGGATCCCACGGGGGTGAAGCTCGTCACGCCGGTGGGCAGCGCGAGGACCTCGTTGTGCAGTGTGCGGAATGCCGTGTTGAACGTCCACGTGAAGTTCCGCAGCTGAATCGGGATCAACGTGGCGCCGATCTCGACTCCCTCGTTCTGGAACGTGCCACCATTGGCGAGGATCTCATTGTATCCGGTCGACGGCGCCGGCGTCCGCGGCAGGAACAGATCATACGTCCGGCGATGGAAGTACGTGACTTCGAGGTCCACTCGCGATGACCAGCCGGTCAGATCGAACCCTCCCTCGAACTCGCGCGTCCGCTCGGGGCGAAGGCCGGGCGCGGCGAAGACCGACTGCCCGTTGAGGGCGACGCCGGGGAGGCCGCCGTAGGCGACGTTGTCGACGAGCGTCGTGTACTTATTGCCGAAGATCGGCTGGTTGCCGGTCTCGCCGTAATCACCGCGCAGCTTGAGCTCCGTGCCGCGGACGAGCAAATCCTTGAACCGGTAGGATCCGGCGATCTTCGGGTAGATGTAATACTTGTTGATCAAGGCGTTGGCCGATGTGCGTTCGGCGCGCAGACCGCCTTCGATGTTCAGCCGTTCGTCGAACAGGTTGAGGTCCTCCTGTCCGTAAAACGAAATGGTGCGCTCGACCGTGTTGAACTGGAACGGGACGACGACCGACCCTGCGTCGATGTTCGTCTGCGTGCCGACCAGGTTCGACGTGAACGTCTGCGCGCGGTCGAGTTGCCGGTCCTCGTAGGTCATGCCGACCGCGGTCGTCGCCTTGAGCAGGCTCGAGGTCGTGTTGTAGGTATGGATGGCGTTCAGGTTCCAGTTATACTGCCGGCTCTCGGCCTGTCCCTGCACGGCCACGCCCGGTGTCGCCTGATTCGCCTCGAGATACACATCGGCTGGCAGGGTGACGCTGGTCCCTTGGTCGAAGAAGTCCATGCCGCCCTGAGCGACCAGCTGGATCGAGTTGTTGTCGTTCTTGAACGCGTTGTAGCTGGTCTTGGCCGAGCCGACGAACCGGTTCGTGAGGGCCGTGTTGGTCCCGAGCGACATGGTCTGCAGGGGATTCGAGCCCTTATAGGTAATGAGGGGTTGCGGCCACGCACTGTTCGAGAACCCGAGGGGCTCGAAGCTCGGGATGTAGGAGATGGCGTACGGGACGCTGGCGCCGTTGTTGTCGTTGTTGTTGAACCCGCGATCTTCGCGCGTGTGGGTAAAGACCGTCGAGAGCGAGCCTTCGAGCCCTTTGCCGAGATGTTGATTGAGGTTGAGGCGGAGGGCCTGGCGGTCGGCGGCCGTTCCCTGCTCGATGCCGCCCTCCTGCGCGAGCGAACCAGACGCGTAGTACTGCGTGTTGTCATTGCCACCGCTCAAGTCGAGCAGCGTCGTGCTCTGCAGCGGTGTCCGGCCGGCGACCTCGTTCAGGTGGTCGTAGACCGGCAGCACGCCGTTGGTCGCGTAACCTCTGATGGTCGCGCTGTCCGAGGGACTGGAAGCGAAATTGCCCAGGGCCTGGCTCAGCGTCCATGGCTCATTCGCCGGCCCACGCAGGAGATGCGCGAACCCGGTCTGCTGCGAGACGTTGATCCGGAGCTTCCCCGCCTTTCCGCGCTTCGTCGTGATGATCACGACGCCATTCGACGCCTTCGATCCGTAGATCGACGACGCGGCGGCGCTCTTGAGCACCTCGATCGACTCGATGTCCGCCGGATTCAGGTCGGCGAGCCGGTTCGCCGCGTCGTCTTGGAGCGGGCCTGTCGAATTGAGGCCGCCGCTTCCCGTCGCCTGGAACAAGCCGCTCGGAATCGTCTCGTTGCTATAA
>Ga0210393_10003161_pt1 | contig 13288 bp, 11 predicted proteins | sample IncBWC27OmetaG_FD_160068 | JGI IMG/M metagenome (GOLD analysis project Ga0210393, IMG submission 160068) | Forest soil microbial communities from Barre Woods Harvard Forest LTER site, Petersham, Massachusetts, United States - Inc-BW-C-27-O ... | reverse complement strand
CGTGCAGCGCCCACAGCGGATGCTTCCGGTCGAGCGGACTCTTATACACGCGCATCATCTCGCCGAGCGCGTCGCCTTCGCCCATCGCGTCGGGCAGCTCATGCAGATGCACATGGTTTTCGATCGCGAACTCCGGGTCGTCCTCCATCATCGCATTGGCGAGATTCAGCGGAACTTCGATCAGTCGCTGACGGTAGCGCGGCACCAGATGCATCCGTTCCTCGAAATGCCCCAGTAGGCCGTTAAAGTCGACCCGCCCTTCGAACAGTCCGATCGATCCGATATGCAGCGGTCCGCTCTGCGATTCGCCATATATAAACGTCGCGTCCTGCGTGGACAGCCGGTAGCTGGACGACGATGGAAATGCGGAATTTTCGGCCATTCGATTCACCTCCGAGCGGGATTCCCCTGGCTAGTGCCCGAAGTCCAGCCGAGAAAATCCTGGAAATGACAGTGCCGCGGTCGTCAAAGTTTGGCAGCCATCCTCACCAAAGCGCAAGCTGAATTTTTTGCCGCTGCGCTTGCCGGATCGTCCGGTCTGATCAAGGATAACGTTCCGCGCAAGGCTTACGACTGCTTTACGAGCAATCTCGTCAGCAACGCCTGCGCATAGTAGTTCAGTTCGAGGTACTCGGGGAAAAACCCAGGGAAGCATCCAATGTCCGAACAAATAAAAACCAATCGCCCTTATCCTATCCAGCTCAAGCTGCGCGACGGACACAGCGCCGTCATCCGCGTGATGGAACCCGATGACCTCGACAAAATAATCGACTTCGCCCGCAACCTTCCCGTCGACGACCTGCTCTTCCTCCGCACCGATATCACCGACCGCGCCGTCGTCCAGAGTTGGGTCGATAACATCAGGGCCGGGCACACAATCACCCTGCTCGCCGAAGTCGACGGCGAACTCGCCGCTTACGCCAGCGTCCACCTCGAACAGGCGCGATGGACCCGGCGGGTGGGCGAAATCCGTATCATCACGTCGTCGCGCTACCGCGGCGCAGGCCTCGGCCGCCGTCTCGCCGCCGAAGTATTCGATCTCGCGCGCTCGCTCGGCCTTAAGAAAATCACCGCCCAGATGACGACGGAGCAAACCTCCGCGCGCGCCGCCTTCGAGCACCTCGGCTTCCAGGTCGAAGCAGTCCTGTCCGATTGGGTCGAAGACCGCCGCGGCCGCTCCCGCGACCTCCTGATAATGACCTACGACGTAGCCGGCTTCTCCGACCGCATCGTCGCGTAAAAGACGCGGGGGCTGCGCGCCCCCGCCCCCGCGGCAGGGGTGACCCCTGCACCCAGTGAAAAGACAAGATGCGCCGCTTCGCGACTGTTAGGAAGTTAAGGGCGCGAGGACGCGAAGCTTCGATCCCTCGCCCGTTGTTTCACGGGAGAGGTTAGGCGAGGGTTCTGCGGCTCATGCTCGATGCCAACGGCGCGCGTCCTCTGTCTCCTCGCCCTGTTAGGGAGAGGATGAAGGTGAGGGTCCGATTACAGCGGGAGCAGCGCGCGATTTAAGATTCCGCCTCTTTGCGGGATTCCGAACCTGCTCAGCGAGAATGAAGGGTAATTGGCGACCGCACGCTGAAATCAGCGTCGTCGTTGCGCACGAAGTCTCGCTCGATTTGAGGGGCAAGTTGATCGACCAATTGCCCATTTGTGTAAAGTTGGACTGCGACGGTTCTTGGCTCCCGAGAACAACTCTCTGGGTCCCGAAAAGGAATGAGTTCCGTGAGCCAAGCGCGCCAGGTTCCAGTCTCCAGGCGATCAAAATAGATCGTCGCATGGAAATGACCATCGGCATCAATCGTTGCAGGTTCTGAGTTCCAATCTGGAGCCGGGACTACTTGCGCAGACACCGTAGACCTCGCAGCCGGACCTGAGATAACCCCCTCTATCCTAATGGCGCTCGCACCACACTTCGCGAAACTATTCCCAGGCAGCAGAAAGCCCACAAGTGCGAGCGCAGCAGCGTGGCGGGGCCTCATCGTGGCTGAAAACAAATTGATCTGTACGACCCACATCGGGCAACGCCTTTGTCTTGGAGCGAAATCGAGCATGAGCCGCAGAACCCTCACCTAACCTCTCCCGTGAAATAACGGGCGTGGGATCGACGCTTCGCGTCCTCGCGCCATTAACTTCCTGACAGGCGCGAAGCGCCGCATCTTCTCTTTTCACCGGGTGCAGGGGTCACCCCTGCCGTGGGTGCGGGGCGCGCAGCCCCGCGTCGCGAATTTCTCCCTTACTGCGTCACCACCAATATCCGAAACGTCCCGGGAACCGGCAGCGGCCGCGGATGCGTCGGCGTCGATCCAGGCGCGAACTTCAAATCCGCTGTCGGCAGATAAATCATTGCCCCGGTCGACGCGACCGCCATCGTCCGCGCGCCTAACTCGGTCTTCACCACCTGCGCCAGCTCGAATTTGTCCGCCGACACTTCGCGGATAATCGTCAAGGTGCCGTCGCCGCAACTCGCGAACGCGAGCCCGTCGCGAAAAGCAGTTGCATCCACGAATGCGCCAATCGGAAAGTCCTCGACCACCTTCCCGCTGTCGGCGTCCATCACGATTAGCTTCTGGTTGCGGCATCCGATAAACAGGCGCCGCGTCGTGCGATCCATCGAGATCCCCGTCGGCCGCGCGCCCGGCGCCGTCGGCCAGCGCGCGACCACCTTCATCGCGCGCGTATCGACCACTGCGACCTCGTCCTTGTCTGCGATATTGACGAACACCTTGCCCTTGCCGTCCGCGACCGCAAACTCCGGCGCGCCGCCCAAGTCCACGGTCGCCGCCGCTTTGCCACCGGAAGGATTCACGTCGGGCGCGAACGCGACCAGCTCATGCGCATCGCCGCACATCACGATCACGCGATTACTGGCGCGGTCATAGATAATACCGTCAGCATCGGGAGCCGCCGGGATGCTGCCCAAAACGGCATGAGTCTTTATATCGAAGATCTGCACCGTACCGGCGCCGCCATCGCTGATAAATCCGCGCTTCACCTCCGGCACCAATGCCACGCCATGCGATCTTTGCTGGGGCCCAATATCCGCAATTATTTTCCCGTCAGCGACATCCACCGCCATCGTATGCGTGCTGCGAGTGACATAGAGCACGCGACCATCAGGCCCGAGCGTCGCGTAGTCCCACCCTCCATCGCCGCCAACCTTGAAGGTCGCAGTCAGCTTATAAGCCGGAGGCGCCGCATCGGCAGCCAACACCACACCAGCCAAAAGCGCGACACCGACGATCGCGAAACCGAACAGCCTGAACTTATTTCTCATATCTGAAATTTCTGCACCTCAAGCTAACCGCCTAACACTCGCAACCCCTCAGGCAATCGAAACGATCCATCCACCTCACACGGCAACTCAACCACCCGCACCACAGCATCGACATTCAACGCGCCATACAGATGAGGAAACATCTGACCCGCCCCTTCGCCCCGCGCCCCCGCCGACGCCTCATACCTCAGCTCGACTCGCAGCCGCTCCTCGTCGATACACAACACGACCAACCCATGCTGCCGGCGATAAAACCTGTTCGCAGTTGCGACCACCTGCGCCAAAGTCGAGCAATGAACAAACCCCTCCGCCGGCAAACTGGCAGGCGCATAACTTCCTCTCCCAACCGCCTCAACCCACTCACTCTCATCAACAATATGAAGAATCATCCTCGGTCTCGAAAAACCCCCGAGCGAAATGTTGCCCGCAACATTTCGCGATTCTCTTAACCCCGAGTGCAGGGGTCACCCCTGCCGAAGGAGGTGTGGAACCCACCGCGGGTTCCACATTAAACGTGATTTCTTCTTCTCCCGCGATCACGCCCGCATCGAAGCGCGCGCATTCCCCAGCAGCATCTCCGCCACCGCCGTCAAATCGTTATCGTCGTAGTAATCGATCTCGATCCTTCCCGGACTTCGACCGCGCCGCTTGAAAATTCTGACCTTGCGCTTGAGCGCGCGCTGCAGGCCTTCGGCGAGTGCGTTCAGATTCGCATCGCCGGCCGAGCGGGCAGCCGCCGTTTTGGTGCGGGGACGCGAGGCGGTCGCGATTTCTTCGGCGCCCCGCGCTGAGATTCCGACCGCCGCGATTCGCCGCGCGGCCGACAACTGCGCATCGAGTGAGGCGATTGAGAGGAGCGGCCGCGCCTGTCCCGCGTTGAGCTCTCCCTTCGCGATCATATTGAGGATTTCCTGGGGGAGCTCGAGCAATCGAATCGAGTTGCTCACGTAGGAGCGGCTTTTGCCGACGCGCGCGGCAACCTGGTCGTGGGTGAGTCCGAAATGATCGACGAGGCGAAAAAACGCGAGTCCTTCTTCGACCGCGTTGAGATTCTCGCGCACGATATTTTCGACCAGCGACATTTCCAGCGCCGCGCGATCGTCGAGCTCCCGCACGACGACTGGAACCGTCTCGAGACCGGCAGCACGCGCCGCGCGCAGTCGCCGCTCGCCCGCGATCAACTCGTAATGCGGCCCGTCGTTCTCGGGCGCGTCGATTCGGCGCACGATCAGCGGCTCGATGATTCCCTGGCTCTGGATCGCGAGCGTAAGTTCGGCCAGCCGCTCCTTGTCGAAATTAATCCGCGGCTGAAAGGCGCCAGGCGTGATACTCCCAACGGTCGCCATCCTGAATTGCCCGCCAGCACTATCTTCTGCACTGGCCTCGACCGCCGCCGCCGGCGCATTCCCAATCAGCGCATCAAGCCCGCGCCCCAACGGTTTCCGAATCATGCTCTTTCACCCTCTCAGTGAGCGAAATGTTGTCCGCAACATTTCGCGATTTTCTTTCTCTTGATACCGGGTGCAGGGGCCACCCCTGCCGAAGGAGGTGTGGAACCCACCGCGGGTTCCACGTCAATTGGTTCCCCCCTCGCTCGCCTCACCCCGCGCGACGATCTCCGCCGCCAGCGCGCGATAACCCTCGGCTCCTGCCGACTTCGGCCCGTATTCCAGCACCGACAATCCATGACTCGGGCTCTCCGACATCCGCACGCTGCGCGGGATCACGCTGCGAAAAACTTTCTCGGGGAAATGCTTTCTAACCTCGTCGGAAATTTCGTGGCTCAGTCGATTTCGCGAGTCGAACATCGTGAGCACCAGGCCTTCGAGTTCGAGTGCGGGCCGCAGCGCCGCCTTGACCTTATTGATCGTGCCGAGGAGAGCGCTCAGCCCTTCGAGCGCGTAGTATTCGCATTGCATCGGCACCAGCACCGAGTCGGCGGCGACGAGCGCGTTCAAGGTGAGAATTCCGAGCGAGGGTGGCGTATCGATTAAAACATAGTTATATTCTGATCGGACTGGCTCCAGGAGCGCGCGTAAGCGTCGTTCGCGCCCTTCCAACGTCACCAACTCGATCTCGGCGCCGACCAGATCGTCGCCCGCCGGCGCCAGCGATAGCAGCGGCCGTACCTGGCGTAGAATTTCCGTGATCGGCAATCCGGCGACGAGAGCCTGGTAGATAGTCTTACCCTCGCCGCGCGCGGCGGCAACGTCTTCGGGTGTGCTGATACCGGAGGTGGCGTTGCCCTGCGGGTCAAGGTCGACGAGCAGCACGCGCCGCCCGATATCGGCGAGCGCGACCGCCAGATTAACTGCGGTCGTAGTCTTGCCGACACCGCCTTTCTGATTGGCTATTGCGATTACGCGCCCCACGACCAGCCACCACCTCAACCGAGCCGCATCAGACGTTTCACGTGAAACATCCGGGCTCGGCGATTATTAAATGCCCGGAGTTGGAAAAGATCAAATCGAGCGATCAGATTCACACAAGCGATTGAATTGTAAAGGTTTTCGAGCAGCAATGTCTCACGTGAAACATTCCTGCTGAACTACGAAGACGTTCTAGCGACGAGTCCAGGTCGCGACAGCGCGCCGCATCACCTGTTTGCCGTGGCGCAGGTCGTAGCCGGCAACTGACGCATCGACGAGTCCCGACGCGGCAGCGGCGGACGCCTCATCGTCGAACTTCTGGTCGGCGCTCGCATAGATCATCAGCACGCCCTCGCGATGCAGCACCCTGCCGGCTATTTCGAAAATCCCGGCGGGATTTCCAACCGCTCGCGCCGTCACCAAGTCGAAGCTGTCGCGGAGGTCGAGCGACTCGGCTCGTGCGCATTCGACCTGCACGTTCTGCAGTCCCATCTCGATCGCGGCTTCGCTCAGATAGGTCGCGCGTTTGCGTCGCGCCTCGACCAGCGTGACGCTCCCGTTGAGAGCAGACGCGATCACCAGCCCCGGGAAGCCGGCGCCGCTACCGATATCGAGAATGCGATGGACCCGGTCGAGCCGGATGATCCTCGCGCTGGCGGAAATCGAGATGGGGATAATACTGTCGAAGACGTGGAACACGATTTCGGCAGCGTCGCGTGGATTCGCCGTTAGATTGATCTTCGGCCCCCACACTGCGAGCGTCGCCGCCATCCGCTCCATCCGATTCAGGAACTGAACGGTGTTGCCGACCACGCCGAGCGGAGCAATCGCCGGCGCGAGCTGAGACCGCACTTCGGCCGCAATATCGTCGGGCGTCGCCGCCTTCTTTTTCTTCGGTTTTTTTGGCGGCGCTTTGACCTGATGTTTCACGTGAAACGTCCGTATTGAGTTAAATAGATCCTGAATTTGCTCGGTTATCTCGAAAAATGTTTCACGTGAAACATTCGGGTCGGAGCAGGATCAACTCAAATCGCGCGGGCGTTGCGGTCGCGCCGACTCTTGATATGGACCGCCAGGATTGAGATCGCCGCCGGCGTGATTCCCGGCATCCGCGCCGCCTGCCCCAGCGACCGCGGCCGCACGGCAGATAGCCGCTCGCAGACCTCGGTCGAGAGGCCCATCACGCCCTTGAAATCGACCCAGTCCGGTATCGTCGTGTCCTCGAGACGCGCGAACCGCTCGACCGCGTCCGCCTGCCGCCGCACATAGCCCTCGTATTTGATTTCGGTCTCGAGCTCAGCGGCTTCGTCAAGGTTCAGCGTTGTCTCGGCCCCGCTCATCTTCATCAGGGCGTCGTATCCGACCTCGGGCCGCTTGAGCAGCTCGATTGCGCGCACCGGCTGCGCAATCGGCGTCGAGCCATGCGCCGCCAGGGCCGCATTAACCTCGGCGGACGCCGGTATCAGCGCCGCCTTGAGCCGTTCGATCTCGCCGCGCACGGCTTCCGTCTTGGCTCGCACGCGCGCGCCCGCCGACGCGTCGAGCAATCCCAGCCGCTCGCCAATCGGCGACAGCCGCCGGTCCGCATTGTCCTCCCGCAGCAGCAGCCGGTACTCGGCCCGCGAGGTGAACATCCGGTACGGCTCGCCGCCGATACCGCGCGTCACCAGGTCGTCGATCATCACGCCGATATAGGCCTGGTCGCGCCGCAGGATCAGCGCCGGCTCGCCGCGGACCTTGAGCGCCGCGTTGATACCTGCGATCAGGCCCTGCGCGCCCGCCTCTTCATAGCCGGTGGTCCCGTTGATCTGGCCGGCGAAAAACAGCCCACGCACCAGCTTGGTCTCGAGTGACGAGGTCAGCTGGGTCGGGTCCGAGAAATCGTACTCGATCGCGTAGCCGGGCCGCATTATCTCGGCGCGTTCGAGGCCGGCGATCGAGCGCACCATCGCGAGTTGCACGTCGAGCGGCAAACTGGTCGACAGGCCGTTGGGATAAACCTCGACTGTGTCGCGGCCCTCGGGCTCGAGGAAAATCTGGTGGCGCTCCTTGTCCCGAAAGCGCATCACCTTGTCCTCGACCGACGGACAGTAGCGCGGACCCTTGCTCTGGATAACGCCCGAGTACATCGGAGAGCGATCGATACCGCCGCGGATGATCTGGTGAGTACGCGAGTTGGTGAAGGTCAGGTGGCAGGGGATCTGGTCCTGCTCGATTCGCGCCGTGCGGAACGAGAACGGCGGTGGCGGCTCGTCGCCCGGCTGTATCTCCAACGCCGAGTAGTCGATCGTGCGTCCGTCCAGTCGCGGGCAGGTGCCCGTCTTGAGCCGCCCGATGCGAAAGCCCAACTGCGCCAGATGCTCGCTGAGACCCATCGCGGCGAAGTCGCCGGCGCGGCCGGCCGAATAATTCTTCATCCCGATATGAACGAGGCCCTTGAGGAATGTGCCGGTCGTGAGGATGACGGTCGGCGCTTCGAAGACCTCGCCTATCTGCGACTCGACGCCGCGCACAAAACCGTCCTCGACGATCAGGCGCTCGACGCTCGCCTGCCGTACCTGCAAGTTGGCCGTGCGCTCGAGCACGCGCTTGCTGCGCGCGCGATACGCGGCCTTGTCGGCCTGCGCGCGGCGGGCGCGAACGGCAGGCCCTTTGCGCGTGTTCAGAAATCGAAACTGGATTCCGGTCTCGTCGGCCGCCAGGCCCATCTCGCCGCCGAGTGCGTCGATCTCGCGGACCAGGTGGCCCTTGCCGATGCCGCCGATGGCCGGGTTACAGGACATCTGGCCGATGTGATCGAGGTTGAGCGTGAGCATCAGCGTGCTCGCGCCCATCCGGGCCGCGGCGAGTGCGGCTTCGATTCCGGCGTGGCCGGCGCCGACGATGATGACGTCGTAGTTCATGGCGAATCAGCGATTATGGCTTGCGAAGGGGCTGCGCGCAAAGCGGAGCGAATACTTCGCCTCGTCAAAAAGTAGAAAAATAGTACAATAAGATTTTGTAGGTGAAACCCGCGGTGGGTTTCACGCTTCCTTCGGCAGGGGTGACCCCTGCACCCGGTATCAAGCGCAAAGTTGTGCGCGGCGCACTACTTTGCTCTCGGTCGCTATAAAATCGTAAGTGCGAGTTCTGCTTCGCTTTTTAAAATTTCGGTTCCTCGCTGTCTCCTCTCCCTGTTAGGGCGAGGATGAAGATGAGGGTCCAACTATAGCCCTGCGCGATTCAAGATTCCGACTCGCTGCCGGAATTTTAGATGCCTCTAACCCATTCGAACAATTGAAAGTGGAAACCGGATTTATAACTGACCGAGAGCAAAGTAGTGCGCTGCGCGCAACTTTGCGCTTGATACTGGGTGCAGGGGTTACCCCTGCCCAAGGAGGTGCGGAACCCACGGAGGGTTCCGCGTTTAATCAAGCTCTCTTCGGGCCTGTCGGGATTATTTGCCAATGCAGAAGTTTTTGAAGATTGCGTCGAGGATGTCTTCGTTGCTGACTTCGCCGGTGATTGAGGCGAGGGCCGTGGCTGCGGCCATTATGTCGACGGCGACAATCTCCGGGGGCATTATCGAGAGCGCTGAGGCGCGTGCGTTCTTGAGGGCTTCCAGAGCTATCGCGAGCGCGTCGCGATGACGCTCGCGGGAGATAGCGATTTGATTGTGCGATGTTGAGTGTGCTAAACCTTCACCTGGTGTTTCTTGTGAAATAACGGGGGCGGCAGCTGCGCCGGAAACTAGCGCGGCGATCATTTTCGTCAGCTCGGCGCGGAGGGGGGCGGCTTGTTCGAGGTTGATTGCGGAGAAGGGCAGGATCGGGAGGCGCAGGCCTTGCGCGCGGAGGTCGTCGGCTGAGGTGGCGGCGGGCAGGTCGCGCTTGTTCAGGATTGCGAGGCCCGGGCGGTTGGCGGTCAGGCGGATCACGTCGAGGTCGGCGGGCTCGAGCGGACGCGACCCGTCGAACATCGCGATCAACAGGTCGGCGGCGCGCGCCGAGCGGAGCGTGCGCTCGATGCCAATGCGCTCGACATCGTCGGTCGATTGGCGGACGCCGGCGGTATCGTTGAGGACCAGGGCGTAGGGACCGAGCTGAACCGAGTCTTCGATCACGTCGCGGGTGGTGCCGGCGATTGCGGTGACGATGGCGCGGTCGGCGCCCAGCAGCAGATTCATCAAGGACGATTTGCCCGCATTGGGCTTGCCGATGATCGTCGCGTGCACTCCTGCACGCATCATCAGGCCGCGCGCGAAGCTGTCGTGCAACATTGCAACGTCCTCGATCAGGCGTTCAATCTCTGCGGCGACTTCGCGACGAGACGGTAGCCGAATATCCTCGTCGGAGAAATCGATCTCGACCTCGAGATGCGCACGAATCGCCACGACCTGCGCGCGCAACTCCTCGACGCGCGCGGAAAGCGCGCCCGAAAGCTGCGAGAGCGCATTGGCCAGTGCAGAATCGCTACGCGCGTCGATGATGTCGACGACAGCCTCGGCCTCAGCGAGATCGATGCGTCCGTTCAGAAATGCACGGCGGGTGAATTCACCCCGCTCGGCCACGCGCGCGCCTGCTTCGAGGGCGAGCGCCACGACGCGGCGGACCACGAAGGGGCCACCGTGGCATTGGATCTCAGCGACGTCCTCGCCGGTCAGGCTCGCCGGATGGGGCATCGCGACCGCCAGCGCACGGTCGATGTGCGCGCCGGTCGCGGGATCGACGATGTCGCCGAGGCGCATCATGCGCGCCGCGCGCTCGGCCGAATGCGCAGGGCGGAAGATAGCATCGAGAATTTCGAAAGCGCGCGGGCCGGAGAGGCGGACGATCGCGACTGCGCCGATGCCGGGGGCGGTGGCGGGGGCGACGATCGTGTCGGTGGCGTACATGGGGGACCTGATGGAGGAACGTAATTGTAGTGGAACCCGCCGTAGGTTCCACACCTCCCTGGGCAGGGGTGACCCCTGCACCCGGGGTTAAGAGAAAGATAATCGCAAAATGTCGAGGACGACATTTTGCTCTCGGGTTCTCGAAGATCGGAGTAACACTCTCGATGACAGAGGGAATTGCTCGCTCATTGCGGGTCAATTCGTCGTGGCTTTTCTTTGTGTCATTCAGAGCCGCTGAGGCGAAGAATCCCGGAGTCTTGATTGCGCAGGGGTGACCCTGCGCAGTGTTTAGAAAGATTAGCGGTCTTCGAGGATGGCGGTGACGACGGCCGCTCGGGGGGTAGCGGCCGCCGTCTCGCCATCGACAGCCCCGACGCTCGAGCTGCCAAGACGGTTCAGATTTCTTTGCGCGGGAGCATAGGCCGGGGCTTCGCGCACGAGGTCGCGCCATATCGAGGATGCCTCGGCCGTCTCACCATTGCGGGCATAGATCACCGCGAGCAGGTTGCGCGCCGCCGGTTGATCCGGGTTCAAGCGCAGCGACTCGAGCGTCTCGCGCTCAGCCTCGGGCAGGCGGCCGCGTTCTGCATCGACAAGCGCCAGATTGAAATGTGCTTCGGGATGGTCCTCGCCAAGGGAAACAGCGCGCTGGAGGCTGGCGGCCGCGGCGTCGAGGTCGCCCTGTTCGAACTGAGCGAGGCCAAGATTTAGAAACAAATCCCAGTTTCTGAGTCCCAGCGCCTCGGCCTGTAGGTACTGGGCGACTTCGGCCGCGCGATCACCACGCATCCCAAGCGCAAATCCCAAGTGATAATGCGCGAGGGCGTTTTCCGGATGCGCGCGCACGATGTCAGCATGGCGGCGAATTGCCTGCGAGTAATCTTCGACGCCGAGGTAATAGTCCGCGTCCACGTCGCAGACCTGCTGAGCGGCCTCGCCGGCGAACGTGGGAGTTGGGATCGAAAGCGCGAGGATCAGTACGACGGCGGCAGTGGCGATAAGCGCCCGCGCAATAGTTCTCGCGATTTCGATCCTCGGATTCATCGCGGGTCCACAGTGCGCCGAATCGCAGGCGAACATCTATTGGACCTTGGTGTCATGCACCTTGGTCCAATGCACCAAAGTCCAATTGCGGCTATTTGTGCGCGCGGCGCAAATTTGGTGCGGCTTCTGCAACGAACAGAATCATTCAGCAAGGAGCAATCAGATGAACGCAAAAGGACTCCTGGTTCTCGCCGCAGCATTCGGATTGGCGGGATGCGCCGCGTCGGCGGTTCAGCCGCCGGCAAGCTGCGAACTGATGACCGCGCAAATTTGCTCAAAGGCGGCCGAGGCGCAATTGAGTGAGGGTGCGATGGCGGTGAGCTATACGCCGAGGCCGGACAATGCGCAGGTAGTGCCGTTCGTCGTGCCGGTGTTCAGGACGGACGGCGTGCTGGCGGCGGAAGTGGATTGCTACGCCAACACGAATTCGCATACGTACTCGATGGTACGATCGGAGATAGCGATTGCGCCTTCGTCGGATGAGTCGGTCGAATTCCTGAGAGGGCGCCATCTGTGCGCCGACGACGACGGCGCTTACGCCGAAGGCGCAGCGCCGGGAGCAGGGCTGCTTGCGGATAGGCAGAGATGATTGTAGTAGAACCCACCGTAGGTTCCAGCAGGGTGACCCCTGCACCCAGTATTCAGAGCAGAGGGGTGATTCCTGCACCCGGGGTTAAGAGAAAGAGAATCGCGCTTGCGGATACGGGGAATTATCGGGATAAGCGATTGAGTGAGATTCAAAGATAGCGCGGCGGCGGTTTTGATCGGTTGGGTATTGATGGCGCCGTCGATTGACTGCGCGCGGCAGGGGTTGCAGCGGGAGACGCCGATGTCGGAGTGGGATCAGGTGGAGAGATTCGAGTCGCAGGAGAATTGCGAGAACTACCGGATAGAGGTGATTGCGGCGGAGAAGAGCGACAGCGAGAACGTCTATAATCAGCGGTACTCGTATTCGATATGCGTGCGCGAGGATGATCCAAGGCTAACCGCGAAGTAGCGGGCGTCTTAACACTGGGTGCAGGGGTCACCGGGTCACCCCTGCCGAAGGAAGCGTGAAACCCATCGCGGGTTTCACTTTAGATTGAGTTCCCCTAATTTCCCTTGAGGCGCGGGTCGTCGGTCGCGACGCATAAAGCTTGTTTCACCGACTCTCGTGTTGCGTTTGCCAGACCTGCCGGATTCCGTACAGCGCCTTCAGCAGTAGGCATCACGGGGCTTTGGTTGGGGTCCAATTTCCTGAGATCATCCTGGCATTGCGCGGCGGTATCGTACGATCCGTAGTTTTCCCAAGCGGAATAAACCGGCTTTTTGTGGTCGTCATAGCCGTTTAATGTCCACACGTTGGCTGCCGATTGATGGCTGATGCCGGGCACCAGCAACACCCAGCCCACAAGCGCGAGCACGGCAGGGTTGCGGGGCTTCATGCGGTCGGTTTACCAGAACGCAGAAAGCCAGAACAGTCGCTGAGCGGGAACGAGCTGCGCGCAGTGCCCGTTTAACACTGGGTGCAGGGGTCACCCCTGCCGAAGGAAGTGTGAAACCCATCGCGGGTTTCACGTTTAATCGAGTTCCAGAATCTTGAATCGCGCAGGGCGCTGTAAAAATCGCTATTCAGATCAGAAGCAAGGCGTCGAACTCTCCACGCAAGTGGCGATCACGACGTTGCCGTCTCCAACTATTCCATTGATGTTGAGCTTGTCTTTCTTCACGCTCCCACTGATCGCG
>Ga0210393_10003160_pt1 | contig 13290 bp, 6 predicted proteins | sample IncBWC27OmetaG_FD_160068 | JGI IMG/M metagenome (GOLD analysis project Ga0210393, IMG submission 160068) | Forest soil microbial communities from Barre Woods Harvard Forest LTER site, Petersham, Massachusetts, United States - Inc-BW-C-27-O ... | reverse complement strand
TCGCCTCGCCGATCTTCAGTCCCTGGGGCAAGCTGCGGATGGGACTGGAATATTTCATTCCGCGTCGAGCTGACTCGCGCGACGAAAGCGTGGCTTCATTCGTGCGTCGTCGGCTCGGGACCGAAGCCCTTGATCGACTCGTGCAGCCCTTGATCGCCGGCATCTATACTTCCGACCCCGAGAAGCTGAGTCTCGCCGCCACCTTGCCGCGATTCATCGAGATGGAACAGCGGCACGGCAGCTTGATCCGAGCGGCGCGTACCCAGCGGCGCGCCGCGGAGGATTCATCCGAAGGGGCCGCGCGAGAAAGCGGGGCCCGCTATGGACTCTTTGCGTCACTGCGTGACGGCATGTCGGAATTGATTGATGCCCTCGTTCGCCGCATCGAAGGTGCCGGTGTGATTCACCGCAACAGGAGAGTTCGAACGCTGCGTCGCGGTGGGGAAGGGGACGGCGAATTTACAGTGGAGACCTCGGATGGCCGCGAGCTTGCGTTCGATGTCATCATTGTCTCGCTGCCGGCGACTCGCGCGGCGGGGTTGTTGTCGTCGGTCGACGGGGACCTCAGTGGGGCGCTAGCGGAGATCGAGTATGCGTCGAGCGCCATTGTTGTCACCGGACATCACGAGCGGGACGTCGAGCACTCCATGAAGGCTTCGGGGCTCGTGATCCCAGCAGTCGAGCGACGCAAGATTCTTTCGGTTTCGTTCGCCAGTCGTAAATTCGCGGGCCGGGCACCGGCTGGGGAAGTCGTGCTAAGAACGTTCGTGGGCGGCGCGCTTCAGCCCGAGCTTTTGCAGCGCTCGGACGAGGACCTCACGCGACTCGTCTGTTCCGAACTCGGCGACATTCTAGGTGTGCGCGGCGAGCCAACCTTCGTGCGGGTTTCGCGCCATGACGGAGCCATGCCTCAGTATCACATTGGCCATCGCGATCGCGTAGCACGGATCAAGGCGCTAGTGGCCGGACATTCGCGGCTGGCGCTTGCGGGGAACGCCTACGAGGGAGTCGGCATCCCGGACTGCGTTCAGAGCGGAGAAAACGCGGCCCAGCGAGTGTTCAGCGCGCTGGTTCCCACAAACTCGCTCGGCTCGTCATAGCCCGCTTGCTGACGCGCGCGGCTCTAATAGGCTCGTAATGCCACTGGCTCGTGCGGTAGCTACTTCGCGAATTCGACGGTGCGGAATTCGCGCAGCACCTGCACCTTGATCTCGCCTGGATACGTCAGTGTCTCTTCGATTGCCTTGGCGAGGTCGCGGCACATCTTGGCGGCTTCGCGGTCGTTGATCTGCCGCGCGTCGACGATTACGCGGATTTCGCGGCCTGCCTGCACCGCGTAGGCCTGTTCAACCCCCGGAAAACCGCACGCCAACGATTCGAGCTCTTCCAGCCGCTTGACGTATTTTTCGAGCGTCTCACGGCGGGCTCCGGGTCGAGCAGCGGAAATTGCGTCGGCCGCGGCGACGAGGACCGTGTAAATGTGGTCGACGCGAATGTCGTCGTGATGTCCCAGAGCGGCGTGGACCACCTCGGGTGGTTCGCCATAGCGTTTCAGCAGCTCAGCGCCGACGGCCGGGTGTCCGCCTTCCATTTCGTGGTCGGCCGCTTTGCCGATGTCGTGCAGGAATCCGCAGCGGCGAGCGAGCGCCCCGTCTAGCCCCAGTTGCTCGGCCAGCATGCCGGTGAGGTGGGCGACTTCGATCGAGTGCCGCCGCACGTTCTGGCTGTAGCTGACGCGGAAGTTGAGCCGGCCCATCAGTTCGACGAGTTTTTCATGCAATCCGGCCGCGCCCGCCTCTTGGGCCGCTTCCAGGCCGAGGTGACGAATGCGATCGTTCATTTCTTTCTGCGTTTCGCGGACGACTTCCTCAATGCGGCTGGGATGAATCCGCCCGTCTTGAATCAGCTTGATCATGGCCAGCTTGGCCACTTCGCGGCGGACATTGTCGAAGGCCGAGACGATAACAACGCCGGGCGTATCGTCCACGATCACGTCGACGCCCGTCTCTTTCTCAAAGGCGCGGATGTTACGCCCCTCGCGTCCGATAATGCGTCCCTTCATTTCGTCGTTGGGAATGTCGACGGTCGAGACAGTGGTTTCGGAGGTGTGCGGGGCAGCGTATCGCTGGATGGCCATCGCCAGCACTTCGCGAGACTGACGATCGCACTGAGCCTTGAGGTCGTTTTGGAAACGCAGGATCAGGGCGCCGGTCTCGTTCTTCAACTGGCGCTCGAGCCGCTCCAGCAGCATTTCGGTGCCGGCTTTTTTGTCGAGGCCGCTAATTTTATAGAGCTGTTCCTGTTCGTCGGCGAGGATTCGTTCCAGCTCACGCTCGCGAACCTCGAGAGCCTTGCCCCGGTCGGCCAGCTTGTGCTGCGTGAGTTCGAGCATCCGCTCCTTTTTCTGGATGTCGTCGACCTGCTCGTTGACTACGATCTCGCGGCGGTCGAGTTTGCGTTCGACCTCGCGGAGTTCCTCGCGCGTGTTCTGGATTTCCCGCTCCATCGACTCGCGGCGTTTGAGCAAATCCTCTTTCGCCGACAGCTCGTGCGAACGGACCAGATTGGCTCCCTCGACCTCAGCCTGTTTGAGGATATCGCTTCGCGTGCGGTAGGCCGCCCCCTGACGCATCCGCTCAGCGAAGAAACCGACGGCTCCGCCTGCGGCCAGAGAGATCAGCCCCACCAGAAGATATTCCATGCGAACGCCGCTTTCCGGTTGGGAACGCGACGAAATCCACGGGCCGGCCGCCTGAGCCTGGCGGTTGGTGGAAGACTACCGAGAAGACAGCAGCGAGTTGAAACGGCCGACTATCGATGGTACCGGGCGCAATCCCAGCGCCGAGAGCAATCCCCCGGGCCAAAGCGCGAGTCGCGGTGTGGGGCAGGTGCAGCGGCCGGCGCCAGAGCGGGCTTCAAGCCCAATCCGCCGAGCGGTGCGAGCCACAACGGAACGGAGACAGCCCTCGGGTGCCTCACCGCCGGTCGTCGCCCGCCGCGCAGAGTGCGGGACACAGCCGAACGAAGAGACCGAACGACGCCGGACAGTCCCAACACGAACTGAACGACGAGAGAGAGCGCCCTGCTGAAACGGCTAACCATTCTTGGTTTTCCAACTGATCGGATCGTGTTACAACTCAAAGACAGCCAAGCGGGATTCCCCACAGGCAATCGCTGTCCCCCGCGGCAATCCTCGGAGGCCCTAGGAAACGTCACACTTCCCGACTAACATTAAACTTATGACATCTTTGCGATTCGCGGAAATCGAACGATTTCGGCGAAATGATCAATGGTCCTTTATCCTACCAGGGCTCGCCGAGACGTCAACCAACGCACCTTTCTGACCGCGCTCGCGGACGACTTTGCCGCCGATGCAGCCGACAAATCTTGACACCCCGCTGGTTGACGACGCTGCCGGGCAAGTCGACACCTCGCGATTTCTCGTTCATCTAGGGTTCGAGGCGGACCGCCTGAAGCTGCGTGGATGCCCAGTTCTGGTCGGGGTGTCGGGCGGAGCAGACAGCGTTTCACTGCTGCGTGGGCTGCACGCACTCGCTCAACGAGCCTCGCTTCGCGTCGTCGCGGCCCACCTCAATCACGGCATGAGGCCGGGAGTTGCCGACGAGGATGCCGCTTGGATCGTCGAACTGTGTCGCCGCTTCGGTATTCCCATCGTCGTCGAACAAGTCGACGTGCCGGCCTACGCCGCGGAACAACGGCTCAACATCGAGGAGGCCGCGCGAACCGTGCGTTATGAATTTCTGGTCCGCGCGGCGCGGGCTCGAGAATGCACGCACGTTGCCGTCGCCCATACGGCGGATGACCAAGTCGAAACGGTGCTGCATCATCTGTTTCGAGGCACGGGGCTGGCCGGGCTACGAGGCATGCGGCCGACTCGTCCATTGGCCGACGGACTTTCCCTGGTTCGGCCTCTGCTGCAAACCCGCCGCACGGAGGTCGAGACGTGGCTGAACGAAATCGGCCAGGACTTCCGAACGGACGCAACGAACTCGGACCAATCGCGAACGCGCAATCGGATCCGACACTCGGTCTTGCCGGCCTTGGAACGCGAACTCGGCGCATCGGTTCGCGATTCCCTCTTGCGGATGGCCGAGCAGGCCAACGAGCTGCAGACCATTCTCCAGAACCTTGCAGGCAGGCTTCTCAACGAGTGTCTCGAGGATGAAACGGGCGATCTCGTGCGGCTCAATGTCGAGCCGCTTTCCAGCGAACCCCGCCACCTGATCCGCGAAGTCTTTGTCGAACTTTGGAAACGGAAAGCCTGGCCGCGGCAGTGGGTTGGTTTTGACGATTGGGACCGACTGGCACGACTCGCGGACGAGGGCGGGTCGGCGACTTTGCCCGGCAACATCAGCGCGACGCGCCGGGGCAAACTGCTGGTGATTCGGACTGGCGCTGCGCGCCGCTAACAGGGCGACTAGGCGCGAGCATTTCGATCCAAACTCGCATTCGGTCGTGGAAAACGCCTGTCGACCGTTGTAGGATGCGAAGTTCTAAACTCCCGTTCTCGACCCTCCCGCGCCGAGGTTCCTCTCTCGATGAACAACAATCGCCCCCTCTTTTTCGCCAGCTTCATGACCTTGATCGCCGCCGGCTTGGGGTTCGCCCTGCGCGGCGCGATCCTGTCTGACTGGGAATCGCAGTTCGGATTTACCAAGCAGGTGCTCGGAACGATCACCGGCGGCGGACTGGTGGGCGGCGGCGTCACCATCATCCTGTTCAGCACGGTGACCGACCGCCTCGGCTACAAAACAATCCTGATGATGGCGTTCGTCCTCCACGTGCTCTCGGCGGTTGTGACACTCGCCGCCACACCGGTCTACGCCGCCTTCGGACAGACTGCGACGCTCAACTGCCTCTACTGGGGCATGTTCATGTTCTCGTCCGCGAACGGACTTTGCGAAACGGCGATCAACCCGCTCGTCGCCACGTTGTATCCGCGGCAGAAGACGCACTACCTCAACATCCTCCATGCCGGCTGGCCCGGAGGAATGGTCGTGGGTGGAGCCCTGGCCTACTTTTTCTGTGGACAGAATGCGGCCTGGACGCATTTGCGCTGGGAAATCCTGATGGGGCTGTTTTTGATCCCGACGGCCATCTATGGCTTCATTATTCTGTTCGAGAAATTCCCGCTCTCGGAAGCCCGCGCGGCGGGAGTCGGTTTCTCGACGATGCTGCTGGAATTCGCTTCGCCGATCTTTTTGATGCTCGTCGTCCTGATGGCGATGGTCGGATACGTCGAGCTGGGAACCGACAGCTGGATCACGAACATCATGAACAACGTGATCAAGGGAAAAGCGTTCATCCTGTTTGTGTACATGCAGATTCTGATGTTCGTGCTGCGGTTTTTCGCCGGCCCGATCGTCGAAAAGATCAATCCGATCGGACTACTCTTCTGCGGTGCGTGCCTGGCCGCGATTGGCCTGGCTTCCTTGAGTTATGCGGCCGCTGCAGCGCTGGTGTTCGTCGCGGGAACGACGTACGCGCTTGGCAAAACATTTTTCTGGCCGACGATGCTCGGTGTGGTCGGGGAGCGTTTTCCCAAAGGGGGCGCACTGACGATGGGCACGCTGGGCAGCATCGGCATGCTCTCGGCGGGTCTCTTGGGTGGTCCGGGAATCGGCTACCAGCAGGACTATTTCGCATCCCAAGAACTGCGTGAGAAATCCCCAGAGATTTACAAGCAGTATGTCGCGCCGGAAAAAAGCCATTTTCTATTCTTTGAGCCCATCTCGGGCCTCGACGGCAAGAAGGTCAGCGATTTGATCGACCAAGCCGAGAAGATCGAGAAAGGCGAAAAGGCCGAGCCGCTAACGGAGCAGCAGGCCCTCGACGTCAAACCAGTCGAAGAGGCTCGGCTCTACGGGGGGCGGATGGCGCTCCGCTACACCTCGATCATCCCGGTGATCATGGCGTGCGGTTATTTGCTCTTAATCGGGTACTTCCGCGCGAAGGGCGGATACAAGGTCGAGATTCTGCACGGCAAGCCGATGGACGGCGAAGAGTTCACCGGCGGCGTCGAAGCGGCGTTAGAAACGTGATCGTTTAAAGAGCCCCGCACGCAGTAAGGGGTGCCTTTCGCCTTTCCGTCCGAGGCTAGAAACACCCCTTACTGCGTGCGGGGCTCCTTGACCCCCGTAAAAGAGCGAAGGCTCGGTTCCCCGTTAGGAGAACCGAGCCTTCTGTTTTTTCTCGTAGGATTTTTCGGAGGTGATCCTTACGAGACGGTGGCTGCCCAAGTCGACAGCCCGTCGACTGCAACTAGGCGTTTCCACCTCGTTGGCTACTACTGTCAGAACTCACTAGACCACCTCCTCTCTAATTAAGGCCATCCGCTTCGATCGGCTCGCCAAGTCCGACCCCTTCGCGGCTTATCGTCCCTCGTGCTACGTTTGCACGAACCGATAAACGTATCCTTGACGATTCGCGGGCGGCTGACAAGGGGAATTTACCCCGATCGGCCGATTTTTTTGCGACGGGCAACACGTCTCTTGGCAAGCGCTTTTGGGCTGCCGCCGGTGCGCTCTACCGGTTCGCACCGGGGCAAGTTCAGGCCGCTCGGTGGCCCCAATCGTCCTCGTAACGCATCCGCTCGGCGGATTGGGAATTTAGCCCCGAATTGAACGCGTCTTTGCCCTCGATGATCGATTCGGCATCGAACCGCTCACCGAAGTACAAATTGCGGGCAGTCGGATCATTCATTACGGTGTCGGCGTCGCCGCTGACCACGACCTTACCCGCGCAAATGATGTAATTGCGATGGGTAATCGTGAGCGTTTCCCGCTCGCGATGGTCGGTCAAGAGAATCGAAATGCCCCCGTCGCACAGCTCGGCGATGATGTCCTGAATGCTGGAGATCGTGACGGGGTCGATGCCGGTGAACGGTTCATCGAGCAGAATCAGCGACGGCTTGCTTGCCAGGCAGCGGGCGATCTCCAATCGACGGCGCTCACCGCCCGAAAGGGTCGAAGCGACTTGCCGCCGTTTGTTCTGCAGGCCGAATTGCGTCAGCAGCCGATCGATCTGAAGCACTCGGTCTTTGCGGCTGACGTCGAGGTACTCGAGAATCGCCGACACGTTTTGCTCGACCGACAGCTTGCGGAAGATGCTGTTGTCCTGCGGCAGAAAGCCCATGCCGGCGCGCGCCCGCTTGTACATGGGCCAGCGGGTGACGTCCTTGCCGTGCAGCAGCACGGTCCCCTTCGTGGGAGCAATCAGCCCGCAGGACATGCGGAACGACGTCGTTTTGCCGGCGCCGTTGGGGCCGAGGAGGCCGACGATCTCGCCCCGCTCGACATAGAAATCGACATCATCGACGGCCCGCTTGCCTGGGTAATCCTTCACCAGGTTGCGGCATTCCAAGAGCGGCATGAGACGTCCTCCTTGACGATTCATCCTGCGGGCAGAAACAACCGCGCTAACGGATGCTCTGCATCCGCGCGGTGTTGTCTAGTTGTCCAATTGTCTAGCGGATGCGGTGCATCCTCGCGATGTCCGGGTAAAACGGGATCCGCCGCTTGGGATAATCGAGATCGAGCACCGGATTTCCATTCTGATCCCGCGTGTAGTTATAGAAGAACGGTGCGGTGAAATCGTTTGCCAAGAACGAATTTGGGCCGTCCGGGTAGCCGCGCCCGTCGTTGAGGAACGGGATGCCGTGCGGCCAGTAGATGAAGAAGGCTTTGCCCACCAGCGCGTCGCGCGGCACAGCAAAGTTATGGGCGGCGTGCCGCGTGTTCCACCACAGCCGGCTGTCCTTACTGCGGGGGCTGTTGTCCCCCATCATGAAGAACTCGTCGTGACCGATGGGGAACTCGAAGGAGATGTTTTCGTACCGTTGACCCGGGCCCCTTTGCCGCGACGCCAGGTGGCTCTCGTATTCGCGGAACCACTCGGCCGGATGGCTCTGATCTCGCACCAGGTCTTCCTTGACGCCGTCGTATTCCTCGATGTTTTCGTACGACGCCTCGTCGTTGAATGGGCCACTGCGTTGATGGACGAAATCGTTCCGATAGTAAATGTCCCGCTGGAGAACGAGATGGGAGACCGTCGCTTCCGCGCCGCGCACGCCAATCCCGGCGGGAATGAGATCTTCATCCCAGGGACGCTGGATATCCGACCCGCCGTAAGCGCTGTAACAAGCGGCCTCGCCGAACTCGATCAGGCGATTATCGACCCACAGGCAGAGACGGTCGTCTACGTTGGCAAACGACACGTCGTGTTGTCCGGTTCCCGAAAAGCGGGTGTCGGCTTCGGCCAGCTTGTGCTCTTCGCCGGGGTCCTTTTTGTCGCGAGGCTCGGCATAGAGCAGGGTGGCCCGTCCGCTGGTCAGGTCGATCCGACAGCGGTACACGCGCGGACCCTCATTCAGCTCGAGCACGACTTGTCCGTTCGCCTCGGCCTTTTGCACGTCGACCCGGCAGTTGACCGTGAGATCCCCGACCCAATAAAAGCCGAGGTCATCAGCCACGATCCGTCCGTTGGAACTCGAGAAAGCGTTGTAGCCGCAGAAGTCGGTGATCAGCTTGGGCTGAGCGTCCAAAGGCTCGTTTTGGGAGGCCTTCCGCCAGACTTCTTCAGTTGGAACGTAATGGCGATAACGGAACCACTGGAAGTCCTTGGCGCCGCGGTCGAGCGGCAAATGGAAGGAACGGGCTTGCCCGTCGGGGATCCAACCCTGTGTATCGGTCGACCAACCGGCGATCGCATTGGGGCCGTCCGCTTTCTTGACGGCCGCCCAGCGCTCCGGCCAACCTGCGTCCAACAGCTGCCGCTCGGGATGGTCATTGTTGTAGACGTTCATTTGCAGCGCGCGCTGCTTGTTTGCGTCGTCCTTACGGAGAATCTGCCAATCCCCTTTCGCATTTCGCGCGTACACGTTGCCCTGGCGAATGCAAATCGTTTCGTCCGGCAGACCGACGCACCGCTTGATGTAGTTAGTCTTGGGCTCTTCGGGATATTTGAAGACGACTACTTGCCAGCGTTGGGGATCTCGGATCTCAAACGAGAACTTGTTCACCAGGATGCCGTCCCCCTTGAAGACGGGGACGTCGTAGATGTCTGCTTTCCCCAGCCGGTAACGGCAATTGGGGCAGATGGCCGCATCGATCCGCGCGCCGGGGATCACGTAATCGGTTTCAGTCTCGACCTCGTCGCTGGCGCCGATGGTGAATTCCGTGCCGCACTTCGGGCAAGTGGCCGATTTGTTGCGACCGTAGAGCGTCGGGGCCATCGAACCCGTCGGAATGACGAAGGCCTCGGCCTCGAAGGTCTTGAACATGAAGGCCAGGATGAACGCGACGACGACCGATTCGATCGTCTCGCGCATGGCCGACGGGCGAGCGGATTCCGGCGGTGAGCTTTTGGTCGCGGTGCTGCCTTTGCTGCGGGACTCGAAAGGATTCGAGGGTTCCGGCGACGGCCCTTTGGTTTTTGTCGTCGAGGCCATGAAAGAACTGGCTGCTCCGTTTCTGCTCTGGCGATCTTGCCCTTCGAGGTTGCCAGGGTGATTGTAACGCCCACTCCGAGAACGGTGCTCGAGCGTTAGAAATCATCCACCGATTCGGGCGGTTTCCTCTCGCAACCTAAGGCGTCAGCGACACTAGCGAATATAGCGAATTCGGCTGAAATCAGGAACGCGAATGTAACGTGTGAAGCTGCCCAGGCTGATTCGCCCGGGCCGCGAGGGCAGGTGCACGATGAACGGCTTTCCGATGAGTTGCGACCGCTTGATCGCGGGCTGCGCCCAACTGCGTCCGTCGTTGGAGACAGGGCTATTGTCGCCGAGGACGAAGAACTCATCCGGGCCCAACTGAAGCGGTTCGTCGCTCGCGTTGCGCCCCTGTCCCCGGGTGTAGTAAATGTCGCGATAGACCCGCAGCCGTGAGATTTCGACCGTACCACCGCGAGCGCCGATCCTCACGGGAACGCGGGGCAGCTCGGCTTGATCGGTGGGAGCGATCCAAGGCGGAAACAACAGCGCTCCATCGATTGCCGCCAGTACTTGGCGATCAAAGGTCGAGAACTCCAAGCGGAGTGGCTTGGAGAGTTGCTCCGTGGTCAAGGCAGCCGCACAGACCGGCTCGCGCTGTCCGACAAACTCTAATCGAGCCTCTTTTTTCTCGCGGTCCAGTGCCAGTCGGAAGGTGAGTCGACCGTCGCTGATCTCGAAGGCAGCGGTGCCGTTCCGCGAGCCCAGCGTGACTTCACATTCCAGCAGCAGATCGCGCACGGGAAGCGAGATGATGCCTGCATTCGCGCGATTGTATCCGTAATCGTCCGTGATCGGAGCCATATGCGACTCAGCGCAGAGTTCCTCGATTGCCTTCCGCGTGTCGGGATCTGAGTTCATGCTCAAGAGTCGTTCTTCGGACGCCCGACCAACTGCGCCGGTGGCCTCCAGCGTGCGTGCCGCCTGGTCGTAGCGGACTTGCGGAAAAGCATTCCGTTCCAAGTGCACGACCGGTTTGGGATTCGCAATCGGGACCGTTGTGCGGAAACGCCCGCCCTGGCGCACCCAGCGGCGAAACGCGATCCAGGCGAATTTGTCGTCTGCGGCGCTCGCCGACTTGGTGTGGTTGGACGCAGGCCCACTTGCCTCCTCAGGATTGAAGACGAAGGCATGCCCTTTTTCGGACCAACCGTGCTTGGGATCTTCGATCAGCCAACAACTTCTGCCCTCAGGCGGATCGTCGGGTAGCTCGTCGTCGTCGTTGACGAGAATTCGCGCAGCTCGCTGCAGCGCCAGGCTCTTGCGGCAAATCTCGCCGTTGACATAAATGTCGCCGTCCCGAATCTGCACCGACTCATTCGGCAAGCCGACGATGCGTTTGACGAACGGAGTGGGGCGCGACGGGCTCTTGAGCACGACTACCTCCCAACGGCGCGGTTCGCGAAACTCGTACACGTTTTTTTGCACGAGCAATTGATCGCCGTGATTGGGAGGCACTGAGCGCACATCGATCCGGTCTTCACCGCAATTCGGGCAGCGTACGTCCCCCGGACGTTCGCGCGACGCATCGTCAGTCGTGTCGGCGGCGGTTCCCGTCTCGTCGACGGGAATCCCATGCGGAAACTCATACCCGCAGGTAGGGCAGACGACCCGCTTGTGAAAGCCCAAGAGGTGCGGGGCCATCGAGCCGGTCGAGATGATGTAACCTTCGATCTCGAACGTGCGGAACAGAATCACCGCGACGTAGAGGCAGATGCCCACATCGATCAGCCCGCGGAGGCTGCCACGCGGTTTTTTTCCCGCGGCGCTGGGCATTGCTCGCTCGGGGGCATCCGGCGGTGCGGCCATTTCTGACTGCGGCTCGGGCAGCGGGGACATCGCCAACGAGTTCCGAGCGACCCCCCTGGATCGCGATGTGAAGGGATACGTAAGGGCTGGGGCTCGTACGGAACGTTACTCGTCGCCGCCGACCTCGAGCACCGACAAGAAGGCTTTTTGCGGAATCTCGACCTCGCCGAATTGCTTCATCCGCTTCTTGCCCTCTTTTTGTTTCTGCAACAGCTTGCGCTTGCGAGTGATGTCGCCGCCGTAGCACTTGGCGGTGACGTTTTTCCGCAATGCTTGGATCGTTTCCCGCGCAATGATCCGCGAGCCGATGGCGGCTTGGAGCGGGATCTCGAACTGGTGCTTCGAGATCTCGCCCTTGAGGCGTTTAACCAAGCCACGGCCTCGTCGATCGGCGCTCGAGCGGTGCACGATCGTCGAGAGCGCGTCCACTCGGTTGCTCTTCACGAGGACGTCGAGCTTGACCAGATCGGCCGGACGGAATCCGATCACCTCGTAATCCATGGTTCCATAGCCGCGAGTCGCACTCTTCAGCTTGTCGTACATGTCGAACACGATCTCGCCCAGCGGAAGCTCGTAAATCAGCTGGGCCCGCTTGGGACCGAGGTATTCGGTGCTCTTGTAGATGCCGCGGCGATCTTCGCACAGCGTCATGATTGTGCCGATGCAATCGGACGGCAGAATGAAATTCACCTTGGCGATCGGCTCGCGAAATTCTTCGATCTGACCCGAGTCCGGCACCATCTGCGGATTGTCGATCGTCAGGATCTGGCCGGTGGTGTTCAGGATTTGATACGTGACGTTGGGCGCAGTTTGAATCAGGTCGATGTCCTGCTCGATCTCCAGCCGTTGCTGGATGATCTCCATGTGCAACAGGCCCAGAAAGCCGCAGCGGAATCCGAACCCGAGCGCGTCGCTGGTTTCTGGAACGTAGGAGAAGCTGGCGTCGTTGAGGCTGAGCTTTTGCAGCTCTTCGCGGAGCTTCTCGAAGTCGGTCGCGTCGATCGGGTACATGCCGCAGAAGACCATTTGCTGCGGCAGTTGGTAGCCAGGAAGCGCCTCAGCCGGGAGGTTCAGCGGATCGCAGACCGTGTCACCGACGTGTACCGTGCCGAGTTCCTTGAGCCCCGTGATGATGTAGCCGACTTGTCCCGGCCCGAGCGATTCGCAGGGAACCATGTCGGGGCGGAACTGGCCCAGCTCGAGGATCTCGTGCGAAGTGCCCGTTCGCATGAATCGCATCTTCTTGCCGGTCCAGAGGGTCCCTTCGACCACTCTGACGTAGGTCACGACGCCGCGATAAGTGTCGTACTTGCTGTCGAAGACGAGGGCCTTCAAGGGAGCAGTCGGGACGCCGCTGGGAGCGGGAACTTTCTGGATGATTTCGCGAAAGACGTCTTCGATGCCGATGCCCTGCTTGGCGCTCACGTGGAGCGCCTCGGTCGCGTCGAGGCCGACGACCGTCTCGATCTCTTCGAGCACTTCGTCGATCCGCGTCACCGGCAGGTCGATCTTGTTGATGACCGGAATCACGGTCAAGTTGCCGTTGATGGCAGCAATTGCGTTCGCGACCGTCTGTGCCTGCACGCCCTGAAAGGCGTCGACCAACAGCAGGGCCCCTTCGCAGGCGGCCAGGCTGCGGGAGACCTCGTAATGAAAATCGACGTGGCCCGGCGTATCGATCAGGTTGAGTTCGTACTCCTGGCCGTCGAGCGTGTAGTGAATGGCGACCGCCCGAGCTTTGACCGTGATCCCCCGGTCTCGCTCGATTTCGAGATCGTCGAGCACCTGTTCGCGGAAATCACGCAACGAGATGGCCCCGCTCTTGAGCAGCAACTGGTCGGCCAGAGTGCTCTTCCCGTGGTCGATGTGGGCCACGATGGAGAAGTTGCGAATAAAGCGAGGATCCATGGTCGATTTGTTGCCCGGTCGATGAGTGGCTTGCCCGCTGGTCGAATTTCGATCCGGATCCT
>Ga0210393_10003157_pt1 | contig 13298 bp, 10 predicted proteins | sample IncBWC27OmetaG_FD_160068 | JGI IMG/M metagenome (GOLD analysis project Ga0210393, IMG submission 160068) | Forest soil microbial communities from Barre Woods Harvard Forest LTER site, Petersham, Massachusetts, United States - Inc-BW-C-27-O ... | reverse complement strand
TCGGTTGCGGTACTTCAGGTTGTGGCGTCGTCGTGGCTGGCTTTTCCGGTTGGGGCTTGTCGGTCCCCGGTCCAGAGAACGGATTCGCTTCCTCGGCAGTCACCAGGAAGGCCAAGGTGAGGCCGACGCGTACGGGTTCGCCGTTCTCGGGTGCCCCGGGTGCGATTCGCAGGATGCCCGAGCCGATGGCCTCCACGTCTTGAATGGCTTTGTCGCCTTCGATCGCGAAGAGCGGTTGACCCGCCTCGACGAATTCGCCGTCACGTTTCAGCCACTCGACGAAGGTTCCTTCCTCCATGCTCCAGCCCAGGCGCGGCACTTTGATTTCAACAGGCATTGGGTGCTTACTCGTCTAAGAGCTCGCGGATCGCGTGGCCGATCGCAGCGACATTCGGCACGACGGCAGCCTCGAGCGGCGGGCTGTAGGGCGTCGGTGTGTGTACGCCATTGAGCCGCCGAATCGGGGCATCGAGCTCGTCAAAACCCCGATCAGCGACTTGTGCAGCGATTTCCGCGCCGACGCCAAATGGGCCGAAGGCTTCGTCGACAATCAGCAGTCGGCCCGTCTTGGCGACGGAGGTGAGCACCGTGTCGACATCGAGCGGTGCGATCGTTCGCGGATCGATCACTTCGACTGAAATACCGTCCTCCGCCAGCGTTTCGGCCGCTTTGAGCACGTGCCGGGCCATCAAGGCCAAGGCCACGACCGTGACATCACTTCCGGAACGCAGGATGGCCGCTCGGCCAAACGGAATTTCGTAATCGCCTTCCGGCACTGGCCCTTTGAGCGTGAGCAGCTCGCGGTGTTCGAGGAACATCACAGGATCGTCCGAGCGCAGCGCATGCTGCAAGAGTCCCTTGGCATCGCCAGGCGTTGAGGGAAGGACGACGCGCAGGCCAGGAAATTGCGCGTAAAGCGGATAGTAATTGCCCGAGTGGTGAGTGGCCGCCGAGTGCCCGATGCCGACGCAGCCGCGGAGCAGGATGGGCATCTTGATGCGGCCGCTGCTCATGTACTGCATTTTGGCGATCTGGTTCAGGATTTCACCGACCGCGTCGAGGATGAAGTCGGCGAACATGAAGTCGATCACCGGCCGCGTCCCGATCATTGCGGCTCCGCCTCCCAGCCCCACGAAGCCGCGCTCGCAGATCGGCGTGTCGCAAAGGCGGTCGGCTCCGAATCGCTCGTAGAGGCCGGCGGTCGTCCGGAAGTTGCCGCCCCGTATGCCGATGCCTTCGCCCATGACGAAGATTTTCGAGTCGGCTTGCATGGCCGAGGTGAGGGCTTCGAGCGTTGCCTGCATCCAGTTTGTGACTCGCCCGGTTCTTTCGGTTGGAGTGTGGGGGCCGATGACTTTCGATTCACTAGCCGGCCGGTCCTGACTGTACACATGCTGGCTGGCCGTGGCCGCGTTGGGCCAGGGGCTTGCTTCGGCGAAGCGGACCGCCTCGGCGATCAAGTCGGCGACTTCCGCATCGATCGCGTCGAGTTGATTGGGATCGGCCCCGCCTTCTTCCAACAGGATTCCTCGCAGCCGACCGATTGGGCAGCGGCCCTTCCATTCGTCGACTTCGTCACGCGTGCGATAACCGAAGTCCCCCATTCCCTCAGCGTGTGGCCGCGTGCGGTACGTTTTGCATTCGAGCAGGGTCGCACCTCCGCCGGCCCGAGCCCGTGCGATGGCTTCGCTCGCGGCGTCGAAAACGGCGAGCACGTCGTTGCCGTTGACTTCGATCCCTGCCAAGCCGTAGGCCCCAGCCCGATTGGCCACGCCCGGGTTCCCGCTCGAGTAGCTGAACGGCACCTCGGTCGCGTATTGATTGTTTTCGCAGACGAAGAGCACGGGCAGATTCCAGATGGCCGCCATGTTGAGGCCCTCGTGGAACGCCCCATTGTTGACCGCCCCGTCGCCGAAGAATGCGACAGCTACCCGCTCGCACTTCAGAATCTTGAAGCCGTAACCGGCACCGGTCGCCTGCAGAATCGAGGGGCCGACGATTCCGCTGGTCCCCATCATGCCAATCTCGGGGGCGAACAAGTGCATGCTTCCACCCCGACCGCGCGAACACCCCGTGGCGCGGCCGAACAGCTCGGCGACGAGTTGCCGAGGCTCCAGCCCCTTGGCGAGGGCGTGCCCGTGACCCCGATGGGTGCTGAAGACCACGTCCTCCGTTCGCAAATGGCTACAAACGCCGGCCGCTACCGCCTCCTGGCCGACGTAGGTGTGGCAAGCGCCGTGGACGAGACCCCGCTGATGACAACGGGCTAACTCTTCTTCGCACTGGCGAATGACTTGCATCGTGCGGTAAAGCCGCAGCCGCGTTTCAGTTTGCGCACGCAGATCGGTTCGAGTCGCCATGAGGTCCTGCCGTTTGCGGGGGCCGGCCCGAAATTCGAGCCTCTTTTGCAGGATACTCAGAGCGCTGGGGCCGCGTAAGGGTCTGCGTCTGGTGACACAGTGCCAAAGGGCGACGGAGGCGTTAGAGGGCAAGGGAGGCCGTGAACTAGCCGTTCCGAAGCAACCGCCGTCGGCGGGCTCGCTGGGAGCGATACATGATCCGTTCGCCGTCTTCCGCTTCGACAAAGAAGGTGCCAGCCAGCAGACGGTAGAAGAGCAGGATCACAAAGGCGCCGCCCGTGCCCGCGGCAAATCCCGCCGTGCTGATGGGCATTATCCGCTGGCCTTGCCAGAAGAAGGCCACCACGCCGCAGCCCAGCACCGAGCCGACGATGCCCATGAGTGTTGTGCCGAGGGCACCCCCCGGATCGCGTCCCGGCATGATGGCCTTGGCCGCCAAGCCAACCAACGTGCCGAAGCCGACCCACAGCAGGACCTCGTGGGCCGCTTGTTGGAGGATCAGCGTAATTTGGGGAGTGGCCATCCGTGGCACCAGCGACAAACCGGGCGCTCAGTCGCTTCATCGTTATCGACTTCGATCGCCCTGTCCCTGGAGAACTTTCAACGGGCCGGCGATTCCGACCGATGTGGCGGGCGGAAAGGCGGGCCGCGACGGCTTCTGGAGCCCGATTGGAAATTTGGGAATTCTGCGAGAAACAAGCCGGCGGAATCCGCCAAAAGCAGCCGCCTAACAGTCGACGGGAAAATAAGAAGAGCCGGTGGAGACCCAGACGCTACTTGCGTCGGGCCTCCACCGGCCGTAGGAGGGGAGGCATCGTCGCGGAAGCGATGCCCGGTCGAGAGCTTATTGCTGTCGGTACTGTTGGCAGTAGGGGCAGGAGTTTTGGACGGGCATACGAGTCACCGGCTCAGCCTTTTGGAAGGCCGTGAGAATGTTGTCCCACATCTGACCATAAAGCGTCTCGCTGGTCTGGTAGACCTGAAACGCCTGGCTGTTGTCGATGATGGCAACGTGGGGAAGCTGGGGAGATCCAAACAGCGCCTGGACCTTTTGTCCATGCGGTGTCGACGTGTCGATCACGGCGACCACATAGTTCTGCAGCAGCTCGCGCCGAACGCGCGTCTTCTGGACATCTTCGAGCGAGATCAACGAGACCTTCTCACCCTTGGCTGGATTGAGGATCACCAGCATGGGCTTCTTGCTTTGCTGTGCAGCGTGATAGGCCTGCGTATAACTCGAATAAGACGCCGGGGCCACTTGGGCCTCGGTCGGCGCGGCGGTATTCACCGCCGCCGCGAATCGGTCTGTCGCAGCCGCATTAGCAAACAGTAAGAGAGCGAAACCAACGGACATGACTCTTCCTTTCTTCACCTTCAAAACTCGGTCCTTCGGACCGCACCAAGCAATCAACCTGGTTCCAACGGCCCACCGTCCTTCCGCGAAGGTTCCACTGTGGCGGCCGGAATCCAGAGGGTCAAGTTCCGCGACGGGTAAAATTGGCAATCTCCAGCCACAACTCCCATCTCTCCCAGATTGCTAATGTCGTGATTATTTCTGCGCAGTAATTGCCCCGAGTTGACAGCGAACTCTCGCTTCGCTCGGGAGTGTGGGGCGCCTGTCAGGGCCGAGGAAGCGCTCGCTTGAGATTGCGGGCCGAGTCAGCCCGGCAAGAGGCGCAAGATTTTTGGATCGTCGAGCCGCTCGGCTACGAACGTCGCCGTGCTGAAGTCGTGTCGGCGACTGTGCTCATGCGGAATTGAAACGGCGACGGCCCCCGCCGCAGCGGCGGACCGCGTTCCGTTCTCGCTGTCTTCCAGCACCAACATCTCGTCAGGCCGCACCCCAAGCCGGCTGGCCGCCGTGAGATAGATTTCCGGGTGGGGCTTGCCTTCGACGACGTCTTCGGACGTCAGCAGCAGGTCGAACCGCTTCACCAGCTCGAACTTTCTCAGGACCGACTCGATGTAGGGACGCCGCGAGGATGTGGCGACCCCCTTGGGAATTGCCCGTTGCTCGAGGTGGCTGAGCAGCTCGAAGAGACCGGGCATCGGGGCCACGTGGGTCCAAAGCAGGTCCTGAAAGATGACCCGCTCCTCGGCCCGAAGCTCGGCGGGGGTCTCGGTCAGCCCCAAGGCGGCGATCATCAGCGGGAACGCCTCGTCGGACCGCCGGCCCATCATCAGGGCTAGCAGCTCGGGCGTCATCTCGCGGCCCCGGCGGCGCAACAATTCTTGCCCAGAGCGGTTGAAGATTTCCTCCGTGTTGAACATCAAGCCGTCGAAGTCGAAGACGACGGCTTTGATCGTCGGCGGCGGGTCCCCCCGCATCTTGGTCGCTCCTTCGTCTGACCTGTAGGTTCTAAGCTGCCTGAGTTCTACGCTGGGGGCGGCTGTGCGTTTCGGTAGCTCAGGTCGAGCACGTCCACGGGATGAGCCACCCAAATCGGCGAGCCAGCCCGGCGGAGAGCGGCCTGAATTTGCAGCGAACAGCCGGCGTTCCCAGTAATGACGGCCTGGGGTTCGCACGCGAGGATGTTTCGCAGCTTCCTCTGCGAAAGCCGCTCGGACATCTCGGGTTCCGTCAGGTTATAGCTGCCGGCCGCGCCACAACAGACCTCGGATTCGGCCAGCGGCAGCAGTTCCAGACCCGGGATCATCGCCAACAAGTTGCGGGGCTGCTCGCGGACGCGCTGGGCGTGGACCAAGTGACAAGCGTCGTGGTAAACGGCGCGGAGGCGGAGGTGCCCGGGAGGTGGGACGAGCCCCAGCTCGGCCAGGAATTCGGAAACGTCCCGAACCTTCGACGCAAAGGCAGCCAACGTCGTTGCGCCCTTCGGGGTGGCACTGGCGGCTTGTCCGCCAGTGGTTTGCTTAACAGCGCTCTTGCTACTTGCACCGTCTGACGAGCGCGAGGCCTCCTCAGCGATGTGCCCATAATCCTTCAGCATCGATCCGCAGCCCGCCACATTCACGATGACTGCGTCCAGATTGGCAACATCGAACGAGGCCGCGTTCCGGGCTGCGAACTCCAGGGCCGGGCCGGCGGCCCCGTTGTGATAGTGGATGGCTCCGCAGCAGCCCTGGCTTCTCGGCACGTGGACGTCGCACCCGTTGGCTTGAAGCACTCGGGCCGTCGCCCAATTCGTTTGCGGGAACATGGCTTGCGCCACGCAACCGGCAAACAGACCGACCCGCGCCCGTCTCGGCCCGATTGCCGGCAGGAACTCGGGCATCGTCGGAGCCGACGGCTGCAGACGGGGAAGTTGATCGTACATCCGGCGGACAAAGACGGGGAGCAATCGCGGCAAACCGGTCCAGTCGACCCATCGATCCAAGCCCGTCTGCTGCAACAGGCGCGCCGGAGCGAGGGCGGCCTTCATCCGACCGGGATAGGGGAACAGACCGTAAAGCAGCATTCGCTGCAGCCACGACGATCCGCCGGAGGCTTTGGTTCCGCCGGTACCCGAACCCGCCTGCGCCCGTTCAGCCCGCTGCATGTCGACTCGAAACGGCTCGATCAATCGGCCGTACTGCACTCCCGAAGGGCAAGCTGTCTCACAACTTCGGCAGTCGAGACAGAGATCCAAGTGCCGCTTGACGTTCTCGCCCAGCTCCAGACGCCCATCGGTGACGGCCCGCATGAGGTAGATTCGACCACGGGGGCTGTCATTCTCGTCGCCCGTCTCCAGATAGGTGGGACAGGCCGAGGTACACAAGCCGCAGTGCACGCAGTCGAGAAACCGCCCATAGTCGATGTCCGCCCCGATTCGCGGAGCCGCGTCGGCAGAAGTGTCGGCAGGGGGAATCGGAGCAAGGGGTGAATCGAGGGGTAGTGAGTCAGGCATTGGGGTATTCGTGGGTTGGACCTGGATTGTAGTGTCGCCGCACCGACCTCGTCAGGAGGATCGGACCGGAATCGAGTGGTGGGAGACGAAACTGCGTTTTCATCGGGTCCCGTTTGTCGTTTTCGAGCTGCCACGATCCGGTCGGGTGGGAGCTGGTCATTCGCGCGAAAGTGTCCGGACCTGACCACAGCCCGTTGTAAGTCATTTCCTCCTCAAGCGTTCGGCAGGTCTCTTTGCTTTTCCAGCAGGGCGACTCAACAGGACCCGATGCGTGGGGACTTTGTCCTCCCCTTCCGCAGTCTTGGTGTTCTCTGTTACCTCTGCGACCTCCTGTTCAGACCTTCCGCAGTTATGTGGACCACAGATTAACTCAGCGGACACGCGGAGCCCGCCGGGTAAACTTTTCCCGCCGGCCAGAAATTGGCCGAGTGTCGTGGACGCGACGGACCGTCGTGCGGATCTCAAGCGCCCGGATCGATCGCGTCCATCTTCCATTTTCCGCCGTTTTGGATTTTCGATCGAGACCGGATTTCTACGCGTAGAAACTTCGCCCGACATTGTCGCCACTGGGGCCTCAACGTGCACCGTGGCCAGTCAGCGTTTGAACAGGATGTCGGGGTCCAAGGCCTCCTTGATCCGGCACATCAACTCCACCGCAGCCGTCAGGGGCGCAGAGGTTTTCAATTGGTTGAGGGCGCCGCTGCCTCGCAAGATCTCGAACGACCCCCCGAACCGCTGAGCGAAGAAGTCAAGGCGTGCCACCTGTTGTACGAGAACGGCTTCGTCCCCGAGCGGCTCGATCCACTTGACGACGATCTCTCCATTTCCCGCTCGCGCGATGATCGCAATGGGCAGCGTCGACGCCAGGCCCTCGAACTCGGCGATCTGTGACGGAAGGAGCCGCACTCGGAACACCAGCGGCGCGTTGTCGTCGGACGCGGTGGCACTGGCTCGGGTGGCACTGGCGGCTGGTCCGCCAGTGGTATTAATTGAGGTATTAATTGACGGGCTCGGAAAGGACACTGGCGGACCAGCCGCCAGTGCCACCCCCGTGAACTCGGTGAGGGCAGACCACAGCGGTCCCGCGTCGGCGTTTCGCAGGACGTGTAAACCGAGCGGACCAGACGGGGCGAATTCGTTGAGCAGCGTGACCGTCTGCCAATCCGTTTCGTGCTGTGTCCCTTCGTATCCGACGATGACCGCCGGGCCGCCGAGGGGCAATCCGGCTCGTAGACGATTTTCGATCCCTTCGACCGCGTGCGCGTTGAGACTGTCAATCGCGACCGGCCGTGTTTGGGAGGTGAGCAGGGTCGCGACGGCCGCTTCTCGTTGGGCCAGGTTGCTGAACGTGGCACAAACGAGGGCCGAGGCTTCGGGAATCGGCTTCAGCTTGAGCGTCACCTGCGTGACGATTGCCAGCGTCCCCAGCGAGCCGACGAGCAGTTTGCACAAGTCGTATCCCGCCACGTTTTTGACGACCCGGCCGCCCGAGTGAAAGACCTGGCCATCGGCCTTCACGGCGGTCAACCCGATCACATAGTCCCGAAACGTGCCGAGCCCATATCGTCGCGGTCCGCTGACGTTCGCCGCCAGCGCCCCACCGAGCGTGGCACGATCCCTTTGCGGAATGTCGATCGGCAGCCGCAATCCTTCGCCGCGCAGAATCTCATCCAGCCGCGCGATCGAGATGCCGGCTTCCACCGTGATCGTCATGTCACGGGCCGCGAACTCGACCACGCGATCCAACCGGCCCAGGGCGATTTTGACCGCGCGCTCGCGAAGCGGCAAAGCGTCATCGAACGAGGTCCCGCCACCCACGGGCACGATTGGCCGCTTCGCACTCGCGAAATTCTCCGCGAGGTAGGCGCGCAACTCGTCTTGCGTCGAGGGTGAGAATTCGGCTTCGAAGTTCGGTTGATCGGCGTTCATCGATTTTGCTAGCGGGCTCGCCATTCTTCAGGATTTTTGTCCTGAGCACCAGTCATGGCTTCCAGACGGGAACGCCATGACAAATCCAAGAACCACGCGATTTGCCCTTGACGAGTCTACTACCGCGGTAGTAGATCTCAGGTCATACGAGTCCGGCAGGCAGCGCTCGAGAAACGCGGAGGGCTGGAATTGGCGAAACATCAACTAGCCGCCCTGCAACTGGCCATCATGCAGGTGCTTTGGGAACGCGGCGAGGCCACGGTCGCCGATGTTCGCGAGGCGCTCCACAAATCGCGGCCGTTGGCCCACACTACGATTGGCACAATGCTCGCCAAGATGGAACGCAACGGGCAGGTGCGCCACCGAGCCGAGGGTCGCGTCAACATCTACCGGGCGGCCGTCCAGAAAGAAAAGGTGCGGCGGTCGATGTTGGCCGATCTGTCCGCTCGGCTCTTCAGCGGCGACCTGGCTGAGATGGTCAGCCACCTGCTCGACAGTCGCGACGTTTCGGCCGACGAATTGGCGCGGCTGAAACAACTCATTCAGGAGAAGGAGGGGCGACATGGGAAATGAGCTGTCGTCCTTCGCTCCGGCGACGCTGACGCTCGCATCCACTTACTTGCTGCACTCGACGCTGCTGTTGGGTGGAGCGTGGCTCGCCGTTCGCTCGGGCCGCATCCGAAGTGAAACGCTCAAGGAACGACTCTGGAAACTGGCTGCGGTGTTGGCCCTCCTCACTGCACCGTTGCAGTTAAGTTTGGGCGTTTCCTCACCCACGCTTGAACTGGCATTCGGTGGCGCACGAACTTTTGAACGGCCCGGCGATGCCGTTGTCACACCCGTCGCATCGGCGGTCGAGCGTTCCCCCTCGGCGCCGATTGTATTGAACGAGACTGCAAGGGCAGAGCCGAACGAGCACCTCGGGGAAATTGCTTCCAAACGGGCCGCCGCACCCGTGGCCAACGAGTTCATAGCCGATCGCGCGACGCGGACACGCCCGCCGATCATGAGCGAGACGTCAGACAACGCGTCGGCCGTTACGTCTGTGGGTGAAACAGCGCCCGCCCGCCCGGTCCTCGCTCGGATAGCCGGCGTCTTGATCGTTTTTTTCTGCGCCGGAATCCTGCGGCTCGTGTGTCAGACAATTCTGCTGTCGGTGCGTCTCAAAGATTGCGAGATTGTTCACGAACCGTCGGTTTGCCGCTTGCTCGAGCAGATTGCTCAACGCGGGGGAGTTCGTCGAAAAATTCGACTCCTCGTCTCGCCCACCTTTCGCCAGCCGGCGGCGTTCGGAGCGTTTCGTTGGACGATCGTGCTGCCCGAGGAAGTGGTGCGGACGTTCGAATCTAGCGAATTGTTCGCCCTGCTCGCCCACGAGGCGGCACACCTGGTGCGCGGCGACGCGGTCTGGCTTTGGTGGGGCCGCGTTCTCTGTTCGTGCCTCGCGTTTCAACCCCTCAATTTTCTGGCACGCCGCGGATGGCGCCGATCGGCCGAGATTCTCTGCGACGAATGGGCGGTGACTCACTCGGCAAGCGGGCTGGCCTTGGCTCGCTGCCTCACTCGCGTCGCGGAGGCCAGTCTGCCAGCTGGTCCGCGGCTCCAGGCTCTGTGGGCACTGGGGAGCCCCTCGCATTTGTCCGAGCGCGTCGAGCGCTTGGTCAACGGTGGATACGGCAACGACGCGTGGACCACCCGCGCCCGCAGCCGCTTCATCACGTTGGCCGGCGTCGGAATCGCGACGGTCTTTGTGTGGGCCGCGCCGCGGACGACCATCTTGGCCGACGTGGCTCAGCCGCTTTCCGCTGCACGAATCGAAAGACTCGACCTCGCAACTCGAACGGACATCGACCTGCTTGGAGCTGACCTTCGGGAGCTGACTGCGGAAATCGACGAAGTCAGCGATTTGGTGAAGTGGCGGTTACCGGCCAACCGCCCAGCGACCGATCTGGCGACACGAATTTCCGCACAGGCGTCGGAGCTGAGAAATCGTTACGAGAAGTTCGTGCACGCAGCCGAGCCGCGGAGCGACACGTCGGCGGAGGCGAACCCATGAGGCTCGTGAACTTACGATTGCCTGAGGAATTCGGATCGAAGGAAGGATGTTTCCACATGCATCGATTCGTAAAAAGCACTCTCAGCAGAATCGCGTTCACCACCGTGGCATTGGCCGCGATCACCGGCAGTCACGCGCGGTCAGCCGATACCGAACTGCGACCGGCTCTTGAGGGAATGCGCGACGAAATCCGCGAGTTGCGGCGCGACGTCAAGGCGCTGCGCGAGTTGCTGGAGAGGCGAGAAGATCGCGCGACAGACGCACTCCCTGATCTCCCCGGCGTCCACATTGAGAGTTACCTGGAGAGTAATATCTCGCTCCGTGCCCAGGGGTCCGTCAAGAAGATGACTGGCAACGAAATCATCGCGTCCATCGACGGCCGACCTGTTTTTGCGTCTGAGATCTTCCAGCGGGCATTTACCAAAGCACTCACTCCCGAGGGAACCACCTTGTTGACGGCGACCCAGTCCTTGGCCTCTGGACACATCAGCGAGCAGGATTTCCGTGAGCTGCAAGTGTTCGCGATCCGCAAGTTCGCCAAGTATTACATTCGCACCCGCGTCTTATCGCAGGCCATGATCGCATCTCTGGGAAAGACGCAGAAAGCAAAGACCGAAGATGCCATCGCGAAAGAGTTCGACAACTATGTCGAAAAGTTGAAAAAGGATCTCAAAGTCACGACTGTCTTCGACGTCGACAAAAAGCTGCGCGAGCAGGGCACGTCTCTGTTGAGTCTCAAGGACGAGTTCCGAGACCGCCTGCTGGCCGACGAGTATCTCCGCGGAGTTGCAAAGAGGATCGAGGATCCGCCAGCGAAGGCGTCGCCGGCGAAGCGTGGGCCAGCCCGGGCCGTCGCACCGCGCTGGGATCGCGCCGTCACCGTCGCCTGCGACGATCAACCGCTTTCGGAGGTCTTGGACCTGATCCTGCCACCATCCGAACTCCGAGAAAATCTGAAGCTCGGCGAGGGTGCCTTTCAGAAAACCACAGCGGTCGGTCGCGACAAATTAGTCGATGTGTCCGACCTCGACGGCCTTCTCAAGCAGCACGTGACGCTTCGCGTTTCAGACGTCACTGCGAGTCGGGCCCTGCACATCGCGTTGAAGCAGCTTCACTTGTCCTACGAAGTGAAAGACGGCGTTGTGACTCTCGTACCGGACGCCGAAGGGGCGGTATCGAATGCGCTCTCGCTGGATCGCCGCGTCACGGTCGACTGTGACGATCGGCCGCTTTCCGAGGTCTTGGACCGGATTGTTGGCGATCGGCGGAGAATCGAATTCCGCTATGAGCAGCCGTTTGGCGCCTTCCACTATTCTACCGTGCAACATATGGATGGAGGACCGGGCCCGGAGAGCCTCGCTGCCGCATTTTCCCAGCGAGTGACTCTGCATGTGGCCGAAGTAACACTTTCCGCGGCCCTCGAACGCGTCTTCGATCAGCTGCACGTGCGCTACGAGGTTCAGGAAGGGCACTTACGGATCGACTTTCCGGCCGACGAGAAGCGTCGCGAAGCGCTCAAGCGGCGGATGACCATTGATTGCGACAAGCTCCCGCTTCAGAAGTTTATCGAGCACATCACCAGAGATTGGCAGCTCGCCAAGGTCGTCCTGGTCCCAACCACCATCGATCTGCAATCGCCTATCACGATGCACGTCTCGGACGCGACGCTCGAATCGATCCTCAAACAGGGCTTCGATCAAGCGCATGTGCGATTCGAATTCCGGGACGAAGTGCTCCTGCTCTCGCCCGCCGACCCGCTGGTGCTGCTCACCTACCAAGTCGCCGATCTCGTGACGACTCCCGGATCTGTCCCGCCTGACAAGGTTGACTTCAAACCCTTGGAGACCGCGATCCAGATTGCGACCGATCCGAAGAGCTGGAAAGGAGCTGGCGGAGAGGGGCAGATCGATCACATGGAGAACACGCTGAGTCTCATCGTTCGGCAAACCCCGCAAATCCATCAGCAAATCGCCAGCCTGCTCCGGGAACTCCGAAAGCCGCAGCAGCTGCGCATCACCGTTCGGGCGGCCGTGCTCGACCAGCGTGCCGGCGAATTGTTCGAATCGTCAGGCGGTCCCGAGAGCGGAAAGAGTTTCGTCCGGCTCACGAAGGCGCAATGCGATCTTCTGTTCAGAGTTTACGGACGCAGTTCGGTCCTCGAACAGCTTCCGGCGGCCTCGGTGATGCTGGGGAAAGAGGCGACAATTATCACCAAACAACAGTCGCACGTCTGGCCGGACAAGGTGCGACTGCGCACGGGTCAGATCGCCGGTCGCTCGTATGTTTGGTTCGACCTTTCCGGTAGCGATCCACTCTATGCTGGATTTCTTCCCGAGACTGTGGTGTCCGTCCTTCCCGATCTTAAACCACTCCTGATCGAGATGAAGATTCCACCGGCGCCAAGCAAGTTCCGGGAATGGCCATGGGGACCGTCTCGCACGGTGGACGAGCTGCTCAAGGTCCCCGAGCGCAGGTTCTTGCTGATCCAGCCCGAAGCCGAAGTCACCCCGCCCCCAAAGGAAGGCCAGGAAAGCCGGCCGTAGGCGAAATGCTTAGAGTGCCGCCCGTCGCCCCGGGGTACTTCGATCGATCTGTTCGGTGCCGCAGGCGCCGGCAGTCGGCAGCATCTTGCGGGGGCTGCAGCGGCCTTCCGGGTTGAAGACGTCGTGGACGATGCCCATCACGGCCAGGTCGTCCGCGGTGAAGAGTTTGTCCATGAAGCTGATTTTTTCGACGCCGATGCCGTGTTCGCCCGTCACGCTGCCGCCCATTTCGATGCACTTAGTGAGGATTTCGTCGCTGGCTTCGAGCACGCGGGCGACTTGGGCTGCGTCGCGCTCGTCGAACAGCAGGATCGGGTGGATGTTGCCGTCGCCGGCGTGAAATACGTTCACGATGCGAATGCCGTGGCGGGCGCCGCAGTCGGTGATGAAGGCGAGAATCTCCGGCAGCCGCGTGCGGGGGACGACGCCGTCCTGCGTGCAATAGCTGGGGCTCAAGCGGCCGATGGCGCCGAAGGCCTGCTTGCGGCACTTCCACAACAACAGCCGTTCCTTCTCGGTCGTCGCGCGGCGGACTTCGAGGGCGGCTGACGCTTGGCAAATACGG
>Ga0210393_10003156_pt1 | contig 13299 bp, 12 predicted proteins | sample IncBWC27OmetaG_FD_160068 | JGI IMG/M metagenome (GOLD analysis project Ga0210393, IMG submission 160068) | Forest soil microbial communities from Barre Woods Harvard Forest LTER site, Petersham, Massachusetts, United States - Inc-BW-C-27-O ... | reverse complement strand
CCGGTCGAAGAGACGATGCTGGCGCTCGACCAGGCGGTCCGCCAGGGCAAGGCACTCTACGTCGGTATCTCGAACTACGACCCGGCCCAAACCCAATCCGCCGCGGCTGTCCTCCGCTCGTTGCGCACGCCATTCGTGATCCACCAGCCGCGCTACAGCATGTTCGACCGGCGCATCGAGGATGGCCTTCTCGATGTCCTGGCCGACCTGGGCCTAGGCTGCATCGTGTTTTCACCGCTGGCGCAGGGCCTACTGACTGATCGCTACTTGCGCGATATCCCGGCTGACTCGCGAGCAGGGAAACCTCACGGTTTTCTCAAGCCGGAGTCGATCACCGACGCCCGCCGGGCCCAGATCGTGAAGCTCAACGCGATGGCCACCGCCCGCGGCCAAAGTCTCGCTCAGATGGCGATCGCTTGGGTGCTCCGCCATCTGACGGTGACCTCCGCCTTGATTGGCGCGAGCCGCGTATCGCAGATCGACAACTCGGTCGCTGCACTCGACCGTTTGGCGTTCTCAGACGAAGAATTGCGCGGGATCGATGCGGTGCTCGCACAGGCATGACCGCTCCACTCGACAGCCGGGGGAGCCAAGGCGACGCTCGGCGAAAACCATGGATTGCCGCGCTCTTGAGTGTCTTACTCCCGGGCGTCGGTCACATGTACTCGGGCGCGCTCGAGCGTGGATTTATCGTCCTGTGCGGATGGTGGGTCGTCGTCGTCGCCATGTTCGCGCTGACCGCGATCGTCCCCGCGTGGATCGGCGCCTTTCTGCCATACGTCGTCATCCTTGCCGGCCTCGCGGCGGTCATGATCGATGCGGCACGCACCGCGCGGCGGGCCCCGCGACCCTTCATACCGCAGTCGTACAATCGCTGGTACGTCTACCTGGTGCTACCGGTGCTCGCGGGGTCGACCATCTTCGGGCCGATCGCCGCGTTGGTGCACAAGAACTTCTACGAAGCGTACACGATTCCGACCATCAGCATGGCGCCGACCATTCTGCCAGGCGATTACATCTATGCCACCAAATTGCGTGGCGCGGTGCAACGGGGCGACAATGTGGTCTACCATCACCATGGCGTCAAGTTCGTCAAGCGCGTGGTCGGACTTCCGGGTGACACGATCACGATGCGAAACGAGAGTGTGTTCGTGAATGCTCGCCCGACCGTCGAACCGTATGTGACGCCGGGCGATGACGATCCGCGCGCGAACTGGGGGCCGTTGGTCGTGCCGACCCACAGCTACTTCGTCCTGGGTGACAACCGAGGCCAGAGCGTCGACAGCCGCGAGTATGGCCCAATCGACGCCGACTCGGTGACCCAGCGGCCGATCGGCATCTATTTCTCGCGGGATCCGGCGTCCGGCGCCATCCGATGGAACCGCATTGGCCGGAGCGTATCCCGCTAGAACACGAGATTCCGGATGATGCGCCACGCACCGTCCGACTCTCTGCGCCAGACCGTGAGGTATGGTCCGCGCGAGCTGTGGATGGCGCCGGCCGTGTCGGTAAACGTCATGCCCCCGTGACCCCACTCGTAGACGATCGTGTCGTTCACCGCCTGCACGCCGTCGCGCACGATGGCGCCATCGTGGATGCTCGCGATCGCGCCGAGTCGGCGCCGGTACAAGGCCGCGATGCTGTCGCGGCTTCGAATGACCACCCCGGCCGCCGTCACGAACATCCCATCGCGATCGTACGGCGCGACGATGCGCTGAACGTCGCGCGACCGCATGGCGCCGAGCCAATCGGAATCCGCGTGATCGATCGTCGACAACGCCGCTGCACTCTGCGCGCGCACCGCCACCGGCGCCAGGGCGGCGAATGCGAGAGCGAGGAGGGGAGGGGACCTCAGGACAGGGCCTCGAGCAACCGCTCGACGTCCGCCATATCGTTGTAGACCGATGGCGCGATGCGCATCCAGTAGTCGGCGACCCGAACACTCACACGGGCGGCCTGCAGCTTCTTCGTGATTCCCGCTCCATCCTTGTGCGCAAACGTCACGATCGGCGACGTGCTATCGATTGGTGTTTGCGGCGTGTACCCGAGGCGCGGCATCTCGGCCTGCAGACGCTGGAGCAGCGGCTGTCGATGCGTCCGGATGGCGTCCACGCCGAGTGATTGGATATAGGGGAGTGAGACCGCGAGCGCCGCGCGCGCGCCATAGGCCAGCGTGCCGAGGTGCGTGTAGCTGTTGGTGTCCGTGCCGAGGGTGTACGTCAACGGCGTCGCCGACTGCGGATCGAGCGGCGAGAGATGGATCTCGGCGTCCGGCGCCGACTCGTAGCTCGAGTGCAGTCGGGGAAAGACGCTGCCGAGGAGATCCTCGCGCACATACATGAAGGCGAGGCCGAAGTCGCCCATGAGCCACTTATAGGTGGCCGCCGCCGCGAAGTCGACGCCGGTCGCGTGGATGTCGAGTGGGATCGCGCCGACGCCCTGGATGAGATCGGCGTAGACGTACGCGCCATGGGCGTGCGCGAGGTCGGCCACGGCCTTCAAATCGTGCTGGAAGCCGTTGTACATCGACACGAAGGACACTTCAATGAGTCGCGTGTTCTTGTCGACGACCCGTTCCATGTCCCGCATATCGATCCGCCCTTCGCGGGGCGTCACGATGCGCAGATCGAGCCCGCGCTTCTGCAGTTCGAGCAGATGCACGAGCGCGCCATCGAAATGCAGCCCATCGGTCACCAGGTTGCCCGGCCCTTTCCCGATCCCCAAGGCCTCGACGACCAAGTTCTCGCCGGTGCTCGTATTCGGGATATAGCCGATCTCGGACGGCTTCGCGTTGATCAGTGCCGCAAAAGCGACGACCGGATCTACGCGACGCGCGGGCGCGTCCGCGAAGCCCACCGTGGAGCGATGCTCGAGGAATGCCCGGTATGCCTCGGCTGCCGCGATGGGCATCGGATGCGTGTACGCACCGTTGATGTACGTCCATCCTTCCTCGAACCGAAAATCCGCCTTGCGCGGGAACCCCGGCGCGGGAAATTCGAAGCGACCCTGCGCCGCGCCGGCGACAATGCCGCCGAGGCTCATGAGCATGTCGCGCCGGTTGAGCGTCATGCCTCAGCCAACACGTCGCGGAAGACCGGCCGATCCACGTTCCCGCCGCTCAGGAACACGGCCACACGCTTCCCAACCACCCTCTGCCGCTCCCCGAGCACAGCGGCGAGCCCCACGGCACCAGCGCCCTCGGCCACATTGTGCGTGTCCGTAAAGTAGTGGCGCATTGCCGCGCGAATCGCATCCTCGGACACCGTCACCACGCGAGTGACGCCGCGGCGGATGATCTCCACGGCTTCCGGCACCGGCGCTCGAACCGCCACGCCGTCCGCGATAGTTTCGCCCGGCGGCGTCGGAGTCGCGCGACCCGCCTCGAACGAGCGTGCATAGGCGGGCAAGCGATCACTGACCACGCCGACGATCTCGGTCCGAAGGCCGAGCGCATCCCGGGCCGCGACGGCGCCGCAGATACACGAGCCCTGGCCGATCGCAACGTAGACCACATCGAGGTCGGGCACCGCGCGAAACAGCTCGAGGCTCGCCGATGCCACCCCGCGCACCAGCGACGGATGAAAGCTCCGCGTCATGTGCAATCCACGCTCCGCGGCGACCTGCTCGGCGTGCGCGACAGCTTCCTCGAAATGATCACCGCACTCGATCAGCTCGGCCCCCAACGCGCGCGTGGCGGCGTTCTTCTCGCGGCTGTTGCCGTGCGGCACGACGATCGCTATCGGGATGCCGACCTTCCGCGCCGCAAACGCCATGCTCTGGCCGAAATTGCCCCGTGTTGCCGCAATCAATCCCGCAGGTCTCGGCGACAGCCCGCCGACGTACACGAGTGCGCCGCGGAGCTTGAATGACCCTACGGGTGTGTGATTCTCGTGCTTGACCCACAAGTCGCAACCGGCGCGTGCCGAGAGCAACGGCCAGGAGATCTGCGGCGTTGGCGGTAGGGTCGCGTGAACGACCGCGGCGGCTTGCTCGAGGTCGGCGAGCATAGAGAAAAAGTATACAGCCTTCCCGCCTATTGTTGGAGTTGCCGGCGCCGACTCTTGAGGTTGTCGACGACGCCCGTCAGCGACTCGGGCACGGGCGCGACATCGCGCGTCAACGCACGGAGACCGCGACGCCCGGCCTCGGCGATGTACGTGTACTCGTTGAGCCGATGTTTCCCGGCAATCTCCCCCATGATCCGGTAATGCTCGACCGCCCGTGCGCCGAGGCCAAGCAGTCCATAGCCGTCGGCCAGGCGCCAGTGGAGCTCGGCCTGCAAGCGCGCGGGCAACTGCGCCGGATCGCCAACCGCCCGCCGGTGATGCTCGAATCCCAGCTCGTCCCCGTCCTCGGCGGCCAACCGCAGCAGGTCGATCGCGGCCTGCGCCCGCGCGTCGCTCTCGACCGCCGTCGCCTCGGCGATGAGGAACGCATCCCGCGCCGCATCGCGCGCGCCGAGGCGCGACAGCGCGCAGGCCAGATCCTGAAGGATGCGCTCGCGCTGCGCCGACTCCACGCAGGCCTCGAGCGCGGTCGAGAAGTAGTTGGCCGCCTCTTCGTCGGCATTCTGCATCAGCGCGATGTGGCCGCGATCGTGGGACGCGCGCGCAAAGGCATCGCGATGCCCACCCTCGCGCGCATCGCGCATCACGGCGTCGAAGATCGCGATGGCCTGCGGCACCTGCCCTCGGTGCAGGGCCACATGGCCTTGTCCATTGCGGAGCCGGAGCTCGGCGGCCGTATCGCCCGCGGCACGGGCCGCCTCGCGACCCTCCTCGTAGGCGCGAGCCGCATCGTCCATCTGCCCCAGCTGGCGATGGCAGAATGCGAGCCGGCCGTAGACGAGCGGCACACCCCGCCGATCCTCTGGCTCGAACGCGTATCGACAGGCCATCTGGTGCACGTCGACCGCCAACGACCACTCGGCCTGCGTCTCCAGCAGCAGTCCGTATCCGAACAGCAGCGTCGGGAGCGATCCGATCTCATCGTCCGAAAACTCGCGAGGCACTTCCGTCAACTTCCGCAGGACGTCGCGCATCCGGTCGTCCGGCACGCCATCGATGGCGCGTCGCACGAGAACGATCTCCCGGAATGTCGGACCGTGCCCAGTCTCCGCGCGATTGACCCAACGGTCGATGAGGCGCAGGGTCAACAGGCCAGCCCGGAACGCCCGCTGGAGCGGAGAGTCGTCGGCGAGCGCTCCCAGTCGCCTGAAAAATGCCAGATGGGCGACCCCCTCGGCCTGCGGTCCGCCTAGGCCCTCGTCAGGATGCGTTGGCTCATGGGCGGGCGGGGTATCCGGCGGCGCATCGATCGGCTGCCAATAGAACTCGATCGTCGCGCCGCGCGCGTCGCGCGCAATGCGCTGTGCCCGCCGATAGCCATTGCAGCACTTAGCGGCATCCTCAGCCAGAACCCACGTGTGGCGCTCCGGACCGGAGCAGCGGAAAACGTCCATGCACGGCCGATGGCAGGTATGAGGCTCGCGGCGAGCGCTCGCGACCTTGATCACCGGCGAACATATCTTGGCGCCACGCGCCAACCAGATGCGAGAACGCCCCGGCCCTACTCGCGCACAGGTTTCTTGCCCGTGCGTTCCCTGCCTCACCGCGCGCTTTTGCGCTTCGCCGCCGGTCGCCGGACGGCTTGACGCTCGTACGCGAACAGCGCCGCCGGCTCGACCTGCAGCACGTCGCACAGCGCCTGCAACACGCCGAGGCTCACGAACTTGACGGCTCCCCGTTCGCGGGCGATGCGGTACAAGGTCGCTTCGGTCAATCTCCCGCCCGAATCGCGCGCCACCTCGTACGGGGTCTGATTCCGCTCCTTGAATAACTCCGGAATGCGCAAGCGCATTGGGCCGAAGCTATTTGGGAACAAGCGGCGCGGTAGTGTCAGAGTCAATTGCACTCAAGGTCGTTAGTATTGGGTGAGGCAAATTCACCGTCATCTCAACGGGAGCGCCCAATGCCTGACCACGCGCCCAAGCGCCGTTCGTTACTCACCCGCGAACTGGCTGGACGCGCTGTCCACACGCTGCGACAGCGGCGTCTGCTCAGCCAGGAGAAACTCGGTCGGTTGAGTGGTGTCGACCGTCCCGCCATTGGGAGCATGGAGCGAGGCGAGCGATGGGGGCTGCTGTTGACGTACGACAAGCTGCTCATGGGCCTTGGAGCCACGTGGACCGAGTTGGGCGCGGAGCTCGATCGGCTCATCGCAACGAATCGCAACCGGTCCTAAGTTATGTGACATGAAGGTCCTGAAGCGTCTCGCCTGGATCGTGGGATGCGTCGCTATCCTGTACACGCTCGGTATCGTGATGTGGTTCTATGCCGGGCAGCAGCGGCGCACGGCGAGCGATCCCGCCGCGTGCACTACAGGGGTTCAGGACCAGTGGGTTCGAGGCGGCCGGGAATGCTTCCACATGCGCGTCTACCGCGGCCTGGCTTCCGCGGCAGACCCGGATCTCATCGTAGTCCTCCACGGCGACCTACCCGGACCTGGGTACCACTACGCGGCTGCACGCCAGGTGGCCCAGGCCAACGATAGTATCGTGGCGGTCGGCTTGCTGCGGCCGGGTTACACGGACGATAGCGGGAATCGATCGAGCGGCGTTCTAGGCCGTTACATCGGAGACAATTACACGGCGAGCGATGTCGACGCCATCGCCGCTGCCGTCGACACCCTGCGGCGTGCCCTCAAGGCCGAGCATGTCATCATCGTCGGCCATTCCGGCGGCGCCGCCATCACCGCAGACATCATCGGACGCCATCCGCACCTCGTCGACGCAGCGGTTCTCGTCTCGTGCCCCTGTGATCTGGCACTCTGGCGGCGGCATATGTTCTCCCTACAGCATCAGTTGGTCTGGTGGTTGCCCCTGCAGAGCCTCTCGCCCATGGACCTGGCGTCGGAGGTCGATACCGCGACGCTCGTGAAGGTCATCGTCGGCGATTCGGACAATGTGGCTCCGCCGGAGCTGAGCCGTGCCTACGCCGCTAAGCTCCGCGATCGCCATGTCCCCGTGACATTGGTCGAGATCCCTGGCGCGCCGCACAACATCCTCCTCGATCCGCGCGTGCTGAGCGAGATCGCCGCGACGCGGTATCTTATACGCCGTGTTGCGCTTGATCACGCTCGGCGGCTTGGCCCTGACACGTGACGGTGCCCCATATGCCGGCGCGGCAGCCCAGCGCAGGCGCCTGGCCCTATTGGCCGTTGTGGCTGCCTCGGGCACGACAGGCGTCAGCCGCGACAGACTGCTCTCCTTTTTCTGGCCGGATTCGGGTGAAGACCAGGCCCGGCACGCTCTGAACCAGGCCCTGTTCCAGATCCGGCAAGCGCTTGGCTCCGAGGCCGTCACCTCCGCCAGCACCTCCCTGGCGCTCAACCCCTCGGTCGTGTCGAGCGATGTCGCCGATTTCGACCTCGCCACCGGCGATCGGGCGCACGAGAGGGCGGCAGCACTCTACCAGGGGCCGTTTCTGGATGGTTTTTTCCTGTCCGACGCGCCCGACTTTGAGCGCTGGGTGACCTCCACGCGCTCCCGCTTGGCTCGAAGCTGGGGTTCGGTCGTCGACTCCTTGGCCACCGCCGCCGCCGGCCGCCGGGATCGAGCGGCCGTCGTTCGCTGGCGTCAGCAGCTCGCCAACGCCGACCCGCTGAACACGAACAACATCATCGCTCTCGTGGAAGCCCACGTTGCCGCGGGCGACCGGGCCGCGGCGTTGCGGGCCGTCGCCGCGCATGACTCTCTCGTCCGCAAGGAGCTCGACAGTGAGCCGGATCAGGAGATCCAGCAGTGGATCGCCCGGCTCAAAACCGCGCCGCCAGCCGAGCCGCAGACTGGGGAGTCGCGGCTGCGGGCCCGCGTGGAGCGCGTGACGAATGGCCGCTACGTGTACGATCGGGTTATCGCGAAGGGTGCTGTCCTGACAACGCTGGCCGTGATGGACACGCAGCAGGGGGTCGCGGTCGCCCTGCACATCGTCAGCACCCAGGCGATGGGCCACGCAGATCCCGCGCGCTTTGTGCACACATTGCGGCGCGTGGGCGCGGTGGGCGACCGGCGCGTGCTCCCGGTGCTTGACGCGGCGGCCACCGAGGAGATCGCATACTACGTAACGCCGCTGTCGACAGGGCCCACGCTGCGCGAACGCTTGGCGCGCGATCGGGAGCTTTCGATTCCCGACGCGATTCGCCTGGCGCGGGACCTCGCCGCAACCCTCGCGGTTGCTCACGGGCACGACGTCCTCCACGGTGATCTGCGACCAAAGCATGTGGAACTCTTGACCGATGGCGTCGCCGTCGGCGGCTGGGCGCTGATCGACGCGTTGGCTTCCCTCGGCGAGCTCGGTGGCTCGTCGAGTGTGCCTGAGACTGCCGTCACGATCGCCGCGCCCGCGTACGCGAGCCCCGAGCAGCTCGAGGGTGGTCGCTTGCCAGATGCGCGAAGCGACGTGTACAGCCTCGGGTGCGTGTTGTTCGAGGCGCTGGCCGGCACGCCGCCGTTTGCGCCGACGGGGGGCCACGCTATTCTTGTGCGGAAGCTGACCGAGCCCGCGCCGTCCGTGCGCGACGCGCGACCGAGCGTGCCCGAGGATCTCGACGCCGTGCTCAGCACCTGCCTCGCCCGTTCGCCAGCCGATCGGTACGCATCGGGCGCGGCGCTCGCCGACGCCTTAGCCTCGCTCACGTGACCGGACTTCAGGAAGAGCTTCAAGCTTCGTTGGGATCGCAGTACACGCTCGAGCGCGAGCTCGGCGGCGGTGGAATGTCTCGCGTATTCCTCGCCGTCGAGAACACCCTCGGCCGCTGGGTCGTCGTGAAAGTGCTCGCGCCCGACATGATGATCGGCGTGAGCGTCGAACGGTTTCGGCGCGAGATCATGATGGTCGCGCGACTCCAGCACCCGAATATCGTGCCGGTGATCGCGGCGGGCGAAGCGGCAGGGCTGCCGTACTTCACGATGCCGTTGGTCGAAGGCGAATCGCTGCGCGCGCGCATCGTCCGCTCGGGCGAGCTTCCGGTCACCGAGGTCGTGCGTATCTTGCGCGGTGTCGCCTCGGCCCTCGCCTACGCACACGAGAACGGCGTCGTCCACCGCGACATCAAGCCGGACAATATTCTCCTCGGCAAGCACCACGCGCTCGTCGCTGATTTCGGCGTCGCCAAGGCGCTGTCGGCGTCAGCCACGCAAGCGCAGGGACCCCTGACGTCCGTTGGCGTCGCGCTCGGCACTCCCACGTACATGGCGCCGGAGCAGGCGCTGGCCGACCCGAATGTCGACGGCCGCGCCGATCTCTACGCGCTTGGCGTGGTGGCGTACGAGATGCTGACCGGATACCCGCCGTTCACCGGAGCGTCACCGCAAGCCATCCTCGGCGCGCACCGAACGGAACCGGCCCAGCCGGTCACCACGCGTCGGCCAGCGACACCTCCCGCTCTCGCGGCGCTCGTCATGCGATTGCTGGAGAAGCGGCCTGCCGACCGGCCGCAGTCGGCTGAGGAAGTCATCGCGGCACTCGAGTCGCTGGCCACGCCGTCGGGAGGCACTATCCCGGCGGCCGTCACGTTCCCAACGACCATTGAGAAACCCGGCCCCAGCCCGCGGCAGTGGCGGCTCATCGGCGGCGCGGCGACGGCCGTCGCCGTGATGGCGCTCGGGGCAGCGGCCGTCATTCTGTTCGGGCGTACACCGCCGCCAAAGCCCGCGGCCCCGCCGCCAGCCCCGGCGCCACGCCCGGTGCAGTCGGTGGCGGTGCTGCCGTTTACCAATGTCGGACACGACACCGCGGCGGAGTATTTCGCCGAGGGAATGGCCGATGAGTTGACGACGGCGCTCGCGCATGTCCCGGGTCTCCGGGTGGCGGCTCGCAGCACGGCGTTTACGTACAAAGGCACGACCCTCGGTGCGCAGGACATCGGGCAACGGTTGCGCGTGAGCGATGTGTTGGAGGGCAGTGTGCTCCGCGTCGGCGGCCGCTTCCGCCTGACCGCGCAGCTGGTCAGCACGTCCGACGGGCTCGCCGTCTGGAGCGACTCGTACGAGCGTCATGCCGCGGATGTGTTTCAAGTGCAGGATGAATTGGCGCGCAATATTGCCGGCGCGCTGAATGCGACGCTCACGGCCGCAGACACGGGAGCTAACGCCACCAGCCTGGCGCCGCGTGGCACAACGAACCTGGCTGCCTACGATCTCTTTCTCCAAGGGCGCTACTTCTTTTCGAGCGGCACTCCGGCATCACTCCGCCGTGCCGCGGCCTTGTTTCAGCAGGCGATCGCCAAAGACCCATCGTTCGCGCGCGCGCACGCCGAGCTGGCGATGAGTTACGTGCTGTTGTCGCGCTACGGGGGCGCGCGCGCCGATTCCGACATCGCGCTCGGCGAGAAGAGTGCCGTGCGGGCGCTGTCGTTCGATCCTGAAAACGCCGAGGCGCATTTGGCGTTGGGCGACGTCCGCATTCACCAGTGGCGGTGGGCCGAAGCGGAACGCGAGTTGGATCACAGCCTCGAGTTGGATCCGCAGAACCCGCTCGTGCATCTCTGGCACGCCGATCTCTTTCTCGGGCTGGGTCAGGTCGACCAAGCCGTCGATCACGCGAAGATGGCCTACGACCTCGACCCGCTGACGCCGCTCGGGAATCAGACGCTGGGCACGGCGTTGGTCGACGCCCATCGCTTCGATGAGGCGGCAACGGCGGCGCGTCACGGGCTCGGATTGGACTCGACGCTCGCGGGGCTGCATACCGCGCTCATGGAGGCGGAGTTGTTCGGCGGCCACCGGGACAGCGCGGTTGCCGCGGCAAACCGCGCGCTCCGTCTGGCGCGCGCAGCACCGGGCGTTCGAAGCGTGGCCACCTGGGTGTATATGTCAGCCGGCCGCCAAAATGATGCGGATGGTCTCGTGGCCGAGATGCGCCGAGGGTTGGCGCGCGGCACCGTCCCCGCGCTCGATTACGCCGACGCCCAGCTCGCGCTCGGCAATACCGACTCCGCGCTCGTCTGGGTCGAGCGGAGTGTGCGGCGCCACGACGCCGAGCCGGTGTGGAATGGCTTGGCGTGCGATCCGACCTATGATGGGCTCAAGCGCGACCCCCGCTTCGTCGCGATCATGCAACCCACGGGCATGCACGTCTGCCAGCCGACCAAGTAGTTGATTTTCTGGTGATCCGGCAGTGAGCCGCTCCGGTATCCTCTCGTCCGTACCCCTAACGAGAGGAATTCAAAGTGTCGAAGATCTATTTGATGGGATTCGCGCTTCTCGCGTGCGCCTGCAGCGACAGCTCGACCATGACCGCACCCAAGCCCCAAGTGATCGACGTCTCCTTGTGGGTCGCCAACGGCAGCAACGTCCTGGAGTTCGCTCCCGGCATTCTCAAAACCATGGGCATGTCGGGCAGTGCCCCGACCAAAGCCATCAATAGCTCCGCGTTCGTCGCGCCGCAGGGCGTGGTGTTCGACGCCGCGGGCGACCTGTGGGTGATCGATGGGGGCGCGTCCGGCGGCGGCGCCCCAGGTCTGTATGAGTTCAAACCCGCCACGCTCAAGGCGGCCAGCGCGACCGCGATGCTGACGCCTGACAATGCCATTCACTACAGCGGGTTCACATTCATTCAGCAAGCCGTGTTCGACAAGCAGGGCAATCTGTGGGTCACCGACAACGGCGCGGGCGTGGTCGATGTCTTCACCAGCGCCCAGGTACAGTCCGGTGGCGCGAACGTTACGCCAGCCACGATGCTCTCGTCGAACCCGGCGTTCTCTGGTCCGCTCGGTATCGTGTTCGACGCCTCGGGCAACCTGTACATCGCGAACAACGCCTCGACCACGATCTTCGAGTTCACGTCCGGCATGCTGCCGGCCGTCGGCGCTGGCGCCGTCACGCTCGCTCCGGCGTACACGCTGTCCGACAACGGCCATGGCTCGATCCAGGGCCCGTGGGGGTTGATCATCGACGCCGAGGGTGACCTGTGGTCTTCGAACGCGAGCGCGCCGAACACGGTCGTCGAGTTCGGAGCATCGAGCCTCGGTCAGACTGGTAGCCCGACGCCGATGACAACGCTGAGCCCAGTGACGGTCGGTGGCGATCCCAGCCTCGATAGCCCGAACGGCATCGCGTTCGACAACCTCGGCGACCTGGCGGCGATCAACTCGCTCGACGCATTCGGAATTCCGCTCTACGCGAAGACGCTGTTGTCGGCGGGTGGCGCGAAGGTTCCCACGCTCTTCACCGCGGGTGCAACCACGACGCTCAATGCGCCCGCTGGCTGCAACTTCGGTCCGGTCTACTAAGAAACCTGTAAATGCCGGGTTGGCGTCTTGGGCCGACCCGGCGTTCTTTACCGCCGCCCGCAGACCACGATAATGGCGAGGATACCCAAGATGGCTGGCGCTGTGGCCTCGTTCGCTCGGCCGAGCGTGATCATGGAGGAGACGGCGCCGCTCATGATGATCACGAGACCGGCGGCGGCGATCGGCGTAAGCACTGGGCGAATGCGCAACAGCCCTGGCAGGGTGAGGCCGATCGCGCCGGTGACTTCACACACGCCGATAAATCGAACCAGCGCAACCGGCACCGAACCCACCAGCTGAGCCAGCGTCGCCGTGGGGGTCAGGAGCTTCACACTGCCAGCGAACAAAAAGGCTAGGGCTAACAAGCCTTGGATCGTCCAGAGGATCACGTTCGTGCGCCGCATTGTCGTCTCCGAGTAAGTGGGATCTACTGGAGCGACGAACGAGGCACTTCGGAATCGACATGCCGTTTTGATACCAATGATCGGCGGAAGTGCCTCCGTGCGTGTCAGACCATCGCGAGAAGGGGTCTCGACGGTGAACCCGCACGCGCATACCGTAGGAAATGCAGACAACGACCGCTCCCAATCGTCCATTGCCCGCGATCCTCGTCGGTGGTCTCATCGCCGGCATTTTGGACATGAGTTACGCCATGCTGGTCTACAGCCCCAAGGCGCCGCTCCTCGTTCCGCAGGCCATTGCGGCTGGAGCACTCGGCGTCGGCAAGCAGCTCGGTGGCGCGACCGGTACCACGATCCTGGGTTTCATCCTGCACTTCACCATTGCCCTCGGCGCCGCAACGGTTTTCTATCTGGCCAGTCGCCAGTGGGCGTTTCTCACGCAACGACCACTGATCTCGGGCATGATTTTCGGCGCCTGCGTCTATCTGTTCATGCATTTCGTGGTAATCCCGCTCTCGGCCCTACCGCCCCGCCCCTTCAACTGGTCGCGTCAGATTCCGGAGTTCATCTGGCACTGGTTCGGTATCGGCTTACCCATCTCGTTCTC
>Ga0210393_10003154_pt1 | contig 13303 bp, 14 predicted proteins | sample IncBWC27OmetaG_FD_160068 | JGI IMG/M metagenome (GOLD analysis project Ga0210393, IMG submission 160068) | Forest soil microbial communities from Barre Woods Harvard Forest LTER site, Petersham, Massachusetts, United States - Inc-BW-C-27-O ... | reverse complement strand
TATTCCCCGTACGGGATCTCGCGAGATCACCATTGGTAAGGTGATATACGGACCGCCGTCCTCTGGCCAGCACGTGATAATGGGCAATTTGCCGAGGTCGATCTCGTCTCCACGGCAGACGATCGCTTGAGAAGGAGCTGGAGACCCGACCGAGCGTGGCGGGAATTTCGCGACCTCGAGGAGCCGGGGGAGCAAACCCAGTTTCGCGATGATGCCAGGGGGAACCTGAGTCGAAAGGAGCTCCGTGATACGCCCGGCGTGGTCGTCGAGACTGGCCACGCCCAAGGCGAGGGACATTCGGCGGTCGGAGCCGAAGAGGTTGATCGCCACGGGGTAGGGCGAGCGCGATCCGTTGTCGAGCGTGACGTTCTCGAAGAGCAGCGCGGCGCCGCCCGCGGGTTGCTTCATCACGCGGTCGGCGATCTCGCACAGTTCCAAGCGGGCGGCGACCGGTTGCGTGATGCGGCGCAGCTCGCCTGCGTGTTCGATCGCCGAGATGAAGGCGCTGAGGGTGTCGAGCGACACTTACGGGCGCTGGGCGACGTGGAGCGCGGCCACGCCGAACGTGAGAGGCTCCCAGGTCACGCGGGTGAACCCCACGGATCGCATGTGGCCCGCGAGATCTTCAGCATTTGGGAAGTGCGCGACTGAGCGTGGGAGATAGCGATACGCAGCGCCGTGACCGCTGACGGCACCACCGATGGCCGGGAGGACGTGGTGGAAGTAGGCGTGGTAGGCCGTGCGAATCACCGGCGACGGCGGCGTCGAGAATTCGAGGATCACGAATCGCGCTCCAGGCTTCAAGACTCTGAGCCCCTCGGCCAAACCGGCATCGAGATCTTCGACGTTGCGTATGCCAAACGCCACGATCGCACCGTCGGCGCTCTCGTCGCGGAGCGGCAGCGCCAGGGCATCGGCCACGACGGGCGCGATCGCAGTGTGAGCCTTTGCGGAGCCCGCTCGGAGCATCGGTTCGGCGAAATCGGCGCCGATGACGTTCCCGGTGAAGCCGGGACGTGTTGCGAGCGCAGCGGAGACGTCGAGGGTGCCGGCGCACAGGTCGAGATACGTGCCGGCGGGAGCGCGTTCCCACGCGAGCGCGGCGATCGCGCGGCGACGCCACGACCGATCGACGTTGAAGCTCAGAAGATGATTCAAGAGATCGTAGCGCGGCGCGATCTCCGAGAACATCCGCTGGACGTGCTGGCGCTTGGCGTCGACCAACATGCGGGAAAAGTAAGGGGACGGTAGCTTCCCTGCTGTGGCCGTGTTCGATCTCGCCAACTTACCGGACGCGGATGTCGTCGCGCTCGCGCAGCAAGGCCGCGAGCCCGCGTTCCGGGAGATCATTCGACGGTACGAGCGTCCGTTGTTCTCGCTGATCTATCGCATGGTGCGCGATCGGGAGACGGCCGAAGAGCTCGCGCAGGACACGTTTCTCAAGGCGCTGAACCACATCGATCGGTATCGCGCCGATTTCAAGTTGTCGAGTTGGCTGTTCAAGATCGGGAACAACGTCGCGATCGATCATCTGCGCAAGCGGCGGCTGGCGACGGTCAGCGTCTCGGGCGCGCCGCACGCGGCGACGGAGGCCGAGGTCGAGGCGACGTCGTTCGAGATCGCCTCGCACGCGCCGAGCGCGCTCGATCAGTTGGAGTCGCGGGAGCTGGGGAGCGCGATCGAGAAGGCGATCGCGGCGCTGCGGCCGGAGTACCGGTCGTGCATCTTGATGCGGCACGTGGAAGGGCGGTCGTACGAGGAGATCGCGACCACCCTGGACCTCCCGCTCGGCACCGTAAAGACGTACATACACAGGGCCCGATTGGAACTTCGGAGAGCGTTGACCCCAGAAACCGAAAGGGGGACGGGCTGCACGAGCGGACGACGAAGTCGACGGATCGTGAACCCCGAACCCGAAAGGGGGACGGGCTGCACGAGCGGACGACGAAGTCGACCGATCGTGAACCCCGAACCCGAAAGGGGGACGGGCTGCACGAGCGGACGACGAAGTCGACCGATCGTGAAACCTGAGGACGGCGACGTCCGTACACCTGATACAGAGCCATGAATCACCGCCACCTTCTCCCCGACGAAATCGACCAACTCCTGGACGGAGAGGTCGGCTTTGGCGTTACCCCCCTCCAGGCGCATCTGGGCGAGTGCGACCAGTGCCGCGCGGCGTTCGAGGAGGAGCGTGTGGTGGTCGAGGCCCTGGAACATTTGCCGCGCCTGGCCCCATCGACGGACTTTGCGTCCCGGGTCATGGCTCAGGTCCAGCTATACGAGCCCTGGCATGTGGCCGCCCGTGACAGCGTAGTGGGCATGATTCGGCCCCTGGCGCCCCGTTCCCAGCCCGTCCGGCTGGTCGTGGGTGTGGCGGCCTTGTCATTGGCCGCCTTGGTGTCCGTGGCCACTGTGTGGCTCGTAGGGCACGCGGACGCCACTCTGTTCTTTGCCGGCCTGGTCCGGACGACCCTGGTCCGGGGCCTCGCGACCACTGGTGCGGGGGTCGTACAGGCCCTGCTGGGCCGCTCCGCTACCCAAGCCCTTGGTGGGAATGCTACTGCTATTATAGTGGCGTCTATAAGTCTCTATATTGTCGTCTTTTTGGCGGCAGCATTTGCTCTTCGTGCCGCGGCTGTGTCGCGGCGGAGGCGCGCTTAACCAATGCGCATACTCGTTGCGGGACTGACGTTCGTTGGGCTGGTCGCGGTCGCCGCCGCGCAACCGCCTTCCCCGGCACCGCCTACTCCACCGACTAACGCCGACTCCATGGCCGCATGGGGCGAGCGAATGGGACAGTGGGGTCAGAAATACGGCGAGCAAATGGGCCGGTGGGGTGAATCCCTTGGCCAGGCAATGAGCCAGGCATTCGGCGACTCGTCCACGCAAGACGCGATCAACAACGATCCCGATGTCATGCGCGACCCCGAGGTCAAGGCCGCGCTCAAACGCTACATCCAATACAGCGTCCACCACGATCCCCGCACGGCCGACGCGCGCCAGCAATTCCGGGACGCCCTGCACCGCGCCATGGATCGGCACCATCGTCGGTTCGCCGGCCCGCACGGCATCCCCCCGGTCCCGCCAGTACCCCCGGTCCCGCCCATGCCACCGATGATGGCGCCGCCGGGGAGTCCGATGACCGATGCCATGCGCAAGGACATCGACCGCGCGCGGCACGATCCGGCCTCGATCTCGATTCCAGCGACCAGTGCGTTCAGCGTCGGTCCGCGCTCGGTGGATTCGACCAACAAGCTCGACGAAGTCGTCGCCACCGTCGATGGCCCGATTGAAGTGAGCGGGCTCGTCGAGGGCGACGTCGTCAGCGTGGACGGCGACATTCACGTCCACCCGTCGGGGCACATCACGGGCAACGCGTTCGCCGCGCACGGGAACGTCGTGGTCATGCCGGGCGGCCAGGTCGACGGTGAGATCCGCTCGCTCCCGGAAGCGATCGGTCCGATGTCCCCGATCGCCGCCGCACCAAAAGCCGGCCGGTCACCGTGGCGCTCGCTCGAGTTGTCCATCGCGTGGCTGTGCCTCGCCCTCGTCATGGGTATCGGCGTCCTCACGTTCGCCGGTGACCGTCTGGACGCCGCATCGCTCTCGCTCTCCGAGCAGTTCGGCCGCTCGCTGCTCTTCGGAATCATTGGGCTCCTCGCCGTGATTCCGGTGGGCGTGATCATGATCGTGCTCCTCTGCATCACGATCATCGGGATCGTCGTCGCGCCGCTCGCCGCCATTGCCTACGTCTTGCTCGTCCTCGGCGTCGCGGTGCTCGGATTCACCGCCGTCGCCGAGACCACCGGGCAGGCGTTCTACCGAAAGCGGGCGCACGCGCTGACGGACCGCGGCGCACGGTTGCGTGCCGTGGTGACCGGGCTCGCGATCTATATGGGACTCTGGGTCATCGCCGCCGCCGCGGGCTGGATCCCGGTCGCCGGCGCGCTCCTCCACGTCGTCGCCAGCGCCGTCACGTTCATCGCACTGACCTCGGGGTTCGGTTCGGTTATCGCCGCCCGATACGACGCGCGCAAAGCCGCGCGCGGCGAGATGAGAACGCCCGATGCTTCGTCGCTGCCAGGCATGGCATGGCAGACACCGACGCCGGTGGGCGGCGTCGCCGCCGCTCGTCGGCCGACCCCACCGCCTTCGCAGACGCCGTCATCATGAGACTGACACTTCTCGCCGTCGCGCTCGCGTCGCTCGCGTGGAACGGCGCCGGCGCGCAGGAATGGCGGACGCTCGATGTCACGCGCCAGTTGCGCGACCCGGCTCCGCTCAACGTGGATATCACCTATGGCGCCGGCACGTTTACGCTCGGACCGGCGACGGGCCCCGATCTGTACGAGATGCATCTGCGCTATCCCACGGGACGGACCGCGCCAGTGGCGACGTACGACGCCGCCAGCCACTCGGTCCACTTAGGGATCAAGTCTCAGAACTTCACCATGCCCGGGGGCGATGTCGACCAGAACGAGCTCCATATCGGGCTCGCGCGCGGCGTCCCGCTCAACCTCTCCACGGAAATCGGAGCCGCGGACGTGAAAGTCGATCTCGGCGGTCTCGCCGTGCAGCAGTTGAAGCTCAAGACCGGCGCGACCGACGTGACGCTCGCGTTCTCTTCGCCGAACACCATGCGCATGCGCTCGATGGATCTCACCGTCGGCGCCGCGGGATTCAAGGCCACGGGGCTCGCGAACGCGAACGCCGACCATATCACGCTCCACGCGGGAATCGGCGACTGGGAGCTCTACTTCGACGGCACGTGGACGGGGGACATCTGGCTCGATACCAAGGTCGCCCTGGGCTCGCTCACCATCCATGTGCCCGACGACGTACGCGTGGAGACCAACGCCAAGGCCTTTCTGGGCTCCATCGATGGCGGTCATGAGCGGGCGGCGGCGCCGGCTCGGGATACCTCGGACAACGAGGACGCGGCGGATATGAGCGATGACGACAGCTCGAACGACGACTCCGCGGCGAGTGCCAGGGCTGCCGCGGTCGCCAAAGCGAGCGGCAAGGCCGCGACGAAGGGCGCGAAGCCAGTCGTCGTGAAGACCAAAGACGTGACCATCGTGAAGGTCAACGATGCCACGCCGGCGCCGCGGTATACGCTGCACCTCGTGGGCAGCGCGACGTTAGGCGAGATCGCGGTCGATCACAAGCTCGCTGGCGCGGGCGGCCAGTAGACGACGCTCGCTCCGCGCGTGAGCCGGAGCGAGCGCGCCGCGTTCCCGTCGCGCTCGGCGATCTCGATCAATCCGCTCGACCCGCACACCGCCGTCACGGCGCCAGCGGGCACGTCGATGTAGGATCGCACGACCGGGAGGGTGCGATCTCCGACCGTGATCGACCCGCCTCGCAGCCCCACGAGATTCGTGATGGCGTTGCCGAACCGGTCGATCGTCATCACGATCCCGTGCAGCCCGCCGTCGACGCCGCGCTTCGGCTCGGGCGTTCGGCGAATCACCGGCTCGATCGCCGGTTGCTGCCCCAGCGTCTCGATGGCAGCGCCGAGTGCCAGTCGCGCGGCCGCGGGGGCGAATACGTCGCGGCCATGGAACGTGGCCGATGCGCCTGGCGGGATCGGGAGCTCGACCACGTGCGCGGTGGGCATGAGGAGCGCCGGCGAGAGGAGGCCGTTGTCGGGTCCCACGAGATGGCGCCCTGCGGCGCTGACGGCGAGCGCGGCGCGAGATCCACCCACGCCGGGGTCGACGACCGCGATATGCACCGTGCCGGCTGGAAATCGCTGCCAGTAGCGCGCGACCGCGAGCCGGCCGCCCTCGATGTCCTGGGGGGAGATATCGTGCGTGATGTCGACCAGCTCCGTGTCCGGTGCGAGGGCTGCCAGCACACCCTTGATCTCGCCGACATAGCCGTCGGCCGTCCCGAAATCGGTCAGCAGGGTGACGATCATACCCGCTTTCTCTTCCACCAACCGATGCGCCACAGGGCGGCCATGCCGACACCGCGGAGCGCGGCCGTTGCGGCAATGACGACCCAGATGCCGCCCGTTCCCCAGCGGGCGGCGGCCCACGATGCGAGGGGCACACGGGCCGCCGTGCAGCTCGTCGACCAGACCATCGGCGGCACCGTGTCCCCCGCGCCCCCCATCGCGCCCTCGAATACCACCTCGGCGCCGACGCAGAGCTGCGAGAGCGCGGCAATGCGGAGGTAGTGCGCGGTCTCCATGATCACGGCGGACTCGCGAGTAAATATTCCCGCGAGTTGCGTCGGGAACAGGAGCTCGGCTGTCGCGGCCAGCGACGCGGGGGCAGTGGCGAACGCGACCGTCACCCAGCCAGCCCGTTCGGCACGGCTGGTATCGCCGGCGCCGAGATTCTGACCGACGATCGCCGCGGCCGCCGCACCAAATCCCACGCCGATGACGTAGATCCAACTTTCCACGCGAAATCCGAGACCCATGGCCGCCAGTGCCGGCGTGCCGAACTGGCTCGCCGTACGGGTCACCACGACGTAAATCAAGCTGAAGAGAACGCCAGTCAGCGCCGTCGGCGCTCCAATGCGGCTGATCGTCGCGATCAAGTCAGGGTGTATGCCGGCGAAGCGCACCATCTTCCGGCGCGCGAGCAAGATGGCGCCGGCGATGCAGGCGGCTCCGCGAACCGAGACGGTGGCGATCGCGGCGCCCACGAGGCCGAGCTTGGGAGCGCCGGCCAGCCCCAGGATCAGTACGGGGTCGAGCACGAGGGTAATCGCGACCGACGACGCGAGCAGGACGAGCGGCGTGCGCGTGTCACCCCGCGCGCGAAATGCCGCGTCAACCGCGAAGTAGCAGAAGATGCCGGGTGCGCCCAGCAGGTACGTTCCAAGGTAGATCCTGCCGAGCGCGGTGACTTCGGCCGGCGTGTGCATCGCGGCGAACAGCGCCGGAAGCGCGATTGTTCCAAGGACGGCGACGGCAACGCCGAGCACCAGCGCGTACACGAGCGCATCGCCGACCGCGAGCGCGGCGTCCTCCGGGCGGCCCTCGCCGTGGCGACGTGCGGCAAGCGCCGTCAGGCCGACGCCGATCATCTCGGCGATCGAAATGAAGAGCCAGATCCAGAAGAGCGACGTCGTGACGGCGGCGAGCGCGACCGACCCCAGGCGTCGGCCGACCCAGAACGCGTCGACTACGCTGAAGACGATCATCAGGAGGTTCGACGCGACCGCGGGAACGCCGACGCGCCAGACGACGCGCGCGATCGGGTCGTGGATGAGGGACGGTCCCCCGGGTGCTACTGGCGCCGCACCGTCATAGACATCGACGGGCAGCGCCCCTTCGCTCATGCGGGTACTGCTACGGCGTCCATGACGCGGGCCGCGAGGGCAGTCAGCGCGACGGCGGCGCTGGACTCGGGAGAGGCGACGACGATCGGGGCACCGGTGTCGCCGCCCGCGACGACGCGTGGGTCGAGCGGGATGCGGGCGAGGACCGGGAGACCCACTTCGGTCGCCAGGCGTTCGCCGCCACCCTCGCCGAAGATCGCCGAGGGCTTCCCACAGTGGGGGCACTCGAAGTAGCTCATGTTCTCGACAATGCCGAGCACGGGTACGTTCACGCGCTCGAACATCTTCACGCCGCGGAGCGCGTCACCGGTGGCGACCGCCTGGGGCGTCGTGACGATGATCGCGCCGTGGACGTGCGTCGATTGCACGAGCGACAGCTGGGCATCGCCAGTGCCCGGTGGCATGTCGACGATCAAGAAGTCGAGCTGACCCCAGTCGACGTCCTTCAGGAACTGGCCGATGACTTTCATGACGATCGGCCCGCGCCAGATGGCGGGCTGATCACGGGGGATCAACAGGCCAAGGCTGATGGCCTTGATCCCATGCGCCACCAGCGGGATGATGCGCTGGTCGATAACCGGCGGTGGTGCGCTCACGCCCAGCATCCGCGGGACGTTTGGCCCGTAGATGTCGGCGTCCATCAAACCAACCCTCGCTCCCGATCGGCCAAGCGCAACTGCGAGGTTCACGGCGACGGTGGATTTGCCAACGCCGCCCTTGCCGCTCGACACCGCGATGATCCGACCGAGGTTCGGATACGCGTTCGGTGTCGGGGCCGCTGGACGCGCCGGCGCCTTCGGCGCGGCGTCGAAGACTGGCAGCATGCGACGGGAAGTCGGGGGCGGCGTTGTCGAGGCGTCTTTCGGGTCCACCCGGACATCGGTGATGCCCTCGACCGCCGCGACGGCGGAGTAGACGTCCCGGACAAGGGTGGCGTCATCTTCTGGCGTCAACAACAGTGTCAAACGAATGCGGCCGCCCGGGGCGATCGCGATGTCACGGATCATCTCGGCGTCGATCACGTTGACGCCGAGGCGCGTATTGCGCACGCGCGAGAGCGCGGCGCGCACGAGGTCTTGCAGATTGTCGCTCACGTCGAGCCGACGGCCTGGACCGCGCGAATCTCGGGGACGCGCTGCATGAGGTGCGCCTCGATGCCAGCAATCAGCGCGGTGGCAGACATGTCGCAGTCCGGACACCCGCCCGACACGCGTACGCTGGCCACACCGGACTCGGCGTCGAATCGCACGAGCTCGATACAACCGGCCGCGGGCTCGATGCGCAGCAACGGCCTCATCGCGGTGATCACCTGACGAATGCGGATTTCGACATGCTCGGCTCGCGCCATAGCCGAAAGTTACAGCGCGAGCGAGTCGTCTGCAGGGACGCCGTTATGGGGCATGACGCCGGCTGGTTGCACGAAGGCGCGGGCGGCATTGACGACGCGTGAACGGACTTCATCGAGGTCGCCCGAGATCAGCGCGCCCGCCGCTTTCGCGTGTCCTCCGCCCCCGAAGGCGCGAGCGAACCGGTTCACGTCGACGTCTCCCGTGGAGCGGAAAGAGACTTTGATTTTCCCGTGACCGAGGTCGCGGAAGAACAGCGCCATCCGCGTTCCAGCGATCGAACGCGGATGCTCGACAATACCATCGAGGTCTTCAGACCGAAGCGCGTAGCGTTCGACGGCACCAGCGGGGACCGAGATCCACGCGATGGCGTACTCCGGATCGACCTCGAGCGTCTCGAGCGCGTCGCGCAGCAGTTGCAGTCGCCCAAGCGGTACCGACGCATACACGCGCCGATACATGTCTTCCGGGTCAACGCCGGCCGCCAGCAACTGCCCGGCAATGGCGTGACATCGAGGGGTGGTGTTGCTGAACCGGAATCCCCCGGTGTCGGTCAAAATCGCGGTGTACAGCGCCGTGGCCGTGGCCGTGTCTATGGGCAGGCTGAGCGTGACGGCCAGATCGTACACGAGCTCCCCCGTGGCGCAGGCCGTGGTGTCGATCATCTGGATCGGCCCGGGAGGCTCGTCGCCCGCCTCGTGGTGATCGATCACGAGTTTTGGCACGCGCGACGCCCGTACAGCGTCGGTCAGCGTCCCCAGACGCCGCACATCGCCGATGTCCACGACCAGGATGACGTCCGCGCGCGCGAGAGCCGATGCGCCCTCGGTAGAGCGGTCTTCGACATCGCCGAGCAGAAAATCAAAGGCCGAGGGCCACGGGGTCGGGTTGACGACGAAAACCTGCAGCCCCAAGGCGGTTAACAAATGGGCAAGCGCGACCTCCGACCCACATCCATCGCCGTCGGCGTTGATGTGGGTCGAGAGTGCGACCGTACGTCCCGTACCGAGCTCGGTGGCGAGCCGGCGGGCGGCGACCGCCCGGCGGGCGGGTACAGCGAGGAGGTCGGTCAGTCGGCGGGTGCCAGGCTGGGTTCGCGTTCGGTGGCCAACTTCGAATGATAGCGGCCATAGGCGAAATACACGACGAACCCGACCAGCATCCAGACGATCAAGCGGATCCACGTCGCGCGCGGCAGGAACGCCATGAGGCCGAGGCAGCTCCCGATCCCCAGGAGCGGCACAGCCGGGACGAACGGCGTCTTGAACGGCCGATGCAGGTCCGGGCGCTTTACCCGCAGGACGATCACACCCGCGCAGACGATCGTGAACGCGCACAGCGTTCCGATCGAGACCAACTCACCAAGGATGTCGATCGGGAAGATCGCCGAGATGACCGCGGCGACCGTGCCGCTCAGAATGGTGGTCACGTACGGCGTGCGGAACTTCGGATGCACCCGGCTCAACGCCGGCGGCAGGAGGCCGTCACGGGACATGGAGAAGAACACACGCGACTGGCCCAGGAGCATGACGAGCACGACGGAGGCGAGGCCCGCGATCGCGCCGATGTCGACGAAGATCTCCAACCAGCCGAGCTGCGGGATGTGACTCAGCGCGTAAGCGACGGGGTGCGGGACGTCGAGCTGGTTGTACGGTGCCAGGCCGGTGAGGACGAGGGACATGAGCACGTACAGCACGGTGCAGATGACCAGCGAGCCCAGCATGGCGATCGGCAGGTCGCGCTGGGGATTCTTCGCCTCTTGAGCAGCCGTCGAGACGGCATCGAAACCGATATACGCAAAGAATACGACCGCGGCCCCTCGCACCACGCCGCTCAAGCCGAACTTACCGAACGTGCCGGAGCTCGGCGCGATGAACGGGTGCCAATTCGCCGCATTGACGAAGAAGAAGCCGACGCCGATCACGAGCACCACGATCGCGAGCTTGATGAACACGACGAAGTTATTGAATCGCGCCGACTCCTTGATGCCGATCACGAGCACGACGGTCATCAGCATGACGAGCAGGAACGCGGGCAGGTTGATGATGCCCCCGGCGACCGGCACGAGCCTGTGCAAAGTCTCGCTCCAAGCGACCGGAGCCTGCGAAAAGGCCTTCGGCAGAACGATGCCGATCTTGGCCATGAAATCGGAGAAGTAGCCCGCCCAACCCACACCGACCGTCGCCGCGCCGAACATGTACTCCAACACCAGATTCCAGCCGATGAAGAAGGCCATGAACTCGCCGAGGGTCGCGTACGCGTAGGTGTAGGCGCTCCCCGCGATGGGCACGACCGACGCGAACTCCGCGTAACAGAGGCCGGCGAATAAGCAGCCGAAGAAGGCAAGGCCAAACGACAGGACCACCGCGTTCCCCGCGTTCTCTGCCGCGGCGTGTCCCGTCAAGACGAAGATACCGGCGCCGATGATGGCGCCTATCCCCAAGAACGTGAGGTTGTAGACCGTCAGGACGCGTTTGAGGCTGTGACTGCCTTCGTCGGCGGCTTCCGCCTGCAGCATCGCGATGCTTTTCGTTGACCCGAGGGCCATGCCGTTCTCCTGGTGGGTTACGCCGAGTAGTTCGGCGCTTCGCGTGTGATCGTGACGTCGTGCGGGTGGGATTCGCGGAGGCCCGCCGCGGTCGTCCGGACGAACCGGCTGTCGACGCGCAGTGCGTCGATCGACGCGCAGCCGACATACCCCATGCCGCTGCGCAGTCCGCCGACCATCTGGAAGAGGACGTCGGTGACCGGTCCCTTGTAGGGGACACGGCCTTCGATACCCTCTGGGACGAGCTTCTTCGGACTCATCTCCCCTTCCTGGAAGTACCGGTCGGCGCTGCCGTCTTGCATCGCCGACAGGCTTCCCATGCCGCGGATCATCTTGAACCGCCGCCCTTCGAGCAGCAGCGACTCGCCTGGGCTTTCTTCCGTGCCGGCGAGCATCGAGCCCATCATGACGCTCGACGCGCCCGCCGCCAATGCCTTTACGATGTCACCAGAGTATTTGATGCCGCCATCGGCGATGACGGGGATATCCCCCGCACCCTCCACGGCCTCGAATATGGCCGTCAATTGCGGCACGCCAACGCCGGTGACGACCCGGGTGGTACAAATCGATCCCGGGCCGACACCAACTTTCACTGCATCCACGCCTCTTTCAACTAGGGCGGCCGCCCCTTCCCGTGTCGCGATGTTCCCCGCCACGAGCTGTGCGGCCGGAAACATCTCGCGAATGTGGGCGGTCGCGTCAAGGACGGCTTGGCTGTGACCGTGGGCGGTGTCGACGACCAGAACGTCGACTCCGGCGTCGATCAAGGCCCGGGCGCGCTCGACGAAGTCGCCGCCGGCGCCAATCGCCGCGGCAACCCGGAGCCGGCCGTGCTGGTCCTTGTTGGAGCTGGGATACTGACGCCGCTTGTGAATGTCCTTCACGGTGATCAAGCCGCGGAGGTGACCGTGGGAGTCCACCACCGGGAGCTTTTCGATCCGGTGCTCCCCGAGGATCCGTTCGGCCTCGTCGAGCGTCGTGCCCTCGGGCGCGGTCACGAGGCCGTCGGCGGTCATCACCTCGCGCAGCGGCCGGTCGAGGTTGCGCTCGAACTGGAGGTCGCGGTTCGTGATGATCCCGACGAGACGCCCGTCGCGATCGACGATCGGCACGCCCGAGATCTTGAACCGCATCATGAGGGCGACCGCTTCGCGGAGCTTGGCGTCGGGCGGGAGCGTGATCGGATTCAAGATCATCCCGCTCTCGGAACGCTTGACCCGGTCGACCTCGGCCGCCTGCCGGTCGATCGACATGTTCTTGTGCAACACGCCGATCCCGCCGGCACGAGCCATCGCGATCGCCATCTCCGACTCGGTCACCGTGTCCATCGCGGCGGCGATCAGCGGGATGTTGAGACTGATCCCACGGGTGAAGCGGGATGATGTCACAACGTCCCGCGGGTGCACCAGCGAGTGGCCGGGGACCAGCAGGACGTCGTCGAATGTCAGAGCTATATCGTCTCGAACCCGCGCAGTGCCTCGGTCCGAAGACGGCGGTGCGCTGGCGGCGCCTGCGCGACCGTTCTGGGCGACTATGGGTGCCATGGTAAAAATTAGGGCACCGTCGCCCGCACGGCTAGTCTAATCGGCCGATGACGCGTAAGCGCCGCCGGAGTCGCCGCGGGAGAAAAAACGCCGCCGCGAGGAGGGCACGACGGAGGTCGAGGTGCTCCAACTCCTCGATATCGCCGTGCCAGTGGTCGAGCACGACGTCCGCGCCGGCGTTGGCGACGAGATGCTGGAGCGCGAGCAAGATGATAAAGAGATCGTCGATCTCGCCAAGGATCGGGATCGCGCCCATGAGATCGAGCGGGGACGCGAGGTAGCCGATCGCGGCAACGACGAGCGCTTTGTCGACCATCGACACGCGTTCGTCGGTCATGAGGCCGGCGACGAGACGTCCGTAGGCGGGCAGCCGGCGGATGTGGTCCAAAATGCTGTGATCGCGTGTGTCCCGTCGGGTCCGGCGGGTCGAGCTACCGCGCGTGCGTGGTCCGCGGCGGATCATGGCGTGAGCAGTCATGGGTTGTCCCCTCCTTTCACGAGATCCGTTGCAACAGACTTGCCAGCAGCGGCCACGCCGCTCAGCACGCCCATAGCCCGATTCA
>Ga0210393_10003153_pt1 | contig 13304 bp, 7 predicted proteins | sample IncBWC27OmetaG_FD_160068 | JGI IMG/M metagenome (GOLD analysis project Ga0210393, IMG submission 160068) | Forest soil microbial communities from Barre Woods Harvard Forest LTER site, Petersham, Massachusetts, United States - Inc-BW-C-27-O ... | reverse complement strand
GGACGATAACCGTGCGCCTGTGCGCTTCGCCGCTCGGACGATCTCGGCTTCTCTGAGCCCACACTCACTTGCCGCATAGAGTCGGATCCCATCGCACTTCCGATTTGCCGCAACGCACCAATTCGCGCGGCAACTACTTCGCGCCGTGAACAGCCCAGAAGAATGGAGCACTCGTGCTCGGAATAATGCTCGAGGACCGACATCACAAAAACGAAGCGCTCGAACGGCGGGAGATCGAGAACCGCAGCAATTTCGGGTTGCCCTTTTGCCAGGGTTCTCCCATCGGCGTTGGAGTCCCAAGCAGCGTTTCCCTCCGTTGTCCGCGGGTTGATCATTCGCACGCCGTTCTGAATGATTGCCCGCCGAGCCCATGACCGTGCCCAGTCCTTGAAAACCGGGTACCCATTGACCGAATTCTCCAGTCCGGAGACAAAGCACTGTTGGGCCTTCTCACTATCCGCAGTCAGCAGAAAAGACAGCCGGTACAGGCTATCGGTCTCTTCGTAGAAGACCCGGCAGAAATCACCGCGGCTTGCGTATTGCGTGGGTCTCGTAAGGTGCTTTGCCTCCGGCATGTTCACCTCCGTAGTGATTCCTGCTGTTGCCTGCGCGCAAGCTGTTTCAGCAGGTGCTTGATGAGGACACCACCGTGGGAAAACTTGGCCCCCCTCTTCATCAGATCGAAGATCGCGTCTTCCCCCTCGTGGCTAATGACGGTCAAGTTGCTCAGGTCGATGACCAGTTGGCGTCCGTCAAGCTCCTGGTCTGCATTTCTCCAGGTGGTACGAAGCTCAGGAACCCAGGGCCCGACGAGGGTTCCTTCGACAATCAAAGTGCGTTGTGACGCTGTATCGGCAATGGAAATCTTGAACATGCAGCGGTTGTAACGAATGTGGACTTCGCAATATGCTTGCCAAAGCAAGATTGCCTGGCGCACCAAGCAAACTATTGAATCCATTGGGGAGCAGGAGGCGGGTGACCGGATGTGTCGGAAAATGTCGAAATCAGAATCGACAATCGTCGAGAAACGGAGACAGCCAATGTGGCACCACGGTCGAGGTCTGCTGGCCGTTCGCAGTCTCGGGATATCACGCCGCACGGTCCACGTGCGGCGACCGACGCTCGATCGGGACAGGTGTGACACTGGAACTCTTGTCTTTGTTAATGAGTCGGATACGGTGGCTTCTTGCCTCGCTAATGAGAGCATAAAGAACTGTCAGCATGAAGAAAATCGCAGCGCTGCAAATGCTCGTGAATACAATCCATCCGATCATATTAAGCACGGCATTCGGGCGTCGTATTGCACTTCATGAGAGCAACAGTCGTCGGTGGTTTTCTTCTACCAAATGAGCGGCAGATCTTATACGTCTCTCTTACCAAGAAGGTACCGTTTGCGTTTCCTATCTCAGTTTCTTTGCCTAAGCAGCTGCGTCTGAGAGCTGCGGGCGATCGTGGGTCGGAAAATCTACTCACTACCTACAGCACGGTTCGACTCGGTTGTTTCGAGGAGCCACCCAAGGACCCCGCCAGCCGGTTGGGCCGGGGCTGACTTCCTTGCCACCGAGCAAAACTCGATAACCTTTCCCAGTTTTGGCTGAGAAACACGAATAAAAGAATTGCGAAGGCTCTTTGGTACGTAAAACTCAATCACCTTTGCCATGACAGTCTCCTTAGTGTGTAGGTCTCGGGCGGGGGACTGCAATTCAAGTTTCAAATGCTGATCGCCCTGCCAAAACCCGTCGGCAGTTAGAGCCACTTGGAATCACGCAATGGATGTTTGCGCAAAGTGCTTCAGAAAAACGCATAATCCCATCCGTGCTGTTGTCGCTCCCAAGCCACCTACTGCACACTATGTGAAGGCAACCGACGGACCAAACTGAAGCGCTCGGGACGTTTTCTAGATCGCTGAATTTAATAGAGAAGAAAAAAGCAAGCTGAGGACGCTGTCGAGATGAGAACGGTGTCGAGAAATGTCGAAGACAATCTCGACACCTGTCAACGAGCGGTGCCGGAGGCAGTGAGTCTAAAAGCAGCAGAATGGCCGGAGCCCAGCCGGGACGTTCTCCAGAAGGGCTGTCTGATGAGGATCACGCAACTCTTCGCGGGTCGATGCCCAGCTTCTTCATACGGGAAATCAGTGTCGTGCGCTTAATGTCCATGCGTGCCGCGGCACCGTCAGGGCCTGCTACTCGCCCGCTTGTGACTTTCAGGATGCGAAGGATCTCATTGCGCTCATTGGCTTCGCGCCCGCCCACCACCACCGGAGAGTTCTTGCCGTTGTTCCCCAGTTCAGCGATCGGAGCTTGCAATGCGGGCCCGTGGGTAAGGATCACGGAACGCTCGATGAAATTCTCGAGTTCACGAATATTCCCCGGCCAATGCCAACTCGAGAGCTTCCTCTGGGCTGCAGCGGGAATCGATTCGATCTGCTTCTTCATGCGGCGGCCGTACTTCTGCGTGAAGTAGCGGACCAGCAGCGGAATATCCTCCGGGCGTTCTCGCAACGGCGGAATGCGGATCGGAAAAACGTTCAAGCGATAATACAGGTCGCTGCGGAACTGACGATCCTCCATCATTTTTTCGAGGTTGCGGTTGGTCGCCGCCACCAGTCGCACATCGACTTTCTTGGTTCGGTTGCTACCCAGCCTTTCAAATTCGCGTTCCTGCAAAGCGCGCAAGAGCTTCGGCTGGATCTCGATCGGAATATCTCCCACCTCGTCGAGGAACAGCGTGCCTTGATCTGCGAGCTCAAGCCGGCCGTTCTTCTGCGTAATCGCGCCTGTGAAGGCGCCCCGTTCATGTCCAAAAAGTTCGCTCTCCAGCAATCCGCTCGGAATCGCGGCGCAGTTGAGCTTTACGAAGGTGCGCTCCTTCCGTCGGCTGCGCTCATGCACGGCGCGCGCGATCAATTCCTTTCCCGTGCCGGTTTCGCCCAGAAGCAACACGGTCGAGTTACTGGGAGCCACGGTTTCCACCAGATTCAAAACATGGCGGAGTCCCGAACTCTGCCCCACAATTCCTTCAAAGTCCATCTCGCCGCGGATTTCATCTTCCAAATACAGTTTTTCCTGCGCGAGCTTGTCTTTTAATTCGGCGATCTCTCGATAGGCCAAGCCATTCTCTATGGCGATTGCCACTTGCCCCGCAGCTTGTAATAGGAAAGCAACGTCTTCGGGACTGAACGAGTTCTCGACCCGGCTGGCAAGTGTCAGAACGCCGAACGTGCGGCCACGACTGATCAGAGGAAGCGCGCAGCCAGACTGGATGGCTTCAGCATGAATTTCAGGAGCTACCTCGGAAGTCAACTCCTCACTCATCACATCCAAAACGAGAGGCTTGCCGGTCTTGAAAACGTTACCGATCACAGAGCCCGCGATCGGGTGCAGCGAACCTTCCCTGACGAATCCCCTGCCTTCGGGAAAGTCCATCGCGAGTTGGCGTAGATGAAATTCGTCCGCGTCCGGCACCCACACCCCGACGGCGTCGCAGCCCATGACTTGGCGAATGCTTGCCGAAATCGTGCGCAGGAGATCGCGACACTCTAAGTTCGACACCAGCGTGTTCGTCATGTCCAGGAGTAACTTGAGTCGGTCGTTTTCGCGTTGCAGGTCAGGCCGCAAGGTCGGCGAACCTTGCGGGCTGACTAAATTATCTGGCATCAGCAACGAGTTCATTTAAACCTCCGGGTCAGCGTCGCATCGCTGCACGTACCAATCGCATTGGCCACGCGAAACACTGATCCATGGACCGCGCTTACAACTCCGAGATCGTGCGACGGAACGACGAGTCCCTGCTCTGTAATCTGTTTGATCTGATGTAACGAAGAAGCAAAAGGCTTCGCAGAAAAATGTCGTAATCTTCGCCACCTGTCGAATCGAGTGTCGATTCGTTCGACAAATCCATCCCCTCGGTTTCCTGCAACCGTTGCGTAACCTCCAAGTGCTCAAGTATTTGACGCGTGGGTTAGCACAAACGCAATTTTGGCATCGCGCATGCCCGTATTGATGTGCAAAACGGTTCGCGCAGCGCGAGCATCGCGACTGGGAACCGTATGCACAGATTCAAGTACGGAGGAATTTACATCATGCGACGAACTGCGATTATGCTTGCAGGTTTTGTCATTCTTTTAACTCTCGGCGCTTTGGCCCAGGAAGACCGCTCGGAGATCAGTCTCGAAGGCACAGGCTTTTTTACCAGGGATACTAGCGGCCAGGGAGTCTCGAGGACCACCTCAGACACCGGCGGATTCCTTTTGGGATACCGTTATCATATCAACCGTTGGATAGCCGCCGAGGGCGACTATGGTTTCGACCGGAACACTCAAAAATATTTCGGTAGTCTCGGAGAATCGAGAGTCCAGGCTAACGTGCACGCAGTAACTGGGGATGTAGTGGTTAACCTTCCGCTGCCGATTAGAAAGGTCAGTGCTTACGCACTCGCTGGAGGTGGCAGTCTGATCTTTGATCCCACCGGCAACAATGGCGGATTCGTTCCCGGCGCGGGCACTCAGGCCAAGGGCGCCTTCCTGTACGGAGCAGGTGCTGATTATGCCTTGACCCGACACTTCTCTTTGCGCGCTGAATATAGAGGTTATGTGTACAAGGATCCTGACTTCGGACTTCGGCCCTTGAACACCGACAGCTGGACGCACACGGCGCAACCATCCGCTGGAATCGTCTTTCATTTTTAGAACCGCTTGGGCAGTCGGGTGATCAATCCCTCCCTCCATCTTTCCCCGGCTGCCCAATGATGCGGGTGACTCGAGTCACGAGACGACAGTTTTCTCGAGAATCATTCGAAACGGAATCTGGACCCCTGGCTGGTTGAGGGAGCGGGGTGAATACTTTCTCGGGCTCCCTAGCGCACCCCCAGCCAAGCCGTAATCACTGCGCCTGTTGAACCTCTCCGCCCTGAAGGGCGAAGATTCTCAGGTTACGCCTAGGATTACAACTCTTAGCTCAGCGCCTGAAGGGTCGCACCGACCCCGCGCCTCTGGGGTTTAGACGGGGACTAACCCCATCACAGCAGCCCTTTAGGCTTAGGCTTCAGGTCCATTTAAATTACGAAGAGCAAATCTGCCGGGAAGTTGTCTGGCCGGTGGCGTACCAAGAGGATCACTATATACGGCTTATATCTCCGCTCTGAAGGGCGGAGTTTTACGCCGCCAGGCGGATAATATAAGCATTAGAATGACACTCCGGTGCGACCGGAATTGTCCAATGCTGGCGATTTCGAAGAACCGCGAGCGCTGATTTTCGGCAGTGCTCCAGAGTCGTTTAAGATAAGATTGCATTGACGCCCACCCGCGCACCCCCCGCGGTTTAGGCAAGTATTCTCCATGCTTTGCCCAGCCTGCAAAACGCCGGTCCCTCTGTCGGAGTCTCAGTGCCCGGCTTGCGGTACAGCCACGCCCGTGGATGCGGCTGAAACACAGATCGACGTCGAGGGCAGAAACGACGATCTGACCCTTGATGACCTTCCGGCAGGGGGCTGGTCGAAGCCTTTCACGACCTCCGATGCCAATTCGTATCGACGTGTCTCGCTGATCCCCGGCTCCATCCTGGGCGGCCGCTACAAAATTCTGAAAATGCTGGGCGAAGGCGGTATGGGCTCCGTCTTTAAGGCTCACGATGAAGAGGTTGACCGGATTGTGGCGCTGAAAGTGATTCGCCCCGAACTGGCCAGCAGCATGGATATTCTGCAGCGCTTCCGCCAGGAGTTGGTGCTCGCGCGGCAGATTACGCACCGCAACGTCGTCCGAATCTATGATCTCGCCATTACTGACGGAGTGCGCTTCATCAGTATGGAATACATCGAGGGGGAGGAACTCGGTGAGATTCTAAGAAATCACGGCAAGCTGCCTGCCAAGGAAGCCGCGGAAATCATGCTGCAAGTCTGCTACGGTTTGGCGGCTGCTCACGGGGCGGGTGTGGTTCATCGCGACCTGAAGCCACAGAACATTATGATCGATAAACAAGGCCGCGCGGCAGTGATGGATTTCGGCATTGCCAGCTCCCTGGAAACCGTGGCGCTTCTGGCGCAAGCATCGCCGGCCTCCATTGATGGACCCGCCAATCTTACGCGCATCGGTTCGCTGCTCGGCACGCCGCGATATATGTCACCGGAGCAGGCGCGAGCCGAAAAACTTGGCGTCCGATCGGATTTGTTTACGGTCGGTCTGATTCTGTACGAGCTGACGACTGGTCATTTACCGCCACGCCCCGCGGGGTTGAAAGATATGCTGGCGGAGCGCGGCATCAAACAACTCCCGCCCCCAATCGAAGCCGATCCGCAGATGCCCCGCGCCCTGAACGACATTATTACCCGCTGCATTCAACTGGATCCAGCCGAGCGGTATCAGTCGACGGAAGCGCTGATCCAAGATCTGGAAACCTGGCTGGGGATCAGAAAGCCTCATGCCAGCAATTGGAAGACGCTTTCTGCTCTGGCGGCATTGATCGTGCTGTTGGCTGGATCGCTGCTTTACAGTCTGCGCCCTAGCACACCTGCGGGGACGCATGCCCCGGTGAAGATTCTGGTTTCCGATTTCAGCAACCAGACCGGCAACCCGGTACTCGATGGCACGCTCGAACCGATGTTGAGCACTGCTCTGGAAGGCGCGTCCTTTATTACTACCTACAAGCGCGGCGACGCACGCAAAACGCTTTCGAAGCTCTCGGGTTCCACGAAACTTGACGAGAATTCGGCGCGTCTGATCGCGCAACGCGAAGGCGTGGGAGTGGTGGTGGCGGGCTCGATCCAGCGAGATGGAAGCAAGTACGCGGTTTCGGCCCGAGTTATCGATGCCAGAACCAACAAGGTGATCGACGGCGAAAGCGCTACCGCGTCCACACCGGAGGAACTGAATCGCGCTGTCGCCCGCATTGCCGCTGGTTTCCGGAAGGCGCTCGGCGATGCCACGCCGAAATCCGCGCAGCTCGCCGCCGCCGAGACGTTTTCGTCGCAATCGCTCGAGGCTTCTCAGCAATACGCGCTCGCGCAGGAACTGCAATGGCAAGGCAAGTGGGATGCGGCGCTCGAAGCCTACCGACGCAGCACCGAATTGGATCCTGGGCTGGGACGCGCCTACGCGGGAATGGCCGTGATACTCGCCAACACCGGCCGGAAACAAGACGCGGAAAATAACTTTAAGCTGGCGATGTCAAAGATCGACCGCATGACGGACCGCGAGAAGTACCGCACCCGAGGCGCTTACTACTTGATGGAACGCGACTATGAGAAGGCGATCGAGCAGTTCAAAGCGCTGGAGAAGCAGTTTCCTGCGGATTCCGCCGGCATTGGTAACCTGGCGCTGGCCGATTTCTACGCCAGAAACATGACTGGAGCAGTGGAGGAAGAGCGCCGAGTGGTGGCCCTCTACCCGGACAACGTCCTGTATCTGAATAACTTTGGATTGTTCGCGATGTATGCCGGAGATTTTGATACCGCCATTCGCGAATCTGAGCGGCTGCTTAAACTGAACCCCGGTTTCGAAAAGGCATACATCTGCCTGGCAATATCACAGCTTGCTCAGGGCGACGAGACGGCTGCGGCAGAGACTTATAGAAAGGTTGCGCCGCTCAGCGCGTGGGGCGCTTCCGACTCCGCGGTTGGCCTGGCGGATATGGCGTTGTACCAGGGGCGTGCCGCGGATGCGCTTTCGATTCTCGAAGCAGCCGCGCGCGCCGACCTCGGTGCTAATGATGCTTCGAGGGCCGCCGCCAAGTACGTGATGCAGGCTCAGGCTTGGCTCATGAAAGGCCAGAGCACCAAGGCAGTCGCCGCCGCGGAGCGCGCATCGAACGCGAGTACGGATGAAAGTCTTCTCTATCCTGCGGCCATGATTTTTCTAGAGGCGGGAAACAGCGAGAAGGCTTTGGAGCTGAGCCAGAAGTTGAGCCAGCGTCTTGAGCCCGATCCCGGGGCTTACGCCAAGCTCATCGAGGCCGAAGTCCAGATGACGCGCAAGGATTATCGCGGCGCCGTGCGAACTTTTCAGGATGCGCAAAAGATCGCCGATACATGGCTCGGTCATTTCGGCTTGGGTCGCGCGTATTTGCAGGCTGGCGCGTTCACTGAAGCGGATACGGAATTCGACGCCTGCGTGAAACGGCGTGGTGAAGCAACCGCGGTTTTCCTGGATGACGAGCCCAGCTGGCGTTATTTTGCGCCTATGTATTACTACCAAGCTCGTGCGCGCGAAGGCTTGGGCAGCCCAGGCGCGACGGAGGCATACCAGTCCTATTTGAAGATTCGCGAAAAGAGCGCGAACGATCCCCTGGCTACGGACGCGAAAAAACGCCTCCGTTCGCTAGAAGCAAGCGGAAGCGCAGTTCGCTAAGCTCTTCGGCACACCCGCACTACCAGACGTCGATCACTCCGATATATCGCGTGGCGGTCGGCTGCCCGTTCGCCCAATATGCCGAAGAAAACAGGAAGCCGTAATCCTCGGCGAAATCGATCGCAATATAGTATCGGCCAGGCGTGTTGGGCACGCTGATGTTGACGCTGGCGCTACCTGAAGCAAAAGATCCACCGTTGTATGCGTAAGTTTGTGGGCTCGGGTCCGTGTTCAAACCAACCTGAAGTTGATCGATGCAACCTGGACACCCGGAGTCGTTAATCGTGTAGTTAAATGCTACGGTCACCGGATTCGGGCTGGTGCCGCCGCCTTCGATCTCGAGCACGTTACTGGCAGCCGCGAATGCGTTCGGATTGCCCGACGACACAACGACGCTTGAGAGAGTGGTGGCCCCGCCAAAGAACGTTGGGCTGGGCAGTGTATCCACCGACTCGAACACGATCGGGGCCGGGCTGGTTGGGAATGCAGGAATCGGCTGGCAGCTTTGGGTTGTGCCGTCGATGGCGATATCGTAGCGACCCGCCTGTGATGCGGCGGTAAGCGAATTTGGCACATTCTGGAATGTGCCGCAGAGCTGCGGAGCGGTACCAGTAAGTCCGAACAGCGCGTTCCCGCTGAAACCGGAATCCGCAGCGTAATTTCCGGGAAGGAAGGCGAAGCTCTGCCCGGTCGTAACCACACCTTGTTGATAGCCGCTTGGCGGAAGGTTCCCAACGCCGCCGGAGTTGACGTTGACTGTGCCGTTATTCTGGGTGTCCTGAGCTACGACTTGTAACGGCAGGGTAAACGCGGAGTTGCCCGAAGTGAACTGAATCAGGTAGGAAGCGCTGGAAATAGCTCCACTCAAGCACCCCGTCAACAGGTTGCCGCCAGCCGGAAGCGTGTAGGAGTAGGGAACATCGGTTTGCACGCCGGCCGATTGCGCCAGGGTCAGGGTGGTTGCCGAATTGATAGAGGCTACCGGGTAGGTTACGTTGTTAATCGTGATGGATGAAGGGGTAGGAGACAGGTAGAACTGGTCGTTCTGGCCTCCTTGATTACTGAACCAGGTAACACTCGTGCCGTTGGTACTGACCATGCCAGCCACTGTGACAGTGACCGCGGGGAGGAATGTCATCTCCCCGCTCAAGGCCCCAGGGGGGATCACGTTCCACGGTCCGACGGTGCCACTACTTAAATAGTACATAGGCGTGGTTGGATAGGGCATATAGCAATTGGCGTTACCGGCGTAACCCGTTGCCAAACCGACGGTGAGAGACAGAGTTGCGTTTGCGGTCAACGAACTCGCGTCCGTCACCGTGATCGGTACAGACCACATGCCCGCCTGGGCAGGCGTTCCCGAGATGCTGCCCGACGGACTTAGAGTCATGCCCGCGGGCAAAACACCATTAGGTCCAAGCGACCATGTATAGGGCGCGGTGCCGGAGGTTGCCGACAGGGTCAAGGGCGTGTAAGGCGAGTTGTATTGGCCATTGGGCAACGATGAAGTGCTGATCGCCACGCCTGCCGCGTTCACCAGCAGCGTGTAGGACGGCGACGCCGTGACGCCATTCGCGTCCCTGACCTTGATTGTTACGGGGAACGAACCAGCAACTGGAGGCGTACCGATGAGAGTCGCGCTCGTAGTATTGAACGTAAGCCAGGGCGGAAGCGATGCGGCGCTCCAGGTGAATGGCGCCGTTCCCGTTCCCGGGGTTACTGAGAATGTCTGCGAATATGCCGCGCTCTGCGTGGCCGCGGGCAAAGTGGCCGGCAAAATCACGGGCACAGGATTCACCACTAGTGTCAATGACTGTTGCGCAATGTCACCTGCCGCATCCTTAACCTGCACGGTGAAGGAAGAGGTTCCAGCAGTTCCGGTGAGCGTCCCAGAGAGCACGCCACCACCACTCAGCGCAATACCAGTCGGCGGTGTGCCGCTGACGAGCGACCAGGTGTAGGAACCGGAGCCGCCGGTAGCTTGCAGAGTCTGCGGCGGATAGGCGCCGGTGAGTGTTGCTTGCGGCAAAGCCTTAGTCAGAATCGTCAGCGTGACTGGAGGTTGCGTCTTGCCAGTATTCGCACCCTGTGCCACGACGATCGGGCTCGTTTGTGTGATGGGGTTGTAATCGAGTAAAGCCTGTGCGGGATTATTGGTTGTACTGTCAATGACGCGCAGCGTGATGTATGCGGTCTGGCCGGGAGCTAGAGCCAAGCCCGGAATAGTCGGATTGTCAGCTGCTGGTTGCAAAAGCTGGGACAGCGTAGCGAACGTAACGTTGGTGATATTTGCCACCGGAACGAAGTGCGATTGCGTGCTCAGGGTGCATCCCTGCGCGAGAGGGGTTGTGTAGTTCTGGTAGACGATCAACTGCAGGGCCACGCCCGGGGGCGGATTCTGGCCAGCCAGATTCACGGCGTACGCGCTGGAGGTGTTGCCCGTGTTCGTGACCGCCCAGGTGCCGTCTGTGATGGTGCCGTCCGAGAGATCGGTGTTGGCGATGTTGGGATTCGCGATGTTGGGGTTGGCGATATTCGGATTCGCAATGTTGGGATTCGCAATATTCGGGTTGGCAATGTTGGGATTTGCGATATTGGGATTCGCAATATTCGGGTTCGCGATATTCGGATTGGCAATGTTCGGATTCGCGATATTCGGGTTGGCGATGTTGGGAGTCGCGATGGTGGGAGTATAGGTCTCCATGGTCGCGATATTCGTGTCAGCGCTGGGCGGATTATTGGGGTCACCATTGATCGTGACTGCCCCTGTCTCTCCGTTGGATACCAGAGTACCGTTCAGCGCCGTCAGTTCCGCCACGCTTACGGTCACGGTCGCGTGCGCATTGGTGGAGGAGACGAAGAGGCCTCGGGACGTGCTCGATAGCGCTGGAACCTGCACCTCGATTTGAGTTAGCGGATAGTTTTGGCCGGCAACAGGAAATTGGAGAAAGGACGCCGCGCCCCCGCTTGGCTGGCCGTCGACCGTGACCTGGTAGTAGCGGGTCTGGTTCGTCGTGTTGGCCACAACAATTGCGAACTGGCGCTGGATCAGCTGGCCATTCGAGCCTGTTCCAAACTGTTTTGCATTCCCCGGGGCGCTGACCACCACACCCGGAGCAAGCTGTGCGGTATAGATGTTCTGGTTCCGGTCGCCGGTGTTGCCAGTCGTTGACTGGGTGCAAGCCGGACGCTGTTGCGTTGGATCGAAGATGCTGGTTGAGGAAGTGCCGTAAGTGGGCGGCGTGTAGTTGGCCCAGTTCCCGTCGGCCGGTGGAACCACGTCGCGATTATCGGCCCATACTACATGCGTGAAATCAGGATCGCTCGCCTCGTTATTAAATCGCCAGGTACCGTCCGAATTCGCGATGAACGTTGGCCCGGCAACGTCGATGTAATCCCCGAAAAATGGAAGCGTTCCGCTCTGGAACATGGGCAGGTTGGGAGGATCAACCTGTAGCTGCTGAATCTCCGGACTTGCTGGCACCGAGCCATAGGGGTAATCGGATACCGGTACGGAAGGAAAGAACGTTGGCGGATTGCCGGGCATTGCCTGCGCCGAGCGCACGTCGAGGGTTTGCCTGCGCGCATCCGATGAGTAAGGGGCTGTAGGATCCTGAATGTAGTTCCCGAATGCCGGAAAATCCGAGCCTCCCCCATCGTTCTCAAGTGTCTGGGCATATTGCCCGGAGACGCCCAGCGGAGTGTATATCGCGACCAGATCGTCATCGCGGAGGTCGTACCAGGCAACCGTCAGCTTGCCGGCAGAAAAGGCCATGGCAGGAATGATCTGGTGTCCGCGGTTGGACCACGGATCCACCGCCTGCGGCGCACTCCATTGCAGCGGCACATTCTTCGGATTCGATGTTGGCATGCCCGTCGCCACCATGACGCGAGCATCGCCTCCGGTGGTGCTGACGTTACCCACATCACGCTGCGACCACGCGACATAAACGTGGCTGGCCGCGTCCACCGCTATCGCAGGATAGTCGTTGGTGCGAAAAGAAACGGAAGTCTCGCCTTGATCGAACGGGTTGATATTTGCCACTAGCGTCGGCTTTGTGAAAGTGCTTCCTCCATCGAAGGAGGCGGCGTACATGATGGCGTCGGTCTGCGTCGGGTTTGTGGAAGCGAAGACGCGCCAGGTGATATACAGCGCGCCGGTGTTGGGATCGATGGCGAGAGCTGCTCCCTGGTTGGTCTTGGCCGTGCCGCTGATTTGCACGGGCCGCATCCAGGTGAGGCCACAGTCGATGGAACGGGAGTACAGGATCGCCGCATTGCCGTTGCTCTCATCGCCAGTAAACTGCGTCCAGGCGGCATACACCGTCCCCGCACGAAAGATCTGGGTATTTCTCAGTGGCAGAGCGGGGACGATGCAAGCTCCGGACCATGACCGTGGAATATCGACTGCAATCGAAGGCTTATCTTCGAAAAGATTCGACGTTCCGGTATCCACAACAGTGGTCCAGAGATACCGAATGGAATCGCCGCCCTCCAGATTGTTGTCGTCGGTGTAGGTAGCCACGAATACTTTGTTGGCGCCGCCCTCCTGACGATTGAACGCCAGACCGCTGTAGTAAAGCATGCCATTCGTGCCCGCCCGCACCGTGGGGTCGGCTCCAGCGCCCAAACCATGAATAGGAGATAATAATCCTCCCAGCGACCGATCCTGCGGGTATCCGGGGACCAGCGTGCTGGTCCATGTCTGACCGCCGTCGAACGATTTGAAGAGTCCGAGCCAGGCGTCGCCGGTCGGTTCGACCGCACCGTTAACTAGGGGAAGATCCACGGAGCGATAGTCGTTGGCGCCGGCAACCATGTGCAGCGGATTGCGCGACGAGACCGCCATCGAAGGCTCGTTCTGGCGCTGGAGAAAGGGATCGCCGCCAGGCCACGAGGTTCCCGTCACCATGTTCACGTTGCCCCCGACTTGCTGCGCGCATAGTGCGGAGACGGATAGAGA
>Ga0210393_10003151_pt1 | contig 13306 bp, 12 predicted proteins | sample IncBWC27OmetaG_FD_160068 | JGI IMG/M metagenome (GOLD analysis project Ga0210393, IMG submission 160068) | Forest soil microbial communities from Barre Woods Harvard Forest LTER site, Petersham, Massachusetts, United States - Inc-BW-C-27-O ... | reverse complement strand
CAACGCGGCGGTAATCATCCACCGACTTGCGCAGCGCGTCCGGTATGGAAGGCACCACCACGTAGCGGCACCCGAGCTGCTGCGCCTCGTCGAGCACGCCGTTCCAGCCGTCCTGCATTTTTTCGAACGCCACATGCATGGAAGGAGCCGTCAGTCCGACCCCATCCATCACGCTGCGCACGTGGGCGGCCGGGCGGCCGAACAGCCCGGCAAACTCCACTTCCCGGTAGCCGATGCGCGCCACGCGCTTGAGCGTGGCGTCGAGGTCGCTCTGCATGGCCTGTCGCACGCTGTAGAGCTGCACGCCGATGGCGCCGGGGCTCAAGTCTCCCGGGGCCGCGGAACGTGCGCTGCGCGGCAGCGCCAAAGCACCGCGCGACAGCGCCAGCGTGCTCAGCGCAAGCCCCGAACTCAGCAGAAAATGGCGCCGGCCGCTCTTCACAGTTCGTAGCGCCGCATCCGGCCCACCGCGTGGTCGCAGGCGCGCGCCGTCAGTGCCATGTAGGTGATGCTGGGATTCTGGCAGGCGCTGCTCGCCATGCAGGCGCCGTCGGTGATGAACAGGTTATCGACATCCCAGGCCTGATTCCATCGGTTGAGCACCCCCACATCCCGGGTCACGCTCATGCGCGCTCCGCCCATTTCGTGAATGCAATGTCCGGGCGGATTATCCTTCGGCTGCAGCGTGATGTCGGTACAGCCGGCAGCCTCGAGCATCTCGGCCATGGCGGGCATCATGTCGGCCTGCATGGCGCGCTCATTGTCGCGCCAGCGAACGTCGATGCGCGCGGCGGGCACGCCCCACTTGTCCTTGACGTGCGCATCGATTGTGACGCGGTTGTCGGGGTGCGGCAGCGTCTCGCCCCAGCCGGCCGCCGACAGTGTCCAAGGACCCAGACTCGAGATCAGCGAACGCTTGAAGTCCGCACCGAAGCCGGGGATGGTCGCGCCCCGATGCCAGTCCCGGCGGTTCGAGCCGCCTTGCATGCCATAGCCGCGCAGGAACCCAGGGTGTTGACCCGAGACGTTGCGAAAGCGCGCGATGTAGATGCCGTTCGGACGCCGGCCGAATGTGGTGCGATCCTCGAAACCGCTCATGGTGCCCGAGGCGCCCGAGCCGTAGTGATGATCCATGACGTAGCGCCCGAGCGTGCCGCTTGAGTTTGCCAGGCCGTCGGGAAAATGCGCGTTCTTGGAGTTGAGCAGCAGCCGCACCGACTCGATCGCCGAGGCGCACAGGAACACCACGCGGGCCTTGTATTCGGTGTCGCGCAGCGTGCGCGCGTCAATGACCCGCACGCCGCGGATGCGGCCGCGCTTCGCATCGTAGGTCAGCTCCGCCGCGACGCTGTACGGGCGCAGCAACAGGTTGCCGGTGGCTTGCGCCGCGGGCAGCGTCGAGCCCAGGCTATTGAAGTAGGAATGGGTGATGCAGCCGCGCTCGCACGGCCCGCAGTAATGGCAAGCCGCGCGGCCGTTGTGATTTTGCGTGAGAATGGCGGCGCGCCCGATGGTCATGACGCGCTCGCCCTTGAATGCCTCGAGGATCCGCTCGCGCGCGGCGCGCTCCACGCCGGTCATCGGCATGGGCGGCAGGAACTCGCCGTCCGGCAGCTGCGCCAAACCCTCGCGGGCGCCGGACACCCCGATGAAGCGCTCCACATGCGAATACCAGGGCGCGATATCGGCGTAGCGGATCGGCCAATCATTGCCGTGGCCATCCTTGGCATTGGCCTCGAAATCCAAATCGCTCCAGCGATAGACTTGGCGGCCCCACATGATGGAGCGGCCGCCGACCTGGCGGCCGCGAAACCAGCTGAACGGCGCGCCGTCGGGGTGCGTGTACGGATTTTCGAGATCGTTGACGAAGAATTTGTAGCCCAGTTCGTCGCAGGGGTAACAGTCGCTCTGCACGGGACGCTCGCGCTTCAGCGGCCCGTGATCGCCCCAGCCGCGAAACGGAATTTCATAGGGCTGCACATGCTCGACAAAATCCCGGGCCGGATCGATGGGACCGCCCGCCTCGAGCACGAGGGTCTTGAGCCCCGCCTCGGTGAGTTCCTTCGCCGCCCAGCCGCCGGTGATGCCGGAGCCGACCACGATGGCATCGAAGTCGTACGGCTCCTTCATGTCCGGCTCCCCGGCACAAGCGGCACATCGGCGTCGTAGCGGCCCGGCACGATCACGAACTTGAGGATGTCCTGCTGCACCGGCCTGCTGGTGAAGTAGCCGTGGATGATGAGTTCCTTGAGGTGCACATATCCGCGTTGGGGCGGCGTGAGGTCCAAGGATCCGGTGGCGGCATCGAGAGTGGCGATCACGCTCGCTAGCCTCAAGTCCTCGAGCCGCGCCACGGGGGCGCCGGCGGCCGCGAGCGCAAAGTCGTCGATGGCGGTCAAGTCCGCGAGAAACACCGATCGCCGGGCGTCGGAGAAATACTCCGCAAGAACCAGGTCTATCCAGGGCAGCACGCCCACGTCGGTTGCGCTCGGCGTGTCGGTGCGCGGCAGGATGGCATCGGCGATGCGGGCGATCATGCCGGATTGCGCGGCGTTGAGAACTCGGGGCTCGCGCGCGCCGTCGGCGGCAATGGCGCTCCAGACAGTCTCGGCAGCGCCGGCCGTCAAGCTTAGGGCGAGGCCGCCCCGTGCCAGGATTTTGATGAGAGTGCGACGATCAATCCGCGTTGAACTGGACATTCGCTCGCTCGGGTGCGCAAGGCTGCTATAGCGGAATCTGGCACAGATGCGGCGGGTTGTCGAATGAGGCGGGCGGAAGCTCGAGTTGAACGCATCGACGAACCCGAAGGTCGAACCGATGTGCTGCAATTTCCATACCGCCGAGAGATTGGTATGGTGCGATTGCGCATAGGCGTGGTGAGTGACCAAGGTGCCACCGGTCCCCCGTATGGCCAAACAGAGGTTTCGTGTTGAAAACCGCATTCATCTTCATGCTCGCCTGTCTGACACCGTTGGTCGCGTGGAGCGACGAAGAGGTCATCATCGACACGTCAGCCCCGCACCACAGTTTTCCTCATTATTGGGAACAGATGTTCGGCTCCGGTCGGGCGATCCTCACGCTGCGCGACAGTTATCGCCGGGATCTTCGCGCGGTCAAGCAAGCCACCGATTTGAAATTCGTGCGCTTTCACGCCATCCTGCACGATGAGATCGGCGTGTACGATGAAGACCGGCACGGGAAAGCGGTCTATAATTTTTCCTACGTCGATCAGATTTACGACGGGCTCCTGGAGAACGGCGTTCGACCGTTCGTCGAATTGTCCTTCATGCCCCGGAAACTCGCCGCGCGCAATGCGGCGCACAGTTTCAAGTACCACCCGATCGTCGCGCCGCCGCGTGACTACGCGAAATGGGACGCGCTGATATCGAGCTTTGCGGCGCATCTGATCGAACGCTATGGGATCGATGAAGTCGCACAATGGTACTTCGAGGTCTGGAACGAACCGAACCTCGATTTCTGGGCCGGCACGCCCGCGCAGGCCAGCTACTTTACTTTGTACGATCACACGGCGAGAGCGCTCAAGAGCGTGAACGCCGCGCTGCGCGTCGGCGGCCCGTCGACGGCGCAGGCGGCCTGGGTGGGTGCATTTATTCGCCACACTGCCGACCACCATGTGCCGCTCGATTTTGTCTCGACCCATGTGTATGCCGACGACACGTCCAAGGATGTCTTCGCCACGCATGAGAACATTCCGCGCACCGAGATGGTCTGCCGCGCGGCCAAGAAAGTTCGCGACGAGGTGCACGCCTCGGAGCGGTCCGACCTTCCCATCATCTGGAGCGAATATAACGCCACCTATCTCAACGACCCGAAAATTACCGACGCGCCCTTCATGGGCCCCTGGCTTGCCGACACGCTGCGCCGTTGCGATGGGCTCACGGACATGATGTCCTACTGGACGTTGTCGGACGTGTTCGAAGAGCAGGGCGTGGTCCAACGACCGTTCTATGGGGGATACGGGCTCATTGCCGAGGGCGGCATTCCGAAACCGGCGTTCAACGCCTTCAAGATGCTGCACCAACTCGGCGTGGAGCGCTTCGATTCGGACTCTCCGAATGTGCTGATCACCCGGCGAACCGACGGGACATTCGTGATCGCCCTGTGGAACTCTGCCCCTCCGGGGTCGGGCGGTCCGTCGACCACCATGACGCTGCGCCTGCCGCCCGGTGCCGTATCGGCGCGGGTGCTTCGACTCGATGCGGCGCACGGCGACGCCGGCGGGGAATATGTACGCATGGGCTCGCCGAAATACCCGACGCCGGCACAGCGCCAAGCATTGATCGACGCAGCCGTTCTTCCGGCCGCGGAGGATTTGCCGATCCGGGATGAGCGGATATCCGTCATCCTGCCTGCCAATGGGTTGGCCACCGTTGAAGTGATCTTGAAGCGCCCGTGAGCTGAAAGACGCCAGGAACCATCCCCCGGGCTCAAGGTCCCTCCATTTAAGGGCCCATCCGCCAGGAGCCAAGCATTGTCGATCGAAGAAAACCCGCGGCGAGCTGCGCGATATCTCACCGCGGCAGGAGTATTGGCGGTGCATGTCGCGTTGATCGCCGCCCTCATGATGGCCTGGAGGCCCGGAAAGCTTGGGTCCGCGACCGCGAACGCCGTTCAACTGGTATTCCTTGCGCCTGTGGCTCCGCCGCCGCAGCCGCGCACGGTGGTGGCCAACCTTCGACGCCGTGGGGGAGGCATGAACATTGCGGTGGCTCCGCCGGCCTTGGACCTGGCATCGCTTCCGGCCGCCGCGGCACCCGGCTCGAGCAACGGCGAGGGCTCCGGCATCGACTGGGCGGCGGAGGCGCGGCGCGCCCTGCAGGCATTCGAGATCCGACACCATCAGCCTGCCCCCAACCAGTCGGTGTCGGGGGGGCCGGAAGAAGAGCACTGGCATCCGGGCACGCAGCATCACGCAGGTGAGAAATTCAAGACTGCCAACGGCGACTGGATCGTGTGGATCGATGCCAACTGCTATGAAATTGCCAGCGCCGGATCGCGCGCCTACGCGCATGTCGCGCCGCTGACCCAACCGATCTGCCAAGATCAGCCCGATAGGAACACCCCGTGATACGGGCGGATTACTTGCGGCGCATGAACCCATCGTCGACGCGGAGCCCCAAGGTTGGGGACGCGGAGCCCCAAGGTTGGGGACGCGGAGCCCCAAGGTTGGGAACGGTCGCTGCAACTTTCCGTCTCCAGCGGGGTTGTGCAGTAACGCAGCCTTTCAATAGACATAGGGAGCCTTCGGCCATGACACCATCCATGAAACGACTCCCGATTTTTCGATCTGGCATCTGCATCGCATTTCTCATAGCGGGGTTCATTGCCCCCAGGGTTCACGCCGAGGATTACACCAAATCGTTCAGCGTCTCGAATCGCGCCAATGTGCACGTCGACACCAATGACGGAAGCGTCACGGTGATTACCGGCGATGCCAAACAGGTTGAATTTCGCGTCGAGTACCGGGGCTATGAGATCGACAAGACCTTGCATATCGAAGCCCGCCAATCAGGGGATGACATCGAGCTCTCCGCCCGGGTGCTCAACCGGCTGCAGTTTGTCTTCGGCAACATCAGAAAGGTGCATATCGAGGTCCGCATGCCGAAAGAGGCGGATCTGAGCATCGAAACGGGTGACGGTTCCATCAAAGCCAGTGGGCTGTCGGGCAACATCGATCTTCACAGCGGCGACGGAAGTCTCAGGGTGGATTCCCTGGCGGGCATCGTGCGCCTGCGCACCGGCGATGGCAGCATTGATGCCAGCGATCTGGATGGCCGATGCGAGGCTGTCTCCGGAGATGGACGCATCCGTCTCACCGGCCGCTTTGATGCATTGCAGGCCAAGAGCGGCGACGGCAGGCTCGATGTGAGCGCCCTTCACGGCTCCAAGTTGGAATCCGACTGGAGCATCCGTTCCGGCGACGGCGCCATCGACGTGGCGCTGCCGAGCGATCTGTCGGCCGACATCGACGCCACTACCCATGACGGACACATCAGCACGGACATACCCCTCACGGTGGCGGGAATCATCAGCAAATCCCATGTCCACGGCAAAATGAACGGCGGCGGCCGCTCATTCTCCATCCACACGGGGGATGGCTCGATTCACCTCAAGCAGACGTGATCGATGGGGCAGGCGGGAGCGCCGTGCGGTGCTTATCAGGGCACCGCGGTTCGCTTGGGATTGCCCGCCGGATGCCCGGAATCGGCGAAAATTTGAACTGCATCCGCGCATACAAGCTCAAAAAAGCGCCAAATCGCCCCCCGAGATCGGTCGTGTGCGCCACCTCGCCCAATGGCGGGCTTTGACTCGCGGTAAGCTCTTCAGGTGAGCGTTGAGGACCGGCGACTGTCGCGAGAATGAAATATCGGGGGGTAGCAATGAATCTGAGAGCGTGGATGTTGGTGCTCATGGCGGCAGGGTCCGCGACGGCGTACGCGGATGATGTTCCGTCGGCCGCGCAGAGCACCCGGCAAGGCCAGGCGCGGCAATTCGGTATTTTTTACGGCGGCACGGCGTTCCAGTACGATCTATGCGTCAAGAAGGGATATCTCCCCAAAGGCGACCAAAGCGCCGAGGAGACGGCGAAGTCCATGCTCGAGAAAGTCCTGCAGGCATCGAACATTGGGCCGGACCTGTCCACGTATGTGCAGGACGGCTGGGACACGATGAAACAGGAAGTCTCACAGCATGAATCCTTCTACACGCAAGAACGGTGTTCCGGCGTGGGAAGGGAGTGGGCAAAGATGGTCGCGGCGATGCGATCCAAGAAGATCACGTCGCCTTAGCGCCTCGCCTTAGCGTCACTTCAGGTCGATTTCGCCGCTGAATTCAACATTCAACTGGAGCCCGGCGACCTCCAGCCTCATCTTGGCGGGAAATGATTCGCTGCCGGTGATGCTGCGGTCCGCGACGGCCTTGGCCACCGCGTGCTCGATTTCCCGCTGCGAACTGATGCCGACCATTTTGAGGAACTTGCGGATGCTCAAGTTCAGCGCGTCTTCATTCATTGGAGAAACTCCCATCTACGGAGCGGCGAAATTCGTGCATCCATTATGCTCCGATCGAACGCAGCTTGGGTGTTCCCTCCCGGGCCGAGGAATCAAACCTTCGAGACGCCCATGTCCAAAATGATCTTGGTGACGCCCTCGACCCGTCGCGCGTCCATCTCGGCGCATTTCGTCGCGGCCGGGTCACTGAGGCTGCCGGCCAGTTTGACGACGCCGTGATGCACCTCAACGCCAACGGCGCCGGCGGGGACTTGCTCGTCGCGACCCAGCTCCGCGATCACTTCCTGCTGAATTTGTGTGTCATTCTTCATGCCAGACCTCCAAACCTAGTTTTCACAAGCTTCGACCCAGCATGGGACTGGAAAACCGGCGCGTATAGCGGTATCGGCGAAGGAGGACGTAGGACAAACGCTCGACTCTCGCTAATCGATGACCACATGAGTGTCTGCGGCAATGTGTTGGGGCGGCTTCAGCAACAGCACCAGAGGTAGAACGGCCACGGAAAGAATGCACATCAACCAATAGTCATCGAGGTAGGCGATCATCGTGGCCTGCTGTGTGATGGCGGCATCCAGCGCGGCGGCACCGGCCGGATGGTGCAAGTCATAGGCCGCGGCGACGGCGGGGTTGTGCCATGCCGGGTTGGCGTACTTGACGTTTTCGACCAGCGATGCGTGCGCGACCACGGTGTTGCGGACCAGGAGAAACTGCACCAGTGATATGCCGATGCTGCTGCCGATATTGCGAACCAGGCTGAAGATGGCGGTGCCCTGGCTGCGCAATTGCGCGCTCAAGGTGGCGAACGTCGAGGTGCTCAACGGCACGAAGACCAGACCCAGTCCGATCCCTTGCCATACCCCGGGCCAGATGATGTCGTTGACGCCCAGATCGAGGGAATAGTGGCTCATTTGCCAGAGTGAAATCGCCAAGGTCACGAAGCCGATCGTCAGCATGAGCCGGATGCTGACCTTTCCGATCAGGCGGCCCGCCACCAACATCGCCAACATCGTTCCGATGCCGGACGGGGACGTGATCAAGCCGGTCGTCGCCACCGGATAGTCGAGCAGATTCTCGAGCATGGTAGGAATCAGGGCGCGGCTGGCGTACATCACCAGGCCGACGACGAATATGAACAGAGTGCCGGTGGCGTAGTTTCTATTCTTGAGGAGACGGTAGTCGAAAAACGATTTTTCCGCCGGCGTCAGTGCCGTGTGGGCCACGAAGTACGTGCCGGCAACCACGCAGACGATCAGTTCGGCCCAGGTTTCGGTGGAAGAGAACCAGTCATTCTGCTGGCCCCGGTCGAGCAGCATCTGCAAGGCGCCCACGGCGAGGCTCAACGCGGTGAAGCCAAACACATCGATGCGCATGCGCCGTTCGGCCGGCGTCGGCCGAATGTATCTCCAGATGCCATAGAAGGCGATCATGCCTACCGGCACGTTGATGAAAAATACCCAGCGCCAGTCGTACTCGTCTGTCAGCCAGCCGCCTAACGTAGGGCCCAAGATCGGACCGACCATCACGCCCATTCCCCAGATGGCCATCGCCGATCCCTGCTTTTCCCGCGGGTTGATGTCCATGAGCACAACCTGAGAGAGCGGCACAAACGCGGCCCCGAACACACCTTGCAGGAGCCGGGCCGCGACGATCTGTCCCAGCGACTCGGAGACGCCGCACAGCGCGGAGGCCAACGTGAAGCCCGCCACCGAAACCAAGAAAACGGTCTTCTGCCCAAACCGGTCGCACAGAAAGCCGGTGAGCGGCGTGGCAATGGCCGCGGCGACGATGTAGGCCGTCAGCACCCAGGCAATTTGGTCCTGGGAGGCCGACAGGCTGCCTTGCATGTGAGGGAGTGCGACGTTGGCAATCGTGCTGTCGAGCGTCTGCAAAATCGTTGCCAGCATGATCGAGATCGTGATCATGGGTCGATTGAACGGCGCTGTCATGAACGAGGCTCAGTGCAAGGCATTTGCATAGCATGCTAATTATACGTTATCTAGCTAATTAAGGGCAGTCAATTGTTCTGTCATGAAGCGCGGGTAAGCTCCACCTGATGGACGAACGCGCACCACCCTTGGCCACGGTTGTAATCGTCAATTACAACTACGAAAAATTTCTGGCGGCGGCAATCGACAGTGCCCTCGAGCAGACGTATGCGCCGCTGGAAGTGATCGTGGTGGATGATGGCTCGAGCGACGGCTCGCGGCAGATCATTGCGGGCTACGCCGACAGGATCCGCACGGTCCTTCAAAGCAACGCGGGTCAGGGTTCGGCTTACAATGCGGGGTGGCGCGCCGCGCGCGGCGAATTCGTGCTGTTTCTCGATTCAGACGATGTGCTCATGCCGGAGGCGATCGCGAAGGTCGTTCTCGCGTTCAAAGATACTGACGCGGTGAAAGTGCAGTTCTACCTGGCGCAGGCCGATCGCAATCTGCGGCCCTTAGGCTACCTGCTGCCGAGCTATGGCTTTTCCGCCATGGCAGCGCGCCGGCAAATCGCCAACTATGGCTACTATGTGAGCCCTCCCGCCAGCGGCAATGCCTTTCGAAAGACCTTCCTCGATGAAATCATGCCCCTGGACGAGGCGCTGTATCGAACCGCCCCCGATGGCTACACCACAGGCTTGGCAGGCCTTGCGGGCAGCATCGTGTCGATTCCGCAGGCCCTGGGCTACTACCGCATTCATGGCGACAACTTTGGCGGCGAGAGCGGCATAAGATCCCTCGAGCAGCTGCACCACATGTTCATGCGCGACATCAAGCGCGAAGCGACCGAACATGCGTTCGGCGATCATTTCAATTTTCATTTTTCCGCGGATCGTTCGCGCTATTGCCCCGGCCATACCAAGTTGCGCCTGCTCTCGCGCCGCGTTCGCCCGGACGTACATCCCATCCCGACCGATCGGGTTCTCAGTCTGGTTCTGTGCGGAGTGACCTCGGCGGTCACGTTCCCGCACCTCAATGTGGCCAAACGCTTTGGCGTGGCCATCGGATTCGTCGTGATGGGAATTCTGCCTCGCTCCATGCTGCGCGCACACTTCAACAGGATCGCAGCGGCGCAAAAGCGCCATGATGCCGTTGCCGGACCGGACTACCAAGGGGCTGATTTATAGTCCTTGAGGAACTGCCCCCATACATGCTCGCCCGTCAATGTGCCGACAAAGATCGGATCAACGATGCGCGACGCGCCGTCGATGATGTCGAGCGGCGGCGAGAAGCCCAACTCCGCCTTGCGGGATGCATGCCCTGCAGGGTCCTCATCGGTCACCCAACCGGTATCGACGGCGTTCATGTGGATGCCGTCCTTCACAAAGTCCGGCGCGCTGGTGCGCGTCATCATGTTGAGCGCCGCCTTGGCCATGTTGGTGTGCGGATGCCTGTCGGTTTTGGTGGTTCGATAGAACTGCCCCTCCACGGCGCTCACATTGACGACGTGCTTGTGGCGTCCCGGCGTGCGCAACAGGAGGGGTTTCAGCCGGGCATTGAGGACGTACGGCGCGACGGCGTTCACGAGCTGTACCTCCAGAAGCTCAGGCGTTTCGACCTCGTGCATGCGCAATCGCCAGCTATTGACCTCGCGTAGATCGACCTGCTGTAAATCCTCATCGTAGCGGTCTGCCGGGAACAGCGTCTCGCCGCTGCCATAGTCCTCATCCAGATAGCGCCGCTGCGAGAGTGCCGCGCTGTGCAGCAGCCCCTCGCCGCGCTGCCGCGCAGCGGCGACGACCGGACTGCTCTCGTGCGCCGGCACGCCGGAGAGGCTGCGCCGCAGCTCGTGGTGATTTGCCAGCGGTGCGCGCCAGGCCTCGGGCAGACTGTTCCAGGATTCCGATTCCCCGGCCAGCAGATGCCGGAAGAATCCTGCCGGCCGACGCACCGTCTGACACGCATTGTTCAGAATATGGTCGAGGCGCGGCAGCCGCTCGAGCAGAAACTGCGTGAAGATCTCGACGCTCGGGGTATGCCGCAGATCGAGGCCGTGGATCTGCAGCCGCTCGCGAAAAGCGGGATAGTCCGCTTGCCGGGAGTAGCGCTGCACCGCATCGATTGGAAATCGAGTGGTCACGATGACGTGCGCCCCGGCCCGCAGCAGCTTGAGCGATGCCTGAAAACCGATCTTGACGCGAGCGCCGGTGATGAGGGCATGGTGGCCGCTGAGATCGGCGCTCAGCTCGCGTTTGGCATAGTTAAGATCCCCGCACGCCTCGCACATCGAGTCGTAGTAGCGGTGCATCTTGGCAAAGGGTTGCTTGCAGACGTAGCAGTTGCGCTCCTGATTGAACTCCAAAGCCGCCTGCGCCGCGCCGGCTTTCGGCCTCTCGAGCCAGAGCGGTGCATAGGTTTTGGAGCGGCGCTGGATGCGAAGGCCGGCACCCTCGATGATCTGCCGATCTTGCGCCTTGGTGGTTTCGCGTTTGGCGCGTCGAAACGCTTTCGCCATCCGCGTGACATCGTGCCGCTCGGGCTTCGCGACCAGGCCTGCGAGCATCAGCAGTTCACGCCGCTGTTCGGGCGTAAGACGGGTGAGATGCCCGCGGTCAGCCTCGATCGCACGCAGCACCCGCACGCAGGCGCGAAGGTCCTCTTCCGCGAGCACGGTCATGAAATCTGCGCGGGGACGGTCGACTTGTCGTAGTCCGCGCGATTTTCCGGAAAGCTCAAGGTCTTGAAGCGGCCGGCCTCCGCTTCGCCCAGTTTCTTCTGCGCGCGGATCTCGTTCACGAGTTCGAGCGCGCTCTTGGAGCAGGGCGGCAATTCCGCATCGCAGGGCTGCAAGGGGGTCAGGCGTCGGCCCCAGCGGATCAAATGCGCAGACAGCGTCAAACCGCCGCCGAACGCCGGCATCAGCACCAAGCTGCCGGGAGAGACGCGGCCTTCCTCCACGGCCTCCACGAGCGCGACCGGTGCCGTGGCAGAACTCATGTTGCCGTACTTCTGCACGGTGAGAAACACCTTGTCGGCGCCGGCACCGGCGCGCTTGGCCACCGCGTCGATGATGCGAAGGTTCGCCTGGTGTGGTACCACCAGCCCGATGTCAGCCATGGTCACGCCGGCGCGGCGCATCACATCGAGGCTGGCATCGCTCATCCCCTGCACGGCCTTGCGAAAGATTTCCTGGCCGTCAAAATCCCAGCAAGTCTGTCCGAACTGCACGCCCTGATTGGCGTACATGGTACCCATGCCGCGCACCCGCAGGATTTGCCGCGCATCCGCATAGCATTGCAGCTTCTCGGCGATGACGCCCGATTCCTGCTCCGATTCCTGGAGCACCATCGCCGCCGCGCCGTCGCCGAACAGCACCGCCACGTTGCGATTGTCCCAGTCCATGTACTGGGAGATCAATTCCACGCCGATCACCAGCGCGTTCTTGACGATGCCGCTCTTGATCATCGATGAGCCGATGGAGAGGCCGTACATGAAGCTGGTGCACGCGGTATTGACATCGAAACTGGCCGCTTGGGTTGCGCCGATGCGCTGCTGCACACCGGAGGCGCTGTTGGGAACCGTTTCGTCGTTGCTGCAGCTGCCGTAAATGACCAGCTCGATGTCCTTGCCGGACATCCCTGCGCAGGCGATCGCACGTCGCGCCGCCGTGATGGCCAGCTCGATGCCCGGGACATGGGAGATGCGCCTCTCCTTCATGCCGGTGCGGGTGGTGATCCACTCATCGTCCGTGGGCAGGAAGGTCGCCAGGTCCTGATTGGTCAAAATGGACGGCGGCAGGCATTTGCCCCAGCCGATGATGGCAGCGTGACTCAAAAACTCCCCCCAGAACCCTTCTAATCGGTCGCGCATTGTCACCCATATGGGCGCAGCGCGCACGCTTGGGTGCCAACCCCGCGGCGCAGCAGTCAGTCGGCCGAAACCGTCCGCCCGCCCGCCCAGGCGCGCAGGGCAGCCACCTTCTCGGCCATGACGACGGCGAGTGGGCGCGTGGTCTGCATTTCGTGCGCCACCAACGCGGCGCTCACGGGTTGGTGGGCCGAATGTGCGCTGTACAGTGCGGCGACGATGGCCTGCTCGATTTCCGCGCCCGAAAAGGCCTCGCAGCGGGCGGCGAGTGCGGCCAGCTCGGGCGGCGCCAAGGCGAGTCCGCGCCTGCGCGCGTGGATGGAGATGATTTCCGCGCGCGCATTGCGGTCGGGCAGGTCGACGAAGAAAATCTCATCGAAACGGCCCTTGCGGATCAATTCCGGCGGCAATGCCGTGATGTCATTCGCCGTGGCAACGACGAAGATGCGCGCGCGATGCTCGGCAAGCCACGTCAAAAAGGTT
>Ga0210393_10003150_pt1 | contig 13311 bp, 9 predicted proteins | sample IncBWC27OmetaG_FD_160068 | JGI IMG/M metagenome (GOLD analysis project Ga0210393, IMG submission 160068) | Forest soil microbial communities from Barre Woods Harvard Forest LTER site, Petersham, Massachusetts, United States - Inc-BW-C-27-O ... | reverse complement strand
GTCGCTCTTTGCGGCCGCGATGCTGGGCGTGGTGATTGCGAACAGCCTGCTGTTGCTCTTCATGTGCTGGGAGCTGGTTGGCCTTACCTCTTATTTGCTTATCGGGTTCTGGTACCAGAAACCCGCAGCCGCGGCAGCAGCCAAGAAGGCCTTCATCACGACTCGCATTGGCGACCTTGCGTTTCTTGTTGGAATGGTCTGGCTCTATTCTGAAGCCGGCACGCTGCTTTTCTATGACCATGGTGCCGGGTGTCTGGAACATTCGGTGCTCGCGCGTCTGGTTGCGTTGACAACGGGCATCGGTATGGGGGTTTCCACCGGCATTTCGCTGCTAATCTTCGCCGGTGCGGTTGGCAAGTCTGGCCAGGTACCCCTGCATGTCTGGCTGCCGGACGCCATGGAGGGCCCGACGCCAGTGAGCGCACTGATTCACGCGGCGACCATGGTTGCGGCGGGCGTGTTTCTCGTGGCGCGTGTCTATCCACTGATGGCGGTCCATAGTGGCATCGATCTCGTCACTTCGTCAACTACGGCGCTGCAGGTTGTCACCTGGATCGGCGTTATCACGGCCGTCTTTGCCGCTCTGATTGCGATCGCGCAGGATGATATCAAACGCATCCTTGCCTATTCGACCATTTCGCAGTTGGGTTACATGATGATGGGCCTGGGCGTCGGTGGAGTGGCGGTTGGAATGTTTCATCTCATCACGCATGCTTTCTTCAAAGCGCTGCTCTTTCTGGGGGCCGGATCGGTCATTCACGGCTGTCATGGAGAGCAGGACATCCGGCGCATGGGCGGATTGAAGAGATTCATGCCGATTACCTTCTACACCTATGCGGCGGGTATGCTGGCGCTGTGCGGGTTCCCTTTGTTCTCCGGCTTCTGGAGCAAAGACGCCATCCTGCACACGGCGCAGGACTGGAGTGTCTCACGCGCCCCGTTTTATCTCGGGACTTTTGGCGCTCTCTTGACAGCTTTCTACATGACGCGTCAGGTGTACTACGTGTTCTTTGGCGAGTCGCGTTTGGCAGGGGGGCAGGATGTGTCTCATGCCGTAAGTGGCCAGCATCAGAAGCACGGCATCTCTTCCCTTCCGCACGAGAGTCCAGCCGTGATGACGGTGCCGCTGGTGATCCTGGCTGCGTTCGCAATCCTTTTGGGCGTGATTGGTACACCAGCATGGCCTTGGTTCGATTCATTTCTGAACGGCCAGGTAGTGACCTTGAATTTCGCAGGGTTCTTTGAGGGCGGTATTTTCGCTGTTATGCTCACCTCCTCAGTGATCGTTTTTGTGGGCTTGGGCCTGGGCTGGTGGTTCTATGGCCGCATACCAATCGTCAGCGCCGAAGCTCCAGATGCATTAGAACGGCTGCAACCACAGATATTCCTTCTCTTGCACAACAAGTTCTATGTGGACGAGTTCTATCAGGCGACCTTCATCCATTGGAACCGGTGGCTGTCGCGAATCAGTGATTGGTTCGATCGATGGATTTGGAACGGTGCAGTGTGGGCCGTGTCTTATCTTGTCCTTGGTCTTTCCTGGCTTGCCCGATCTGCGGACACACACGCCGTGAATCCCGGCTTTGATGGAGGGTGCCACACGGTAACCGCCGGGGGCAAGCTACTAGCGCGACTGCAAAATGGTCGTACGCAGAATTATCTGAGGCTAGTTGGTTTAGCGTTCGCTGTGCTGGTCATATTGCTGATCTGGAGTGGGACGCAATGAACATGTTTCCGCCCATCTCCTGCCTGACGATTGTGCCGCTGCTTGGGGCGATGGCGGTTCTGACCTTCGGTGCGAAGAGCGAAAAACTAGCACGCAGACTCGCTCTCACCTTTGCTTTATTTGCGTTCGCGATCGCCCTTGTCTTGTGGCATCGATTCAATCCGGCATCCGGGGGACTTCAGTTTGAGGAAGTGCACGGCTGGATTCCGGCGCTTGGCGTGCAGTACCACGTAGGCATCGATGGTCTGGGCCTGCTGATGCTGCTCCTCTCTGCGATAGTCGTCCCCATGGCGATGGCCGCGTCGTCGCAGATTCAGGAGAGGGTCCCACTCTACTTCTCGCTCATACTGATGCTTGAAGCAGGACTGTTCGGGACATTTACCGCGCTGAATTTCTTTCACTGGTTTCTCTTTTGGGAACTCAGCCTCATTCCGGCGTTCTTCCTGATTCGGCTTTGGGGCGGACCTCAACGCGCCACAGCGGCGACCCAGTTTTTTATCTACACGATGGTCGGAAGCGTCGCGTTACTGTTGGCATTTCTGGCCATCTATTTGTGCACGGGAAACTTTGACTTCATTGAACTCGCCAACCTGGCCAGGAATGGGCAACTCCTTCCGGCATTCGCTGCTATCTCGGACTGGCACAGATTCACCGCGGAGAAGATTGCGCTGGTCCTTTGCTTCGGAGCATTTCTCGGCTTTGCCGTGAAGGTGCCGCTCGTCCCCTTTCATACATGGCTACCCGCGACCTATGCGGAGGCCCCGACAGGCACAACGATGCTGCTCACTGGCACCATGTCGAAGATGGGTGTGTATGGCTTCCTTCGGATACTGCTTCCCATTTTTTGTGTGCAGCTGCGGTCAGTACGGACGCCGTTGTTGTGGCTTGCCGTGGCCACGATTGTTCTCTCCGCATACGCCGCCCTGGCGCAAAAGGACTTGAAGCGCATCTTTGCGTACTCCTCTATCAATCACCTCGGCTATTGCATGCTCGGGACCTTTTCCGTCTTGAAGTTCACTGGCGATGACCCCGCGCTTGCAACCGAAAAGGCGGCGGCGCTCAACGGCGTATTTTTGCAGATGTTCAACCACGGCCTTACCGCTGCGACACTGTTTTGGTTTGTGGCCCTTTTGGAGAAACGCACCGGCGGCCTGCGCGGCCTCAATGATTTCGGCGGCCTGCGCAAAGTCGTTCCTGTGTTCTGCGGTCTTATGGGAATTGCGCTGTTCTCGTCGATGGGACTGCCGGGGCTTAACGGCTTCGTCGGTGAATTCCTGATCTTCAAAGGCACGTTTCCGCTGGCGGCATGGCCGGCGTCCGTGTCCGTCCTTGGTCTACTCTTGACGGCAATTTTCATTCTGACAATTTTGCAGCATGTCTTCTCTGGGCCACTTTCAGAGAAGTGGTCGCAGATGCCCGATCTCACCTTAGGGGAGCGGCTGGCTTTGCTGCCCGCCATTGCGCTGATGTTCGCGCTAGGGTTGTGTCCCCAACTCGTGACTGGCGTCATCAACAGTACGGCCATGCAAATGGTGCGGCAACTGAGGTTCTAGATAGAGATGTTCAGGAATAGAGACAGATTCAGAACGGCAGGATGCGCGCACCGTGTCGATCGACGGGCCCGCCTGATCATGGCAACCTAACTATGCTGGCATGGACCATTTACATCTCGTTTCTCGGGGTTCCGCTGCTGCTGCTCCTGCCGAAGGGCTCTGTTCGCGCGGCACGCATGCTCGCCCTGCTTACGACAGCGACGGGATTCGCTGTGACCCTGTGTGGATTTGCACAACAGCGATCTGGAGAGCTGGTGACGGTTGCACGGGTCCCCTGGGTCCCATCACTTGGGGTCGAGTATCACCTCGCGGCTGATGGAATCAGCATGACCCTGCTCCTGCTTACGGGAATCGTGGCGATCTCAGGAGTTCTGTTTTCGTGGAACATCGAGCATAGGGTCAAAGAATTTTTCGCGTTTTATCTGGCGTTGATTGGTGGCGTGTACGGCGTATTTCTAAGCTTCGATTTATTACTGCTCTTCGTCTTCTACGAGATCGCGATCATCCCTAAGTATTTTCTGATTGCGATCTGGGGTTCCACACGGCGTGAGTATGCCGCCATGAAGCTCGCGCTCTATTCGTTTGTCGGTAGCGCGATGGTGCTGATCGGATTGATCGCGGCATACGTGGTGGCCGGAGCCAGAACGATGGACCTAGCGCAGCTCGCTCAGTTTCCATTTCCGGTGCATTTTCAAATGTGGGCGTTTCCGCTGGTGTTTGTCGGCTTTGGAATTCTCGCCGGTCTTTGGCCATTTCACACATGGGCACCTACCGGCCACGTCGCTGCGCCCACCGCGGCTTCCATGTTGCTTGCTGGTGTGGTGATGAAGTTGGGTGCTTATGGCTGTTTGCGTGTGGCCATGACGTTGTTTCCTCTTGGACTGGATCCCTGGGGCTTTCACGTACTCGGCTTTGGCTCGTGGCGCGATGTCTTCGCGCTGCTTGCGCTTATCGGAATTGTGTACGGCGCGATGGTGGCACTGGTGCAAAAGGATTTCAAGTTCGTCATCGGTTATTCGAGCGTCAGCCACATGGGCTTTGTGCTGCTTGGACTGATGACTTTGCAACAGATAGGTCTGGACGGCGCGGTCCTGCAGATGTTCTCGCACGGCATCCTTGCAGGATTATTGTTTGCAGTGGTTGGACGCATGGTCTATGACCGAACGCACACGCGCGATTTATCAGAATTGGAGACGATGCATCTGAGCAAGGCCATTCCGTTTGCGGCGGCGACGTTCGTTATAGGGGGCATGGCTTCAATCGGTTTACCAGGCTTCAGCGGGTTTGTGGCGGAGCTGCAGGTACTCATCGGAGCTTGGCGGCCGTTCCCACTGTTCGCGGTCTTCGCCGGAGCAGGCATTGTGATCGGCGTCGCCTATACGTGGCGCGCTATGCAGAAAGCCTTCTTCGGAGCATCTGACCAGAGCGCTGAGACCGCGAGTCCTCCACTTCCGGCCATCTCCGTCCCTGAACGCATCGGCGCCTTCATTCTGATAGGGGCCAGCGTTGTCATCGGACTCTACCCCCAGCTGCTTTTGCGCATTATCGTCCCAGCCTTGCGCTCGCCGATGTTCAACGGCCTGTGGAAAGGAGGCGGGTGGTGACCAACTTCAGTTATCTGGATTTGCTGCATCTGGTCTTGCCGGAGGTCATCGTCGTTATCACAGCGCTCTGCGTGTTGTCCGTTGATCTCATGTTCCTGCGGACATCAGAGTCGCGCTTCCGAGGTCCCGTTGGGGCGATTCTATCGCTTGCCGGGTGCGCAGCGGCGGTTGGCTGGATACTGCACACACCGCAATCCGCGAATGTCCTCGACGGTATGCTCGCGTTGAATCCTCTTGCGCAACGAGTGCAAGTCGCACTGCTCATTCTGACCATGCTGACGGTCCTGATCTTCATCGGATCAACGTTCACCCAACACGTCAGCGAATATCTGGCCCTTATCCTGCTGGCGACGGTCAGCATGATGTTCCTCGTCACTACTCAGAACCTCCTTCTGATTTTTCTGTCGCTTGAACTGCTTAGTTTGTCGCTCTACATCCTCACCGCATTTAACAAACGCAGCGTCCGGTCGGCGGAAGCTGCATTGAAGTATTTTGTCTTCGGGGGAATTTCGGCAGCGTTTCTGTTGTTCGGCTTCAGTCTTTTGTATGGTTGCTCCAACTCGACAAATCTTGTGCACATAGCCAGCAGTATTCAAGGCCCATTCCTGGATCCCCTGTTGATCGTTGCCGCCGTGATGACGATGGTTGGACTTGGCTTCAAGGTGGCCGCCGTCCCATTTCATTTCTGGGCGCCGGATGTCTATCAGGGTGCACCCGCCACCAGCGCAGCGTTGATCGCGTCTGGCTCGAAGGTCGCGGGCTTCTTCATTTTTTACCAGGTCATGGTGATTGGGTTAGCCGGCGCGGAAGGGAGTAGTGTCTGGCACGGTTACACCTCTGGATGGGTCCCCGTCGTTGCCATTGCTGCCACACTCTCTATGGTCCTGGGAAACCTCGTGGCGATTTTGCAGACCAGTGTACGACGATTGCTCGCGTACTCCGCAATTGCGCACGCAGGCTACATGTTGCTGGGCATCCTGTCTCACACCGACCAAAGTTTTCGCGCGCTGCTTTACTACGCCATCACTTATGCGTTGACGGTCCTTGGGGCGTTCGGTGTTGTGGACCTGGTAGAGGAGGCAACAGGCGGCGACCGGCTATCCGACTTTGCAGGACTCAGCCGACAAGCGCCAGTGCCGTCCTTTTGCATGATGGTATTTATGTTATCGCTGGCGGGCATTCCACCATTGGCCGGATTCTTCGGGAAATTCTACCTGTTCTCTGCCGTGCTCAACTCGACACCTAGGTCACTTGGTCTGCTCTGGCTGATTGTTTTGGCTGTCGCGATGAGTGCGGTGTCGCTCTATTACTACCTGAAAGTGCTGAAGTGTATCTATGTAAGCGATCCGCCAACCGACACCGCTCCGATTCACATCTCAGTCCTTCGCCAAGTGGTGTTGTTCCTGATTGCGCTTAGCGTAGTGCTGCTTGGCTGCGCACCGAATCTACTGCTGCAGTGGCTGTAGTCGGATGGCCAATCGTGAGATGTGCCAGCCCTGACGCAGCAGGCGGGACAGGCACCGTCGCCGATGGCGGCCCGGAGGCAGGCGAATCCTGGGTACGAAGATGATCGAGCCGACGGCCCGATCATCTTCGCCGGCGATCACGTTAGTCATATCGTCGCATGGCAGGAGGGAGCCCCGTTTAGCGCCCTTCGAGCAGTGCAGCAGGTGGCCGACCGAGTGAAGGCGGCGAAATTGGGAGATGGTGCCAACAACGTGATTCAGACCTAGGGCCCCGGCGATTCTATTTATAAGAAATATCGATAAAGCATTTGGCTGTAAGCTCTTTTATAGTTCTTCTAAGTCGGTGATGAGAATAAGGCTTAGCGTGAATTGGAGACCGAAACACTTATAAAATGGCGTTTCTGCAATGACCGCGATGTATTGAAAATGTGAGTCTTACGTCACGGCTGTTTCGTCATTGCTACTATCAATTCAAACCATGCTGCGTTTGAGGTGAGGAAGATCATGTTGTTCAGGTTTCTTCTGTTTGCTGTCGGCCTCCTTTCCCTGACCTCAAACACTGCACTATGCCAGCAGGCAAAAACCGCACCCGGTGGTGTGTCCATCGTGCAACCGGGCGCACCGGGTCAGAGCAACAAGACCCTCACGCCGGAGACTGCCAGCGCCGCGCCGCGAAGACCCTCGGAGGCCGACATCAAGTTCATGCAGGGCATGATCATGCACCACGCGCAGGCAGTCGAGATGACGGAGCTCTTGCGTACGCGAAGCCAAAGCACGGAGGTCCAGGCGTTGGGCAAACGCATCAGCATCTCGCAGACTGACGAGATGAGGTTTATGAAGCAGTGGCTGACCGATCGCGGCTTACCGCTCTCCGGAAATGGCTCGATGGACATGCGAGGTATGGACATGGCCGGTATGGACCACATGGATATGGGCCCGATGCCAATGATGCCCGGAATGTTAACGCCAGAACAGATGAAGGCGTTGGCAGCGGCGACGGGCCCGGCCTTCGACCACCTCTTCTTGACTGGCATGATTCAACATCACACTGGCGCTCTAACGATGGTGAAGGACCTCTTCGCGTCGCCGGGAGCGGGCCAGGACCCCCAGTTGTTTGATTTTGCCAGCGACGTGGACAACACCCAGCAGGCTGAAATTGACATCATGCGGCACATGCTAAAGGAGAAACAATGATCGCCGAACTGACCTCACGGTTTTCGCGCAATGCCTTGACCATCGCAGTTGCACTGACTGTCGCTTTTCCGGCCCTTTGTGCCGGACAAAACAGTCCATCGGTCTACACCAACCCGCGTGCGGGGGCCGACGATCCGCGTGTAGGACTGAAGGCGGGCCTGTACGACGCCGGCGAAGCCTCGTTTGGTATGGAGCGGCTTATCTCTTTGCCGAAGCCGGCTGGCTTCGCTCCGGATCTAGCTTCCATCGCTGCCTTCGATGCAGCTCCTGCCCCGCCACCACCACCTGCCGGGACTCCGCCTGCGCGTGGGCCGCAGAGTGGTCCTCGCGCCAACTACGGTGGCACCAACTCCGACCTCGCTTTCGAAGGTACTACACTCTTCGTGGGGAACTACTTCGGCATTAATTTCTATGACATCTCCAACCCGGCGAAGATCAAGCTGATCACTTCCGTGGTCTGTCCCGGCGGCCAGGGAGACGTCTCAGTCTATGGCCACCTTTTGTTCATGTCGGTCGAAGCGGCCAATGGACGGCTTGACTGTGGGACGCAGGGATTTCCAACACCGGCAGCCGCAACTGCGACTCCGCCACCGTCTGCAGGTCCCGCCAATGCTGATGCCGCGGCCGGCCCACGACGGCCACCACCGCCGCCACCCAGTCCCGACCGTATCAAGGGCATTCGGATCTTCGACATAACTGACATCTCGCAGCCCAAGCAGGTCGCGGAGGTGCAGACCTGTCGCGGCTCGCACACACACACGCTCGTAATCGACCCCAAAGACAAGGACAATATTTATGTCTATATCTCCGGATCGGCGGGGGTACGACCCGCGGAGGAGTTGGCGGGATGCTCGGGTGCTGACCCTGATAAGGACCCCGACACCGCGTTGTTTACCATCGTTGTCATCAAGGTGCCGCTGGCGCATCCGGAACTGGCCAAAGTCGTAGCCAGCCCTCGCATCTTTACTGATCCCGAGACCGGGAACATGAACGGACTCTGGAAGGGCGGCAACCATGGCGAAGGTACTCAGACGACCTCGATGACCAGAGGTTGTCACGACATCACCGTTCGTTCGGATCTAGGGCTGGCGGCTGGGGCGTGCTCGGGTAATGGGATCTTGCTGAACATATCCGATCCCGTGCATCCCGTCCGCATCGATGCTGTAACTGATCCGAACTATGCCTTCTGGCACTCCGCCAACTTCAGCAACGACGGCACCAAGGTGCTGTTCACGGACGAGTGGGGTGGTGGTGGACAGCCGCGTTGCCGCGCTACCGATCCGATGAACTGGGGCGCCGATGCCATCTTCAATCTCAAGAGTGACAAACTGACACTGGCCTCCTACTACAAGATGCCGGCGCCGCAAACCGAGTTGGAGAATTGCGTGGCCCACAACGGATCACTGATACCGATTCCCGGCCGCGACGTAGAAGTGCAGTCCTGGTACCAGGGCGGCGTCTCGATCGTGGACTTTACCGATATTTCGCATCCTATCGAGATCGGCTACTTTGATCGCGGGCCAGTCGACGGCACCAAGCATGCAATGGGCGGCCAGTGGTCGACCTATTGGTACAACGGCTACATCTACGGCTCGGAGATTGCACGAGGCGTTGATGTATTCAAGCTGGTGCCGAACAAATACATCACCCAAAACGAGATTGACGCAGCGAGTCAGGTCCAAGTTGCGGAACTCAACGTGCAGAACCAGCAAAAATTTGTCTGGCCTGCGAATTTCGTGACGGCCAAGGCCTATATCGACCAACTAACTCGCAACAAGGCTCTCGATGCCAAACAATTGGCGGCGCTTAACGAGGCAATCGACAAGGCAGAGACGTCCCAGTCTAAGCCGAAGAATGTCACACAGCTTCGTGCCATGGCGGTGAGCCTTGACAAGGATGCAGCCACGGCGAAGACACCGGGGGATGCGTACCGTATGCATGCATTGGCGGAAATCATGAAACAGAGCGGGACCTTGTCTCACTAGCTGAGTGAAGGCCGGGAAAAACCAGATCGAGAGTCGAAAATCGATCGGTTCACTTTGCGTGCAACTGGAGTACCTCTATCGAATAAGCTGGCACAGTATGACTAAACTTCGCTCCAACTCTATTAATTGTCGTTTGCACTGGCACAATGCGGGTTGGAGACGAGATCGTGTTTGTCTGAGCCAAGCTGGCACCTGTTAATGTCTCCAGCGTACCCGCATTCGCGACGCTGCTCACACCTGTCATTTCAATTTCGACCGGCTGCGGGACGGAGGACGCATTGACGAGTTTTAGATAGACTGCGCCCTTCTCAGGATCGCGTGTCACCGAGTAAAAGAAGCGCTCGGCGTCGCCGTTGACCGAGGACGCCGGCACTTCAGTCCCGAGATATTTAGCAAACATCACCTGCGCGTAATATCCGGGCGACCCATAGCTGCTGAGCGCGTCGTATCCAATCAGGTCCGACTCCCACTGCATCCCTCCAGGATTGACGTTTACGAAGAGCGGCGCATACGACGCCATGACGATCAGGTCGCTGTTTCTCTCCATTCCTGTCATCCATGCTGCGTCGCCAAGCGCGGCGCCCATGTTTGTAGTTGGGGACCCTTCGCGTGTCGCCCACTCTCCGACAAATATCTTTGGACCACTCCGGTCTATATTGTCATAGTGCTTCACGTCCGCGAAGAACTCGTCTGCGCGCTTGTAATAATGATCATCCAGAACGTCCGGCTTCATTCTCTTCACCGGTGCCGTCGCGATCAATTCGAGCTGCGGAAATTTGGCCTTGATCGCTTTGTAAAATTGCGCATAACGGCCTTCGTAGCTCCCTGAGCGATCGAACCAGTCTTCATTGCCGATCTCAACATACTTCACTGGAAATGGCGCCGGATGACCAAGCTTTGCCCGCACTGCGCCCCATTTTGTGGACGTATCGCCTGTCGCGAATTCAATCTCATCGAGCGCGTCCTGCAAGAAAGGGACTAGTGCTGGTCCGGGGTTGACGTGGTCACCCTTTAGCGAGTATCCCGCATAGACCGCTAGCACGGTCTGAATCTTCAAATCCTCGGTCCACTCGAGAAATTCAAGCAAGCCCATTCCATCGGATGATTGGTAGTTCCAGGGGCTGCGGTGCGTGGGTCGATCGACAAGTGGTCCGATCGTATTTTTCCAGTCGAACCTCTCATCGATCTGATCGCCCTCAAGATAGTTGCCGCCTGGAAGCCGCAAAAACTTCGGATGCATTGCCGCCATCATCTCCATCAGATCAGGACGGTTTCCATTTTCACGGTTCTTGTAAGTAGGCGGGAAGAGAGACACCAGGTCGATCCACACTTTGCCCGCGTGGCCAAAGCTAAACAGAAGGTGATTTTCCGATGAGGTCTCGATATTTCCGGTCGTCAGGGTGAACTCATATTGCTTCCAATCTGTGGAAAGCCCGCGCACTGTTGCTGTGGCCACCGATTTACCGGAGTTGTTGTTGATCAAATCGGCAGTCAATGGTCCTACGTCTGCTGAATCGGCTTTGGCATAGAGCGATCCTTTGTAGGTCGTATTTGGCCGCAAGGCCATTCCCCAATACCCCTCGTTCCGCACACCGGCGCGGTTCGTCGCGTCGGCCTGCTTCACATCGATCTCAAGGCTATGTTCCAATGCGGCGCTAGGGCCCTCTGCTTGATCGATAGCCATTGTTGCGAGGGCATTTCCGAAATGCTCGATGTTCCAGTGGGCCACTCCGCCGAAGCCGTGGTCTTGAAATGTCCGGTTGCGCACCATCTCCGCATACACGCCGCCGTCGTAGGAATAGTTGATCTCCTCGGTCATCAACCCATAGAGAGTTGGGCTCACGGCGTGTAGCGGTTTATCCAACTGTATGTTGAGCGTGACCGTCGATGGCTGGGCCATACAAGACCCAGTTAGCAGGGTGGCTATCGCCGAGAGCGCAATCTTTGCAATCACATTCTTTGCCTTCGGGCTTGCAAGTCTGGTGAATTTTGAAGCGACGCGCATAAATCAACCTTTCGCCGTTTTTGTTGCGCGGGTAGGAAAACGCTTACTCCACTTAGTCTAAACTCGCTTCCAGGAGCGCGCGGGTGTAACCGTTGGTGGTGGAAGATCCGTTGCAATTGATGTTGGTGTCAGAGCTATTGCAGGTCGCAGTTGAGTCGGAGTGTGAACTGGAATAGCTGGGCACCACGTATGAGTAATCTGTTTCGTTGTCCTTTCGGGTCAACGATTTTCACGTCAAATTTCTGCGCGAATAATGCCGAGGCAGGGCACAACAACAGGAACGCAACAGTGGCGAGTCTCATTCTAAATTTCTTCATGTGAGGCATCGTACCACTCCCTGCTCCAGAGGTCGCTAGCACTTCGCGCCCGGCAGGGCCGCAGCAGAATGCGCGATATGAGCAGATACATCGAACTCTCAAGGAAGACACAACGAAGCCGCCGGCACTCACGCTAAGGCTGCAGCAGAAGAAGCTCGATGGTTTCCGGAAGATGTTCAATCAGCGCCCGCACGAAGGCCTGAACAACAAGACGCCTGGCAGTATCTATCAGCCCAGTTCCATGATTGCTACCGCGTGCCTTGATCGGCTATGTCTACCCTAAAGGGCCTGTAATTCGCAGAGTGAATAACAGCGGAGACATCAGTTGGGGCACAAGGGCAGAGTGTTCATCAGCCAAGTCTTACGCTTTGAGGATCTCTGCTTTGAACTTGTTGCAGAACACTACTACAAGGTCTTCTTTCGTGATGTAGAGATTGGAAGAGTTCGACGCCGAAGCCCTCCGGTTTAGAGCTGTACCGGCTTTGCCTTGCTTTCCGGCGAAATGACCACTTGGGAAATAGGCCTGCGACTCGACGCTGTACAGTGGCTTTGTCATGAAAAAGTTCATTAACCGTCCCGAAGATGTCGTGGAAGAAATGATGCAAGGGCTGGCCGTGCTTCACCCAAGCTCGGCCCGTTTGTTGGGACACAAAGTTATGGTTCGCGCAGATGCGGAGCGAGCTCGTGACCAACAGGTCGCGATACTCTCTGGCGGAGGTAGTGGCCATGAGCCGGCGCACGAGGGCTACATTGGTGTTGGTATGCTGAACGCCGCTGTGGTCGGAGAAGTCTTCACCTCGCCAAGCAGTGATTCCGTCTTCGCCGCTATCAAGGCGGTCTCGGGGGAGCCCGGTGCCCTCCTGGTAGTTAAGAATTACACTGGCGACCGGCTGAACTTCGGTCTGGCTGCGGAGATGGCGCGTGCCGAAAGTATTTCGGTTGAAATGGTCATCGTGGATGATGACGTTGCCCTGAAGGGAACGCGGCAGGCTACGGGTGCGCGCGGTCTCGCCGGCACTATTTTCATTCACAAACTGGTGGGAGCTGCCGCGGCTGAAGGCAAGAGCTTGGCCGAAGTGGCAGCAATGGGAAGAGCTGCAGTTGAGTCCCTAGCGACCATGGGCGTTTCGTTTTCTGCGGGCACTTCGCCTGCAGTGGGAAAACCCAGCTTTGAACTCGGCCAGCATGAGATGGAGCTTGGCCTCGGTATTCACGGAGAGCCCGGCGTGAAGCGGACGCAACTGCAGACTGCGGACGAGCTGACAGAGACGTTGCTGGCCGAAGTTCTGAAGCACGGAAGGTTTGGCGACGAGAAGCGCGTGGCGGTAATGGTGAACAATCTTGGCGCAACGACAGAGATGGAGCTGGCAATTGTAGCCCGCCATGCGATGCGCTTTCTCGAAAGCAAGGGAATTACGGTGGAGCGAATATATGCCGGAACATTCCTCTCATCACTTGATA
>Ga0210393_10003147_pt1 | contig 13321 bp, 12 predicted proteins | sample IncBWC27OmetaG_FD_160068 | JGI IMG/M metagenome (GOLD analysis project Ga0210393, IMG submission 160068) | Forest soil microbial communities from Barre Woods Harvard Forest LTER site, Petersham, Massachusetts, United States - Inc-BW-C-27-O ... | reverse complement strand
CAGAGCCGAATCGCATTGGCCTGATACGACGCCTGCCATGATCTTGCCGCGTGTCTACTTTCGGCTTAGGCGGTGCGAGTCGCTGCGTTGTCTGCGACGACTAGCTTTCAACTTGGGACATTTAGCTAAAGATTATGACAGCGACCGACCTCGTTTGTGGTGTTTCATTCCCCGCCCGCGAACAGAGGTATTGGCAATGATGACAATCATGAATCGGTCATTCAAACGCGAAAAGCCACTAGTAGTCGCTGCGCTCCTCGCGACCGTTATTTTGCTGGGCACAGCCGGCAGCGCGGACGCGTCGGATCATCTCGATACACCGACTGCGATTGCTAATCCTCAGGCAGATATCGGTGATGTCTTCGCCTGGACGTCGCCGAATGGTCGGCAATTGAATCTTATAATGGACATCGTGGGTCATACTTTCTCGGAAAAGCTGCAATATGCGTTCCATATCGATAGCGGAAAGCAGTTCGGTGAGACGACTGCGACGACTTCAATCGTATGTCGCTTTCGCGCCGCGAACGCAGTGGAGTGTCGGGTCGGCGATGTTGATTATGCACGCGGCGATGCGAGCAGCACGGTGGGACTTCAAGGGCGGCATCATCGGTTTCGTGTCTTCGCCGGATCGCGTGATGACCCATTCTTCAATAACGTGAGGGGAACCAGGGCCGCCTACCAAAAGGCAGCGGCGGCGTTGAAAAACGGAGCCGTCCTGGATACGGCCGGCTGTCCAATCTTCAATCAAGCGACCTCGGAGGCAATCTTTTATGAGTGGCGGCGCACCGACGGTGGGCCGCCGAAAAATTTTCTCGCCGGATGGACGGCCTCCTCGATCGTGATCTCGATCGATCTGGACGTTGTCACTAAAGGCGGCAAATTGTTGGCGGTTTGGGGTACGACCTCAACAGCCGACAAGCAGCTCAACCGGGTGGGCCGGCCCTTGACGAAAAATGCCTTGCTGGGGCTATTCGCGCCTGACGAAGTGGGCGACCAGCTCAAAGAGGAATGGAATGCGGCGATTCCCGCCATGTCAGCCCGATTCATCCCAGAACTCCAGAAAGGCCTCGCGCTATACGACGGGTTCGATGGTAAGTGCGGGAATCAATGGCTCGCCAATCGAGAGGCAGCGCCCGAGATGCGCTATCGGGCACTGGCGACGCTCCTTGCGGACGACCGACTTTGGGTGAATAGCGCGTCTAGCGTTTGCACGCAGCTCTTTGGTGTCGAACTCGCCAGCCTGGCTGATCAGCCGGCGCTGAAGGGCGACTGCGGGGGCAGGAGTCCCAATTACAACGCGGCTAACGTCTGGCGATCTCTCTTGGTGGCAGGCACCGTTGTCGGTGTCGACGATGGCCTTGACCACGACGAGCGCGAGCATTCCGCAACGGTGTTTCCATTCCTGGCGGCGCCCGATGCGAAGTCCGTCTCCATCGAGAACGGCTACAAAGAGTGAGTTGCCCTGTGGCGGTGCGAGGATCTCACGCGGTAGTGGCGGTTGCGGCCACGGCGCTGCTCATTGGCAGTTCAGCCGAGGCACACATGGGCACGGGTCTCGCCGGGGGCTTCGTGTCTGGTTTCAGACACCCGCTCAGCGGCTCGGACCATTTACTGGCCATGGTTTCAGTGGGTCTGTGGGGTGCCTTCCTCGGCCGGCCGCTGATCTACGCTCTGCCTGTCATCTTCCCTGCGATGATGGTGGGCGGGGCGGTGTTGGGGATGTTCGGCGTTCCCATGCCTCCAGTGGAAATCGGCATCGCGCTCTCCGTGTTGGTGCTGGGCGGTTGCATCGCGCTATCGCTTAAGGCGCCTGTCTGGGCTGCCTCGCTCATCGTGGCCACGTTCGCTGTGTTCCATGGCTATGCTCACGGCATGGAACTGCCGTCCGCGGCCGACCCCATTGGCTTTAGCGCGGGGTTTGTTCTCGCCACCGGATTGCTGCATGTGCTGGGGATCTGCATCGGATTCCTCAATGGCCGGCGCGGCGGCGTGGTTGCAACGCGCAGCGTGGGCGGAATCATTGGCGGGATGGGTGTCTGGTATCTCTACCGGGTGATCGGCCGTTGAGGGGCGGAGCACTCCCGCCAGCGCTCGTGTCTGTCGCGCTCGGATTGGCGCTCGCCTTCGCGCCGCGACGGGTCTGGCCATTGAGCCTTGTAACATTCGCGGTGACGGCAACCACTTTTACCATCGCACCTGTCCCTCAGGGGTGGCTGAATTGCGCCTTTCTGGGCTGCTGGATAAGTGTCGCTGCAAGCGCCGCGATCGTTCACCTACCAGACGGATTGCATCCGCGGGCGGCGTTCGCCCTGTCGCTCAACGATGGATTTTGGTCCGGTGCGGTGATCGCGCTTGCGGGATCCCGCCCCGATCTGCTGAAAGCGTTGCCCTGCGTGCTCGTGCTCTTCCCTGCCACCCTGATCATCGGCCTGCGCGCGCGGATCGCCGTGAAAGTCGTCTCGAGTTGGCTAATCGCCATAGCGGTTCTCGCCGCGACACTACAGTTTCTCCCCGTGACTCCGGGCTACCTGCCCGACCACGTGAACTGAACGTGATTGACGCCTCGAGGATTTCAAGGCGCTCCCGGTTTGCGTGCCGTCTGATTTCGCTGTTCGTCCCCCTGATGGCGCTTTGCTGCGCGTCTTCAGTCGATGCACACGATTTTTGGCTGCAGCCAAACGAGTACTGGCTAAGGCCGCAGGTCGTGATGTCGCTGACGCTGCAGGTGGGCCACGGACCCTTCCGACAGCGGTCGCCCATCCCCTTGAACAGGATTACGCGCTTCGCGGCAATCGCGCCAAACGGGACGGTGATCGATCTACGCGGCAACCTGCACTTGGCCGGCAACACGGAGGATGGCGACGTCCGGTTCCCAAGCCCGGGTGCCTACGTGTTGATGCTGGAGACGGACGATCGCGCGCAGAGCCACCTACCTGCGATACGCTTCAACGATTATCTGAACGTCGAGGGACTCACGCCTGCCCTGGAGCAGCGGAAGCGGACCCACCGGATGGATGCAGATGGATCCGAGAACTATAGTCGGCAGGCGAAAGCGCTCGTCCAAGTGGGGATGCCCGACGCGGACTCGCAGGCACAGGTTACTAAGCCCCTTGGTCTGGCACTGGAAATTGTACCGGAACAGAGCCCATACGCAGTGCCTCGGCCCGCGGCCTTGCCGGTACGTGTGATCTACCAGGGGCGGCCGCTCTCAGGGGCCCTCGTCAAGCTCACGAACCTCGAACACGATGCTGCCCCGCTCGAGATGCATTTGACGGACGCAGCGGGACGAGTGAGCTTCACCATGCCCAACGGCGGGACTTGGCTCCTGAACGTGATCTGGACCCGGCCGCTGCCACAGTCACGCGAAACCGACTTCGAAACGATTTTTTCAAGCCTGAGTTTCGGCTTTACTTCCAGTCCATGACGGGCGGCTCGAAGCACTGATACGTGATTTGGTTTGCCGCGATGTCAGTGATCCCCAATCTCGCATGAAGCTCGGAAATCCCGTCTATTCACGGGTACTGTTCGCGAAAAGCTGGTTCACTGCATCGTACTCCGCGGCCGCGCCGAACATCTCGCTCATCGTCCCCGCAAGGAAATCCGCCGCAAGGCGGCTCGTGCAACCGAGCACCGCCTGTGCGATCGCGGACCCCGCACTCAGGCGCCGCACGCCGAATTTTTGAAGCGCATCCATCGACGGCAGGTTCGGAACCGCCATAATGTTGAGGGGCATCGGATTAATTGCCGCAGCGATTACCCCTATAGCATCGGCATTTGAAAGGCCCGGAATGAACAGACCGTCACAACCGGCTGCACGGTAGCGCGAGGCCCTGTCGATGATTTCCTCGATGGCTGAATCTCCGCAGGCAATGCCACGTAGATAAACATCGGTGCGTGCATTGATAAATAGGTCCACGCCCGAATGCGCAGCGTTCTCTCGGATAGCCGCAATTTTCTGGCACAGCAGATCGGGAGAGCCGGTGCCGTCTTCGACGTTGATGCCCACGACACCGACCGACAGAACCCGGGTGACGAGCCGCGCCACCGTGCGCGGGTCATCCGAATAGCCGGCCTCGATGTCGACCGTGAGCGGCACCCGAATAACGCGGGCGATGTCGCGAGTTGCAGCGATCAATTGATCATCCGGGAGTGCGTTGCCATCCGGGTAGCCGCGCGACCAAGCGACACCCGCACTCGTAGTTGCGACCGCCTTCGCGCCCAAACTCTCTATCAGCCGCGCAGTAATGGCATCCCAGGCATTGGGCAAGACTAGTAGCGCGGGCCCTTGATGGAGATTCCTAAAGACCGATGAAGTCACTTAATGCGCCCGATTGGCGAAGAATTCTTCGCCGCTCATGAGCTCTTGCTCGGGATGGCTTCACGAAGCTTCTGCGCACACTCGTCGCAGCAGACTTCGACAACGCGCGTGCCGATTTTGACCTTGATGGCATTCTCGTCGAGCTTGCAATCACACGCCGCACAGGTTTTTTCTGTCATGTTCTCATCTCCGCCAGCCGCCCGAGTTTCAGGCAAGCGTAGGAGACCATTTCGCGTCTAGGGCCGCTGTCGAAATCTTTAGTGATTTTCTACGAGCGCTCGGCTGATTGCTTGAAGGTCGTCGGCGATCGGCCATAGGCCTGCCGGAAAGCCGCCGCAAAATGGCTGTGGCTGGAGAATCCCAAATCTGCGGCCAACGCGGACAAGTCGTCGTATTTGGCAATCAAGTCCAGGGCTCGCGCGAGGCGCAATCGGAGGTGGTAGCGATACAGCGGTATGCCTTCGGTTTGTTGGAAGACCTGTGTCAGATAGACCGGCGAGCCGCGGATCTCCGAGGCGATTTCCGCCAGGCTCCAGCGTCTGGAAAGATCGCTGGCCAACAGGACTTTGACTCGATCGGCCAGCCGGCGGCGAGAGCGAGTCGCTCCGGGCTCGTGCGATGTGCGTGGTCCCAGGCTACGGCACACCAGGGTGAGCACCAAGCCCTCGGCCTCCAAGGGCTCTGTCGACCCGTTGTCCAGGCTATGGCGAAGCACCGCCACCAAGGCTTGCGCGCGAGGATCGATACGCAGATGTTGGCGGCCGAACCCAGCCGCTTCGCGACCGTTCAGAAGAGACTTGGGCGCGAGTTCCCGCAGCAAGGGCTCCGACAGGGCCAGCGACAGACTTGCGTCGCCGCCTGCTAGCGGATGACTGACCTGATACCCCTCGTCGGCATTAAAGAACAGTACGTGATTGGCATCGGCCACCGCTTGGTCGCTACCGACGTGCCGCAGGTAAACACCGCGATAAGGGAATACAAGATGCGTGGTCGAGACACATTCTTCAGTGCTGCGACGGCGGCACGCGCCGCTGCAGCGAACGTTTCGCAGCGTTACGGTATCCGTATTCAGCAAGTGCGTGACTTTGAACTCGGACATACAAGGCCAATTGTACCCAATGTTCTTCGAGGGTGTCGTGAGTCACATCGCGCCGTCGCCATGTCCGAAACATAAGCCCGGCTGACCACGCAAACCGATTGCTAAAGAATTTGACAGCGGCTTTAACTGCAAGGTGGTTCTCTACTCCGCTAAGGGGCGTTAGGACATGTGGGCTGCCGTTCGCAAATTATGACGAAAGGAATCAGACCGTGAAGCGCAGAAGTTTTCTTACCGCGTCGTTTGGAGCCATGATGGCGAGCGCAATCGGCGTGCCAGCCTTCGGGCAACCGATTTCGGCAGGATCGCCCAGCGAGGACAAGGCGGCCGGTCGGCGTTATGACAGGGAACGTCGGTTTGCCGAGACCACCTTCGGGCGCATCGCCCATATCGACCGAGGCGCGGGCCCAGCCGCACTCTTCCTGCATGGCTTTCCCTTAAGCAGTTTCCAGTGGCGTGGAGCGATCGACCGGTTGTCTCCGTATCGCCGGTGCCTCGCGCCCGATCTGATGGGCCTAGGATACACGCAGGTCGCTCCCGGACAGAGCGTTGCACCCGCCGCGCAGGCCGACATGATCGCCGCCCTTCTCGACCGCCTCGAGATACAGCAGGTAGATCTGATCGCCAACGACACCGGCGGCGCTGTCGCGCAACTATTCGTTACCAAATACGCGCAGAGAGCCCGCACGCTGCTGCTCACAAATTGCGATGTCGAGACCGATAGCCCGCCCCCTGCCGTACTGCCGATAATCGAGGCGGCGCGTGCCGGTCTTTATCCAGACCTTTGGCTGGAGCCGTGGTTGCGCCACAAAGATGTTGCGCGGTCGCCAATGGGGCTCGGCGGCATGTGCTACAGCAATCCTGCGCACCCTACAGACGCAGCGCTGGACCAGTATCTCGGACTCCTCGTGGCCTCGCCGGAGCGCAAGGCGCTGGTCAATCGCTGCGCGTTGGGCTTCACGCCCAATCCGCTCGACGGAATTGCCTCGCACCTGCGTCAATGCGTAGTGCCGACGCGTATCGTCTGGGGCTTGGGCGATACCATCTTCTCACCTCGGAATCCGGATTATCTCGCCGGCATCTTGCCGCGAGTCACAGGTATTCGCCGAATCGATAAGGCGAAACTGTTTTTCCCCGAAGAATATCCCAACATCATTGCCGAGGAGGCGCGGCTGCTCTGGGATCGAGGGGGACGCTTCGGGTAGATACCCGGAGTCGCGGCTTCGATGCTTGGATTTTCGCGAGCGAGAATGGGTTCAAGGCTTGTCTTCACACGCTGGAACGCTTGCCAGTAGCCTCGTGCGGCCAAGGCATTTCGATCCTGGCGGTCATTCTCGTCGTTATCGGGAGTCCAATTGTCAACGAGGCACTGCGGTATAATGTGTTCAGCCACTTACGCTGCGCTATAGGCCAGCGAATGCTGCCTACCAAAAGCCCACGTCGGGCCGTGTACTTCGGAATTTGTGTACATTCTTGTGTACATATTGGTGGAATAAGTCGGTGACAGATTCAGAAATTGTCAATGAAATCAAGCGTCGAAGAACGTTCGCCATCATCTCCCACCCCGATGCCGGCAAGACCACTTTGACCGAGAAGCTGCTGCTGTTCGGCGGCGCCATTCAAATGGCGGGGACCGTCAAGGGCCGCAAGGCAACCCGCCACGCGACCTCCGATTGGATGCGCTTGGAGCAGCAGCGCGGGATTTCCGTGACGTCCTCGGTGATGCAGTTTCCGTACGAGAATTGCATCGTCAATCTGCTCGACACTCCGGGTCACGAGGACTTTTCCGAAGATACCTACCGCACGCTGACCGCGGTCGATTCCGCCTTGATGGTCATCGACTGCGCCAAGGGCGTCGAAGAACGCACCATCAAGCTCATGGACGTATGCCGGCTGCGCGACACGCCCATCATGACCTTCGTCAACAAGCTGGATCGGGACGGACGGGCGCCGATCGATCTGCTCGATGAAATCGAAAGCGTATTGAAAATTCAGTGCGCGCCGATCACCTGGCCGATCGGCATGGGGCGCGATTTGCTCGGCGTGTACCATCTGCTGGAAGACAAGATCTACGTGTACGTTCCCGTGGAGAAGGGGCGTGTCGGAACCCACGAGACCATCGACGGCATCGCCGGCGCCGCGGCGCGCGAATTTCTCGGGCCGCGATACCGGGAGTTTCTCGACGAGGTGGAACTGGTGCGGGGCGCCAGTCCCCGTTTCGATTTGCAGCGCTATCGTGCCGCGAAGCAGACGCCGGTGTTCTTCGGCTCGGCCGTCAACAACTTCGGCGTGCGCGAGCTGCTGTCGGCCTTCGTCGAGCATTCGCCGCCGCCGCTGCCGCGGCCGACGCTGCAGCGCCTGGTCGAGGCGGGCGAGCCGAAGCTCACGGGCTTCGTGTTCAAGATCCAGGCCAACATGGATCCCGGCCATCGCGACCGCATCGCCTTCATGCGACTGTGTTCCGGACGCTATGTGCGCGGGATGCGCCTGCACCACGTGCGGCTCGACAAGGACATCCGCATCGCCGATGCATTGACATTCCTGGCAGCCGACCGCAGCCAGGCGGAGGAGGCCTACGCCGGCGACATCATCGGTCTGCACAACCACGGGACCATCAACATCGGGGACACCTTCACCGAGGGTGAAGCGCTGACCTTCACGGGCGTGCCGAATTTTGCCCCGGAAATGTTTCGGCGCGCGGTCTTGAAGGATCCCTTGCGCATGAAGGCCCTGCAAAAAGGCCTGTCGCAGCTCTGCGAGGAGGGCGCCACGCAGCTGTTCAAGCCGCTGCGCAACAATGATTTGATTCTCGGCGCCATCGGTCAACTGCAATTCGAAGTGGTTGCATTTCGCCTGCAGGACGAATACAGCGTGCAATGCGTGTTCGAGCCGATCAACGTAGCGACGGCCCGATGGGTGAGCCTCGGCGACGAGAAGCGACTGAGCGAGTTTCGTGCAAAGGCCTACGACAATCTCGCCATCGATCACGCCGGCGAACTGGTGTACCTCGCGCCCACACGCGTCAATCTGGGATTGACCGAGGAGCGATGGCCGGAAATCGAATTCCTCAAGACGCGGGAGAATCTGGCGGCGTAGAGGACTGGCGCGCGGGCCTTGCCTTGGGCCGGAAGGCGCGCACGGCGGCGTCGAATTGATTGACCGTGATGCGCGCGGGGGCTGCTGCGTAACGCAGGTTGGAATAGTGACGGCAGAGTGCCGTGACGGAGGGACCCAAGTCGGGGCGGCGCCGCGCAACCCGCGCCGCGTAATCTTCGGCTCCCTCGTGCGCCTGGCGCGGCATTCCGAGGGACGCGAGTTTTGCGCACAGCCGCGCATAGGCGCGGATCAGCAGCTCCTTGCGCACGGGATCGATCTCGCGGCGCACTTGCCACGTGAGCCAGCACAGCACCAGGGACAACGCAGCCGTCAGCACCAGCACGAGCTTCTGGCCGTCCGGCTCGGGAATGTGCAGCCACTCGAGCAGCTTCTGCTGTGCGTCTTGATCGAAAAAGAGGATGCGTTCGCGCCATAGCTGGCGCAGGGCGTCGAGACGCAGCCGCGCATCGGCGAGCCAGGGAGAGCTGCGTTGCCAGCGGCTGACCAAGGGCTCATCGGCGCTGAGGGAGTCGTTCAGCCCCTGCTCGACGCGGCTCGGGGCGATCGCCGCCGTGGGATCGATGCGCATCCAGCCGCGTCCGTCGATCCAGACTTCGTCCCAGGCATGTGCATCGCTCTGCCGCACGATCCAGTAATCCGCGAAGCGGTTGAAGGTCCCGCCTTGATAGCCGGTCACGACATGCGACGGTATTCCCGCAGCGCGCATGAGTACCGCGAAGGCCGAAGCATAGTGTTCGCAAAATCCGCGCCTCGTATCGAACAGGAATGCGTCCACCGCGTCGGGCGGGAGTTTGGGCGGCGTCAGGGTGTAGTAAAAGGGCTGCTCGGTGAACAGCGACAGGACCGCGCGCACGTAGTCCATATCGTCCGGATGCTCGCTGCGCAGAGTGTGTGCGAACTCAAGCGAACGGGGATTGCGGCGCGGCGCAAGCTGGGTGTCCCGGTGGCGTATTGAATCGCTGAGCGGCGCCAAAGTCTTCACCCGCGTGTAGGAGGTGGCCTCGACATCGAGCGGGCGCGACACCGGGCTCGGCTGCACCAGCGTGTAATCGCCGGTGAGGAAGCCGCCCGGCAAGTCCCAGTGCGACGGCCAATCCAGAGAGAAAATCCAATTGTGCTCGTGCGGCTCCAGGCTCACCGTATATCGATAGGCCGGCCCTTGCGGCTGCAACGCCGGCGAGCCGAGCGAGCTGGAATACGAACGGCTCCACTTGCGGCCGTCGAATTGGGACAGCACCGGTCCGCGCCAGTAGCGCTCGTTCGGCGGGGGCGTGGCCGCGGCGAAGTGCACGCGGAACGCCACTTCATCCGACAGGGCGAGCTGATCGATGTCCCCGGGACTCATGGAATCGCTCAAGCCCGATGCCGCACTGTGCCGATCGTCGGGGAGGTGCCAGAGGGGCGCGGCGAAGCGCGGAAACAGCAGCCAGAACACCAGCGCGAGCGGCACCGCTTGACTCAGCATGCGTCCCGAATAGCGCAGGCAGCGGCGCCAATCGGGCACGGGCAAGGTCGTGGTCAGCCGCAGCAGGGTTGCCGTGGTCAGCCAGCAGACGCCGATGAGATAGGCGAGCAGCCAAAAGGACCGGCCCTCGAGCAGCGCCGCCAGGCTCACGAAATAAATGATCAGGGTAATGACATAGATGTCGCGCTGCGTGTTCGTCTCGAGCAGTTTCAAGCCCGCCATCAAGACCAGCAGCGAGGTGCCCGCGGACAGGCCGTTGAAGGTGTGCAACTGCAGGAACAAGAGCAGGATCGCGAGCGCCGCAACACTCAAGCGCACGCCGCGCGGCGGGGCCGGGCGCCCGTGCCGCGCGAGCAGCAGCCGAATGCCGCCCGACACGGCGACCGCCGCGAGCACCCACACCGGGAGCGTCTCGAGGTGCGCGACCAGGGCGAGCGCGAGGCAGGCAAAGATTCCCAGCAGTTGTGGGTACGAGACGGGGGTCATCGCGGCTCCGCGAATCCGTACAGCGCGAGTGCCCGCAAACAAGCGAAGCGATGGGCCGCACCGCGCCCCGGCGGAATTTCCTTGCCCGGGATCCGAAGACCATAGACGCGCTGCGCGGCATCGCTCTCCAATACCCACAGGCACAGCTGCGACAGGCGCATCTCGGTCTCTTGGCCCTCGAGGGAGGACCATTCCAGCCAATCCGGCTGCGAGGCCAAACTCGTGTAGCTCTGCACCGCCGCTTCACCGCCTCGCGCCAACACCTTCCAGGCCATGTGCTTGAGCGGCACACCGGGTTCGTAGGCGCGCAGTCCCGCGAAATCTTCGTCGCCGCGCGCCTCCGATCGAGAGGCCGTCCCCACGCCGCCCACGGAGGGGAGCGTCCGATCGCCCTGCGGGGAGGGCGCGACATAGGCTGTGAGCGAGCCCTGCACATAGGTCCAGGCATGGAACCAGCCGAATGGATAGCGCGTGCGCAATTCGAATTGCTCGATGCGCGCCACGCCGCGCTGCGGCACCGGCACGGCCACCGGGATCGACTCGCTCGATTTTGCCGCGACGCTGCGTATTCCCGAGGCTGTCAGGCAGCGAATTTCTACATCGCGCCGCTCGACATTCGACTCGTTGCGCAGCACGAACTCGAAACTCGCCTCGCGGCCCGCGAACGCGTCGACCTCCGTCGTGACGTCCACTTGCAGGCCCAGCATATTGCGATTGCAGTGGTGCATGGTGACGAGCGCAACGCTCACCATGAGAAACGCAAATGCCAGCCCTAGATTGCTGTTGTAGTTGAGCCCGGCCATCAACATCGCGACGAGCACGAACGCCAGCATGAGGCCGAAGCGCGTCGGCAGAATGTAGATGCGGCGCCGGTTGATCTTGATCGGCAGCGAATCGCGGCCGTGGCGGCGCGCGGCCCACGCACGTAATCTACGGATGGCTGCCTGCCGCATTGCTGCCTTTCAAGGTTAGGGAACGGGAACGGCCTCGAGCAGCCGGATTGCGGTGGCCGGGCCGCTGTCCCGCTGCCGCACGCGGTGTTCGACGACGGCCGCAAACACGGCTTGCACATGCTCGGGGATGACGGCGTCGCGGCCGGCGATCAACGCCCAGGCGCGCGCCGCGCGCAACAGCCCGATGGCGGCGCGCGGCGATAGACCGACATTCAAGCCCGATGCGTGGCGCGTGTGGGCCACGAGGGCCTGCACGTAGTCGAGAAGCGCCGGTGCCACATGAATGTCGAGCACGCGCGTTTGCAGCCGCTGCAGGGTGGCGACGCTCGCCACCGTGGACAGCGAGTTCACCAGATCGCGCCGGTCCACGCCGCTCAAGAGTTCGCGCTCCGCGGCGGCCGCCGGATATCCCAGATGCACGCGCATCAAGAATCGGTCCAATTGCGACTCGGGCAGCGGAAAGGTTCCCACCTGATCCTGCGGATTCTGCGTGGCGATGACGAAGAACGGCTCGGGCAGCGGCATCGACTGGCCGTCCAGCGTCACTTGATGTTCTTCCATGGCCTCGAGCAGCGCGCTCTGCGCTTTCGGCGATGCACGATTGATTTCGTCGGCCAGCACCAGCTGCGCGAATATCGGGCCGCGTTGGAACCTGAACTTGCCGGTTTCGCGGTCGAAGATCGAGACGCCGAGCACGTCGGCGGGCAAGAGGTCGCTGGTGAATTGCACGCGCTGAAACGACAGCCCCAGGGTCTTGGCGATGGCGTGCGCCAGGGTGGTTTTGCCCACCCCCGGAATGTCTTCGATCAACAGGTGTCCGCGCGCCAGCAGGCAGGCCAGACACAGGCGAATCTGCGCATCCTTGCCGAGGATTACTCGATTGATTTGGGCGAGAACCGCCTCGATCTCGGATTGTGCTGCTTTCATTGGCTCTTGAGGGCGGTCACCCTGGCGATCTGGGCAGCCAATTGCCCGATTTCGGTGCGCAGCTCACGCAGCCGCTGCTGGTCCTTGGCGACGACCTCCGGCGGTGCATTGCGGGCGAATTCGGCATTGTTCAGCTTGCTCGCCATTTTGTTGAGATCCGCCTCGGCTTTACGGTGCTGCTTGGCGAGGCGCTCCAGTTCCGCCGCGGGGTCGATCAGGCCCGCCATGGGCACCAAGATCTCCAGCGACCCGACGAAGGCAACGGCCGATATCGGCGCAGCTTGAGCCGATCCCAACGCGCGCGGCACCGCGATTCCGGCGAGGCGCATCAGGTAATGCACGTTGCGGTCGAGATATTCGATGTCCCTCGAGTGGGCGTTCTGCAGCAGCACCTCGAGCTTGCGGCTCGGCGGCCGGATGTCCAAACCGCTGCGGATCTGCCGGATGCCCTCGATAAAGGCGATCACCCAGCGCATTTCCTCCTCCGCTTGCGGGTCTGCCTCGATGCCGGCGGCGCTCGGAAATTCGCAGCGCATGATGGTCTCGCCGGCAACTCCGGCACTCACGCGCACCCGCTGCCAAATCTCCTCGCTGATGAACGGGGCGATCGGATGCAGCGCGCGCAGCAGCACTTCCAGGCTGTTGATCAAGGTGTGGCGCGTACCGCGCTTCGCCGCGGCGCCGGCGGTATCCGATTGCAGCACGGCCTTGGAGAGTTCCACATACCAATCGCAGAACTCATGCCAGGTGAATTCGTATAGCGCGTTGGCGACGGTGTCGAGGCGGTAGTCGGCGAATCCGCTTGCCACGCGCGCCAACATGGCGGCGAGCCGCGCCTGAATCCAGCGGTCGGCCAAGCTGAATTCCGCGCCGGCGACGCTCGAGTCCTGATTCTCGACGTTCATCAGCACATAGCGCGCCGCATTCCACAGCTTGTTGCAGAAGTGGCGATATTCCTC
>Ga0210393_10003146_pt1 | contig 13322 bp, 7 predicted proteins | sample IncBWC27OmetaG_FD_160068 | JGI IMG/M metagenome (GOLD analysis project Ga0210393, IMG submission 160068) | Forest soil microbial communities from Barre Woods Harvard Forest LTER site, Petersham, Massachusetts, United States - Inc-BW-C-27-O ... | reverse complement strand
TCCCCCGGCAATGACCACGGCGCCGGCGGTGAGGCGCGTGCCGGTCGAGGTCGCCACATGAAATTTGCCGTTGCCCAGCACGCGCAATTCAGTCACTTCCTGACCGAGATGAAATGTGGCCTTGAAGGGCTTGGCCTGCTCCAGCAATCGATCGATCAGTTCCTGGGCGCCGCACACCGGCAAGGCGGGAATATCGTAGATCGGCTTATCGGGATACAGCTCCGTGCATTGACCACCGGGTTGGCCCAAGGAATCGATGATGTGAGTGCTGATCCCAAGCAAACCCAGCTCGAAGATCTGAAACAGTCCCACGGGACCGGCGCCGATGATGACCGTTTCAACGTATTGTTCCGACATGTAGTCCCAATCCTTAAGTCCAAGGCAAATCGGCGCGGATTGTAACTGAATAGGCGGCCGGCAGTGGCTCGCGGGTTGCGGGCATCCCCAAGCAACCAGATTCGATCCTAACGGTACTTATGTACGAGACCGAGGTCCCCTGACTGAAAGCATTGACCGGAGTGTAGTGGCAGCAAAAGGCGCATTGGCTGGTCGATCACCATCAGGCTCGTCTCACGGCCCTGGCAGCGCTGCCGCGCCTCACAAGCGATGCGGCGTATGTTGTTGTTTTGTAACCGGAAACGATCCGAAGCCCTAAGGATATTGGGATGATGCACGCACAAGTTACCCCGCACTCCGACGAACGCCGTGACGCGCCGGAAGAAATCGCCCGCGATTCGACCCGTCCGATCCGCGCCTTGAATCGCGGACTCGACGTTTTGACCGAACTCAACCGCCTCGAGCGGGCGGCTATCAATACGCTCGCGGCCGCGGTGGGTCTGCCGCGCACCACGACCTATCGCATTTTGGAAACGTTGCGCCTCGCCGGCTATGTCGATCGCGATGCACACGATGATTGTTACCGGCCCACTATCATGGTCCGAGCCCTATCGGACGGCTTTGACGATGAGGCATTGGTCGCGCATATCGCCAAGCCGCTGCTCGCCGCCCTCGGTTCTCAGCTCATTTGGCCGGTGGCGATTGCCACGCCGTCGGGCTCGACGATGATGATCCGCGAGACCACCGACCGTCAAAGTCCTCTCGCGCTCGAACAGTACAGCGCCGGCGTGCGGGTGCCCATGCTGGGCTCGGCCGCGGGGCGCGCTTATTTGGCGTTCTGCTCGGCACAACAGCGCGATGCCATGCTGGAGTTACTGGCGCGCTCGTCGTTGCCGGAGGACCGCTTGGCGCGCAACCGCGTCGAGGTCGAGCGGCTGCTGAACGAAACCCGCACTCAAGGATTCGGCATGGCGCATCGCGCGCGGCGTGTCTCGGAAGAGACCAGCTTGGCGATTCCGGTGCGCGCCAAGGATCGCATCCTCGCGACCGTCACGGTTCGCTACGCAGCAACCGCCGTGCCGTTGCGAGCGGCGGTGGAACAATTTCTGCCGAAGATGCGCGAGGTCGCGCAGAAAATCGAGGCGCAGTTCATTTAGCTTCCTTGGCTACCATCGGTCAGTGGCCTCGTGCGCGCTCGTAGCCGTAAAATCAAGTGTTGCCCAACACACACCAGCAAGCGATATTGACCGGCCTGAGTACAAGCGCTACACGAGCCGTGTCAGTATCACTTGCGCAGCACGTTGCGCACTCCGCCGGAGATCAGCGCTGTGACATCCAGCAGCGCGCCCGCCATCGCCAGGCCGTCCGGTGCCGCCAAATAACGCGGACGCCACACCGGATCGAATTTCTCCTTGAATTTGCGCAAGCCCCCAAAGTTATAAAATGTCTCGCCGTAACGCTGCACGATGCGTCCGAGCTTGTGCCAGGTGGGAGCCAGCGCATGCTCCTCGAGTCCCGAGAGCGGCGCCATCCCGAGATTGAACCAGCGAAACCCCTGCGCCCTGCCCCATAACATGCATTCAATCAGCATGTAGTCGACCACGCCTTTTGGCGCAGCCTCGTTATAGCGCATGAGATCGACCGACAGCTCCGTGGAACCGCCGCGCCACAGATTGGCGAAGGCAACCACCGCGCCCTGATGGCGAACCACGCCCACATCGAAATGCGCGATATAGCGCTCGTCGAAAAACCCCAGCGAAAAGCGTTTTTCGACCGCGTTCTTGGCCTCGAGCCACGCGTCCGACACGGCGCGCAACTCCGGCAGTATCGCCGCCACGCCGCCGCGTTCGATCATTTCAAACGTCGCGGCATCGCGGCCGGCACGGCGGTGTGCCTGGCGCAGATCCGCGCGTGAGGCGCCGTCGAGAGAGAAGGTTTCCAGCGGCACGCGCGCCTCTTCGCCCAGCTTGCTCAAGGTGAGGCCCAAGTCCACGTACAGCGGCAGACGTTCCGGCGTTACTTGATAGAACACCGGCGAGACGGCCATGCCGTCGCAATCCTCGAGAAACTCCCAGGCCAGCTCCTCACCGAGTTCCGGCGGCCCGATGGGATCGCCCATGGCCACCCAGCTATTGCCGGAAGTCTGGAACATAATGCAGGCGGTGCGATCTTTATTGAACAACAGATTCTTATCGCCCAGCAGCGCAAGATTGGCAGTGGTGTCCTCGCCCTTTTCGATTAGGGCCGCCACGCGTTCCAGGTCCTTGGCCTTGGGCGCGGAAAATCGCGGCGGCGCGGGGCGCAACACGCGCCACAAACCGTAGGCCGCGCCGATCATCACGGCAAGCAGCGACGCGCGCAGACTGCGCGGCGCGGACGCTTGGAAGGCAAATTGCCACCAGAGTTCGTTGTCGTAGGGCAAATGCCGGTAGGCGAACAGCACCAGCCAGGCCGCCATCGCCAGCACCAAGAAAAACGCGGCGACCCACGCGCCGGAAAAGTGCTGTTCGATGAGCGAAGCGCGGCGCCGGAAGCGCGATCGCGCCGATGCCAGCATGATCACCACCACCGCCAGGATGGTGGCTTCCTCGTAGTCAAAGCCCTTCAGCAACGACACCAAGATGCCGGCGCACAGCAGCCAAATCGTAATCCACCACGCCGTATGCAAACGCCGGTACAGGCCGTGGGCAATGATCAGCAATCCCACGCCCACGACGCTGCCGAGCAGATGCGACAGCTCGAGCACCGACAGGGGCACAAAGTCGCGCAGCAACGCCAGGCGATTGCCCAAAGCCGGCGTCGCACCCGAAAACAGCAGCACGGCACCGGCCAGAAACACGGCGATCGCGATCGCCTGCGGCGTCACGGCGGTCAGAAATGCGCGCGCGACTCGCGCAAAACGCACGACCGGCGCGCGATGTATCCAGACCTCGTGCGCTCCCAACAGGACCAGCGCGATGGCGAACGGTGTGAAGTAATAAATGGCGCGATACGCGATCAGCGCGCCCAGCAGCCGATCCTCGGGTACCGAGGGCATCAGCAGCAGCAGCACGAACTCGAATACACCGATGCCGCCGGGAACATTGCTGATGGCGCCGGCCGCCAGCGCCAGCAGGTAGACCCCGGCAAATGCGAAGAAGCCGAGCGCAGCTTCCCGCGGCAACAACACGTACAGAACGCTGGTTGCGCACAGCATATCGACGCAGCTGATGCCGATCTGCGCGAACGCGACGCGCGGTTTCGGCACCGGTACGACGAATTTTCGAAACTTCAACGGGGCGTGGCGCGTGCAAACCAGCCACAGGTAGGCGCCCACCGCCACCAGCAGTAAGCCGCCGGCGACCCGTGCCAGCCAGGCATTGACATGCAGCACGGATCCGGACATTCCCGCGTTCGACAACAGCGATACGCCGAGCAGCACGCTCGCGCCCAGGAAAAAGGTCAGCGTGCCGAAAGCGATGATGGTGGCGATTTGTTTGGCGCTGAGGCCCAGCGCGGTATAGGCGCGATAGCGCACGGCGCCGCCGCTGATCGAATTGAAGCCGACGTTGTGCCCGATGGCATAGCCCATGAAGGAGATGAGCGCGACGCGCGCATAAGGCACGCGTGCGCCGGCAAAGCGAACGGCGAGCGCATCGTACAGCGTCAGACAGCCGTAGCCTGCGCAAGTAAAGAAAGCCGCACGCAACAGTTTCGTGTTGGAGATGGCTTGGACGCGCTCCAGGATGTCGCGCCAATGGTACTTGCCGAGCAAGTGGTGCAGCCAGAACGCCACGAGCACCAACAGGGCGACTCCCAACAGAGTGCTCCAAATGGAAAGCTTCGGTGCTGTGCTTGAGTGTGCCAAGCCCGCTATCGTAGCAGGCCTCCATGGCAACGCTGAAAACTGCTACCGTTGTATCTTCTCGAATCGATTTTAAGGGGTATCCATCGATGAGTTCCGCCAACGACGGCCGACAGGCAACCATGGACGCGACGCAGGTTTATCGCGAGGAAATATTTACCGATCGTAAAGTCGGCACCATCCGGAGAATGACGCCCGTGACGGCGGACGGCGCGGCGGATGCCGCTCGGCCCGTCATATTTGTAGGGCAGGCCCAAGTCATGACGCCGATGGGCGCGGTACCCATTAGTTTCGAACTGGAAGCCGAGACCCTGGCAGCGGCGGTGGAAAAGTTCGGTGCCGCCGCGGAGCAAGCCGTGCATCAGACCATGCGCGAACTGCAGGAGATGCGCCGGGAGCAAGCCTCTTCGTTGGTCATCCCCGATGCCGCCGGCGCGGGGCTGCCGAATCCCAGCGATCTGTTAGGGCGCGGCCGTCCGCGCCGCTAGGCGCCGCTCGCCTTATCGAGCGTGTCCCAGCGCGCGTAGGCGCTGTCGAGTTCCTTGGCGAGAACTTGCAGGCGCTGCAGCGCCTGACTGCCTTGATCCTGGTTGCGCTGGAACATCGTTGGATCGCTGATCAGTGTGGTGAGCTGCGCCTGCTCGGCTTCCAGGTGCAGAATCTTCTCAGGAAGCTGCGCCAGCTCCCGCTGCTCATTGTAGGAAAGCCGCCGCGCTTTGGACGCACTGCCAGGCGAGTTCGCCACGCCGGACAGCTTCGCAGCGGCGGCTCCGTTTGCCGCGGGCTCCTTCGCCGCAGGCTCGTTCGCCTTGGCGGGCCGGCTCATCGCAACGCTGCGCTTGGATTCCGCGGCCGCGGATGTGTCAGGAACCGCTGATTTTCGCTGATGCAGCCAGTCGGAATACCCGCCGACGTATTCATTGATTCGACCCGCGCCCTCGAACACCAGCGTGCTGGTGACGACATTGTCGAGGAATGCCCGGTCATGGCTGACCAGCAGCAGTGTGCCGGCGTAGTCCGCGACCAATTCTTCCAGCAGTTCCAGGGTTTCTACATCCAGATCGTTGGTCGGCTCGTCCATGATCAACAGGTTGCTGGGCTTGGCGAACAGGCGTGCCAGCAGCAAGCGATTGCGCTCGCCGCCCGACAACATGCTCACGGGCGCATTCAAGCGCTCCGGCGGAAACAGAAAATCGCGCAGATAACCCGACACATGCCGCGCCTGACCGTCGATGATCACGCTGTCGCCGCTGCCGCCGGTCACGTTGTCGGCGATGGATGCGGACGGATCGAGCTGCTCGCGCTGCTGATCGAAATAGGCCGGCAACAGATTCGTGCCGCGCCGCATGGTGCCGGCGGTCGGCTCTAATTCGCCCACGAGCAGCTTGATCAGCGTGGTCTTGCCGCAGCCGTTGGGTCCAATGATGCCGATACGATCTTTGCGCAGGATGCGCGTCGAGAAATCGCGGATGATCGGGGCGGCGCCGAAGGCGTGCGTCACATCCTGCGCCTCGAACACCAGTTTGCCGGAGGCCGGCGCATCTTGCGCGCGCAGCTCGACGCTGCCGATGCGCTCGCGCCGCTCGCGGCGCTCGATTCTCAATTGCTTCAGGGCGCGCACCCGGCCCTCGTTGCGGGTACGCCGCGCTTCGACGCCTTGCCGAATCCACACCTCCTCTTGCGCGAGTTTCTTGTCGAACAGCGCCGCATGCTTGGCCTCGACTTCGAGCGCCGCGCGCTTCTGCAAGACATAGTCGTCATAGCCGCCCGGCCAGACGCGCAACTGGCCGCGGTCCAGCTCGACGATTTTGGTGGCCAAGCGGCGTACGAACGCGCGATCGTGGCTGACGAAGAACAAAGCCCCGGCATAGTCCAGCATCATGTTTTCGAGCCAGGTTATGGCCTCGACGTCCAAATGATTCGTCGGCTCATCCAACAGCAACACGTCGGGCGCGGCGATGAGCGCGCGGCCCAGCATGACGCGCCGGCGCCAACCGCCCGATAGCGCGCTCATCAGCGCATCCCCTTGGAGTTCGAGGCGCGAAATCACTTGATCGGCTTGCAATTCAGATTGCCATTCGTCATCCGGCGATGCCGGCTGGGCGCCGCCCAGAACCACGTCGCGGACCACAGCATCGCTGCCGGACGATACCTCCTGGGCGAGACTGGCGATCCGCGCGCCGGGTCGAACCCAGACTTCGCCGCTGTCGGGGACCAGATTCTTGCTGATCACCTGCAAGAGCGAGGATTTGCCTTCGCCGTTGCGGCCGAGCAGACAGACGCGCTCGCCCCGGCGTAACTGCAGGTTGACGTTATCCAGCAGGGGTTTTAAGCCGAAACTGAGCGAAACTTTGTCGAGGCGAACAATGGGCATGGCTTAGTGTATTCGATGTGAGACTTCGGTCACGCACTCGCATGTCCCTCCCCTACAGCATATTGTGTGCAAGCGCACAGCTCAGATTTCCCTCGCCGCTTAACCTTGCGGATCGGTAGCCTACCAGCCGAGGGAGCGAAAGGCGTTGGCGCTGCGAACCCGAATTGCCGTAACTTTCCTGCTGCTCCTGGCGGCAGTGCTGGCGGCTGCACTCGGTGCGGTGCTGGCGACGAATCGCGACAGCGCGGGGCGAGAAGTGCAACGCCAGCTCGACGTCGGCGCATTGGTGTTCTCGCGCCTGCTCGAAAGCAATCGCCGGCAGCTGACGCAGGCGGCCCAAGCGGTCTCGGCCGACTATGGATTCCGTGAAGCGGTCGCCGCGCGCGATACCGACACCCTCGCCTCGGCATTGGGGAATAGCGGTGAGCGCGTCGGCGCGGCCATGGTGGTGCTCAGCTCGCTCAGCGGCAAGGTGATTGCAGCCTCCGGCACGCAGCTTGCGGCCGGCGCGCCCTTCCCGATCGCCGCGCTGCCCGAGACCGCAGGCCCCGCTGACAGTACCGCGGGAATGATGGTCAACCAGGGACGCATCTACCAAATGGTGACCGTGGCGGTGCGCAGCCCGCTGCCCGTCGCCTGGATAGCCATGGGATTCGAATTCGACGACAAGGCGGCGCGTGAATTGGCGAACATCACGGGTCTGGCCGTGACGCTGTCCGTGAATGCGGACGGCCGCTGGAGCAACGTCATCAGCACGCTGCCCGACGGCGGCCTGCGCACCGCCGATGTGGTCACACGGCGAATCGAACTGTCAAAGACCGGCAACACCGAAATCGTCGCCGTGCTGTCGCGATCGCTGGCCGACGCGCGCGCGCCGTTCGAACGCCTCACCAAGGTTCTGTATGTGATTGCCGCCGTCAGTCTCATTGCCTTTGCGCTGGCGGCATTTTGGCTCGCCCGCAACATCACGCGCCCGTTGCAGGATCTGACCGCGGTGGTTGATCGCATGCGTGCAGGAACCTACGATGCGCAGCGCAGCGTGCAGCGCCGCGACGAGCTCGGCGTGCTCGCCGAAGGGCTGCATCTCATGCAGACGGCTGTGCAAACCCGGGACCATTCCATCCGGCGCTTGGCGTACGAGGATACGCTGACTGGACTCATGAATCGGACGGCATTCGGCTCGGCATTGGCTGAGGCATTGCGCGAGGCCGACGGCGCACCCCTCGGCGTTGCCGTGATCAATCTGCACCGATTCCGGCGCATCAATGAACATCTCGGATACTCGGTCGGCGATGCCGTGCTCACGGAGATCGCCGCGCGCATTGCAGCCGTTCCGTCAGTCCGCTCTGCGGTCGCGCGCCTCGCCGCCGATCAATTTGCCGCATTTACAAAACTCGCCGATCGCGAAGGCTTGCACGCGTGGGGAACCTCGCTGCTGTTGGCGCTGGCCGAGCCGGTTATCGTCGAGGCGCAGCCCATCGATATCAGCGCGACTCTGGGGCTGGTCCTGGCCGTCGAAGGCGCCGTTTCGCACGATGAACTGATGCGTTGTGCGGACTTGGCGCTTGATTGCGCCCGCCGCGAGAAGCGCGCTCTGGCGATCTATCAGGAGGCGCTGCAACCCGCCGCGCGGGACCAGCTCTCGCTGTTGGGCGAGTTGCGCCACGCCGTCGAGCACCAGGAATTGCGTTTGTATTATCAACCCAAGATTGAATTGCGCACCGGCCGGGTGGCGGGCGCCGAAGTTCTGCTTCGCTGGCAGCATCCGGCACGCGGATTGCTGACGCCGGTGGATTTTATTCCCTTCGCGGAACAAACCGGTTTCATCCGCTGGCTGACGCGCTGGACGCTCGACCATTCGATGGCGCAGGCGGCGCAGTGGCACCGCGCCGGCATCGCGTTGAACTTGGCCGTAAACATCAGCTCGGAAGATATCGGTGATGCGCGTTTCGATTCCCGCGTCGCGGCACTCCTGAGCCGCCACCAACTGCCTCCGTCGCTGCTGACCTTGGAATTGACCGAGACCGGATTCATTGAAGATCCCACGCGCGCCTTGCGGATGTTGGAAGCCCTCGCGGCGCTGGGCGTGGCGTTGTCGATCGATGATTTCGGAACAGGTTATTCCTCGCTGAGTCACCTGGCGCGCATGCCGGTCGATGAAATGAAAATCGATCGCAGCTTCATCCAAAACCTCGAGTCCGATCCCGAATTCGCCACGGTGGTGCGCTCCGCCATCGAAATGGGCCATGGCTTGGGGCTGAAGGTCGTCGCCGAGGGCATCGAGAGCCCGGCCGCGGCCAACCGGCTGCGCGAGTTCGGCTGCGATATTGCGCAAGGCTATTTTTACGCCAAACCCATGCCACGTGAAGACTTCGATGCTTGGATGATCGGCAAGGCTCGGGTGCCCATCGTGGCCGTTCCGGTCGCCTTCGCCGTGGACGATGTGACCGATACGGTGAGCCTGGGAACATTCTAAATCGGTAAACCTTACATTCGTCGCGCGGTTCCCTGCATACAGCCGCCCCTTTCCTCCCGAACTGCCGCCTCCGCATAACCTGCGGACCAAATTGACAATTTTTCGAATGCGCACAGCCATTCGCGGCGCGTGCGATCATAGGAGACGCTTGGCACGCGCGTTGCAGCAATTTCTTGGCGGCCTAGACAGTGAATACCCGTGAATACCTTCGTTGACAAAATGAATCGCGTTAATTTCTTGAGCGATGCCCTGGACGGCTTGGGACGCTGGTACGTCGCCGTGCCGCCGTTTCTCATCATCAGCTTCCTCGCCGCGTTGTTCTTCGTCACGGGAGAGGGCCAGGCGCGCCTGCAAGAGGCGGGTGAACGCCTGCAGAAATCCGCGGCGCGCGAGCACAGTATCGATGAGTTGCAGAGTTCGCTGTCGAGATCGGTCGGCGCACAACGCACGTATCTGCTGACCGGTGACTCCCGCTACGTCGAAACCTACAACCGAGTCGTGACGGAGGTCGAGCCGCGGCTCGCGAACTTGAGTGAGGCGTACTCCGGGTCGGATGCAAGTCTTGGCAGCGTGCGCGACTTGCAGGTCTTGATCGGCAAGCGGCTCGCGGACCTCTCGATGATCATGACCATCCAGAAAACTCAAGGAGTGGCGGCCGCAGTGGCGCTGGTGAAAACCAGCGTGGGTTCGGATACCGGCGCGATCATCTCGGACAATTTGGACCGGTTGCGCGATCGCGAAGGCGTTGAACATCGCGAGGCCGCCGCGCATTGGGAAAGTTCTTTGGCATTGACCCGCTGGATCACCCTCTTGGGCACGATCATCAACATGCTACTGGTAGCGGTGGCAACGCGGCTCGTTTATCTGGATATTCGGCGCCGCGCCGGGCTCAACGCTGAGCTGCGCGATCAGAAGCTCAAACTCGAGCACGAAGTTGGAGAGCGGACCCGCGAGCTGGTCGAACTGTCGACTCATTTGCAAAATGTGTCGGAGCGCGAAAAGGCGAGTTTGGCGCGCGAACTGCACGACGAGCTCGGCGGACTGCTGGTCGGTGCGCGGATGGATATTTCCTGGGCTGAACAGCACATGACGAAAGACGATCCGGACTTGAAGCTGCGCTTGAATCGCGTGCAGCAAAACCTGGCCGCGGGAGTCGATCTGAAACGCCGCATCATCGAGGAGCTGCGCCCGACGCTTCTGGACAACGTGGGACTGTTCGCGGCGCTGCGCTGGCAAATGAAAGAGACTTGCGCGGGGGCCGGTCTCAAGTGCAGCGAGTCTTATCCGGACGAGGAACCGCGCTTCAAATCCGAGGCGTCCATTGCATTGTTTCGCATCGCGCAGGAAGCGTTCAGCAACATTCTAAAGCATTCGCGCGCAAAAGCCGCCGATATCAGCCTGGACATGGATGAGGAAACGTTGCTGCTACGCATTGCGGATGACGGCATCGGCATGCCGGCAGAGCAATTCACGGCGATCGGCTCGCACGGACTGGCCTCCATGCGCCATCGAGTCCGTGCGCTCGGGGGCCGCATGGACGTGAGAAAACCCGCATCCGGCGGCACCATGCTGATCGTGCAAATTCCCATCGCGAACGCTGTCGCGCAAGTCAACGAGTCCGCACCTACTTAAAGATGCGGCGCCTCGCGGCAGCGCTGATTGCGATTGCTGTGTCGAGCCCATGCCCCGCGGAACAACGCCCCGAATGGGCTTTTTTTGTACCCGCGGCGTCACCCGCACCGGCAGCGTCGGCCGCATCGACAACCGCCGCGTCCGGCCTGCCCCCGCTCGATGTACTCAATCCGCCGGACTGGTATCCCGCCGAGCATCCGGCGATGCCGGCGGTGGTGGCACATGGTTCACCGCCTGACGGCGCGAGGACCGCGCCCATCTTGCCTTGCGCGCTCTGTCATTTACCGAACGGCTTGGGGCACGTTGAATCAGCCTCGCTGGCGGGACTGCCGGCCGACTACATCATCCGACAATTGGCCGAGTTTCGCAGTGGCGAGCGGCGCATCACCGTCGGTGACGCCAACGCCCAGCAGTTTCTCTACGTGCTCAAGTCAAGTTATAGCGATGCGCAGGTGCGCGCGGCGGCCCAGTATTTTTCCGCGCTGACGCCGCGCGCCTGGATTCAAGTGCGCGAAGCAAAACGCGTGCCGGTTTCCGTCGTCGACCCGGACTCGTTAATGCGCACCGCGCTCCCCGGCCCGGGCACCGAGCCGCTCGGCAGTCGAATCGTCGAGTTGCCGGAAAACGAATCCGCCTTACGCAAGCGCGACGCGCATTCGGGCTTCATCGCCTACGTCCCCGAGGGCAGCGTTGCCAAAGGAAAGACTTTCGTGACGAGCGCGGGTGAGTGGGGAGTTGCCTGCACGGCCTGCCACGGCGGGACCTTTAACGGCTTGCGCGGCATACCGCCGCTCGCGGGGCGGCCGCCGACTTACTTGGTGCGGCAACTCTGGAATTACCAAAGCGGTGAGCGGCGCGGCAGCATGGCCGCCCCGATGCGGGCCATCGCGGCGCGGCTCCGCGTGGACGAGATGTTGGCGATGGCGGCCTACCTGGCGTCGCTGCCGCCTGAGCCGCGGCCGCCTTGAGCGGCGATTACATTCTAATCGTGCCGTCCACAATCGCGGCATACAGCGCGGCGTCCAGAGGCACGTAGCGCTGCGATCGCGCATCATCGAAATACAAGGGATCAGTCACACGGCTCGGATCGAAGCCGGACTGCATCAGATCCTGCTTGCGCGGCTTGAAGGTGCCGGTGGCTTCGAGCGTTGAAAGTATTCTCAGGAACACCGGCCGCGCATACGACGGCAGGCGCGAGGCCACCTCCGCGCGAAAAGCGCCGAGATCGAACTCCGCGTTGACCATCAGGGCCGCGGTGCCCGCGCGTCCATCGGTGCCCGGCACACTAACCCCATAAACCACCCCGTCAACCACGCCGCGGCTCGCCGTCAACGCCGTCAATACTTCCGCGGTCGAGACGTTTTCGCCCTTCCAGCGATAGGTTTCGCCCACCCGATCGACGAAGTAGTAAAACCCGCGCTCATCGCGGCGCATGAGATCGCCGGTGCGATACCATGAATCTCCTGCTTTGAAAACATTGCGCAATACTTTGCGATTCGACGCCTCCTGATCGGCATAGCCTTCGAATCGACCGGCGCGCTCGCCGCCGGTGGCGGGCATCAATCCCACCGCCTCGCCAATTTCGTTGGCGGCGCAACGTTCGCACAACCCCTCAGCGTTGCGCCACGGTTCGGATTTCTCGACATCGAAGCGCAACAGCGCCACGGGCAGGCGATTCGCCAGGAATGCCGGGATGCGTCCGATGGCGCCCGGCTGTCCTTCGCAGTTGTAGAGCGAAAAGTTTCCTTCGGTGGAGGCGTAATATTCCAAGATCCTGGGAATCTTGAAACGCGCCTGGAACGGCACCCAAACTTCCGGCCGCAGCCCATTGCCGCAGGCAATCCTCAAACAATGCTGCGTCTCGATCGGCTGGTGCGGGGTATTGACCAAGTAGCGGCACAATTCGCCGATGTACTGAAACAGCGTGCAGCGCTCGTCGCGCACGTCACGCCAAAAATCCGAAGCCGAGAACCGTGGGCGAATCACCACGGCGCCGCCGTTGACCAGTGTCGCAAAGGTGGCCACCACGCCGCCAACGCTGTGATACAGCGGCAGGCAATTGAACATCCGGTCTTGGGGCTGGGTATCCAGCATGCCGGCAAACCAGTGGCTCCATTGCATCAAGCGGTAATGGCTGACCTTGGCGGCTTTCGGCAACCCGGTCGTGCCCGAGGTATAGATATAAAGCGCGGTGGCATCGATCGGCGGCGCCTCACGCTCGGCAGCCGCCAACGATTCGCCGGACAGCGGCGCAAGTTCAGGCTCCAACGGCGCAAATCCGGGCTGGGTTTGCGCGAATTCACGGCTGGATCCCCACACGCGGCACACCAGCGCCGGCGGCAGTCGCGCGCGGATCGCCGCCACACGGGACGCAAGATCTAACCCAACAATCAGGAATTTTGGGTCGGCGATTTTGATCGAATGTGCGAGCACATCGCCGGCAAGCTGCGAATTGATCAGCGCCACCACCACCCCGATCCGTGTCAATCCCAGCCATATGGCCAGATACTCGGCGCAGTTCGACATGAGCAATGCCACGGCATCGCCGCTTTTCAGATCGCGGGCAATACCCCACCGAGAATATTGACTGCAGCGAAACCCCAATTGACCATAGCTCATCGAGGCTTCCGCGGAAACGAGCGCCGGCGCGGCGGCGAACT
>Ga0210393_10003145_pt1 | contig 13325 bp, 13 predicted proteins | sample IncBWC27OmetaG_FD_160068 | JGI IMG/M metagenome (GOLD analysis project Ga0210393, IMG submission 160068) | Forest soil microbial communities from Barre Woods Harvard Forest LTER site, Petersham, Massachusetts, United States - Inc-BW-C-27-O ... | reverse complement strand
CGAAGCGATTCATATGGTCCGCAAAGGCCAAGCGTGCTGCAGTGTCGGTCTACTGCACCACTTCATTCTCGGTCTGTTCGCGGCGACGAACTAAAATGCCGATCATCTACCCCGAGCTTCGGCTCGACTACAAAGTTGCAGCACATCCGACGGGCTCGGGTGCTATCTCTTCGTTTCGCCGTTGCTCACCTTCGTGAATGTTTCCTTTAGCTCGTTGAAAATGTTCTCACCAAACTGGCCTTTGGCTGCCTTCTTAAGGTAATCCGCAACCAGCCTCTCATCTCCTTCGCCCAGCTCGCCTTTGTGTTTGGCGACTGCCGCCCGTGAGTTACGGAAGAGCTCATTGAAGTCATCCAGCGCGTCCTGGTCGCTCTTATCGAAACCAGTCAGCTCGACGTGCCGGTTGAGAAGGTCGAGCATTTTGAGAATCGTGCTTAGCTGACTGCCATAGCTTCCCACGTGATCGATCACGTGCTGCTCCACCGCCTGGTCTCCGGCATTGTAGGTAAAAAGACTCATAGCCGGGGCAATGTTGAATAAGCGCGACCATGTTGTCACCGGGTCGTAATTGAAGTCGCGCAATTGCTGTGTAAAAGCATCTAGCAATGGAAAAGAGGCTGTGCTCATAGTCTATAATACACGCTGTTCTTAGAAGTTCTGGACATATGTTGTCTAATGCCTTCCGTGTGTTGCAGAAAATTCAGAACAGAATGGGTTGCAATATGGAAGTGTTGCAACTTTTCGATTTTGCCGAAAATCCCCTCGCCTTCGCGATTTTGCAGAAAAGCCGGTCGTTGATTGTGAGGCACTTAGGCAAGGCGGTTTTCGAGCAAAATCGGGATTTTTCGGAAGAATCAAATCTTTGCAACACTTCCGTCCAGCTGGTCTCAAAATGGTTCGACGAAGCAACGATCCTCGGTCTCGGTCAGCTCATCGAGTCAGCAACCGAGGCGCATAATCGCCATCCCAATTTCTAATAGCCACTGGACGGCTTCTGTGAACCCCGTAACGCATTTAGCGGAAACGGCATCCGTTAATCCTCTGAATTACTGGACACAATCCGGGAAATCGGGCGTAACGATCCTTGCCCCCTGCGGTTCGGGTAAGAAATACAAATATTGTTGCGAAAAAGCCGCTGGATGAGGCCATGACCGCCCCAAGAATTCCTACTTAATAATTTTAGAAGGTTACCTCGATGCTGTCCAATTACCTTGGTAATTCAAGGAGCATCTCCTTCAGCCGTGCTACATCGGCCGAGAACTGTTGGGCATTTTGTTTTGCACATGCTTGATATATCTGCAGGGCCTCCTGGTAGGACTTTTGAGCTTCAGCGGGCTGATCCTGGTCGCTCTGGGCACTCCCAAGGTTGGTGAGCATCAAGGCAAGGTCCGGTAAGTAAGCCTGGTTCTTGTCGCTGAGTTTGCGAAATGTCTCCACCGCCTCCTGGCAAAACTCTTCCGCCTCACGCGGTTGGTGCTGGTCACTTTGAAGAACTCCGAAGTTGTTGAGTGTCCGGGCCAGGTCAGGTAAATAGGTCTCCCGGTTCTTGTCGACTAGCTTGCGGAACATGTTCACCGCTTCCTGGTAAGACTTCTGCGCCTCAGCGAGTTGGTGTTGCTTCCAATAAAGCAATCCAAGCTTGTTGAGTAATGGAGCGATCTCCGGCAGATAAGTGTCCTGGTCTTTGGCGGCCAGCCGGCGATAGATCGCCAGCGCTTCCTCGTAGGATTTTTGGGCCTCATTGAGATGATTCTGATCGCTTTGATGGTCTCCACGGTTGCTGAACATCTGAGCTACATCAGATCTATGAGCCAGCGTCCAGTAGGTCACCAACGTCTGCGTAGTGTAGATGAATAAAGCAACAACGAACGGGAGCCCAGATAGAGCAGCCCCACAGATAGCAAGGACCCGCCCGCGCAAGCGACCGGCAGCATATCGCATTTTGTTTAAGGCCGAAAATGCCAACAAAGGACTAAGAAAGGCGGCATGATAAAATATGAAGAGTGATAACCCATTTAGCAGTGGAACCCCGCTTAAAAGAACAACTAGTACTAACAGAAACCACGATGCCAATGACAAGATAACTGCCCAAATGGCCAAGCGACTAAGGCGAGCTCTTCCAGTAAATTGTGGGCGCGATTGACTCAGACACCGGCACAGAGCTTCCTCAAAATCGATATCTCGATCTAAGCGGCCCACAGAATTATAGACAAAAACTGGGATGGCGGCCGTGTTCTTCGAGTAATCGGCTAATATTTCTTGTGCTTGCGGGAGGCATGTATTGTGCACGACAAATATCGTTTTCGGAAGTAAACCCTCGACAAAGATCTTTGATAGCTCCCATCGAGTGCCTGCCTTGACGATCGTCAAATCGACGACAATAGCTTCACAAGTCGACGCCAGCAAATCGATGCAGCGTCGCCACCAGGCGTCACTTGTGTGAATTGCACGTATTTTGTCCAAGTACGATCCGCGCCAAAATGTATTTAGAATCCAGCGACTCCAAAGGCGGTCTCTCAGCGCGCAGTAATCGGAGGCATTCTTAACAAAAATCCGGGGCCTGAGCCTCTTTATGAAAGGGTAATAGGGGAGCAGAAATAGGCTCTCTATACTGATTGGCGTAACCGACAGAAGACGTAGCAGAAACAAAGACTCTTTCAAGTCCTTATCAGCAAGCGTAAAGATGTGGCCGAAGTATGTTAGGTTTGTTCTGACAAAGAGCTTGAGGGCAAGGGAAACGCTCGTTGCTCCAAAAGGACGCAGTAGTAATAACCGGGCTGGTGAACGCCAAAAGAGAGGCTTGGCTAAGTAGAGAGCGGCTGCCAAAACCCAAAAACCGATTCCGACCAGGGATTCGACAGTGCGGGTGACTAACGCTGGCCCGCTTGGATCGTCGTGTTGGCCTGAAAACACGACGAGCCACGCTCCCAGTGCTGCCAGAATGCACACGTTGAGGAATCGGTTCACTTTACGCCAGCGGTAAGCCCGAGCTCGGGCGGCGTTCGGTGTCGGTGTTGGACCGAAAGACGGCATACAATGTTCATCCGGATCGGTTCGGAAGCGGTGTATCTCCTCTTCTGTTCGATCATGTTTACGCAAGACTTCACAGACGATCGAAATAGCTACTGATGAATGATCGGGATTGTGGACCGCTTGCAAAAGCTCTCGATCTTCCATGCTCTCTATCTGCATACGAAGCTGGTTCTCGTCTGGCAGCGGATCGCAGAGGAAAGCGTGCGTTCTCATAAGGTTCGATCTCTAGTTTTCCAGTGCCGAAGAAACTAGGTGGCGTCGCGGAATGTTTTTATTGGCAACTGGAGATCCGGAGATCTCGAATACCCATCGAGCGGGAGCTCCGTTTCCCGTGCTTCGCGGGCCTGCCGCTGATCCCAGCGCCATTCCGCCAGATGGATCGTCGGCTTCGATGGGACAGGCATCGTCACTTTCCTTTTCGTCTTTATCCTTGGCCTCCAGTTAGGCAATTGGAGCGAATATGAAGAGCATATGCAATTATGCAATTACCCGATCGGGTAGACGGGTTGCAACTTTGTCGTCGAGCCGAAAGCCGGGCTAATGATCATGACATCAGAAAGCTGAGCCGATATTCCTAAAGCGCCGCAGGTGGAGTGCGCTATTGGCGCGCTCGGAAACGCGCCTACGGTGACCTGTTCCTTTTTCCGGGTCCAAAAGGAAGTGTCGAGACGTGCAACGCCGGACGCGCAGGATGTATGAGCTCAATACATCGCTGATAGGAAGACTCAATAGATCGTTGACGTGAAAACTCAATACATCGTTGACAGAAGATGGGTGCATGCCCTGGAGAACAAGCAATGAAGAGCAACAGCGAAGGAAATTCTGTGAAGCGGCGCTAAGCCAAAAAGGGAGCTTTGAGCAGCTATGTAAAAGTTATGGCATCCGACGCCAGACCGGACATAAATGGCTAAAACGGCTAAAAGAGGAGGGTTACAAAGGGTTAAAAAATCGGAGTCGACGACCGCACCGGCTGCGAGGTGCTAAGAGGCGGCAAGAATGGAAAGAACGAGTCATCGCACTGAAGCGGCGACACTGGAACTGGGGGCCAAAAGCTGCGCAAGGTGCTTGGTAAGCTCTATGGCAGCCCAGAGGTAGGTACGCAGCGTAGCGAGTCTCGGACGCTGGCTGGCAAAGCAAGGCTTAACGCGTCGACAAGCACGAAGGAAACCGGGACCACCACAGCTACGAACTCGGCGGATTGCTCCCCAGCGATGCAATGATGTGTGGGCTATTGATTTCAAGGGTCAGTTTCAAACCCCAAAAGATCGTCGTCCCAATTATCCACTGACCGTAAGCGATCGGAAAGCGTTGGTGCAGCAATTGTCAGATTCTGGCCGCTCTTGTTCGGATCGGGGCCGTGATAGCCAATCATCACACCGCGTAGCTTCAGTGTTTGGCGCAGCGTGGCCGAAATCGAAACCGATTTCGTCACGTGACCTTGGACATTGGGAGCCGATACTGACGCTTCCAGCGTGATCGGACCGACCATTTGGTCGGCGGGAATGATGAAATTGAGCGTCGCTGCAATCGCCGCGCGCGTGTTCTTGTAGTCCGGGTTGAACTGTGCAGTCACATTGCCCGGCGGCTGCGGGTTCAATACCAGCGGTGCCTGGCCGCTTTTGAAGCTCAAGAATCCCCACGTCAGCGTCAAGGTGCCGGTCACGTTTGCGACCGCCTGGCCGCTGTCACTTTCGATATAGACGCGGACCCAGGCGCTCTTATTAGCGATCAACGTTACCGCGTTGTCTGGCAGCTGCTCGCCTGGATCGGTCAGGTGCTCAGCTGAGCGATAGTATTGGATTGCCTGAGTAACCTCTAGACCTCGGATAATGAGCATGTTTCCTCCTGCACTAGCCGCGGGCAAAGACTATGAATCCATTCGCCGGGATGACTATGGATGCCGACGCTCCGAAGCCGTCCATTGGCGGCCCTCCCGCCAGAACGCCGCCCGCATTGCCGGACACGGGCGAACTTCCGTAAGCATCGCTGTTGAACACTTCCTTCCAATGCCCGGCAGCCGGGAATCCGATCGCGTAATTGAACCAAGTCTTCTCCGCCAGGGTGCCGACGATGATCACGTCATCACCCGAATCGAGCCAGCGATGGAAGGCAATCACTCGGTCATCATTTCTCTTTATAAATGGACTAACGTTCTCTCCGCGCAGCGCCGGATGATTCCAGCGCAGTCGGATGAGGTCCCTCGTGAATTGGAGGAATTGCGTCGAAGACGATTCGTGCATCTCCATACGATCCCATTCCGGAAGGTTCGGCGGCTTCGGCAGTACGTCCCATGGCTTGTCCTCCAAGAACTCCTGGCCCATGAATAACTGGGGAATCCCGGGAGCGGTAAGAAGCATCCCCGTGGCAAAGTGCGAGCGGCTGCTGGCGTACCAGGAACGGTGATCATTACCGTCTGCCAGCACGGGAATGCGCGGGTCGCGTCCGACTTTCACGACGTCGTGATTCTCAATGCAGGTGACCGCCTGCCAGGCGTGTGGGAGTCCGGCCGGAAAGAGGTTATCTGCGATAGCGCTGATATTGACGCCGGAGTTCTGTCCGAACGACGCCGACTTTACGGCGTCCCGGACAGCGCCGCGCAAGCCATCGTGCTGCATGGCGTCGAATCCCGCGCCGCCATTATCGACCGAAGCCACGATGTCTTGCCGCGACTTCGGAAAGTCGCCGAACTCGCCCGGCCAGAATTCGGCATTCTGTAGAAGCCTGGGTTTCACGAATCGGAGCGTGCCAGTGAGATCGCGGCAGAAGGTCCAGCCTGAGTCTTTGTTCATCGAAAGCAGGCTGCTGATCTCATCGTAGCGGAAGCCGTCGGCGTGGAACTCGTTGATGTAGTAGAGCGCGTTGTTGATCAGGAACTGGCGGACGTCGTTGTTCCAAAGGGCGAGCGAAAGCCCGCCGGTGCCGCGGTCTTGATCGGTGCAGTACAGGCTGTCGTTAGGATTGCCTTTGTTGGGCAAGCGGTCGTAGTAGAAGATGCACTCGTCGTCGCCATTGAATCCGCCAGCGTGGTTGTAGACGACGTCGAAGACGACGGCCAAGCCGTAGACGTGGCATAGGTCAACAAGGGCCTGCAACTGCGCGTGCCCGGATTGAATGTCGGCGACGTGCATGGAAGGCAGTCCTTTGGCGGTCAGCAAGGCATTGATCGTGTCGAGGTGGGTGTTCAGTTCGCCCGGATCGGTGACCACGTACGGAAAATCAGGCGAGAAGTAGTCGGCGCCATCGTAGCCCATGGATGGATCGGTCTCGACTTCGTCCACGGGCAGCGGTTGGATCACGTTCACGCCGAGGGAGGTGAGATAGGGGATCTTGCCGATAACGTCGAGGAACGTGGAGGCGACGCCCGGCTTGGTGATCGCGTAGACGCCGATGTGGAGTTGGTACACGATCATGTCGCTGAAGTCTGGTGTGACGAAACTGGCATCGTGCCAAGGGTAGGCGTCACCGGCGCGAATGATGCAGCTGCAGTTCGGGAAGGGGTTGTCTTTGGCCAGTTCTCGGGCGTAGGGGTCGCGCTTGAAGCCCTTGGTGCCACCGGAGGGTCCGTTTACCCAGAAATGATACAGGTCGCCGTCACCGGCGTTGTTGAGAAAGCCGCTCCAATACCCGTTGCCGTCTTTAGAGAGGAGGAGGTCGTCCGTTTGTCCAGCGCGGATGACGCCGGCGAACACGCCATTGAGGTAGACCTCTGTCGCCCGAGGCGCCCAGACACGGAATGTTGCCCCACCGCCAGGCACGAGGTTCGCGCCCAGGGGAGTATTGGCTGAAATTTTCTGTTGAGAAATCATCTATCGACCAATACGAACGAGACTCTCTGTTGGCAATAACACCAATGGGTAGGGTGAGCGTCGGGATTAACATCGTCGCAGGGCAGGGTGACGCGGCAAGCCCCGGTTCGGGTGGAGCCTAATAAGCGTTAACTTGTTGTCCTAATCCTCCTCGTGACGATGGAGGCAAAAAGTTAGCGCCTATGGGGCGGAGCCTAAGGCCCTTCGGGCCAGCCCAGGGATTTTATCCCTGGGATAGCAAGCCGGGACACCTCCTCGGCGCGGCGGCGTTCGGCGACCTCTTTAGGATCGGTGCAATCCTCTCGAAACCGAACTTCGTCGCATGCCTTTCGGCAGGAGACGACGGCCAAGCCGTAGACGTGGCATAGGTCAACAAGGGCCTGCAACTGCGCGTGCCCGGATTGAATGTCGGCGACGTGCATGGAAGGCAGTCCTTTGGCGGTCAGCAAGGCATTGATCGTGTCGAGGTCTTATTTTAGCTTCAAAGAAGCGGGCATCATTTCATGACGGTCCGGCGAGGATCCGGAAAAGCATTTTTACCCCGTGTGTGTGCTATGCTAGTTTGCCTTCCGAGATAAACGCCATGAGCACCGTAACCCTTACCGCCACGCAATCTTTTCTGCTCGAAAGATGGCGCCAGATCCTCAACGATCCGGAACTTGATCAATATGAGAATTTCCGAATCGAGACAGATGGCAACGGTGAACTCCTCATGAGCCCCCGCCCCCCTAAGCCGCATAACTTTAAAGCGACCAAAATCGCGACAATGCTTGTTGAGCGCCTGGGCGGTGAAGCCGCCATTGAGCCTCAAATCATCACTAGCGAGGGTATCAAGGTTCCCGATGCTTGTTGGCTTCATCCGGACCGCTACGAAGAGGCTTCTGATCCAGATCCTTTTATCATTGCACCCGAGATCTGCGTTGAAGTCCTCTCGCCCAGCAATACACCCGATGAGCTTGAACGCAAACGGGGCTTGTACTTCGCCGCCGGCGCTATCGAAGTCTGGATTTGTGACCGAAGCAACAATATGATCTTCTACGCGCCTGACGGAGTGCTGACAAAATCCGAACTGTGCCCTGATTTCCCTCTGCGACTCCCATCGCCTAGGCGAACCTAGTCCGTGCAGTAGCTGTCGATTTCAGTTAAATCGAGACCGGAAAAGAAGGTGAGGGTGAGGCAGCCATACTGCATTGCCTTGGACGATGGCCGATCTACCGATTTAATCGGGGTCGTTTGACGAAAGGGGAAATAAAGTACGCTAAGGACGACGATCCTTTTGCAATCGCGGGCGGACTACCCATGCGACAACCTTGCAGCCCCAAACCAGGCTCCGAAGGGATGCAGGTACACGCGCCCGGAGTCCAGCGAACTCCTAAAGCCTGCTTCTGCAATCGGTTGCCACTCTGCTTCAAGCTCCTGGATGGCTTCGTGGTTCGAAAGATTAAAGATACAAAGGATGCAATCGCGATCCAAAGATCGTTCAAAGGCGAGTATTGTGCCATCAGAAGGTACTAATCGGATCGCACCGCGAATTAGCGCCGGTTGCCCTTTTCTCCAGGCCACAAATCGGCGAAACATCTGCAGGACTGAATCCGGATCCTTCTCTTGTTGATCCACTGCCAGACGGAGGTGTTCGGGCGACATCGGAAGCCATGGTCTAACCTCGCTGAAACCGCCGTTCGGAGAAAAAGAAGACCAGGGCATCGGAGTGCGACACCCGTCGCGTCCTTTAAAATCCGGCCAGAATTCGATGCCAAAGGGATCTTGAAGATCGGAGAAATCGATTTCGGCCTCCGTCAGGCCAAGTTCTTCCCCCTGGTAAACACATGCTCCGCCGCGAAGGGTTAACAGCGCCGCCAACAATACTTTTGCCAGCGCTCGATCATCACCGGCAAGATGCTCTGAACTTCCGAAGCGGCTGACGACCCGGATGTTGTCATGATTGCTCATTGCCCAGGTTGTCCATCCCGTTCCAAGCGATTCCTCAGTCAATTCGATCGAGCGCCGAAGCAAAGAAGCGTCGAACCTTTGCTGCATAAGTTCAAAAGTGTAACAACTGTGAAGGTGCTCTCCGGTTCGCGTATACTTAGAGCTCACCGCAATCATGTCGACATCCAGCACTTCACCGATTAGGTAGCGCTCGCTGTATTGGTCAACAAGTGCCCGGAGTTCTCCAAGTACCTCGAGAGTTCTCGGTTGGTCCCGACTGAAAATCATCCGTTGCCAGTAAAACGGATTGCGAGCCTTAGCGTTATATTCAGGATCGTTTGGGTTAAGCTCGCAAGCGGGATTGTCTCGCAATTCCGGATCGTGGCTGAGAGTAGTGATTGCATCCAGACGCAATCCGTCGACGCCAGCATCGAGCCAAAACCGAATCTCTTCGAACATTGCAACCGCAACTTCGGGATTCTGCCAATTCAGGTTAGGCTGACCTCGCACAAAGTGGTGAAGATAATACTGCATCCGACAGGCCTCCCACTGCCAGACAGATCCTCCGAAAACAGATATCCAGTTATTTGGAGGGGTACCGTCCGGATTAGGATCAGCCCACACATACCAGTCCGCTTTTGAATTCGTCCGGTTTTGTCGGCTCTCCTGGAACCACGCATGCTGATCGGAAGTATGCGCAAGCACCATATCGATAATTACTTTGAGACCACGCTCGTGCGCCGCCTCCACGAGCGCGTTGAAATCGGCGTTCGAACCGAAGATCGGGTCGACCTTCCTGTAATCCGACACATCGTAACCGAAGTCGCGCATCGGTGATTTAAAAAAGGGTGAGATCCAGATGGCGTCAACACCTAGAGAGGCCACGTAGTCCAGTTTTGCCCGAATACCGGAGAGGTCGCCGGTGCCGTCATGATTGGAATCGTAAAAACTGCGAGGATAGATCTGGTATATTATCGCACCGCGCCACCATTCTGATTGCATAGGAGGGGGAAGTTATTGCATCGCTTAATCGACCGTCAATGATTATAGAATTATCCGCGTCTTTGCGCGTCTTTGGGTTTGGTGCCCATGATATCGTCAATTCTTTTCAGGATTTCCGGCGTAAGCGTTTGTGCGTCTGAGGCCGCAACATTCTCTCCCAACTGAGAGGTGCTTGGGAATCAGGGACCAAGAATGAAATTGAGGGTATTAGGCAGATTCGGAAAGTATTCCGTTAACGAAATACTTCCTCATATTCCGGAACTCGGAATATGGGAAATAAAGTACGCTAAGGGCGAGGGTCCTTTTGCGTCAGGACGCGGCGTACGGAGGTGCGACCGACCTTTAACCGTTTGGCAATCTCGCGTTTACTGAGGCCCCTGGCGAAGAGGCGTTTAATTTCTGCACTGCGTGCTTTGACGGTCGGTGGTCGGCCATGAGGCCGACCTCGTGCTCTGGCTTGCGCAATGCCAGCCTTCACACGCTCGCGCAGAATTTCGCGCTCAAACTCCGCGAAAACGGCCAGCATGCCAGCCAGCGCTCGCCCGCTTGGGGTGGTTAAATCAAGCGCTTCGCACAAGGAGACAAAGCCGACGCCCAGCGTCGAGAGCTCTTGAAGCGAACCGATCAGATCGAGCAAGGATCGTCCCCAACGATCCAGGCGCCAGACCAGAATCGCATCAATCTGACGGCGCCGTGCCGCTTTGATCAGTTCTTCGCGTTGTGGTCGCTCGCTGGCGCCCGAACCCACATCTTCGACGGCTTTGACCACTTTCCAGCCGCGCCGCCTGGCGTACTGACGCATCGCCTTCACCTGCAAAGGCAGCGTCTGCTGACCATGAGTCGATATCCGCGCATAAAGGCCAACGCGAAGAGGTTCTACCCTGGCCAAAAACCCTCCTCCAGCACCACCCCGCGCCCCCCTCTAAAAGCAGGGGGCACTTTGCTCAAAAACAGTATGGCGCAAAACATTAGTTAAACGTCATACTGTGCCCGATTTCTCGTCCGGGAAAAGCTCATGCCACGTAAAGCCGTTTTGAGTGCAGCCCAGCAAGCGGCTTTAATCGCCTTGGCGAGCGCGGATCACGACCTCCGGCTGCACTATACGTTGAGTGAGAATGATCTTGCGATCGTCCGAAGCAAGCGTGGCCCGCCTAACCGACTCGACTTCGCAATCCAGCTGTGTTACCTGCGCTTTCCGGGCCAGGCACCGGACAGCGCTTCGCCAGACGGAACTTTCTCCTCCATGCGGCGGACCGGAACTTCGACAATGAGACGAAAACAAATCGCTGGTTCGCCAAATATGAGACGCTCAGCTCCCGGATTTACCTGCAACTTCAGCAGGCTTTATCGCCTCTTGCAGAACTTCGATGAACTTGGAGATTGTCGGGTCTATTTGGGATTGTTTTTTCCAAATCGCGAACAGTTCGAACTCACTCTCAAATTCAGTTAACAGATAAAAGTCTATGGCTGCGGTCCGGCCGCGGATGGCAATTTCCGGGCCTGCAAAAACGCCGCGACCAGCTGCTATCATGCTGACCAGACTTTCGAGCGAATCGGCTATCGCTTCGAACTCAGGCTCAAACCTCCCGAACCGACGGCAAAGTCCACGAATCCATTGCTCGTACGTAGATCCATACTCCGGATCGAACGATATGAATTTGTCGTAACGAAAGTCTGTGAGCTTTGGCACGGCTCGTTTCGGAAGCCGCCGATGTTTCGAGCAGCCAATTCCAACCGGCGAACGAAGTAGCAATCGAGTGGATACCTGGTCCTGTTCGTCTTCTTCTAGCACGTAGCCGTAGAATCCGATACCGAGCATGATCGAACCGTTCAACACCGCCTCGACCTGAGCGCGGTTGCTCATGTGTAGAGCGGTAGCCTCAACCAACGGGCGCTGCTCACGGAATCTGCCTAGAGCAATCGGCAAAAATGAACTTGTCAGGAAACCGATGCTGCCGATCACGAGCCGACCTCTTTCTCCTTTCGCAGCTTCTTGCGCTTGTGCAATTGCCTGTTGGGCGGCCGCTAGCACGCGCCGTCCTCCAAGAAGAAAAGCGCGTCCGGCTTCCGTGAGCTCGACCCCCCGTGAATTCCTTTCAAAGAGTTTTAAAGCGAGTTCATTTTCCAGATCGTGAATCTGCTGGCTTAAGGCAGGGTGCGAGACGTGGAGCCGGTGGGCGGCTCGCCGGAAACTCAGTTCCTCAGCCACGGCCACGAAATAACGCAGGTGACGCAACTCCATAACTAATCTCCCTTCCCCGGCTGGTAAGCGTTTCTTACCGCTCCGGCAAGAACTAAGTAATTCTGGAGCCCGCATTTTCGCCGTAACCCTTCGATTATGATGATGCACATAGGACTCATGCCGTTTGCAGTCGCTTGGAATCTTTCAACGAATGGAACGGCACTGCAAAATTCCAGCCGGATTAGAGCGCTGATCAAAGAGCCGACCACTAAAGCGTCGAAAACCAAGCCCCCGACAAAAGGAAAAAATCGTTGGTTCGGTGGGTTGCGAAAACAACTTCCGAGCTCTTGGTGGACGACAACCAGTTGGTCAAACAGGCACAACCCATTGCCAAGCCAGATTCTACCAGGTGCGACCCAAAGCACCGGATGGGTTGATGCTTGGATCTCAGCTCCCAGTGTTTACGCAGTCGCGGCAGAGACCACTGATGATGTCGTTGCCGCTGTTAACTTTGCCCGAGTCAATAACCTGCGTCTCGTCGTGAAAGGCGGGGGTCACAGTTATCAGGGAACATCAAATGCTACTCTCACCTGCTGCGCAGAATAGCTCTCGCTTCAGTGGTGTCGGGATTCGCTTAACATACTTTATTTCCCCTTTCGTCAAAATGACCCCCATTTGCTACTCAAACCCCTACTTCGGGTAATATCTCGATCTCTTCCGCTCATTCGAGGCGGTCTTCCGGCTCAAAGCGTAAACATTCGCCTGTCACCCGTGCTAACCGCGCGGCGAGTCTATCGATGTGCGTGCCGGGCCAGTAAATGCGGCCGCAGCCGGTGCATCGGCGAAAGTCGTGGTAGTACTGCAACGTGAGCGGCTCGGCAGAGAGAGGGTCCAGCACTTCCGACTTGGGCACCGACTGGAGCAAGGCATTGCAGCGAAGACAACGCGTATAAGGCGCAAGGTGACCAGAGTCGCCCGTCAGTCTAAAGCGCCGAAGCACTTCACGCGTCTGTTCCTCCGCATCGGTACTGCGTGGACAATAGCCGTGCCGGACTATCGAATGCATGAGGAGACGGCGGTCGCGGGTGAGCAACGCTCGATCTTCGGCGGCCATGATCTCGAGCATTCGGCAATCGTCGGCGTCTCGTTCATACGCGGTGTCGAGGCCGAGCAGCCGCAGGTTGCGTGCGAGCTTCCCAAGGTGCCCGTCGGCGACGAAGCGGCTCCACGTCTTGGTTTGCAGGCGCTGAGTTTGCGGCAAAACATCCGCCGGCGCGGGAACTCCAAAGATTTCCAGACGCATGGGTATCTGCACCGGCCAGCCAAAATGGACCCCGTATCGTTCGGCGCTGTGCGTTTCCACGGCGACAATC
>Ga0210393_10003143_pt1 | contig 13330 bp, 10 predicted proteins | sample IncBWC27OmetaG_FD_160068 | JGI IMG/M metagenome (GOLD analysis project Ga0210393, IMG submission 160068) | Forest soil microbial communities from Barre Woods Harvard Forest LTER site, Petersham, Massachusetts, United States - Inc-BW-C-27-O ... | reverse complement strand
CTGGAAAAGCACGGCGATGAGCGGGGCTTTTTCGCTCGTACCTATTGTGAGCGAGAATTTGAGTCCTACGGACTGAAATCCCGCTACGTGCAGAGCAGCATATCGTTCAACAGCCGTAAGGGCACTCTGCGCGGCATGCATTTTCAGACCACACCCTATGAGGAAGCAAAACTCATACGATGTTCCCGGGGAGCGGTTTACGACGTTATAATCGACCTTCGCAATGGATCTCCGACATTCAAACAACACCTTGCGTTAGTCCTTTCAGCAGAGAATGGAAGGATGCTGTACGTCCCGGAGAGCTTCGCCCATGGGTTTCAAACGCTGGAAGATAACACCGAAGTCTTCTATCAGATGTCTGAGTTCTACTCCCCAGAGCACGCGCGTGGTGCCCGATGGAATGACCCGGCTTTCGGAATTGAATGGCCTGCAGAGGAACGGATAATCCTCGAACGGGACCAGTCTTTCGCGGATTTTGTTGGCTGAAGTGAGACGCCCGTCAATGATGAGCACACCGACACCCGACAAGTTGGATGGCGAGGCCCTCGGGCATGAGATGTATGCGCTGATCGGCCAGCTCTACCCCATTTGCCGCAGCATTACCGGTGACGGGCTACGTGAGACGCTCCAGCGCCTCCAGCGTCTCATTCCCCTAAAACTTCACGAGATCTCGACCGGAACTCGGGTCTTTGATTGGACCGTACCCCGCGAGTGGAATATTCATGATGCATACGTCAAGAACTCTCGAGGTGCGCGGGTCATTGATTTCCAGAGATCCAACCTGCACATTGTCAACTACAGCGCTCCGATCCAGAAGAAAATGTCACTCGAGGAGTTGAAACCACACCTTTTCACTCTGCCCAGTCATCCGGATTGGATTCCATACCGGACGAGCTACTACCAAGAAAGTTGGGGGTTCTGCTTAAGCCACAGGCAGCTACTGGAACTCCCTGAAGACGAATATGAGGTTTCTATTGAAGCGTCACTGAAGGATGGTCATTTGACTTACGGTGAACTGCTTCTCCCTGGGCGGACGACGGAGGAAATCTTAGTCTCCTGCCATGTGTGTCATCCCTCTCTGGCGAACGACAACCTATCCGGCGTTGCTGTTGCCAGCTTTTTGGCCAGCCATCTATCGCGGCTTGCCGGCAGATTCTCGTATCGCTTTCTTTTCATTCCTGGAACGATCGGGGCTATCACCTGGTTGAGCAGGAACGAATCCAGGGTCTCTCAGATCAAACATGGGTTAGTCCTGGCGGGTGTTGGAGATGCGGGCCCGTTGTCTTACAAGAAGAGCCGCCGGGGCGATACGGAGATCGATCGGGTGGCATTTCATGTTCTTAGTCAATTCGGACCGAAAGCAAAAGTGTTGGACTTTTCTCCGTACGGTTACGATGAGCGCCAGTATTGTTCGCCTGGATTCAATCTCGCTGTGGGCCGATTGTCTCGCACGCCTCACGGTACTTTTCCTGAGTACCATACCTCCGCTGACGATATGAGTTTTGTTCACCCACATTCGCTCGGCGAGTCCTTCACTGCGTGTATGTCCATCTTTTCTATCTTAGAACGAAATCGGGCTTACTTGAATATGAACCCGAATTGCGAGCCTCAGCTCGGCCAGAGAGGCCTTTATCGAGCAATCGGAGGCGCCACGGATGCAGGCGCAAGCGAACTAGCCATGCTGTGGGTGCTGAGTTTGTCGGATGGAGGGCACACTTTGCTGGACATCGCCGAACGCGCTCAAGTCGGTTTCGATTCCGTTCACCGGGCGGCCATCGCTCTAGAAGAGCATGGTTTGCTCAAGGAATGCTTGAAGGAGCCCTCGCCCACCACCTGCGAGGCGCGCGTATAGATGCGAGCTATCCCGAGTCCTCAGGAATCAGCAATCCATACGATTGAGGCTAGATCAAACTTTCAGCAATATTTGGCCGAGTCAGGGTATGTCACCCGGACCTTCGCTGATGTTCTCAAAGGGGAATCGCACCGCAGAAGTTATGGAGAACAGCGTCTAGCCGATTTGAAAAACCTAGCGAGAGAATATGAACACATCAGTGGGAAGGAAAAGCAGAGTGGCGATTATGGACAACCTGGAGAAAAAAGCCCTTCTTGACGTAGCGGATGAGATGACTTTGCTCACTAAGGGAGATCCAGATGTACCCTGCTGCCGCTTTTGCAATAACCCGCTCGGGCAGACGTTCGTCGATTTGGGAATGTCACCGCTGTGCGAAAGCTATCTAAACGCGAGCCAGCTGAACCAGATGGAGCCCTTCTACCCATTGCATGTTCGTGTATGTGGCCGTTGTTTTCTGGTTCAGCTCGAGGAATACGTAACTCCAGAAAATATTTTCAGTGATTACGCATACTTCTCATCCTATTCAGACACCTGGCTTGCTCATGCGAAGTCCTACGCCGAGCAGATGGCAGGCCGCTTCCACCTGAACGCCAACAGCTTAGTCGTGGAGGTTGCCAGCAACGATGGGTACCTTCTTCAGCATTTCGTTGAGATGCAGATCCCGGTGCTCGGGATCGAGCCGGCCGCGAATGTTGCCTCCGCTGCGGTTGAGAAGGGCGTACCCACCCTAGTCAAGTTCTTCGGGACAGCCACTGCGCGCGAGTTGGTAGCCCAGGGCAAGCAGGCCGATCTGCTGCTCGGAAACAACGTGCTCGCCCAGGTGCCCGATCTAAACGACTTCGTCGCAGGAATGAAAATCATGTTGGGACCGAGCGGGGTCCTCACGATCGAATTCCCTCACCTGATGCGTCTGATGGAAGAGAATCAGTTCGATACGGTCTATCACGAACACTTTTCTTACTTCTCCTTCCTGACCGCAGATAAGATCTTCGCTGCGCATGGCCTAACACTTTTCGACGTCGAGGAGTTGAGCACGCATGGTGGGTCTCTCCGAATCTACGCGTGCCATGTCGAGGACAGCTCGAAAGCCGTGAGCGCGCGGGTACACGAACTTCGTGCTCGCGAGGAATCCGCCGGGTTCACTCGTCTCGATCGGTATCATTCCTTTGCTGAACAGGTGAAGGAGACCAAGCGCAAGCTCCTTGAGTTCTTGATCGATGCCAAGCGCGCCGGAAAACAAATTGCGGGTTATGGCGCTCCCGGCAAGGGCAACACGTTGCTGAATTTCTGCGGGGTTCGAACCGATTTTCTCGACTACACCGTGGATCGCAGCCCTCATAAGCAAGGAAAGTTCCTGCCTGGCACGCACATTCCGATCCATTCACCGGATCGCATCAGGCAGACCCAGCCCGACTACCTGCTGATTCTGCCCTGGAATCTCAAGGAAGAGGTCATGAAACAGAATGCCTACATCCGTGAGTGGGGCGGCCAATTCGTGGTTCCGATACCAACGGTGAAGGTGTACCCATGATTTCAATTCTCCGGCACTCGGATTCTGGGTTACTGACTCTTCGTTAGGGGAGACGGTTCTTATGAAAGTTGTTCTTTTCTGCGGCGGCCAGGGTTTACGGATCCGCGATGCGGAGGACGTTCCAAAGCCCATGGTCCATATTGGGTATCGGCCCATCTTGTGGCATGTCATGAAGTATTACGCTCATTTTGGGCACAAGGATTTCATTCTCTGTTTGGGACACCGTGCGGAAGTAGTGAAAAACTATTTTCTCAACTATAACGAATGCGCATCCAATGATTTTGTTCTTTCGAGCGGCGGCAAAAAGCTTGATCTGCTCAACAGCGATATCCATGATTGGCGGATTACCTTCGCGGACACGGGAATCAATTCCAACATCGGCCAGCGCCTAAAAGCAGTTGAGAAATATCTGGAAGGAGAGGAGGAATTCCTTGCGAACTATAGCGATGGCCTGACAGACCTGCCTCTTCCGCAGCAGCTTGATCACTTCCGCGAGCAAGGCAAGATCGCCAGCTTTCTTTGCGTCCGGCCGAACCTCAGCTATCACCTGGTTTCGTTGGAGAAGGGCAACGGCAACCTGGTTTCCGAGATCCACGCCATTGACAATGGGGACGTGCGGATCAATGGTGGATTTTTCGTCTTCAAAAAGAGGATTTTTGACTATATGCGGGATAAAGAAGAGCTTGTGATTGAGCCCTTTCACAGACTGGTAGCTGAGAAGCAGCTGATCGGCTACCCGTACGATGGCTTCTGGGCGTGCATGGATACCTTCAAAGATAAGCAACAGTTGGAGGGCCTGAGTACCGCGGGGGCTGCGCCGTGGGAAGTGTGGAAGACCAATTTAAATGGGGGCAAGCGTTAGGACCTGCTGACCTCCGAACGCACTGAAATGCTTGCCCTAAAATTATCCCCAAACGGCGCCTCGCCATTCAAAATTCTCTGTTTAGGGTCACACTCCGACGATATCGAGATTGGCTGCGGTGGAACCCTATTGCGGCTGCTTTCCTGTCATCAGAATCTGGAAATCGTTTGGGTCGTTTTCAGTTCCAGCAAAGAACGTGAGCGGGAAGCCCGGAATAGCGCAGAACTGTTTCTAGGCCTGGCCAAGCAAAAAGAGATCATCGTCAACGATTTTCGGGACGGTTTCTTTCCTTTTGAGGGAGCAAAGATCAAAGATTTGTTTGAAGGGCTAAAAAAAGTATCCCCTGACCTGGTCCTGACCCACAACCGCAAGGATTCACACCAAGATCACCGCCTTATCGCGGAATTGACATGGAATACGTTTCGGGATCATTTGATTCTGGAGTATGAGATTCCCAAATATGACGGTGACATGGGACAACCCAGTGTGTTTGTACCGCTCGAGGTGGAGATTTGCCAGAAGAAAGTTCGTCACATTATGGACGCCTTCGAGTCTCAACGCCATAAACGCTGGTTTCAACAGGAAACATTTCTCTCCCTTATGCGGCTGCGCGGGATGGAATGCAACGCCCCCAGCGGCTACGCCGAAGCCTTCTATTGCCGTAAGCTGGTGCTGTGAGTAGCCGGGCAAGACTCTTCCTCCCATTTGAGGATCAGGCTAACGCTCGTGCGGCCCGTCGACCGAATCAACGGGGAACCCTAGATTCCAAGCAATTGAAAGGATGAAAGGCATGCCTTATATTTATTCCCCTCCGACTACGGCCTCATTTACAGGGAAAGGTCTCTTGGGGTATGCGTTTGGACCCCTGAATCAAAAGGATCTTGAGATTTATTACATCGAAGTGGAAAAGGGCCATGACGTTTTCATGATAAGCAAGAAAATTACCCGCACCTATTATGTTCTCTCTGGAAGCGGATATTTCACCATCGACGATCATAGATACGATGTGGACCCTGGCATGCTCGTGGAAGTTCCCCCGAAAGTAGAATATTGCTATTCAGGAAACATGAGACTGATCGCCCTGTCGAAACCTCGCTGGTTCAACGGCAATGATAGATTTACCAAATGGAACCCCGACGTCGTGGGTCACGATTCTGCCTGTGCTATAGACGGCGGTTCTTGGTTGAAGCCACTAGTGAAATTGAGCATTTTTGGAAAGTCGCCGATCAGCTTTTGTCTACGACTTAATCAGCGAATCTGGAACAAAGTTCCCTCGTCCCTGACAACACATAATCCACTACGCGCTTACGGCAGGTTCTTACACTCTTTGGCCCGGATGCAACATACTCGGGCGCAAGCGTTTAGCACTTTTTTTCTTCGAAATCGGCCTGAGCTAGAGTTGATCCGACACTTAGTAGAGCAGAAGAGTAAGGGCGACACTGTAAGGGTCGCGGTCTTGGGTTGCAGCACGGGTGCTGAGGCTTACTCGGTGGCGTGGAGAATAAGGTCTGCCCGCCCTGACTTAAGGCTTATCTTGCACGCTGTGGATATTTCCAAACAGGCTGTGGAATTTGCGAAACGTGCTGTGTACTCGCACACGGCCCCGGAATTAACTAATACAATGGTTTTCGAACGAATGACAAAAGCGGAAATGGAGGAACTCTTTCACGTGGACGGGGACGTGATGACAGTTAAACCATGGATCAAAGAAGGAATCGTCTGGCAGGTCGGCGATGCCGCAGATCGAGGGATTGTTGACGCGTTGGGGCCCCAGGATATGGTTGTGGCCAACAATTTTCTTTGCCACATGGATGACTCGGACGCGGAAGCGTGTTTGCGTAACATTGCTCGGCTGGTAAGCTCTTATGGCTATCTCTTTGTTTCTGGAATTGACTTGGATGTCCGAACGAAAGTTGCATCTGATTTGAGATGGAAGCCGCTTGAAGAATTACTCGAGAAGATTCACGAGGGAGATCCTGGCATGAGAGAAATCTGGCCTTGTCACTATGGCGGCTTGGAGCCCTTGAATAAGAAGAGGCGGGATTGGAGAACCCGCTACGCAGCGGCTTTTCAGTTAGCTTCTGTAGCGACTGCCTCGTCGTTCGGGCACGATACCGAACTTGGTGAGGGCATCCGGCCTGTCGGAGTGGGCCCCAGCAAAGTTTGATCGGTGCAAGCTAAACGCCCGATGCCGTCAGCGGGTCGCGGGCCGAACATCTCCCTGCCTCCCCAGGACGAAGTGTCGGACGCGTCTTAGTACAGGAGACTACATGAAATGAGGGCTTTGCCCTGGCGCGAAACCTGCAGCTACCAGCGCCGGCGGCTGACATTATCCCGGGATAGAGCGAGGTCGCTGTGAAGGATCTGAAGGAGAGGATGATTCGTGGGGGCTTCGCTAGGCTCGCCGTCCAAGCGGCGAATTTCCTTTTGCGCCTGGGCTCTCTCGACGGTGCGAGAGATTCCATCCCGCGATCTCCCGTGTCCAGCGGTCGATCAGTTACGCCCAACCCACCGCAGGCCCCGCCCAGATCTTCGTCATGTCTGACTGCCAGATCTGATTTGGCTCGGCTGCGTCCACGCGTCCCCACCCTTTCTTCCCTCGTGCCCGCAGACGGCGCGAGCGTACCAGCAATCCGGGCTCGCGCATCACTCGCAGCACATCCTTGCGATTCTCCAGAAGATTTTCTTTCCCTCACAGCCACCAAGCCACGCGGCGATATCCGTGCGCAGGCTTTTCAGACTTCCCCGCATGAAGAAGTGAAGCTCATACGCTGCACTCGCGGTGCGATTTTCGACGCCATTATAGGACTTCGCTGCGGATCTCCTACGTTCAAGCAGCGCCTCGCAGTGGTATTGTCGGCTGACAACGCCAAGACGCTGTGTGTTCCTGAAGGCTTCGCCCATGGATTTCAAACTTCGCATGACAATACCGAAGTCTTCCATCAGATGTCCCAGTTCTATGTCCCGGCCATGCGCGGTGCGTTCGTTGGAATGATCCTGCATTTGGGATTGAGTGGCCGGCGGACGAACGGATAATTCTTGAGCGGTGAGGTGCCCGTCAGTGGATAACACCACAGCGCTGGATAAGGTGCACCTTGAAATTCTCGGGCATGAAATGCGTGCTTTGGTGGCCGCACTCTATCCGATTTGCCGAAATATAACTGGCGATGGTCTTCGCGAATCCTTGCGGCGCCTGCAGCGCTTTGTCCTCGTGAGAACACAATGAAAGATTTGAAGCAGAAGACGATTCAGGGGGGTCTCGCCAGACTCGGCGCCCAAGGTCTGAATTTCGCTCTTCGCTTGGGCTCTCTAATGGTATTAGGCCGGCTCCTGGGGCCGAAAGATTACGGATTAGTTGGCATGGTCACCGCTTTCACGGGTGTTCTAGGCCTGTTCCGGGATTTCGGGCTTTCCTCTGCTGCTGTGCAGCGTGCGACCGTGACGGAAGAGCAGATTTCCACTTTATTCTGGATCAATGTTCTGGTTGGAGCGCTGCTCGCGCTTTTGACAGCAGCAATGGCGCCGGCTATGGCGGCTTTCTACCACGAACCCCAGCTCATTCCCGTGACCGCGGTTATAGGGCTCGGGTTTCTGTTCAACGCGGCTGGGGTCCAACACTCGGTGCTTCTCCAACGCCAAATGCGTTTTACTAGCTTGGCGGTGATCAGCACCATCAGTTTAGTTGTGGGGACTGCGCTGGCCATTGCCGGAGCCAAGGCTGGCTACGGATATTGGGCGCTCGTGGTTATGACGGTTACGTCTCCGCTCGTCGCCACAATCGGTTTCTGGCTGGCTGCGGGCTGGGTTCCGGGAATGCCAAGAAGACGAACAGGAGTTCGTTCTATGATGCGTTTTGGCGGTACGATCACCTTAAACGGTCTCTTAGCTTATCTCGCTTACAACGCTGAGAAAATTCTGATTGGCCGCTTCTGGGGAGCCGATGCCATCGGAATTTACGGAAGGGCCTACCAGATCGTCAACATTCCCACGGACAATCTGAATTCAGCCGTTGGCGAGCTAGCGTTTTCGGCGTTGTCCCGCCTCCAGGACGATCTCACGCGGCTCAAAAGTTATTTCCTAAAGGGCTACTCTCTGGTTCTTGGATTGACCCTACCCATCACTATTGCCTGCGCTCTTTTTCCGAGTGACATCATTTTCGTCCTTTTGGGGCCAAAGTGGGGGGCGGCGACTCCTATTTTTCGCCTGCTGGCTCCCACTATTTTGATCTTTGCGATAATCAATCCTTTAACGTGGCTCCTTTTCTCGCTGGGACTGGTGGGGCGGAGCTTGAAGATGTCCGTGGTGTTTTCTCCTCTTATCATTGCCGGATACGTTGTGGGACTTCCCTACGGACCGAAAGGTGTTGCATTTGCCTATTCGGCGGTGATGGCGGTGTGTGTCCTTCCGCTTACCGCGTGGGCTGTGCGCGGCACGGTAATTTCCTTAAAGGACATTCTGCTGGTAGTGAGTCGTCCACTGGCTTCAGGAATCTTAGCTGGGGGGCTCGCTTTTGGGGTAAGCCTGGCTTATTGCCGACACTTCTCTCCGTTACCTCGACTGGTGTTGGAAAGTAGCGTCCTACTGGTCGCCTTTGTTGGGTTACTCCTATTCGTCGCGGGACAGAAATCGTTCTATCTGGAGCTCCTGCGCGGGTTGAAGGGACCCGCGGCTGTAGAAGAAAAGAGCGTGGTATCGGCGTAGCGCATGAGCATAAGCGTTTCCCCTTCTTCTTAGATCTGAGGAAAGCGTTGGACGATCGAATCCGTTTCGCTTACCTTCCCAGGCACCGCTAATTGAGGATGCGCGCTTTGGATAGGGCGCACATTGAGTCGACTGATGCGAAAAGTTTTGGTTACCGGTGCAACTGGCCACATAGGCTCCCACTTATGCCACCGCCTGCTTAGAGAGGGCGCGGAGGTCCATGCGGTTTCCCGGAAAGCCTCAGCCGACGATCACGGCGAGATTCGATGGTGGCATGCCGATCTTCGGGATGCCGAAGCAACGCGCAACTTGCTGGCCGCCGTGCAGCCGGAAGTCGTATTCCACTTAGCTGGTTGCGTTATCGGAGGGCGCGGCCTCGAAGCTGTTCTGCCAACTCTCGAACATAATCTTCACGCGACGGTAAACCTCCTTATCGCGCTGACGGAATTGGGCTGCGGGCGAATTGTCTTGGCCGGCTCCTTGGAAGAGCCAGTCGAAGGTGGTCCGGAGTCGTGCAGTTCTCCCTATGCGGCCTCAAAGTGGGCGTCGCGCGCCTATGCTCGTATGTTTCACACGTTGTATAAAACGCCGGTAGTCAACACTCGGATCTTTATGGTTTACGGACCTGGGAGGCAACCCGATGCGCGCTTTGTGCCCCACGTTATCTCCTCGCTGCTGTCGGGCGAGGCGCCGAAGTTGACAAGAGGAGAGCGAAAGGTCGATTGGATATATATCGATGACTTGATCGAAGGCCTGCTTGCTTGCGCCAAGTCAGATGATGTTTTGGGAGGGACTGTTGACCTGGGCTCTGGCTGCTTGACCGAGCTGCGTTCAGTTGCCCTATTAATTACGCAACTTATCGGCACTGAGATTCGTCCCGAGTTCGGAGCTCTTCCAGATCGGCAGATGGAGCAGGTGCGGGTGGCGGATGTACGGCGTACATACGATCAAGTTGGCTGGCAGCCGAGAACATCTTTGGAGACAGGGTTGCGAAATACGATCGCTTGGTATCGGGCGCTGGATACCCGTCCCCAAGGATAGCAATGGAACAGGGAATCTCCTGTGGATCGTCCCCCGGCCGTTGGAAGCCTGCGCTTCTCACCTCGGCTCGCGAAACAACCTCAAGTTGCCACCCGTGCTTGTGCCTCCTCAGGGGCCGTATCCTGAGTGACCCTGCCTGCTAGTGTTCAATCGCCGTTTGGGTGACCATTGAAAAAAGTGTGAAAGGATTTTCTCATAGCCGCCAGGGGGTTCAGTATTAGACGGATTCCTCGCTCATACCGTACTTTAATGCCGTACGATAAATCATTTGTTTGCTATGACTTGGTTGAATGGTGGAACCTGCTCGGTTTATGAAAACTGGGTATTCGATTGCAACACTCTGTCGAGAGTATCCCTCGTGATTACAGGGAAGAGTATGCCTTTTGGGTCGGAATGCCTCGAGGCAGGTGGTCGACAGGGTGTGGCAAGACCTCTCTTCTGCTGATGATGTTCTCGAAGTCCCCTTGAGAGCAGTGCTCATATCCAGGGTCGGGCCGGCGCCTACGATTTCGGCTTGGGCTCGCTCCTTTCCGCTTGTGAACAGGTGGCACAAATTGAGGAGATCGTGGGCTCCGCCTCGTTTGGTACCCGGCCAGATTGCCGACTGGCAGGAACGGCCAGCTGACTCGACCGTTTCGGAGGAAGCAGAAGTGAGACAACAACTCATGCGTTTAACAAAGCTTAGCGTGCTCATACTGACCTTGTTTAGTGCGATCCCCGCCACTTGCCAGGTTTCGGTTCTGACTCAACGCAATGATAATGCCCGCACCGGGCAGAACCTGAGTGAGGCCACCCTCAACACTTCGAACGTAAACCAAAGCAGTTTCGGTAAGTTATTTTGGCGCACCGTTGACGGTTTTATTTATGCCCAGCCGCTATACGTTCAAGCACTTACGATTCAGGGAGCGGCCCATAACGTCGTATATGTCGCCACCGAGCACAATAGCGTATATGCCTTCGATGCCGATAATCCCAGCGAGCCGGCTCCTTTGTGGCAAGTGAACCTGGGCACACCTGTTCCTAGTCAGGATATTTGCACTATTACGGGCGACACCAATCCCTCCGATTGCCCTTACTACGACATCAGTCCGGAAATCGGTATTACCAGTACGCCTGTAATCGATCCCACTGCCGGAATCATTTACGTGGTGAACAGGACCAAGAACACCAGCAATAGCACCTATCACGATTACCTTCATGCCTTGGACCTGACGACCGGAGCCGAGCGACTCAGCGGCCCGATAGAGATCGTAGGGCAGGTGAGCGGGACCGGAACCGCTAGCGTGGGCGGCACGTTGACGTTCGATCCAACCTTTCATCATCAGCGCCCGTCGCTGCTCCTGGTGAATGGATTTCTCTATATTTGCTTCGGTTCGGTTGGCGACATTGGGGGAACCTATCATGGCTGGGTAATGACTTACAACGCCAGCACCCTGCAGCAACAGGCCATAATCAGCATCACTCCGAACGGCAACGAAGGTGGCGTTTGGTCTGCAGGACAGGGTCCGGTTGCGGATGCCGCCGGCAATGTCTATATCATGACTGGAAATGGCGACTTTACTGCGAACTCCGGCGGCAAAGACTACGGTGACTCGTTTCTGAAGTTTACTGGATCAAGTCTAACCGTGGGCGACTACTTCACCCCACTCAATCAGGGAGCTCTGGACTCGGGGAACATTGATTTGGGTTCCGGAGGTCCGATGCTTTTGCCGGGAACCTCGTTCCTTGTGGGAATGGGTAAGGACGGAATTTTTCGCCTCGTGAACACCAACAGCATGGGGGAATTCAACTCCAGTGTCGACAATGACGTTCAGGAGTTCACTGCCCTCTCGAATGCCTTTTTCAGCTCTCCAGTCTACTGGAACAGCCCGAACAATGGGCCCGTCGTGTATATCTGGGGACCATCGGATTTTCTGAAGGCCTTCCAGTTCACAGGATCCAAGTTTGTAACTACCGCCGTTTCGCAAAGCACGATTCAGAATAGTTCCGGCGACCCCAATGCGGCGGCCCTTTCTATTTCTGCCAACTCCAGCCAAGTGGGTAGTGGAATTCTGTGGTCTTCCGCGTCGCTTTCCCAGTGGGCGAAAGGAACTCAAGTTCCAGGTGTTGTGCGCGCCTTTGACGCCACCAATCTGACCAACGAGCTGTGGGATAGTACGCAAAATCTTGCCCGCGATGACGTGGGGAGTAACGCCAAATTCGATCCGCCGACCGTCGTCAACGGCAAGGTTTACGTGGGTTCGTTTTCTGGGCAGCTCCAAGTCTATGGTTTGAATCCCCCTGCGTTTCAAGGAATTCAATTCGTTCAGGTGGCTTCAGCCACTCCGCAGTCCACTACGGCATCAGTTCCTGTGGCTTACCCTGGATCGCAAACAACTGGTGACCTAAACGTTGTAATCGTGGGTTGGCATGACAGTACTGCCAGCATACAGTCCGTCACAGATTCTGCGGGAAACAGCTATTCCCTGGCTATCGGCCCAACCTCCGGCACAGGTTTGCGCCAATCCATCTACTACGCCAAGAACATTCTGGGAAGCAGCGCCAATACGGTAACCGTAACCTTTAATCAAAGTGCGACCAAGCCCGATGTGCGCATTCTGGAGTATAGCGGAGTGGATGTATCAAACCCACTGGACGTCTCTGCTGGTGCAAGTGGAAACAGCAACGTTGCCGACAGTGGTTTCGTGACGACTAGCGCCGCGAACGAACTGGTTGTCGGAGCGAATACGATAGCCGCCAGCAACACCACCATCATGGCTGGCGCGCCTTTTACTCCAAGAGTCATCACCACGACAGATTCGGAGGTTGCGGAAGATCGCCTGGTCAATGTGCCCGGTAGCTATCACTCCTGGGCTCCACTGAACGCATCTGGAGCGTGGGTCGAGCAGGTTGTCACGTTCCGGGCTGCCGCTGCAAGCACAGTACCTTTTGTAAGCAACGTGAGCCCAAGCAGCGGACCTGTTGCGGGTGGAACGGCCGTCACGATTACGGGGACGGACTTTGCGGCGGGGGCGACGGTGAAGTTTGGAGCCACGGCAGCGACGAACGTCGTGGTGGTGAACAGCACGACGATCACGGCAACAACACCAGCGGGAAGTGCCGGTGCGGTCACAGTGACGGTCACGGTGAGCGGGCAGAGTGGGAGCCTGACGAACGGGTTCACCTACGTTGTGCCGCCGACGGTGAGCAGTGTGAGTCCGAGTAGCGGGTCAACAGCGGGTGGAACAGCGGTGACGATTACCGGGACGAACTTCGTGGCGGGAGCGACGGTAACGTTTGGGAGTGCGGCAGCGACCAACGTGGTGGTGGTGAGCAGCACGTCGATAACAGCGACAACTCCGGC
>Ga0210393_10003141_pt1 | contig 13332 bp, 12 predicted proteins | sample IncBWC27OmetaG_FD_160068 | JGI IMG/M metagenome (GOLD analysis project Ga0210393, IMG submission 160068) | Forest soil microbial communities from Barre Woods Harvard Forest LTER site, Petersham, Massachusetts, United States - Inc-BW-C-27-O ... | reverse complement strand
ACCGTCGCGCCGCATGCGCACCATGCCAAACCTGCCGGGCAGTGTGCCGGTCTACGAGCCGGCATTCGCCGAGTACGAATCGCCGATCCAGCGCGCGATCGCGGCGCACGGCCAGCCTGTGCCGGTCGCCGCGTTCTACCTGGACCTCACGTTCGGCGGCACGGCGACGCAAACGGCGCCAGACACCGTCCTGATCTCGACGTCCGTCGGCACGATCCGCGCGCATATCGATTCGGCAGGCGAGTTGCTCGACGCCACGTCACCGGGCGCGACGCTGCAGGCCATCGTCACGCGCGTGCCGCCCCCCGACATCGATGCCTACGCGATCGCGTTCGTTGCCCGCGACAGCGCCGGCAGAGGACTCGGCTACATGTCGCCGCGCGACGAGGTCGACGCGGCGGTTGGGCCCATGCACGTCGTCGTCGACTACGGCCGTCCGTCCAAACGCGGACGCACGATCTTTGGGGGCGTGGTGCCCTACAACACCATCTGGCGCACCGGCGCCAATGCGGCCACCGGGTTCAAGATCGATCGCGACGCGATGATCGGAGCCACGAAGGTTCCCGCTGGCGAGTATACCCTTTTCTCTTTGCCAACAGCTGATGCGTGGACGCTCGTGGTCAGCAAGAAAACCCACGAGTGGGGGACCGAGTACGACTCGACGGCCGATCTCGCGCGCATCCCGATGACGATGAGCTCCGGCGCTCCGGTCGAACAGTTTACGATCAACGTCGACTCAAAGGGCGTGATGTCATTCGCCTGGGATACTCGCGTGGGATCCGTGCGCCTCGAGTCGGCGCACCTCGGCATCCAGTCTCTGAATCGCGAATAGGCGATCCGACACACCGAGCTTGGCCTTTGTGACGGCATCTTTCATCACGCGAATCGTTTCGTCGTAGATCCGGAGCGGGACCGGGAAGGGGTGTCCGTCCTTGCCGCCGTGCGCAAACGAGTATCGCGCGGGGTCGGAGAACCGTGACGGTGCGCCGTGCACGACTTCCGCGACTAGCGCCAGCGCAAACACCGTCCGCGGTCCCACGCCTGGCGTGAGCAGCAGGTCCGCGAAATCTTTTGGACCCCTTTGATGCGCCGCCGCTATAGCGCCGCGTAAGCGCCGGAGCACGACGTCCTCGGCTCTCACGTCATGATGGAATGGCAGCTCCAGTGTTTCGGCGGCGCGCACTCGGACGGGCCGCTCGGGACCGAGTTTCACCAGCTCACGTACGACGCGATCGGGCCCGTCGTGTACGAGGGCAATTTGCGCGTTGCGCGCAGCGCACGCGCGACTATCGGTGAGATTGACGATGGCCGTCGCAGCGGGTACCCCGTCGATGGCCGCGTGCGGCGAATCCACGAAATCGGTGAGACGCTCACTGAGCCAGTGATAGCGACGCGCTTCTTTGCGAACGCCGCACATGCCCTGTTGCACGACGGCCCACTTGCCATCGTCCGCGACGATGAACCCGTGGAGATAGATGTCGTAGCCGTCCTGAATCGCCGCGCTATCGACCTTGGCCACCAACCGACTCGTGCGGACGAGCGAATCGCCGTCGAGCCCGAGGCGATCGGAGAGCGCCAGGAGCTCGGCCGGCGTTTTCCGGGACTCGTTCCCACGCCCGCCGCACACGTGCAGCCCGAGCTCGCTCTCGACCGGCGCAAGCCCGCGCTTGAGGGCGCCGAGCACGGAAGTCGTGATGCCCGACGAATGCCAGTCCATACCCATGACGGCTCCGAACGCCTGGAACCATCCCGGGTGGGCAAGCCGGCGCAGATACTCATCGCGCCCATAGTGCAGGATGACCGCCTGGGTGATGATACGGCCGAGGCTGGCCATGCGACTGGAGAGCCAGGCGGGTACCCGCCCGTAGTGCAGAGGAAGCGTTGCGGTTCCGGTCGGACCCATCTTTCGGTACCCATTCGGGCGAAACTTTGTAATGCTCGCCGACGTACCTGATGGCGTCAAGGAGGCTGTGTCATGGGTGGGCTCTTGAGGATGTTCCTGTGGGGCGTGTTCGCCATCGTGGTGCTCGTCCCCCTCGGCGCAATCTTGGTTCTCGGGTTCGGTCTTCCCATCGCGATCGTCGCGGCGGTACTCGGCGTGCCGCTCTTGCTCATACTCCTCGCGGTGGTCGGCATTCCGCTCTTGCTACTCGTGGTCTTCGCCGTCGTATGCGCACTGGTGCTCGCGTTCTTGAAAATCGCGCTGCTCCTGGTGCTGCCGATTGTCGTCCTCGGCATGATCGTGAGCTGGATCTTCCGCGGAGCGTGTTGCCGTCCCCGGTTGACGAGTTGGTGAGGAGCGGGTACTGTTCATAGGTGGACTATAAGGAAGAGGCGAGACCCTGCGACCGTCGGCAGGGTCTGACGCCGGCGCTCTTCCGCGCAGCGGATGCGTGCGAGGCAAAGCTCGAATCCGTGCTGGCGACCCTCGGGCTCTCACTGCCCAAGTTCCATGTGCTGGACCACTTGGTGCAGGCGGGAGCTCCTCTGCCGCTCGGCGAGCTCGCGGCGCGCAATGCGTGTGTCAAATCGAATATGACCGCGCTCATTGATCGCCTCGAAGCCGACGGCCTCGTCGTCCGGTCGCAGGACCCCAGCGACCGGCGGAGCGTGCGGGCGCAGTTGACGCCTTTAGGTGCCGACCGCCACGCCGATGCGGCACGGCTCCTCGACGCCGAGGAGCGCGCGGTCGTCGATGCGTTCAACGCCAAAGAGCGTCAGGATCTCGAGTCGCTCCTCGAGCGTCTCGGCGGCGCGAAGTAGACAGCACCCGCTTCGCGGGTGACTGCAGAATGCTCGCTTGTTTGCCTCAGAGACCGAGCAGCCCGGGCGGAGCTTTATAAGCGGAGCTTTACGCAGTCGCGAAGCGCTGCGTAGGGAGCTTTTGCCGTGACGCGAACGGCGACGGTCACGTCTTACGATAGATGTCCGGCCCCTCAACCCGCGAGCGAACGTCGCAGCCTTTCGCGCCACTCGACGGTACGCTCGCGGCCTCGTTGGAGCGCGCGGCGCGCCTGGCGGCGACTGCGCTCAGAGCCCCCGCCGCCGTCCTGGCGCTGGTGGGCGATGACCGCCGCTGTTTCGTCGGCGGCGTCGAGCCCCCGGATTGGCTGGCGCACGACCCCGGTCTCCTGTTTCGCTCGGGCGTCTGCGATCGCGCCCTCGACGACGGCACGCCGGTCATCGTCGACGATACCAAAGAAGGCAAGCAGCTCGGCCCCAACGTGGGCGCGTTCGCCGTCGTTCCGCTCGCGGCCGACGACGGCCACCCGATCGGCATCTTCTGCGTCGTCGACGCCGTCCCACGCCAGTGGAGCGCGTCAGACATCGCGGTGCTCACCGAGCACGCGGCGGCGGCCGCCACGGACCTGGCCCTGCGCCGCCGACTCGCCCGCCGGGAGCGCGTCGAGCGTCGCCAACGCCACGAGGCGCTGCACGACGCACTGACCGGCCTGCCCAACCGCCTCCTCTTCATGGAGCGACTCGACCGCGCCGCTCGCCGGTCTGAACGTCGCGCCGACTCGTTTGCGGTCGTACTGCTGGACCTCGACAACTTCCGCGTCGTCAACGACAGCCTCGGTCACACGGCCGGCGATGAGCTCCTGGTCGCAGTCGCCCGGCGGCTCTCGGGGTGCTCGCGCGCCGAGGACACCGTCGCGCGCCTCGGCGGCGACGAGTTCGCGTTCTTGCTGGAGCGCATCGACTCGCCCGCCGATGCCGCTCGCGTGGCCGAGCGCGCACTGGAGTCGCTGACGTCGGCGATCGACATCAGTGGGTACGAGGTCTTTACCTCGGCCAGCTTCGGCATCGCGCTGAGCGATAACGGCAGCACGCGCCCCGAGTATCTGTTGCGCAGCGCCGACCTCGCGATGGGGCGCGCCAAGGCCGCGGGCCGAGCACGATTTGCCGTGTTCGATCCCGCCATGCACGCGGACGCCCTGGAGCGCTTGCGCCTGGAGACTGATCTCCGGCGGGCCGTCGAGAAGCAGTCGTTCGAGCTGCACTACCAACCGATCATCGCACTGGCTGACGGTCGCATCGTGGGATTTGAAGCGCTGGTCCGCTGGCGACACGCGGATCGCGGTCTGATCGCTCCGGCGACGTTCATCGGAGTCGCCGAGTCCACGGGCCTGATCGTCAGCCTCGGCGCATGGGTGCTGACGGAAGCGTGCCGCCAGCTTCGCACGTGGCACGAGATGTACCCCGAGCGTCCGCCCCTCACGATGGCCGTCAACGTATCCGTCCGCCAGCTCGTGCGAGCGGACTTCGTGCAGGTCGTCGCGGCCGCGCTCCAGCAGCACAAGGTCGACCCGACCTGGCTCCATCTGGAGCTCACGGAGAGCGTCCTCATCGAACAGCCGGAGGTGGCGATCGAGCGGCTCCGCTCATTGAAATCGCTTGGGGTTCAAGTACACCTGGACGATTTCGGGATGGGCTACTCGTCGCTCGGTGTGCTCGACCGCCTCCCTCTCAATGCCGTCAAAATCGACCGCACCTTCGTCTCGGCCATGGACCGCGAACAGCGATTCGCGCAGCTCGTTCGCACGATCCACGCTCTGGCCGAACACATCGGGTTACAGGTGATCGCCGAGGGCGTATCGACCGAGGCGCACCTCACCGCATTGCGTGCCCTCGGCTGCACCTACGGCCAGGGATATCTGTTCTCCCCGGCCGTCGACGCATCAGCCGTCCGCACCATGCTGGAAACCGATCGCCGCTGGTGAAGCTTCGGGTCGATCACGCTCCGTAGGAGATCGCCAAGATCTTCGTGATCCCGAATGGCGATGGCGGAGACGCCGGCCGCCGCCATCGTGACGATTTCCCGCGCCGTGCGCGGCGTGAGCCGACAGAACGCGATCACCGGCAAGGTGGAACGCCAACGACGCAGCCGGCGCACCGCCGGCGCCATGGGATTGCCATCGACATCCCACAACTCGGTGATCACGGCGACGACGTTCGGCGTGCTCGTCACCGACTCCACGAGCTCCTCGACGCGCGAACACGCGGTGAGCTCACCCGCACGCACGGCCGCATCTTGGATCTGGCCGGCTGCCCGCGCATCGGCGGCCAGCCCAATGATGACACGAGCGCTCATAATTGCCTGTCTCCGTTAGAGATCCGGCGGCGGACGCCGCGACCGCCCCCGAGAAACTCAGGTGCTCCTGTCTTCGGCCAGTACGGCGTTGGCACGAGACACTTTGTTGTCGGGACGACGTCGCCCGTGTTTTCCGTGGCCCGCTGCTGGCCCGTTCGCCGAGGACCCGACGAACGCCACCGCCCGGTCACCGTGATGTCCAACCGTGTTCGGCTTCCAGTGAGCCAACGCGAGCCTTCGCGCACGACCTGCAGCAGCTCGCCACGGCGATTCAGGACAACGACGTACAGGTCGACCGCTCGGGTCCAATGCATTTCGGCCTTCATCCAGTACTCGCCATGCTCGTTGGCCTCGGCACGGCCAACCAGCCCGGCGGGAATGAGCGTGTAGATCGAGAGGATGGCGCCCGGAACGCCTGAGTCGTCCGTGGCCCATACCACTTTCCCAGTGATGACCGTTTCATCTGACATGTGATGACTTTAGGATTAGCAGCCCAAAGGCTGCTCAAACGGTTCTGAATTCAACCTGAATTCGCGTTAGGTGCGTCTAATCACGTTCGGAGGCCTGGCGCTCTGGCGAGACGGAGCCCCGGTCCAAGACCCGCCGATCCAGCGCCGCCAACTGGCGCTCCTCGTGTTTCTCGGTGCCCAAGGCCCTGCCGGGACGAGCCGGGAGCGCCTGATCGAGAATTTCTGGCCCGACCGCCAGGGCGGCCGGAACTCACTCGATCAGGCGTTGTCGGCTGCCAGGAGGACACTGGGGCCGGACGCTATCGTGGCCACGGCGACGACCCTGTCTCTGAACCCCGGCTGCCTCAGCCTGGACCTCCCGGAGTTCGACCGGGCGGTCGAGGCAAAGGCCTGGCGGGATACCATCACTCTGTATAACGGACCGTTCCTGCACGGTCTGACAGTCGACCGGGCGCCGTCTTTCGTCCGATGGGTCGAGGATGAGAGGGTGCGGTGCGCGCGGATCTACGCCGAAGTCCTGGAACAGTTGGCGATCGAGGCCGAGGCTCAAGGGAAACCGGCTGAGTCCATCGCCTGGTGGCAGCGCCTCGTCGAAGCGGATCCGTTGAGCGCCCGGGCAACGACCGGACTCATGCTTGCCCTCGCGGGAAGCGGGGAGCGGGCGGCGGCTATCGACCTCGCCCAGTCGTACGACGGCCGCGTCGCCGATGCCCTCGGGGCCGCACCGGATCCGGGGATCGGGATGCTCGCGGACTCGCTGCGCCGCGGCAGTCTGCCGTACGGTGTCCACTCGGCGCCGGTCCCAGCTCGACCCTCCCGGCGCTGGCTTATTACCATCGGGGCCATCGTTCTGTTACTTACTGCCATCGCTCTTCTGGTGATTGTGAGATGACAGATCTGCGCAAAGACGGGATCTCATGGGCCGACCTGGCTGACGGAGCCTCCGTCCTCGGCAAGGCCGACGGCGACGACGTCCTCGTCGTGCGAGTGGGCAACGAGGCGTTCGCCGTGGCCGCGGCCTGTACGCACTACAGCGGGCCACTCGCCGAGGGTCTCGTCGTCGGAAGTACCGTGCGCTGTCCATGGCATCACGCTTGCTTCGACCTCAAGACCGGCGAGGCGCTTCGCGCACCCGCGCTCAATCCTCTCCCATGCTGGTCGGTCGAGCGCCGTGGAGATCGCGTGTATGTCGGTGCCAAGCGCGAAGAACGCGACCCGCTCTCGCCCACCACACGCGGCCCGGTCGCCCCCCGCAGTGTCGTCATTATCGGCGCGGGCGCCGCAGGCGCCGCGGCGGCCGAGATGCTCCGCCGTCGCGGCTATGTCGGCCCGATCACGATGATCGATGAAGATCCAACGGCGCCGGTCGACCGTCCGAACTTGTCAAAAGACTATCTGGCGGGCAGCGCGCAGCCCGAGTGGATTCCCTTAAGGCCAGAGGGATTCTACGAGGAGCATGGCATTGTTATCCGCCGGACCCGCGCGAAGAGTCTCGATCTGGGCAGCAAGCACGTGGTGCTGGACGACGGCAATACCGTGCCATACGACGCGCTGATTTTGGCGATGGGCAGCGAGCCGAATCACCTCAACGTGCCCGGCGCGCTCGTGCTGCGTTCGTTCGCCGATGCCAACGCCATTATTGCCAGAGCGGAGCATTCCAAGGGGGCCGTTGTCATAGGGTCGAGTTTTATCGGACTGGAAGTGGCGGCGTCCCTCCGTGTACGGGGACTACCGGTCGACGTGGTGTCGATGGAGAACCGCCCACTCGAGCGCGTTCTCGACCCACGCGTCTCAGGCATGATCCGCTCGCTGCACGAGCAGCACGGCGTGCGCTTCCACATGGGCGCCGAGGTCGCGCGCATCGAGCCGGGCAAGGTGACGCTCCGCGATGGCTCGACGATCGACGCCGATCTCGTGATCGCCGGCATCGGCGTCAAGCCACGCGTCGCACTGGCGCAAGCCGCGGGTCTCGCCGTCGACAATGGCGTCCTGGTGAATGAGTACTTGGAGACGAGCCGCGCGGGTGTCTGGGCGGCCGGCGACATCGCGCGGTGGCCCGATCCGCACACTGGGCATCGGCTCCGCATCGAGCACTGGGTCGTCGCGGAGCGACAAGGCCAGATCGCCGCGGAGAACGTGCTGGGCCTCGCGCAACGATGTGATATGGTGCCGTTCTTCTGGAGCCAGCACTACGACATGACGATCCGCTATCTCGGCTTCTCGCTGCCCTGGGAGCACGTCACGATCGACGGCGACCTCGCGGCGCACCACGCGGCCGTCGTCTATCGGGCCGGCAAGACCGTCGGTTTCGCGACACTCGACGAGGACCGTATCAATCTCGACGCCGAAGTCGCGATGGAGCGCAATGACGAGAAGGCGCTCGACGCCCTCGTCCCTCCGACGAACAGCATTTAAGAGCCAACGCCGCAAGACTTTCGGGCGTTTCAATCGTCATAGTGATGTCAGTCACGGATAGCGACTTTCTGACTGACTAAGTTGTGGCACGATCTTAGGAGGATCAGTGTCGTTACGGGTTGTCGTCGCGCAGTCCGCCATGATTCGAACGCGTGCCATGTCCCAGCGCCTCGCCGCGCTCGGCTATGACGTCGTCGCGCAAGTCACGACGATTCGCGAGGCGGTCGACGCGGTGTCGACGACCGAGCCCGATGCCGTGCTCTTCGATGTGCACTTGAGCGACGGCGCGGGTGTGCACGGCGCAGTCAGCGTGACGCGCGCGCGCGCCGGAACCGCTGCCCTCGTGCTCTCGACGCATCCAGCGCTGACGGACCGCGCAGCGCGGCCCAACTGGGGACCGGTCGCGCTCATCTCCGCCAATACGCTCGACGGTGATCTCGATGCGGATGTCCAGGAGATCGTCGCGACCGCGCGAGCGATAGCCGATGAAGCCGTCGGTGATGCCGTCGATGATGCCGTCCAGGATGCCGTCGATGTGGCGGTCGACACCGTCCGGGAAATCCCGGACAACGATCTCCCGCTTGTAGATGTCGCAGTCGAGCCGACCGAGCCCGAAGGCGAGCAGAGCGAGCGAAGCGAGTCACGCGAGGTCGTCGTCGAGCGCGCCGTGGCACAGATCGTCGCGCGCACGCGTCTCACGCCGGCCGATGCATTGAAATTGATGGAAGAAGAAGCCGACGAAGACGGCCGTGATATTCTCGAAGTCGCCGCGGCGATTCTGGCCGAGGCCGATCAGGCAGCCTAGGTCCTAGGCCACCGCCACCGCGGCCGGCGCGCTGCCGCTCAAGCGGGCGTAATCGGCAAAGAGCTCATCAAAAATCGCGTCCCACGTCCGCGTGCGCGCGAACGCCAGCGCCTCGCGCGCCAGAACAACGCGCCGCGCGCGATCGAGGACCAATGACAACACCTGGTCGCCGAACATCTCGGCGTTACCCTGAGGGAAGGTCAGTCCGCGGGTGTTGGACAACAGCTCACGGGTGGGCCCCACATCAGCACCAACCACGGGCAACCCGGACGCCATCGCCTCGAGGATGACATTGCCGAACGTGTCGGTCGCCGACGGGAATATGAACACGTCCGCCGACGCATAAAATTCACTCAATTCCCGACCTGATAGGCGGCCCATAAAGATCGTCCCCGGTGGCGCGAGCCGACGACACTCGGCCTCGTAGGGTCCGTCGCCCGCGATGGCGCAGACGACGTTCGCGCCCGCGCGCGCCACCACGCGGTGCATGCCCTCCATGGCGACCGCCAGGCCTTTCTCGGCGCCGAGCCGGCCGACGTATGCACAGACGACCGTGTTGTCACTCGCGCCGAGCCGCGCACGCAGGGCGGACGAGCGGGCGGAGGGCGTGAAGCGCACAGTGTCGACGCCGCGAGACCAGATCGCCGTGCGGCGCACGCCGTGGAATTCGAGCTCCTGTCGAGTGGCTTCGGTCGGCGCGTACGTGCGATCCCCGCTGTTGTGGAACCAGCGGAGATACCGCCACGCGAAGTTACTCAGAAATCCGAGGCCGTAGAACTTGGTGTACGCGCTCCAGCTCGTGTGATACGATGACACGAACGGAATGCCGAGAGCGCGCGCTCCACGGCGGGCGGCGAGACCGAGACCGAACGGGCTCGCCGCGTGCACGATCGTCGGCCGCCACGCATCGAGCTCGCGTCTGATGCTCGCGGGTGTCGGCAACGCGAGGCGATGCTCCGGATAGAGCCAAAGGGGCACGCTCGGCCACCGGCGAATCTCGGGATCGTAGGTCGCATGCGGATCCGTTGTCGTGAAGACGCGGACCATACCGCCGCGATCGCGGACGGCGTCCACGAGCCGTTCGAGCAGCAGCGATACGCCATTGAGCTGCGGAAGATAGCTGTCGCAAAAAAGCGCGAGCCTCAGATCTATCTCTATCATCGCGTATGTAAGATATTGAGCGCCCCGAGGCCGGTCACGACCTGCCAAGCCGAGAGTAGCGCGATAGGGGCGAGGATGAGGAGGCTCGATTCGGGACAGGCCACCCCGATGAGCCCACCGGCCGCGGCAACAAGTGCGAGCGCCGCGGATATCCTGCGTGTCTGCCACTCGGCAACGCCAAGCACGAGCGCTCCCAAGGCAACGATCACGTTACCGAACAGTGCATAAGTCAAACCAACGTCGTGCATGGCGTCGAAGAGGGGAGCCGCTGTCCCACTGCCTGTGGTGTACGCGGCCGCCAGTCGCGACCCAGCCCTTGCCATAAATGAGATGTCGTACGCGTTGAGCGCGAGCCCCAGATCGATGAGGCCGAACGCGATCCCAAATCGAACGCCTTCGCCTGGACCGGTGGCAAGGGCACGGACCCACACCCCGGCGATGATCAGTGCCGATCCGGCGAGCATCGCCAGGTGAATGGCCCGGAAGTGGGGCGAGGCGGCGATCGTCGTCAGCTCGGCCCCGGCGTCCCCGGTCAGCATTGGATGTAACAGCGCGCCCACGCCGAGTAGCGCGGTTCCGGCCAGCAGGAACACCCCCAGGGTCTTCTGCACCGACTTATTAGGCCGAGCGAGCCCAAGCGAGTTCCTTTCTTTATAGTGACCTCTCTAAGGATGGTGCCGTCCTTCGGGCATGCCAGCACGGCCGCTCGGGGTCGTTCTCCTGACAATGGTATTGGCCGCATGTTCCAGCGCTCCCGCCGCTACGCTCAACGGGGGCGCTGATAGCCTGTACGTTGGCGTCGCGTTCAGTACCGATAGCGGAATCGATACGCGGGGTTACGCGAACGGCGTCAAGATGGCGCTCGACAAGTTGAATGCGACGCGCCCGCACGGCGCGCTCCCCCTCGCCGTTCGGTTGCCGTCGAAAGGCGCGAGCGATGTGCTCATTGCCGCCTCGTTTCGCGACGACCCCAAGATCATCGGCGTCGTCGGCCATACTGGCAGCGCGGCAACCATCGCGGCTGCACCGATCTATGCCGACGCGGAGCACAACGGTCGCCATGCGCTGATCGACATCACGCCCACGGCCACCAATCCCCGCGTCACGAAAACCACGAGTTGGGTCTTCCGCGTCTGTCCAACGGATGATGATGCGGCCCGAGCGCTGGCTCGGTTTGCCGCCGACTCTCTGCACGCGAAGCGCGTGGCGATCATCTATCGCGACGATCTCTTTGGACGCGGCTACACGACGGCGTTCATGAATGAGCTGACGGCGCACCACGTTCCGGTTGTCGAACGTGATCCGTACCTGCGTGGCATTGCCGAGTATGACGCCTACGCCATTCGCATGACGCAGCGCGGCGTCGATGCCGTGGTCATTGCCGGCGGCGCGAATGAGGCCGTGGATATCCTGCGGGCGATACGCAAGGCAGGGAGCCGGGCCAAGTTCCTCGGCAGCGATGACCTGGCCAGCTTTGGATCGGATCCCGTCACCGCGCGGGAGTTCGCTGGGCTGAGATTCACCGCGTTCTACGACCCGCAGTCAGGGAGCGTCGCGCAATCGTTCGCGGATCAGTACCAGAAAACCTTCGGCCTCGTGGCGGATCAGAAAGCGGCGCTCGCGTATGATGCGGCCACGCTGATCGCCGAAGCCGTATTCGCCGTCGGCCCCGATCGCTCTCGCGTGCGCAGCTGGGTCGCGCACGCGCCCGAGCTCGCGGGCGCGAGCGGGACGATTCATTTCAACGGGTCGAGCGGCGATCCCGTCGAGAAGCCCGTGGCGATCGGCGTCGTGCACCCGTGAGCGCCGTCCGCGATCGGCTCCGCGTGGGCTTCGGCTCTGTCACGCTCACGCTGCTCGCGTGCGGCGGGCTTGGCATCACGGCCCTCGAGGTCGTGCATTCGGACCTCCGCAAGAGCGTGCATCAGGCAACCGAGGTCACCGGGCGACTCTCGCGGGTGCGCGACGCGACGCTCCGGTTCGTGGCGCTGTCGCAAGCGGGCCTGATGGCCTCCACTGCCAACGCCGACGATTCGTTGCGGAGCGAGCGCCTGGACACGCTGAGCGCGCAGGCGGCATCCGAGCACGATGCCCTCATGCAGACCGCGTCCCTCGGCACGGACGAGCGCGTCACGCTCGAGCGGCTCGCCGATCTGCAAGGCGATCTCGAGGTCCGATTTGCGGTTGCGCGTGCGTATCGGGATATCGGGCGGCCGGCGGATGCCTTCCGCGAAGCCTCCATGGCCACGCGCGCGGTGGACACGCTGTTCGACGAAGCGGCCGTGATCGCGCGCGCGCAGGACTTTCGGACCTCGACCACGCTCAACCACGTCGAAGGGCTCGTCACCGGCTGGCGCGCCGGCCTTCTGCTGCTGCTCGTGATCGGACTGGTTTCTACCGTCGTGTTCACGCGGGCGACGGTGCGAGCGGTCACGCATCCGCTCGATGCGCTGACCACTGCGGCGAGGACGCTGGGTGACGGGGATCTGCGGACGACGATCCGCCCGGACGGGCTGGACACGGAATACGCCCAGTTCGCGGAAGCATTCGCCGAAACGGCCGCGCGGCTGCGCAAGGCGATCGCCGAGGTGCAGCAAGAAGCGCAGGAGGTCGCCGATTCGGCGTCATCGTTGACGGCCGCATCGTCCGCGACCGCGGCGTCGACCGGCGAGATCAGCGACGCGGTGCAGCAGGTCGCGAGCGGCGTGACCGCGCAACGCGAGGCGCTTGCCGCATCGGGGATGGCCATCGAGGACGTCACGCGGTCGACCGCTGGGTTGAATGACGCGGCGGTGCGGGCCAAGAGTATGGGCGAGCGGGTCCGCGCGGGGTCCACGCGCATTCGCGACGGGCTGGGCGAAGCCGTCAAGACGTTCGAGCGCGCGCAGACGGTCATCAACATGTCGGGTGATAGCGTTGATGGGTTGCGGTCCACGGCCGATACCGTGCAGGCCTTTGTCGATCGCGTGCGGGAGATTGCCGAGCAGTCGAATCTCCTCGCGCTCAACGCCGCCATCGAGGCCGCGCGCGCGGGCGATCATGGCCGCGGCTTCGGCGTCGTCGCCAACGAAGTCCGTCAGCTCGCGACGCAGAGCTCGGCTGCCGCGAGCGAGGCAGCCCGCATCGTGAACGGCATGCGCGATCAGTTCGCAAGTGCGTCCAAGGCCTACCGCTCCAGTGTCGCCGAGCTCGGCGACGTTGGCCGCGTCTCGAAGGCGACCGCCGACGCCCTCCTCGCCATCGATGGCGCCGTCGATGGCACGGCCGACATCGCCGTCGCCGTTGGATCGGCTGCCGACACGAGCCGTCAGGCCGTCGAGCAGCTCATCTCGCGCGTGCGGTCGACCGCCAAGCAGGCGGACGAGCAGGGCGCCCGCGCCGAGGGT
>Ga0210393_10003139_pt1 | contig 13340 bp, 10 predicted proteins | sample IncBWC27OmetaG_FD_160068 | JGI IMG/M metagenome (GOLD analysis project Ga0210393, IMG submission 160068) | Forest soil microbial communities from Barre Woods Harvard Forest LTER site, Petersham, Massachusetts, United States - Inc-BW-C-27-O ... | reverse complement strand
GCGCGGGCCGTGATAATTGATCTGCATGTGTCCCGTATAGTCCGGCCGGATGCGCAGCTTGTCGCCAAACTCCAATTGCACGATTCCGAATTGATTGTAATCGGCCGTTAACTGCGCCGCGGGCAAGCCCATATAAAGCCGCAGCGCCTGTACCTCCAGCGAACCAAACATTTGCCAGTCGGCTACGTCCTTGGACCTGCCAAACGGCAACGTGAGCATCGAGCGCCGCAGAACGCCATCGGCATCCGAAGAAATATTGAAGAACCCAATCGAAGTTTTGTCCGGATCTTCGGGATTCGCGAGCACCGGAATGTTCGCCACCGTGGCCGAGAAGAGGTCTCCTTCGCGGTCGTACTTGCGCACCAGCTCCGCAAAATCTTGCTTTCCGGTGGCGGAGTTGACCGCATTCTTCGACATCGCGAACCAATCGATCAGCTCCGCATATTGATCCAGCGTCGCGTCATCAATGCCTGTCAGCTCTTCTTTCTTCAAAAAGAAATTTCCGAGCACCACGCGGCCGAACCGTTTGAGCGCGGCGCCAAACTGAGCGTCTGCGTCGTATTCCGCAACCAGGCTCCGCACCCAAGCTTCATACTTGGGATCGATACTTTCTCCCCGTTTGTTTCGTGCCTCCAGGTCCGCCCATATCTTTCGCACCGGCGCCGCCGTCAGGTCCGGCTTGTCAAAGGTGATGTCGAATGCGACGACTTTTGCGCCATCTTCGCGAAGCACATCCAGCATCTTCGCGAAATTGCTGCGCGAAAACGGCCACTTGCCCAGCACCTCTTGCGAGCGCTGATCGATATCTACGATCATGATGCGCGGATCGGGCTTGCTCGGCGGGCGATAGCGAAACCGCGTGTCCAGCGAATCAAATTCCAGTCGCTGTAGGAATTGAAAGATCGGCGTCGGCCGGTCCCCCAAAAATGTGAAGTAGTAAAGCGCGAGCGCGGCGAACGTGATCGCCATGCTGATCAGAAACGAAGCGCGATGCCTCCACCACGATTGCAGGAGTTCGTAGAGGCTGAAGAGGCCCCGCCGCTGCCAGAAGCTGACTGACGGAGCTGCCATCGTATTGGAAGTCTACTCCCGGAAGATGAAATTCATGCGCACGCCCGACACTTCGATCAGATCGCCGTCGTTTAGCTTGACCGGGCCGGGTATCGGCGCGCCGTTCACGGTGGGAATTTTGTCGCCCGGCCCTATGTAATAGCCGTCATCGCGCTGGTTGATTTGCGCGGCCATCTGCGGCTTGAACCAGCCCTTCATCCGCACCGTGGCCATGACCGATTTTCCGATCACCGTGAGTCTGTTGGTCAGCACGTATTCTCTTTGATCGGTCTTGCCGCCCAGCACCACCAGCGTCGGCACCTTCATGCGGTTCGAGGCGAATTGCATCGATTCGCCCATCGCTGCGGCCTGCTGCAGCATCTCGCGCCGCACCTTGGTGTCCAGCACCATCGTTTCGTTGATGCGCGGCGCGGTGGCCTTGCGCCCGGAATCCACCGGGAATGGCGCGTCGCCCGTGGCGTCCACCTTGATGTGGTGCTTGCCGATGTGAATCTTGTCGCCATCGTGCAGCGTCGCGCGCTCCACGCGCAGATCGTTGACGAATGTCCCATTGAGACTGTCGAGGTCTTCCACCACCAGCCGCCCCGCCTCAAAATAGACGCGCGCATGGTAATTGGAAACCGCCAGGTTGTCGACCGGGATATCGTTGTCCGGCGACCGGCCGATTCCCACGGGACGCCCGCCGATCGGGACTTCCTTCACCAGCTTGTCTTCGAACATCAGGCTGAGCTTAGCCATGTCACTTTCCTCCTGCGGTACCGTTGCCGTTCGAATGCTTTCGTGTCCCAAGACCCAACCAGGAAAACCAACTCTTGGAAACCGGGCCCAGGCGCGCGACGATCACTGTAACGTTGTCCGCGCCGCCGCTTGCGTTTGCCAGTGCCACAAGTTTTTCCGCCGCCTTCTCCGGATCGCTCTCCGATTCCAGTGCCGAAGCAATTTCCGCCTCGGCCACCATGCGCGTGAGCCCATCCGAGCAAAGCAAGAGCAGATCGCCTGCAAAAAGAGGCTGTTCTTCCGCGTCGATTTCAACCTTTTGCTGCGCGCCCAGCGCGCGCAGCAGCACGCTTTGCATGTCGCTCTTTTCCGCTTCCGCGGGCGTAAGCATGCCGCGCCGGACTTGTTCTGCAACCAGGGAATGGTCGCTGGTGAGTTGTTGCAAATTGCCGTGGCGCAAGAGGTAAGCCCGGCTGTCGCCCACGTGCGCGATGCTCAGCTGGTCGTGATCGATCCACGCCGCCGTCAGGGTCGCGCCCATGCCGCGCTGCTCCGGGTGCTGCTCCGCGGATTCGAAAACTTTCTTGTTCGCCAGGTACACGGCGCTGGAAAGGCGTTTGGTCCGCGAATTCCACTTCGCCTGCGTTTCACCAAAAAACGGCGCGACTGGATTGCTTTCCGCCTCCAGGCAATGCTTGACGACCGTCTCCACCGCCAGCGCGCTGGCGATTTCCCCGTGCGCTTCGCCGCCCATTCCGTCGGAGAGGATGAACAGATTCAGTTCTCCCAGGATGCGGTAACAGTCTTCATTGTTCGAGCGCACGCGTCCAACGTCGCTCTTCCCGCCACTGGCGATTCGCACACACACTCCTCAAGCGAGTACCGAATTACACCCCTGCGCCTGCCGCTGGCCGGCAACCCTGTTCCCACGCTAGCAAACGCTGCAGGAAGGCGAAAGCCTCTGAACCCTAATGATTACCAGCAATTTAGCCACATTCCAATTGCTCGGGCTCGATCGGCCGAAGGCAAAAATGGCGAAGGCCAGGCGAATCTATTTTCCCGCGGACAGATGGAGAAAATGTCAAAGTTTCCTTCGAATCGCGTGGAGGCCTTGCCCATTTTGAAAAAAAAACACTATCATCTAGCGCTCTTTCGAGAACCATTTGCCGCCGTTCGAACGGTCAGCTCGGAAAAAACAGTCTGATTCGAACGGTCTTCAGTATCAGGAGGAATCTGCCATGAAAAAGTTGGGTATTTTCTTGTTTCTTCTTTTCGCGGTCCAGGGAGTGCGCGCGCAGGATTGGGCCAAGGCCACCCTGGCCAAGTCGCCACGACACAGCGAATGGGTGACGGTGAAGCACGACAGCCGTTCTGTGGAAACTTTTGTCGTTTATCCCGAAGCGAAAGACAAACGGCCGGTCGTGCTGATCATCCACGAAATTTTTGGAATGACCGACTGGGTGGAGGACCTGGCGGACCAGGTGGCGGCGGCCGGGTACATTGCGGTCGCGCCCGATTTGCTCTCCGGAATGGGACCGAACGGCGGGCGAAGCTCGGCCTTTGCCGAAGGGACAACCATGGAAGCCGTCAGCCACTTGAATCCGGATCAAGCGACCGCGGATTTGAACGCCGCTGCGGATTACGGGCTGAAACTTCCATCGGCGAATGGGAAATTATTTGTGGCCGGATTCTGCTGGGGAGGCGGGCAGACATTTCGATTCGCAACGAATCGCCCGGATTTATCCTCTGCGTTTGTGTTTTATGGACCGCCGCCGGCAAAAGAAGCGATGACCAACATCAAGGCTCCGGTGTACGGCTTCTACGCGGGGAATGACGAGCGCATTGATGCGACGCTGCCGGACACGAAGGTTCAAATGAAGGCCGCGGGAAAAACCTACGATCCGGTGGTGTACGACGGAGCGGGGCACGGATTCATGCGTGCAGGCGAAGCGCCCGATGCGAATGACGCAAACAAAAAAGCGCGGACGGATGCTTGGACGAGATGGAAGAGCCTGCTGGAAAAATACAAGTAGCTCGCCGCGGCGAGCGCCGAAGCTAAAGCGCTGGAATTCGATCTATTTCGATTTTGTGTAGTTCGCGGATTTTCTTCAGAGATCGGGCGCGTCATCGCTTCCTTCGCGTGTCAGCGGTGGCGGCATCCGTTATACTTTTCCTTTGCGCGGAGCCCCCAGCCTCCGCGACGTTTTGCAAACCACGATGAAGAGTAATCGAAAAGCGCACGGAGCGGCCGCGCGTTCCGGACGGGCCGGCCGTCCGAGCGCAGCAAAGGCCACACGCGAACTGGAAGAGCTAAACCGCATCGGCATCGCGTTATCCGAAACGCGCGACGTCGATCGGTTGCTGGCACTTATCCTTCAGAAAGCCCGGGAGATCACCAGCGCCGATGCGGGCTCGCTCTACCTGGTCGAGCACGATTCCGAAATTTCTCCCGCAAATTCCGAGCCGCGCCGCTTGCGTTTCCAGCTCACACAGAACGACAGCGTGCAATTTCCTTACGGCGAGCGCACGCTGCCTTTGACCGAAAAATCGATGGCCGGCTATTGCGCCGTTCACGGCGAAGTGATCGAACTAGCGGACGCTTACCGGATTCCGAAGTCGCGGCCATTCCATTTCAATGCCACGTTCGACAAGCAAGCGGGCTATCACACGCGTTCGCTGATCACGCTGCCCATGAAGAACGGCAAGGGCGAAGTGCTAGGCGTGCTGCAATTGATCAATTGCAAGCGAAGGACGAAAGCGCGATTGACGGATGCCGCCGCCGTGCGGCGGAGCGTGCATCCCTTTCCCGAACGCGCCGTGCGGCTGGCGCTTTCCCTGGCTTCGCAGGCCGCGGTGGCTTATGAGAATTCGCGGCTGTACCGGGACATCGAAAATCTTTTTGACGGCTTCGTGAACGCGGCCGTGCAAGCCATCGAGCAGCGCGATCCCACCACGTCCGGGCACTCGCAGCGCGTGTGCGGCATGACGGTGGCGCTGGCGGAAGCAGTGGACCGGGAGCCGCGCGGAATTTATGGAGACTTGCGGTTTTCGCGCGAACAGATGAAAGAGCTGCGCTATGCCGCGCTGCTGCACGACTTCGGGAAGGTCGGCGTGCGCGAGGAAGTTCTGATAAAGGCGAAAAAATTGTATCCCCTGCAGTTCGAGCGGCTGATGGACCGGTTCGACTACATCCGCAAGGATGCCGAGGCGCGCAACGCGCAGCAAAAAGTCGATGCGCTGCTCGCACTTTCGCGCAAGGAAGCGGAAAAGAAAATGCGCGCGATCGATGAGGAGACGCAGCGATTGCTCGCGGAATTGGACCGCCATGTGGAGTTCATCGCCCGGGCCAACGAACCCACGATTTTGCCTTCCGGCGAATCCGAGGTGCTCGCGGAGATCGCTGAGAAAACGTATCATGACGCGCGAGGCGTGCTGCGGCCCTACTTGACTTCGGAAGAGTTGAAATTTCTTTCGATTCCGCGCGGCAGCCTGGACGGCGACGAGCGGCGGCAGATCGAAGCGCACGTGGTCAACAGTTTTCATTTTCTGACGCAGATTCCCTGGACGCGCGAATTCAAGCACATTCCGGAAATTGCGCGCGCGCATCACGAGAAATTAAACGGCAAAGGCTATCCGAACGGATTGACGGCGCAGCAAATTCCCGTGCAAGCGAAGATGATGACCATCTGCGACATTTACGACGCGCTGTCCGCTTCAGACCGTCCCTACAAACACGCGTTGCCCACGGACCGCGCCCTGGATATTCTGCGTCTGTGCGTCAAGGACGAAGAGATCGACGCCGAACTCTTTCGCTTATTTCTCGAAGCGCAAGTCTATCGGCCGGCTTCTAAACCTGCGTAGAACTTCCCAAGCTTTACCTTTTCGCCTGCAAGCTTTTCACCGAAGTTCAAACTCTCGCTTCACGGATTAGACTGAAGCGGAGTTGGGGCGGCATGCAAACTTATTTCCTGGGGCCTTTCCTGGCACTTTTCCCGAAGCGGTGGCGCGAGTCGCTGCCGGAGTCGTTTTCCGTTCAGTGGAAGCGCGCAACGGTTCTCAGTGGATTGGCGGAGAGCGTTTGCGCGCTCATTGGCTTGGTGTATTGGTATTCGTATTCCATGGTGACTTGGGTGGAGCACGCGCTGTCTGGCAAAGCGCCCAACGGTGCCAACGAGCAGGAGATCGGTTTCGCTGCGGTCGTAATTTTCGCTTTGCATCCGCTGACCTGGCTGATCGCTTATTTCGGCGTGGAAGGCGTAGTGCGCCTGCTGGGCGCTGCGATTTCGGAAAATATACTGGGCGTGCTCCCTCTTTACTTGCTGGAACGGGCAGTCGTGAAAATAACCGGACGGGGGGCAGGAGTTGCAAACCCGGCCGCTAGAGAAAACCATTTTGCCGTGGCCGGCGGCGCGATCCGCGAAAAAATCCTGATCGCGAGGCTGCCGAAAGTCCCCGACGAATTGCTCGTGACGCGCAACGCGACCGACGAAATGTTGGAAATCCGAGCGTGCCGCCCGAAGGAAGATTGGGTACCCCCGCGCGTCGTACGATACCGCGATTCGTATTACCGCTTGGAAGGAAGTTCCAAAGGAACGAAGTCACGGCCCTTCGGCTACGTGCTGCGTCGTTTGCCCGCGGGCGTTCCGGGCCGAACCGTCCTCTTGTATCAACCGGAACTGGAGCCCGTTCTCGCGAAGCCATAAGAAAAAATTCTCGCCGGCGTTGCATGTATCAACCAAGTTCGCGCGCCGGACAATTCGAGTCGGCGGGCGAATCATACAGCGCCGCGGGCGATGCTATTCGAGGCTGGGCTGGGCCACTGCTCGGGCCGGGCGAGCCCGGCCCCTACTACGGCGGCAGGTTCTCAACTACAATTCCACGCATGTCTTCGCGTCACATTTTGCGGCTTTGTTTTGTGGCAGGAACTTTCCTTTTTTGCTGCGCTGCTTCCGCGTTTGCGCAGGCGGCGCAAGCAGGGCCGGCGGCGTCCGGTGCGCGGATGCTTTTGCTGCCGAAGCGCGTTGTTTCCGGCGAGCGGGCGACGCTGGCGGTGCTGGACGTGAACGGGCGCCTGACACCGGGGGTGGCCGTGAATTTTTCCAATGGCGACCGGTTCACCACGGATGTGACGGGCCGCGCGCTTTTTGTTGCGCCGCTGAATCCGGGAGTTTTATTTGCGTCGATTGCGGGGAGATCCGGGCGAGTGCCGATCGTAGTTTTGTCGCCGGCTGAGGTTGCGGCATCCGTGATGCGCGTGGATTCCGCGCCGCGGATGGCGTCAATCACGGACCGGATCGAGATGCAGGGGGCGGGGTTCTGCGGGGATGCGGATGCGAATCAAGTGAGCATGAACGGGCAGCATTCGCTGGTGCTGGCGTCTTCGCCGACGTCGCTAACGGTTTTGCCGCCTGCGGAAGCGGGACCCGGTGCGGCGAGCGTGGAAATTTCGTGCGCGAAGCGTAGCGTTGTCCCTTTTTCCGTGACTCTAGTGGAACTTGTCTTGGAAGCGGATTCGTCTTCGCTGAAGCCCGGTGAGCATCGCGCGCTTATCGTGCGAGTGCGCGGCACCGCGGCCAAAGTTTCGCTGGAGGCGCGGAACCTGGCTCCGGAAGCCGCGGAACTGGTTGGAGGCAACACGGTGCGAGCGACGAGCAGCGGCGGCGCGGAGAATTCCGCCAGATTCGAGGTCGTAGGCCGCAAAAGCGGGAGCTTCCTGATTTCGATGAAGCTGGTATATTCGCCCGCGAAACCGCTCCCCTGAGGGTGCGCGCAGCACGGCGAATTCACTTCGAGCCCACAAATTTAAGTCCGCGCGAACCGCTCACTCCTTGCGCCACAAACCAATCCACTCCGCGCGCAAGAATTTGCGCCACGTTCATCCGAGCAAGGCCAAGCCGCGCAGCTGGGATTTTCACGCTCACAAGAAGAATTCATAGAGCCTTCACCAGAATTCAACACTCCCTGGCTGACACTCCTCGGGGAGGATTTTCAAATGACAACCAAGAAACCCACATTAACTCTTGCCGCGGCTCTGTCCCTAATATTGGCCTTAGCGCCTTCGGCGCCAGCCCAAGACGGGGACCGCTTCGGCGATCATCGGGGCATTCGTCACGTGTTGCTGGTCAGCATCGATGGCATGCACGCCGTGGACTATTTGAATTGTTCGCTGGGAGTGAGCGGAGTAAACGGCGGACTGCCCTACTGCCCGAATATGGCGGAACTCGGCGAAACGGCCGTGAACTATCTTCAAACTTCCACCTCGAAGCCTTCGGATTCTTTCCCTGGCCTGATGGCGCTGGTAACCGGAGGCTCACCGCGCACTTACGGAGCTTTCTACGACGTGGCGTATGACCGCGTGCTTGCGCCACCAACGACGACCACGGGAAATGGTCTGGCGGGCGGATCGTGCACTGTAAATGTTCCCAACGGCACGACGACCGAGTACGAAGAAGGCATCGACAAAAATCAAAGTTTTCTAAACGGCATCGACGGAATCAGTACGGCGAACGGCGACGGCGGAATCAATTCCATCGATCCGAACAAGCTGGTTCGCGATCCCTTCAAGAATTGCGCTCCGGTCTATCCTTGGAATTTCATACGCACGAATACGATTTTCGGCGTGGCCCATGCGGCCGGTGCGTATACGGCCTGGTCCGACAAGCACGCGTCGTACTCCGCGGTTGCGGGACCCGGTGACGGCAGCAATCTCGACGACTATTATTCGCCGGACATTAATTCTGCGGTTGTGGCCCTGCCCGGCGTGACCACTCCGCTCGGGCAGTCCTGCTCGCCCGCTCCAGATCAAACGGCACTCGGCTCCTGGACGGACAGTTTTCAGAACGTGCAGTGCTACGACACGCTGAAAGTGAACGCCATCCTGAATGAGATCGATGGCTTCAACCATAACCACAGCAAAAAAACGAAAACGCCGGCCATTTTCGGGATGAATTTCCAGGTCGTCAGCGTGGGACAAAAACTCATCGAACCGGGTGTGGGAAGCGGCGGCTATTTGGACGCCACCGGAACGCCCAGCCCGCTGCTGCTGCAGGAGATCCAGTTTGTGGACGCGGCCGTGGGAGAGTGGGTTTCGGAATTGAAAAAAGACGGTTTGTACGACTCGACGGTCATCATTCTCACGGCGAAGCACGGGCAAAGCCCGATCGATTCGCCGCGCTACATCAAGATCACGTCGTCCGGCCCGGTGACCACTTCGCCGAGCAGGCTGATCGACAGCTGCTTGCCGGCATCGGAGTCCAACGCGGGCGGGCAAATCGGTCCAACCGAAGACGACATCTCGCTGCTGTGGCTGAGCAGCAGCTGCAACGCGGCCACGGAAGTTCAGGCGCTGGAGACACTTTCGCCAACAACCTCCAACATCGCCGGGATTGGCCAAATCTTCTGGGGGACATCGCTGCAGCAGATGTTTAACAAGCCGGGCATTCCGCCGAATGGCGACCCACGCACCCCCGACATCATCGTTTCTCCCAACAATGGCGTTACCTATTCAAAGAGCGGCGCGAAGCAGGCGGAACACGGCGGCTTCTCGCATGACGACACCAACGTGATGATTCTCGTGGCGAACCCCAAGTTCGCGGCGAAGACAGTCTCCACCCCCGTCCAGACCGCGCAAGTGGCGCCGACAATCCTCAAAGCGCTGGGGCTCGATCCGGGGAAGCTGCAGGCAGTTCAATTGGAAGGTACGCCGGTTCTGCCGGGCATTTCCTTCCCGGAGGACGACCGGTAGGATTGGCTGATCATCGGGCTGTTCTCTGGAATTGAGGGAAGGAAAGCGGGTGCTCGAGAGGGCGCCCGCTTTGTCTTTTTAGGGGTGAGAGCTGGAGCTCCCAGGTCTCACTCCGGATCGTGCGTTGCTCAAAGGACAAAGGCTGAGGGGGTACCCCCCTCTTTTTTGTAAGTGTGGTATTTAAAGGACTTAGGTTTTCCGTAAGTTCTTTGTATGCAACACTTGCGAGGTGGCTTGTAAGTGTAGCATCCAAAGGGCTTACGTTGCATCGGAGTTCTGCAGTGAAGGTTCGCGGGCGGAGACCAGGTGATCGGTCACCTCCAATTCCTCGGCCACTTTTTGCAAGTAGCGCGCCAAGCGAGGAGGGAGTTAGGCTTCAGAAGAATACCGTTCCAGCAAAGAGTGGAAAGGGGTCATTCTCAAGGGCAAAAGAGTGCGCAAGTGCAAGAGGGTAAATGAATTAATTGAGAAGCAAGGCTAAAACTCCGAGCCGTGAGACGTGCCGAAGGGCGCGCGAAGAAGACAGGCGCTTACCTATTAATAAGCTTACCAGAAGCTAAGAAAAAGTCAAGGAGAAGGTTGGGGCGGCTAAGTTTCGGAGAATGCAACCAGTTAGGACCTAAGCTAAGTCCATGATAGAAATTTAAGGTCCGGTTCAGCGTATATACAAGGCAGACGATGATGCGTACGGTTATCCAGGTTACCGGAGTCCGCAAGACCTACGGCGCGACGGTGGCGGTCGACGAGGTGTCGTTCGAGGTACACGAAGGCGAGATCTTCGGTTTAATCGGGCCGAACGGGGCGGGAAAGACGACCACGATGGAGTGCATCGAAGGCCTGCGCACGCCGGAGCGGGGCACCATCGCGGTTTTAGGGCTTGATCCCTTCCGTGACGTCTACAAGTTGCAGGAGCGCATCGGGGTTCAGCTTCAGCAGGCGCAACTGCAGAAGCGGATCAAGGTGTGGGAAGCGGTAAACCTGTGGGCTTCGCTTTACCGGAAGAAGGCGATCGAGGGCGAACGCTTACTGGAACTGCTCGGCCTGACCGAGAAGCGTGACAGCTGGTTCATGAACCTCTCGGGAGGGCAGAAGCAGAGGCTGTTTATCGCCCTGGCGCTGATCAACGATCCGGAGGTGGTGTTTCTGGACGAGCTGACCACGGGCCTGGACCCGCAGTCACGGCGGGCGATCTGGGACCTGGTGCGGGGGATTCGCGAGCGCGGCAAGACGGTTTTCTTGACGACGCACTTGATGGAGGAAGCGGAGCGGTTGTGCGATCGGGTGGCCATCATCGAACGCGGGCGGATTATTGATATGGATACGCCGGAGCGGCTGGTGGCGCGGCACTGCCCGGAGCGGACGGTGATTTTGGCTACGGAGGACCCGGCCGCGGAGGAGCGCCTTCGAGCCATCGCACGGGTGGAGTCGGTGAGTTGCACGGAACGGCGCTTCACGATACGAGGGCGGGGCGACGACCTAGTGACCGAGGTAATCGAGTGCCTCTCGGAGAACCGCATCCGGGTGACGGACTTTCGGACGATCCTGCCGAATCTGGAGGACGTGTTTCTGAAAATAACGGGGCATTCTATTCGGGATTAGGCGATTCGGGATCAGTCGGTTCGGGATTGGGCGATGCGCGAGAAGGCACTCACATGATGATGCGTGGACTCTGGAAATTGACATGGATCGAGATCAAGGTATTTCTGCGCGAGCCGATGGGGGCGTTTGGGACGATCGTATTTCCCGTTATCATTTTCCTGGTAATCGGCCGGGTTGTGGGCCGGCGCATGGCGCCCGCCGCGCTGGCCGCCAGCGGTTTTATCCACGTAGGTTTGCCAGTGATCGTGTCGCTGCTGATCGCCGTGAGCGCGGTGCTGTCGCTGGTCACGATTATCTCGATCTACCGCGAGGGCGGGATATTGAAGAGACTGCGGGCCACGCCATTGCGACCGGAGACCATCCTAACGGCGCATGTGATCGTCAAGCTGGCGCTTACGGCGGCCACACTGGCGCTGATGGTGCTGGCGGGCAAACGGTATTACCCGGCCGGCCTCCAGGTGCCGCTGTTCTCGTTTACGATGGCGCTGCTGATCGGGACGCTGAGTATCCTGTCGATCGGGTTTCTGATCGCCAGCATCGTGCCCACGGCGCGCTTCGCGCAGCCGATCGGCGCGGCCATTTTCTACCCGATGCTGGGAATCTCGGGACTTTTCTTCCCACTTGCAGCGATGCCGCCGGTGGTACGCGGGGTGGCGCGAGTGCTGCCGACGACTTACGCGGTATCGCTGATCGAGGGGATATGGAGAGGAGAAGCATGGACCGCGCATCTGGGGGATGTGGCGGCGCTGGCGGTGGGGTTTCTTGTTTGCACGGCGGTTTCGTCGAAGGTTTTTCGCTGGGAGTAGGAGGATTGCTGGATGCGCCGTCGAGAGATTTTGAGTTGCGCGACTAGCAGTTAAAGCACCCAGTGCGATAAACGAGATGCGAGGGAGATTGGGAGGGGACTGTCAAGGGCACTTGGATGATTAACGCTTATCGGCACTTGCCGGGACGTGTTCGGTAACCGGACATATCCCGGCAGGTCGTTTTCAGGTGTCGGGTTACAACTAATCAGGACTCAGTGGCTAGCGGATGACAGAAGCGGCTTCTGCGCTCATCATTTGCGGACATGGGATTGAAATTGAGTTTTTCTAGTTGTTGAAAGACGCGCTCATGAAATGCTTTGGTCCGAGTAACGACACTGACAATCGAGTGATGGCTTACGTGCAAAAAGAAATCTCCGGTGCCGTATGACCAGATTGGCAGATAATAGCTATCCCATGCGAATATCATCGGCTGCAGCAACATTCCAATCGCGTCGGCAAGTTCATCCGCTCTGAATCGATGCCCAGGAGAAGCTTCAAAGGATTTCGGTTGACCAGAAGCCGTATTCAGTTTCTCAACGATGCGATAACCGATGCCTTCGTTGAATGAATTCCAAACGCCCCAGTTGCAACACCAAATTAGCGCACCATTAAAGTGTTGGTCCTCGTAGCCGATTGTGGCAACGAAATGTGCAAAGAACGGGAGCTGCTCCAATTTCGCCGGATATTCCAGGTCGATACTGGCAGCCTCAGGATGCGTGAAGAACAGCCCGTCTTCATCAACATGTACATAATCGGACTCTACTTCAACGTTTTCAAATCCCTTGAACCACTCAGTTACTTGTTCCGCACTGAGAACGCGCATGGTTGATCTCGCCCTTAGAGTGAATCTCTCGTTCTTCTTTTTGCGCTCCCTATTCTAGTGCGGCTCCACGCGAGTATCCATCCTGTGTCAACTCCTGATTAACCGCGGTAAGCGGAAACTTGAAAATAAGCCAGGACCACCTCAGGACTGAGGCTACCCCCGTTTTGCCGAGAGCGTGCCTAGGACAACCAGCGTGGCGAGCGTTGCCAAGTGAAGGATCACGTGCAGCGTATTCACGCGGATGCCGTTGCGTTGGGGCAGGAAAGTGTGCGTCGCTCCGAACATCACCTGATAGCGCGCCGCACGCTCTGGCTCTGGGTGAAACAAGTACGGAATCCACCAGGCCGTCAACTCGCCGACGAATAAAAGGCCGTAGCTGATCCAGAGCCACCAGAACAACGACGACGGATAGGCTCCGCGAAGGTAGATGGCGGTGGAGGCAAGTCCGATCGCAAAGGGAGTGAGGCTGATCAGCGTCCCAGAGACCAGTTTGGAACGTGGGTTCGCCATGCGCACGGCCTTCATGTCGTTGAGCGTTCCCAGCGGAGTCCAGTCGTGCAGGGCCAGGAACAGCACGTGG
>Ga0210393_10003137_pt1 | contig 13360 bp, 5 predicted proteins | sample IncBWC27OmetaG_FD_160068 | JGI IMG/M metagenome (GOLD analysis project Ga0210393, IMG submission 160068) | Forest soil microbial communities from Barre Woods Harvard Forest LTER site, Petersham, Massachusetts, United States - Inc-BW-C-27-O ... | reverse complement strand
GTGAGATGGAGCCTGGGACAGTGTGCACCCGCAGATCAGCAATTGGTTCGGCTTCTCGCACACCTTCCGGACGGATTCACTAGCGAGCTTGCTGCAGTGCTTGCGACGCATGCGCCCTCCGCACGCACATTTGCGGAGCGACTCTCGCTGCTGTGCGCCGCGTCTCTCCTACAAGCGCATCGGGCCGGCCGATACCGTCTTGTGGAAAGCGTCCGCTCTCAGGTGATACGACTCAATAACCGAGAGGTTCCGGAGTCATTGGAGCTTTGTTTGAAGAGCGTTCTTCAGCTAATACGTCCCTCGCGCGTTTCTGTTGTGTGCGCGCCGGCAAATGATGTGATTCTGACCTTGGCGGCCGAGCGCGGTAATATTCTCGCCTTGTTAGAAGCGAGCCAGCCATATCCGCGGCTTTTGGGCCTTTCACTTCAGCTGCTTGCAGAATACGCTCCGGTTCTCGACCGGATTGGCCCAGCTGCACATGTCGTAGAGAGAGTTCGCCCCTTCAGCACTTCAATTCACGTCCTACCCGTCCCCGACCGTTGCCGGCTTGTAAGTGCTTACAGCCACTCGCTGTGGGCGGCTGGTCGCTGGCACGACGCGTCTCGCGAGTGTCGCCTCCTCCTGGATGACCTGATGGCTGATCGATCATCGACTGGCAATCCAACGCACGTCATCCCGTGGCTCTCAACTACCGCCGCAAGTATCGACGTACTTCTCTTCGTGCTCGACACCATTCGCATACAAACGTTCGAGGACATTGGCGGTCCATCTAGCAAGAATGCCGAGGGCTTGGTTGCCTGGGCCGCCCAGATCCTAGCGGCGATTCAGTCTGACGAACAATGCTCTTCGGAGTTGAAGGCATTTTTGGAAGGTGTTTTTGTAAGCCGCCATTCGCGGTTATTGGATCGACAAGGCCACTCGGCGCGTTCTATTGATTTGGTCACTGCATTTATGCGGCTTGAGGTGTGGCCGCTCGTGCCCGACCGACTACGTGCGAGCTTACAGAATGAGCGGGGCCTTTCGGAGTGGCACCTTGGCAATCTAGATGCCGCGACCATTTTGTTTCGAGAGGCGAGCGAGGGGTTTCGACGTGTAGAGGACAGCTATTGGCTCGCTGGCTCATTGACCAATCTGGCGTTCGTGCTCACCGACCTGGGCCAGCTTGACGATGCGATTGTCTTGTGCGAGGAAGCCGACCGATTGCACAGGCAAGTCAATAATCGCACCTGGGAAGGAACCAACCATGGCGCGTTGGGAATGGCGCTTTTTTGGAACGGTCAGGTCGAGGAGGGGCTGAAGCGATTGGAAATGGGACTCTCCCTCACAAGAGCCGAGGATATAGAGACGTCGGCACAGTTCAAGGGAGATATCGCAAGGGTCCTTCTCGATCGGGGCCGTGCATGCGATATCGACCGTGCTTCGATACTGCTTGAAGAGGCTATCGACGTTCAGTCACACACAGCTGTTCCTACTCGCCGTCAGTTCGGCAACTCCGTGTTGCTTGCCGATGCGATGATGCGAAACGGCGGCTCAGTCAGTGAGTTGCGCGAGGCAACCTCGAGAAGCCGTCGGCTTGCTGAAGCTGCGGGCTTCGTCCCACAATCACGGGTCCTTCAAATCCGCCGAGATTTCCGCCGGCTCAAGAGCATAGAAGACGCGTTGGAAGACAATAAGTAGGAGGGGACTGCCAACTCAATTGAAACTGTCTTCGAATTTGAGGGCGAGGAGACACGCTGGTGATGTTCACGATCCAAAAGCGACAGTCGTCGCTACTGGACTTTTGAAACCACCACAAAACCTCGGCTCTTGTGAGATTCGGGGTCTATGACTGCCATTGCCCGCCAAAGGTCCTCTGTCTTCACCCAAACAGGAGGGTACTTGTATCGAGACACGTCCAGAATCAGGAATCGGTCTGCGGCCTCATTGTAGGCTGCTATTGGCGAAATATGACCTCCTGACATTTGACGAAGTTCTTTTCTGAGATAGTTTACGATAAGTACAGTACCGGTATTTGACAGCACGCCCTTCGCAATTGTGCGAAAAGTGCTCGCCGTGGTGTCTGATGCATATGTCGCTTTCGCTATGCACCCCTGCGATGCTACAAATCTCGAAAACTGATTTAGGGCGAGACCACTCTGGGCTACTTCTTGCGCTGGCTTGATCGCTTTCGCAACATCGTTAAAGACGTTGGCTTGGGTGAACACGCGGAAACTGCCGTGATCCGGGGAGGAAGGCCGTTTGATGCCGAGTGAGTTCGCCACCATCGCACTTGTGGCTGGACCACAGTATCCGAGATTTTGTTGGGTCTCGAAATTCATCATCAGGGTCATAAAGTTCCGGCGGTAGGTACTTCCCTGGAGAAGTTTCTCGCCTTCGTCACTATTGAGAGCAATTAGGTTCGAGGGCAGCGGTAGCGTTCCTTCGGCACTTGCAGGAGCGACTGGTAAGACACAGAACGCAGCAATCGACATTGCGGCGTGAAAGGCGACTGACTGCATTGACCACCTCGAGGCACAGGGACGTAGGCTCTTTGGCACCCTGATCTTAGATAACGCCGACTTGAGCCTCCGGTCAAGTCAGGCGCGAGTTGCTGTTCTCACAAGTGCAACGCAGTTGCATGCCATCGAGGGGGGTTCCGGGCGTGCCGCGGACGGGAAGGGACGGCCGGATGAAACGGGACTTCCTGCGTTGACCAAGAAATGCGTTTTCTGGCAGAGTGATCAGCGCATGTATTGGACGCCTCGGGAATCCACCAGCGCGGTTTGAGGAGCTTCAGCGAGCGGAAAACGTGGTCGGTGATCACGTCCTCGAACGAGGAGCGGACCATGCAGTTTTTCCAGACGAGCCGGTTCGCAGAGTTGTCCGGCCTTGCCCCTTAGTTCGACAAGCATGCTGATTGCTCAACCGCACGCTCAGCCAAAACCGGGCGCTGGGAATCGGATCCCCCGCTCCATTCCCTGCAAGGGTCGCGGAATGGGCATGTGGAGCAATTCAAGGACCCTGGCCCGGGGCCGCGCAACTGATCGAGCTGCCGCCTCGACTCCTCGGAGTCCACGACCTCGCAGATGATCCGATCGATACCTCGTAATGAAGCTAGCTTTGGATACTGCGGGGGCTGTGACGGTCGACCTAACCGAAGCGCGCGCAGGAGGCGCTGACCGATTTCGACTGACTGATGACCGCGATCATCCGCTGGTATCGTGCCCTGGAGGGGTTGTCCCATGCTGTCAATCGGGACAACAGGACGGCTATTGAACTCCTATGTAGCCGGTTTTGGCAAGGGTGCATGGGGTGACGATGTTTCCAGACTCCTATCCGGGATCACGCATTGAAGTGCGGTCCCATTCAACTGGTTGCAAAAGACGACTCCCATTCTTTTTCACCAGGCTCGAAGCCCATGTTCAATCTCGGGTTGTCGTCGTTCCATCGGCATCCGTCGTGCTTTCTTGACCTTCTGCGGCTGTTACAGCAGGCCTCCCCTGGAGGGGGGGATTCCTTTAATTTGCGTGGAGCGCGGCTGTCGGCGCCGGGGAGTTTCGATCGCGCCAGATCGTGCCGTCGCGGAGCATGGCCCAGCAAATCACCAGGAGCCTCCTGGCCGTGGCGATCACGGCGATTTTCCTACGCGTCTTGTTCCCGCGGCAGACCTCCTCAAAGATCGCACTGATTTTCCCGTTGTAGCGCCGTGCCACCCAAGAGACCTGGACCAACAGCGCCCGTAGCAGCTTGTTGCCTCGGCCACTGATCCCGCCTTGCCTGCTCATCGTGCCTGACTCGAATTGCGTCGGCGTCAGACCTGCGTAGGCTCCCACCTGTTTGGCATTCTTGAATCGGTTGGGGTCGTCGATGACAGCGACGATCACTTCCGCCAGCCGTGGACCGACACCGGGGATGCTCTGCAACTGTTGGACGCGGACGTCGGCCTGAGCCAATGCGTCAAGCGTGACTTCCACCTGGTCGATCAACGTCTGCGCCTGAGCTATTGCCTCAACTTCCATGTGAAGTTCAAATCGCCACAAGTCGTCCGGCTTTGCATGCTTCCCAAACCGGGCGATGAGTTTGAGAGCGGCCATCGACTTGTCGGTCCATCCTGACTTGCCGCCGGGCCAACTCATCCCCTGGCGGTCGAGGAGGGAGCGGATGTGGTTTTTGATCGCCGTCCGCCGGGCCACCAAGGTGTTGCGATAGCCGATTAGCGACCGCCATTGGCGGACTGTGGCCGATGGAAGTTGGAGCGTCGGCAGCTGGTTCATCGCCGACAATTGGGCAAGCTTGAGAGCGTCGTCCTTGTCCGTCTTGCGCTTGACATTCTTCCAACGCCACGCCTCGTGGTTGGGGTTGGCGACCTCGATCTGCAAACCCATTGTCAGCGTCATGTCGTGAACCCAACCCGCCGCCGATCCGATCTCGATCACCACGCGCTGCGGCTGGTGCCTCGCTAAAAGATCGTGAATCTCGCCAGGTTTGGTGCGAACCTTGGTGAAGGAGCGTTCGCCGGTGGAACTTTCATAGACGCACGCCACACTCTGGAACTTACCCAAGTCGATCGCCAGGATTTTCACGTCGGGTCTCCTTGCGCCAAGAAGTGGTGAGGGGGCCAGGCCGCGCGCCTGAGCCTCTGGTGCAACAACGGATCGTATCGATCCGATTCATCGCACCCTCACCGGGAGACCCGGCTTCATAGTTTCTTTTTCTCATTGGACTGCGAGAATGCGGTCTGCCGGCGCGCCAATTGCGTTGAATTGAGGCGCTGAGACGAACTCCAATCGCCGAGTGCATTTGGACCGACCGTTCCAATGCTTCAGAAGGCGTCCGTCGACGGTTCCCGGAAAACAATGACAGCTGAGGAGGCGGTTGGCGGTCGGATACCCTTACGCCCTGCTGTAGACAGTCAATCTACCCTCATTGGTCTGTCCCGTGTCGCATCAAAGCGGTGGCGAGATCAGGCGAAATGAATCGCGAAAACACTTCAGTGCCATGGGCAAACATCGCATTTAAGATGTCATCTACGCCCGCTACGCGACGAAACTCCCATCGGACTCGGCCTCCCTCGACCGCATCGTATGCCACACTTCGACTGGAACCAATGTCACGGGCTTTGTCCGCAGCCTCCTCGGCGTCCAATGCGTCGAGCAAGACAATTGACTCCTGCCACAGTTCATCAGTAAGCGCTTCATCAGTTCCGACCCTCTCGTAAAGTATGCTCGCTGCGAACCACATATTTGCTCCCACGCAGCCAGGACGGTGGCGTCGCTGAAGACGGTAACAGGTGCCGCGGCTGCAATCGATCTGTTACTTCTTAAACCGCTTATCGTTTAGCAGCTTCCAGGCCTTTTGCGCAACGTCTTTGGCCGCTCCCTTGCCCGATTGAGCAGTTTCACGAATCACCTCAAGAGTATCATTCTGCAGTTCGCTTGGGAATTCGCGCATAATCGAGCCCTTACATTCCTGTCTGATGACGTCTACGGCCTTTTTACAGAGTCTCTTTTCAAAGTCTATGACTTTTCTGAGCTTCGTGAGGTGACCGCCACCTGCCTCTTCGAACGCGTCGATTAGGCCCTCGAGGCACTTGACGCGCGCGGCGGCACTCGGAAGCTCTAAGCATCGCTTCAAGCTCGCTGACAGCGAATCGATCTGAAGGCCCAGTGGATCCGTAAAGTTTGCAGGTGACGAGGATGCATATTGATACAGATTTCCGGGACTCCCTGCATAAGCCAGCGGATCCCGACTAAGGAAGCTGCCTAGCTGCGGGTGATAAGTGCGATGTCGGTAGAAATACAAGCCGCATTCTGCGTCGAATGCCCGCCCGGTGAAAGTTACCGAATTGCCAATTTGGCTTTGCTGAGTCGCGAGCACGGTGAAGCTGCCATCGAGGAAGGTAAGGGTTCCGTACGGAGAGTAGTCATAACGTTCCACGGGAGTGCCGGTTGCATTCGTGGCAGTCGTGACGTTGTAATTCGCGTCAAAAATGTAGTAATAGCGAGTCGGCGATCCTGAGGTCGCCGCATCGTAATCTCGGAGGACAGGGGTATCGAGATAGAGCCCTTGCCAAACGTATTGTTCCAAAGGATGGCTATTAATCGTGCCACCGACCTCTTTACGGAGTTCGACCATCTGCCAGTTATCGTTGAAGTACGCGTGTTCATTGTGGTCTAGGGCTCCGGTGACATAAATGCCCTTGACAATCCGCCGGTTTAAACCATCGTAGGTGTAGGTGCCTACTGTCGCGCTGCCGCTGGCTAGAGAGACCAGACGGCTCCAAGCATCGTAAGTGGCCGCGTACACGGATGTGAGACTGGTCGGGATTGGCACGCTGGTCATGTTACCGGCTAGATCATAGGCGGGTGCCGCCCAAGTGGTCCCAACCGAAGCGGAGATAGCCGAGATTTCGTTGGCTGGGCTGGCAGTGCGGCTTTGATTCAAGGACACCGTGCCGCTAGTCTTTTGGATATAGCCGGGCCAATTTCCGAGACCATCCAGGGTCCAATCCTCCTCAGTGATCGGCGTTCCGGAGATTGTCGTACCGGCCAGAGTGCCCACCTGCGAGGTCAGCAATCGATGCTGCCCATCGTAGGTGTAGGCTTGGTCCTTATTGTCTGTTGGGTAAATGGCGGCGTCAATCTGGCGGTAAGTCCGGCTGTCAGCGTAATCGTACGCGTAGTGGATGCGATCGACATCCACGGTGCTTCCTGATCCTTTCCAGTACTGGTCAAGAATGCGACCAAAGCGGTCGAGGGCAGAGTATGTCCCTGACGTTCCTTCGAAGTGATCGAGCTTGAATGAGGGTTGCGGATAAAACGCGACCGCGAGGCGGGTTCCCCCGCCGTTGAAATCGTATAGGGCCAAGCCCGTCCCCGAAGGGCTGCCGTCCCAGATTTCGCGAATCGTGGACGTGGCGGCGTAGGCGGCGGTGGAGGAACCAGAGGAGCCGTAATCGAAATAAATGGCTCGATTGTTCGGATGAACCTCGGTCTGTAAGCGCAGCTGATTGCTGTAAACAGAGCTGGTCGTGGTGGCATCGTACGTGTACTGCACGTTAAGGGTTGTGGACGTGTTGACCGCACCACTGTGTGACTGGTAACTCGTCGCGACCTTATCAGTGCCATTGTAATATGTGTCCAGAATATCGTTGACGACCGTGCCGGTGGCGCCAGCGCCGGCGTAACTTGTAATATTTTGAACACGGTTCAGGCTATCATAACTGCGAGCAATCGACCGAACCGCACCGTCAACGCCGGTGGGAAGCGTCGTCACAGATTGCAAGGTTTCCAGGCGGTTAGTCGTATATCCATAGGCGATCACAACGCCGCGCTGATCAGTCTTTTGCGACAAGGTGCCATCCACGTTGTACGCAAGCTTGATCTGATTCGTTCCCGAGGATGTCGTATCGGAAGAATCGGGATAGATCTGGCTCGTGTTGCGGTTGGCATCGACGGGATCTTCGAATAAGTAGGTCGTGACCTGATTGTTGGTCAGCGTGCCATTGCCGTTGGGGTCCATGGCGATGAGCTGCTGAGTCCGAGAGGGCCCGTCGTAGACGTAGCTGATGACACGATCTTTCGAGTGGTCAGTAGAGTCGCCGGTTCCTGTGGTAGGCGGGCTGAAGTCATTCCAGTTTTCGGCAACGTATGTCTTGCGCCCGAGGCTGTCGTAAAAGGTCTTGGTTACGGTCCCAGCCGGGTCGGTGCTGGTTTGCAAGAGACCTGAATCGCTGGTGTAGGCGTAGAGTGTGACGAGCGCGGTGTTGCTGGAAACGGTCGGAGCCGATGAGGGCCGCGATGGAATCGTCGCGTATTTCCACTGGCCCGCACCGGAGGAAGTGTCGCCTGAGCCGTAATCGGCCGACGTCGTGCAGCGATTTGCCGCATCGAACCAGCCGAACACGGTGTGGCGGACGTAGTCGTTGTTGTTGGTCAGGTTGATGCCAGGCGTCGAGCCCGTCACGTCGTCATGGTTGTCCTCGAACGTGTCGGTCTCGAGCACGTTATTGTTGGCGTCAAGGGTCTGGTGAGCCAGCTCGAGGACGCCAGCGTCACCGCCCGACATTGAGCTGAGGGTCGGGACCGGAGTCGGGGCGCAGTACTGATAAGTCCCGGACGAGTACGGCGTTGATTGCAAGGCGATGACGGTGCGCGTCTCGTAGGGTCGGCCCGCTCCGTCATAGGCGGTTTCGGTTCCGGCCGCATAGGCTGGGGCCGAGGCGACGACCCGGTCATTGCGATCGAAGAACGAGTTTTTGGCCAGATAGTTGCTTCCGGAACCCGTCGAGGGCGAGATGTCGTACAGCTGCGTCTGGTAAATGCGGCCCAGATCGTCATACAGAGTGCCATCCTGGGTAAGGCGGTTGGTGCTTGTAGACGAGGCGTAGGCTGAATAGCCGTCACCCGTAAGAACCGAAGACCATGTCGGATCGGCGCTGTATTTGGCCGTAGTAGTGACCCGACCTTTCCAATCGACGTCGTTGACAACATACGGACCCATCGGCGTCTCGGTCGTGCCGCTCACATAAAACGGCTCCGCCCCTCGCGAATGACCGCGATACGTCACATACAAGTTAGTCCCGGTGTAGTTGGTTGATCCTGTGCCGAAGAAACGTCGCGTCTTGGTCACGTTTCCATCGCCGACGCCGCCACTGTCGTAAACAGTCTGCGAGATCGCATAAAGGGTAGGGTAAGTCGTGTAAGTGGTGCCCATGTCTTGGCTGTTGGCGGCGCTGTCGCCGCTGACGCCTCTATTGATCTGGATCACCCGATCGCGGACGTCGTAAACAGTCTGCGTGACCTGCTCAACTCGGTTGCTTGAGGCCGATCCACGAATCACTTGAATGTCGTACTGCTTTCGGCCGAGCGTGTCGTACTGTGTGACCGTGCGGTAGAAGTCCGTGCTGAGTGTCCCGAAGCCGCTCGAAGGGGAATCGACGTAGCGGTCCGTGTAGGTGAGCCAGCCTGTGTTGGCGTCGTAGGTGTAATGGGTCCAGGTCACGTAGTCGGACTGCGACGGAGCCGTCGCAAAGCCAGTCGGCGCGCCGCTGGACGTGGAAATGGCTGTATAGGTCGCACGCACTCCGATCTGGTCGCTGACCTGAGCGCCGCTATTAAGGTTTGTCACCAGAATCGAAGTGAGGGACTGGCTCGTCGTGCTATTCCAGAAGGGGAAGACGATTGTCTGCAGGTTTGCGTACGTGGTGTAATGACTAGCGCCGCCACGATCGGTCAACTGGGTCGGGCGTCCCAATGCGTCGTAATAGGTCTTGGTGACTAGGGCCAGTGGCGTCGGCAACGAACCACGTGTCGGTTTGTTGGAGTTTGCCCCGTCAACGGTCCAGGCCTCCCAATTGCCGCTCGAGCCGCTGCTGATGTCTGTGCTGACGCTTGAGGGATCCACATCAACCGCCTCGTAGGCCAGCGTTCCCATGACCGGGTGGTAGCCGTAGTAGTTGATGTAGCCCTCGCCGTCCTGTGTCCAGCTCAAACGGCCCAGATTGTCGTAGTACTCCGTCATCGTCGTGGCGACGCCGGAACCGTTCTGGCCTGTCGAAATTGTCGGCAGAGTCGTCGTCTTAGTTTGCGGTTGTAGGTGCGTGCCAGAGTCGTAGAACGTGTAGCTGTAGCTGGTTTGCTTACCATTCGTTCGTGTGGTTGTCTCGCTGGGATAATCGTAAGTGGCCGTCACAATCGTAGGGTTGACAGTGTCCCCGTAGTCCGTTGCGCCCACGTAATAGGCCGTGCCGCTTTCTCCGTCTTTGACGAACGCATCCGTGGGAAGACCGTTCGAGTTGTAAGAAAAACTTTCGATCAGCCCCGAAGACGAATTGACCGTGCTGGTGTCGTTGCTCCAGCTTGTGCCGTTGTACGGATTGAGGAAACTCCTGAGTGCGGTCGCCGTCGTCACGCCCGTGTGGGCACTGGGATGCCGGTGTTCGGCCACACGGAACGGTAGGGCCGTCGAGCCAGTTGCCGTCGCCATCGTCCACGAATCGCACCAGTAAGTGGGCGACGTAATCGGGCTCTGGATAAAAGCTTGCCTCAGCATGCGGCCGCTACCGTCAAAGCCCGTCACAGTTCGGTAGACGGCAGTTCCGGCTGAATCTTGGGTGTCTTCGACGCAAAGCGCCACCACCTGATTTTGATCGGTCGCGGTATTGGCGAGGCTCATGTAGTAGTAGTTCTTGGTGACCGATTGAGCGGTCCCGCAACCGGAGCAGCCTCCGATGGTTTCGGTCGCCACGTAACCAGTCTCGTTAACATTGCTGCCGCTGTACTCGCTGTTCAGATTCTCGCTGGCGGAAAATGGCGTATTGATGCTAGCGGTGTTCGCATCGGATGTGTAATACGTGAAGCTGCGGTTGGCGAAGGTGCTGATGGCCGGTGTGCCATACGTGTCGGCTTGGCTAAGGATGGCATCAGGAGTCGAAAGGCCGGTCGAGGTTAGGATCCGCTGGATGGCGTCGTTTTCGTAAACCGCTTTAAGATTGCTCGATGTGCCGCTGTAGCGGTACTGGGTGTAGCGGACAATCGACAGTGTGCTCCCTGTGTCAGTCGTGGCCTTCTTGGAGACCTTGACCTGCACGAGGTCACCGCTAGTCCCCAGGTCGGTGGAGGGACTGGTCACATCCTGGTAGTAGGTGTAATTCACCTGCTCCAGCAGATTCCCTGACGCGTCCTTGACCTGAATCTGCGAGAGATAATCGAGGCCTGCATACGTAATGAGAATGCTGTAGTTCTGCCCCGTCGGCGAAGTGATCTGCGAGGGCAATCCGCTGCCATTAAGCGTGTAGACAAAGCCTGATTTACCCTGCGTGAAGAGTTGCTGGGTGGTCGTTTCTATGGGACTTCCAGAGTACGGATGCGCGACGATATTATTGAATGTCCAACGTAGGTTGTTGCTTTGATCCGTGAAGACGTACTGGCTGTTGGTGGAATCGAATGTCAGCGCCGAGAAACAGTCTTGAGGAGGGACCCATGTACTGCCGGACTGGGTGAAGGTTCGCTCGGTCGCGGCGTCCAGCAATACATTGATGATCCCAGTGCCGCCGCTGGCCAGGAACCGGTCATTTACGTCGTTGATCCAGTTGTTGCCCTGGGTCGTGGCGCCGCCGAGTTTGGAAGCACCGTTGATGTAGGAACGCGTGAACGCCAGAGTGATTCCGGGGGCCGAGATACTGATATCGGTCGCCTGCTCGAAGGCCGACCCAGTTCCATAAATCACCGTCCCTGTCGAAGCCGGCGGGGCAACGATTCCGGGGGATGGCGTCCAAGGCCTTGTGACGCCGGCCGGAGAGATCGCGTTGGGCGGGTGAGGAGTTTGCAGAATTCTCCCAGTGGGGGGCCCCAAATAAAAGAAGAACCGCGCCTCTGCAATGTTGGCAGCCAGACAGAGACTCACCGACGCGATCAAGAGAGGCCAACCGACAGACCGTCGCCTAGTGGTGGTCTCGAGAAGTCGATTTGATCGAATGCTCCAAAGGTTACCATTCCCTCTTCCTTGATCGGTATGGCTCATGTTGGCCTCTCTGCCGGTCTCGTGACTTCCGTTCAAGCGAACTCGATTGATGATGGGAGACGACTTCTCGCGCGCTCCGAATTGCGAATCGGTTCCGCAACGCAACAGGTTCACTGTTGGTTGGAAGCCGCAGTGATCAGAGCGTTGTAGAGGTTGACGGCATTTGTATCGCCTTGGCTCGCCGCTCGATCGCGGCGTGCCGTGAGAGTTTTTAGAAAACCCTTGTTCGCCAGAGCCAGTTGAGCTTGGCTTGCCTGCGCCTGCCCGGAGACGTAGCCATTGATCGTCTGCTGCCAAGTGGCGACGATGGCCTTTTGATCGTCGGGCAAGGACGCGGCGAGCTGAGTCAAAAAGTCTGTCGCTCCCTGAAGTGCTCCCGTAGAAGTCAATCGCGCAGCGATTTCCTTTGCGGCTCGCACCTTCACTGAAGCGGTTTGTGCTGCATTGACGGCTTGATACAGATAGGTCTGGCCAGCCATAAGAGAGGACGAAGCATACGGAGCCCCGAACGGATATTGCGTGGTCGGCGCACCGTTGAATTCTTCGACCTTTGCCCGAGCCAGCAGCCAGTTGACGCGTGGGTCACCGGTAACCGTTTGGTCAGCGAGCTTGGCGTCCAATGTCGCAGTCCAGTTGCTCAGCTGCCGGCGCCCCAAGTAGCTGTAGGCAAGGACATAGGCCACCGGCAGTGAACATCGCCCATCGGCGAGTTGGAGAAATTGCTGCTCGAGGGTGGCAGCTTGGGAAGGCAGTTGTTGCGTCGTGAGCACCGCCATACCGGCCAATGCCGTCTGCGTGTTCCGATCGGAGTAACGGTCCAGGGCGAGCGCACAGGTTAGATCGGGCTGCCTCGCTGCCCAGGCGCCAAATACGTTGAGTGCTTTGTCTGGCGTGCCCAATCGAAACGCCTGGTAAAACTCTACAGCATGGGCGGCATCCATCGCATCGAGCAGGGCAGGATTTAGCGCAAGCAGATCGAGGAAGGCCGCGCGGCGGGCGCTCGAAAGTCCGCACGACACTTCCTCGGGCTCTCGCAGGAAGGGATGCAACTTGACCGGCGTGGCGCTCGTGTAGGACGTCAGAAAGTCGCTCGAGGTCAGCGCTTGCCACATGGAGTCGGCCGACTGGTTCGCGCTGGTTGGATCCTGCGCCAAGAGGATCGCCGAGTTGGTCCAGGAGAAATCGATCATCGGATCAGTGCGAGTCAGCGTCTGCAGCTGTCCATTGACGGTCCAGGCGTAAGTGGCCTGGAGGCCGGGTGTGCCGTTTTGACCTTGGGAGAAGGCGCTCGCCGGCACGACGGACGTCGCGATGCCGGGACCCTGCCAAAAGAGTACGGCGTGGAGCAAGCCGTCTGGGAGCGTCTGCGACGCGAGGGCAGACACCACCACCTGAATGGTGACCGGCGTGCCTGCGGTCAGGGTGACGGCGTTCGACTGAGTCACCCAGTTTGACGTGGGTGTGAATGCCGCCTGGGTCATCAGGAGAGCACGTGGATCCGGTGCGGCTGGCGGCCGGGCGCTGATGATCGGTTGGCCGGCCAAGGACACCGTCATCGAAACGCTTGCGGACGGGCTGCTAAAGCCCATGTTCACGTCGATCGGGCTAATCGAGAACGTGTAATCGCCAGTTTGCGGGACGTTGATCTGACCGACCCAAGTCGCCGTAAAGGAGCCATTCACGACCTTGAAATCGGCAAACATCTGGCGCACGAAATCAAGCGTGAGATCAGTTTGTGGGACTTGATCGGCCGTCCCACCTGCGAGCACCCAGTTTCGGCCTTGTACGACTGACGCCGGGTCGGGCACCTGCAGTCGCCTCATCAACATCACCTTGGCGCGCATCTCCGCGTACGGCT
>Ga0210393_10003134_pt1 | contig 13362 bp, 8 predicted proteins | sample IncBWC27OmetaG_FD_160068 | JGI IMG/M metagenome (GOLD analysis project Ga0210393, IMG submission 160068) | Forest soil microbial communities from Barre Woods Harvard Forest LTER site, Petersham, Massachusetts, United States - Inc-BW-C-27-O ... | reverse complement strand
CGGCGCGGCGCTGCTGATGCCGCAGACACTTGCTATCTTGACGATGGTCTTCCCGGCCGAGCGGCGAGGCGCGGCCTTCGGGGTATGGGGGGCGGTCGCCGGCGTAGCCACGATCGCCGGGCCCACACTGGGCGGGCTGCTGGTCACGGCGTTCGACTGGCGGTACATCTTCTTTATCAACCTGCCGATCGGCCTGGCCGTGCTGGCGCTGACGCCATTCCTCATCCCGGACCTGCGGACCGGTCGCAAGCACAGCTTCGACATCGGCGGCGTGGTACTCGCCAGCCTGGCGCTGCTGTCGATCTGCTACGCGCTCGTGGAGGGCCAGAAGTACAACTGGGGCAGGATCACGTCGTTCATCTCGATCCCGCTGCTGTTCGTGGCGGGCGCGGTTTTGCTGGTCGTATTCCTCTGGCTGCAGGCACGGCGCCAGGATGGCGAGCCGCTCGTGCCGTTCGCCTTGTTCAAGGACCGGAATTACTCGCTGATGAACCTGGTGTCCGCGTTCATCGCGATCGGCATGCTGGGCATCTTCCTGCCGTTCTCGATCTACCTTCAGTCCGTGCTCGGCTTCTCCGCGCTCAAGGCAGGGCTGACGATGGCACCGGCCTCGGTAATAGCCATGTTCGTCGCGCCGGTCGCTGGCCGGATGTCCGACCGGATCGGCGGCAAGTACATCCTGATGGCGGGCCTGCTCCTATTCGCTGGCGGCATGGGCACCATCGCGCTGATCGCCCAGGCGAACTCAGCCTGGTACGACTTCCTCCTGCCGCAGGTCGTTGCTGGCATCGGCATTGGCTGCACGTTCGCGCCCATGACAACCGTGGCGCTGCGCAACGTCAACCCGATGATGGCCGGTGCGGCCTCGGGCGTCTTTAACACCAGCCGCCAGGTCGGCACCGTCATCGGGACCGCAGGCGTCGGGGCCTTGCTCCAGAACAGGCTGATCGCCGGCTTCACCAGCCAAGTGCAGCTCCGTGCTGGCAGTCTGCCGCTACCGGCCAGGGAGAAGCTCGTGGCTGGCTTCCAGTCGGCTGCCAAGGGCGGGCTCGAGGTCGGGTCCGGTGCGCGCACCACCGGGCTCGCCGGCCAGATCTTCACGCACGGGTTCGTTGATGCCATGCGGCCGACGATCCTGGTGCCGATCCTGTTCCTGTTTGCCGGCGCGGCAAGCTGCATGTTCATCAAGCGGCAGGGTGCCACCGCCAGCAGCGAGGCGGCAGCGGGGGTCAGTGAGCCCACCGCCACCGCCGCTGGGTAGCCCGTACGGCCGCGCGCCGTCCAGTCGGCTCAGCCTTTCCGGGCTGCTGCGGGTCGCCGGTCAGTCGGCTGAGGCCAGGAGCTCGGCGTCCCAGTCGGCGTCGGGATCGGAGCCTGACGACTGCATCTGGAATGGGAATCTGTCGGCGAAGGCAGGCTGGAGGTCTGAAAGCCAGACGGCGTCCGGGTCGAAGCGGGCGAAGAACGGCCGGCCAACCAGTGACGGATCCCGGGCCTGGATCATGTGCAGGACGAAGACACGCTGGCCCGCGATTTCGGTGACACCGTCCACGCACACCTTGCCGGGGGTCGATGACATCGACGGCCCGCGTACTGTCCGGCAGAGGCCAGAGACGCTGGCGTACGCATCCCGGTAGATCTCGGCGGCGCGCGCGAGCGGCACCGCGAAATAGCCTTGCGGCCCGGTATCGCGCTCGACGAACATGTAGTACGGGACAAGGCCGAGCCGCAGCTGCGTCCGCCACATCTGCGTCCAGCAGGCCGGCTCGTCGTTGATGGTCCGGATTAGCGGCGCTTGCGTGCGGATGACCGCGCCTGTCGACCGGATCCGGCTGATCGCGCGTGCCACCGGCGTCGGCTCAAGCTCCCGCGGATGCGAGAAATGCGCCATGAAAGCCAGCGACTTACCGGCTGCGATGACCTGTTCGAACAGGCGCAGGGTGTCGTCAGCGTCAGGGTCGGTAAGGAACCGCTGCGGCCAGTAGGCCAGGGACTTAGTACCGATCCGAATCGATTCGATCTGCTCCAGGCTCGGGTCAAGCAGCGGCTCGACGTACCGCCGCAGCACGGCAGATCCCATGATCATCGGATCACCGCCGGTGAGCAGAACGCTCGTGACCTCTGGCCGGGAGCGCAGGTAGGACATTACGCGCGGCACGTCGTCCGTGGCCATCTTGAGGTCGGGCTCGCCGATGAACTGGGCCCAGCGGAAGCAGTAGGTGCAGTAGGCGTGGCACGTCTGCCCCTGCTTGGGGAAGACCAGTACCGTCTCCGGGTACTTGTGCTGGACGCCGGGCAGCGGCTCGTCCGAGAAGTCCGGCACGTTAAGCGCGAGTTGCCCGGCCGGATGGGGATTCAGGCGCATCCGGACCGCGTGCGCTGCGGCCTGAATGTCCCGTTCGGGCGCGGCACTGGCCAGCATGGCCGCGATGCGACCCACATCCTCGGCGGGCAGCATGTCCGCCTGCGGGAACACAAGCCGGTAGATCGGATCAGCCGGAGCGGCTGACCAGTCGATCAGGGACTCGACGACGTAGTCATTCGTCCGAAAGGGCAGCACCGTCGCGACGGCCCGGACGGCCAGCCGTTCAGCATCGCCTAGTCCGGCCCTGGCAGTCAGCTGGTCGAGGTGCTTGGTGGAATATGCCCGAAACCCCCGGCCCTGGGCGGGTACCACAGGCAGTCGTTCCTGAACGCTCATGCAACTCCCTCCGGGCGCTATACGTGCGGCGCCCTGAATGTGCGCATGATCTCCCCGTCATGCCGCCAGTCGGCGTGCTACCTATCCGTGCCCGGTCTCGCGACATCAGACGCATTCGCGTCGCCGGGCATTGCTCGTGACGCATCAAGGAAGTAACGATTAAGAAACGCTCGGGCAGCGCTGACTGTTGCCGGCGCTGCCTGAAAGTTTCCTAAGCGTCTTGCGATCTCCCGACAGATCCCAGGCCGGGAAATCCCCGTTTACCCGCCGGCCGGGGACCCAAACGTACTACAGCGGTGCCCGCAGGTGACTGGCCAATGAGAAGCTAGGCGGCATGCGGCACGTCAGGCGGGATGCACGCTGAGTCGGCCAGCGGATGCCCCTTCCGCCACACCCGTCCGTCTGGCTGACGGCGAGGCAGGCGCCGAACTTGCGCTGGGTCTGGCTCCGGTCCCGCAGCCAGAGGTCAGCAAGCTGCTCGCCGTCGACGCGATGGGCGGCGACCACGCGCCCGAGGAGATTGTCGCGGGGGCCATCGCGGCAGCCCGCGAGCTCGGCACCCGGATTGCCTTGACCGGCAGGCCCGGCCTGCTGCGGCCGCTGCTCGCCCGGCTCGGTCCGAGTGCCGGGGTCTACATCGAGGCGGCCGAGGACTCGCTCGCCATGGACGAGGGCGCGCTGGCCAGCTGGCGGCGGCCGCGATCGAGCATCGCCGTCGCGTGCCAGCTCGTCCGGCGCGGCCAGGCTGGCGCGGTCATATCGGCGGGATCCACTGGCGCGATCGTCGCGACCGCGCAACTGCGGCTGCGGCCGCTCCCTGGCGTTTCCAGGCCGGCGCTCGCGGTAGCGCTCCCGACTCGCCCGACCCCGACAGTGCTCATCGACGCCGGCGCCATCGCCGATCCCAAGCCGGAGATGCTCGTCCAGTTCGCCCAGCTGGGCGTCGCCTACGCCGAGGTCGCTTTCGGCATCGCCGAGCCCAGAGTCGGCTTGCTGACCATCGGGGCCGAACCCGGCAAAGGCAACAAACTGGCGAAGCGCAGCCATGAACTGCTGGCGGCTGACGCGCCCCACGGCGGGCTGCCGATCAGTTTCGCTGGCAACGTCGAGGGCGGTGACTTGCTGGCCGGCAAGGTCGACGTCATCGTGACCGACGGGTTCACCGGCAACGTTGCGCTCAAGACCCTGGAGGGAACGGCCGGATTTGCCGCGGGTCAGCTACGCGAGGCACTCGGCGGCTCGCGCACGGCCAGGCTCGGTGCCCTTCTCCAGCGCCGCGCGCTGCGCGAGCTCAGCGAGCGGATGGACGCCGAGACGTACGGCGGCGCTGCGCTGCTTGGCCTGGAAGCCACTGTCGTGATCGCCCACGGCGCGGTTCGGGCGCGAGGCGCTGCAGCCGCCTGCAAGCTCGCTGCAGTGCTGTCCGAACGGCACATCACCGAGCGGACGCGGGAGCGGCTCGGACCCAGCCGGGCGCACTTCCTGCGCCGCCCGTGATCGGGACCAGGTGCGGCGGCCCGAATAAGCCTTAGACGAGTCAGTAAACTGGGCAGATGACAGATCCGGAGGCAGCGCTCGGCGCGCTGGTGCAGCAGGCGCTGGCTGCCGAGCTCGGCGCCGAATTCGCGGCTGCCGATCCGCTGATCCGGCCGTCTGCGTTCGCCGACTACCAGTCCAACGTGGCGATGTCGCTGTCCAGGCAGCTGGGGCGTGCACCGCGCGACATTGCCGGCCCGGTAGCTGCGCAGCTGACCGAGCACGACGCCGTCGCGAGCGCAGCGGTGAGCGGTCCAGGCTTCATCAATATCACCCTGTCCGACGAGTGGATTGCCACACAATCGAGCGCCCAGCTCGCCGACCCGCGGCTGGGCGTGGCCACCGCTGACCCGGCGCAGCGGGTTGTCGTCGACTACTCCGGACCAAACGTCGCCAAGGAACTGCACGCCGGCCACCTGCGGGCGACGGTCGTCGGGGACGCGATCGCCCGGATACTCGGGTACCTCGGTCACGACGTGATCCGGGCCGCGCACCTGGGCGACTGGGGCACGAATTTCGGCATGATGATCGAGCATGCGATCGACATCGGCGACCGGGCTACGTATGAGCAGCTCGCCGCCGGCGAGTTCAGCGCGTTCTACCAGGCCGCCAGGGTCAAGTTCGAAGGTGATCCGGTCTTCGCGGATCGGGCACGCAAACGTGTCGTCCAGCTTCAGGCCGGCGAGCCGGACACCATGCGGCTCTGGCGGGTGCTCGTCGACGACTCGATGGAGTACCTGCGCACGATCTATGGCCGGCTCAACGTGACGCTGACCGACGCGGACATGGCCCCCGAGAGCTTCTACAACTCGATGCTCGGGGACGTTAGCGACGAGCTGGAGAGCAAGGGCCTCGCGGTTATGAGCGACGGCGCGCTATGTGCGTTCCCGCCCGGATTCACTGGCCGGGACGGCAAGCCGGTTCCGATCATGCTGCGCAAGAGCGACGGCGGGTACGGCTACGACAGCACCGACGCCGCCGCGATCCGGTACCGGCTAATCGAGCTTGGGGTCAACCGGATCATCTACGTGGTGGGGTCCGAGCAGCATCAGCACCTGGAGATGATCTTCGAACTGGCCAGGCAGGCTGGCTGGCTCGTTCCGCCGGCCACGGCTGAGCATGCCGTCATCGGGCTCATGACCGGCCCAGGCGGGCAGCGGCTCCGGACCCGGTCGGGTGAATCGGTGAAGCTCGCCAGTCTCATGGACGAGGCCGTTGACCGGGCGGCGACTGTCATCGCCGACCGCTACGACGACCCGGCGGAGCGCAGCCAGATCGCCGAGGCGGTCGGGATCGGGGCGCTGAAGTACGGCGATCTGTCGGTGGCCAGGGACTCCGGCTACGTCCTTGACTTCGACCGGCTGCTCGCGCTGACCGGCAACACCGGCCCTTACCTGCAGTACGCGGCGGCGCGGATCCGGTCCATTTTCGCCAGGGCTGGCCTCGACCCGGCGTCAGCGACCGGCCCGATCATGCTGGGGACTGCGGCCGAGCGAGGTCTCGGCCTGCGCCTGCTGGGGTTCGGCCGGGCCGTCAGTGATGCGGCGGCGAATGCGGAGCCACACAAGCTGGCGACCTTCTTGTTCGAGCTGGCCAGCTCATTCACCACCTTCTACGAGCAGTGTCCGGTGCTGACCGCCGCCGGCGAGACCAGGCAGAGCAGGCTAGCGCTGAGCGCGCTCACCCTGCGTGTCCTCGTCACCGGCCTGGACCTGCTCGGCATCGTCGTGCCCGAGCGGATGTAACGACCTGCCGCCCCAATCCAGATCGTTTCTGGTGGCAGTTCCCGGGAAGCTCACAGCCAGACCCACCGCATTACCCATGATCGCGAGGCAAGCTGAGCGCCATGGACAGCATGGACAACATGGACACCTCTCAGTTTGACCCCATCGATCCGGCGAGCACACCGCCGCCCACACCGGTGCGGCGATGGTCCGGCCGGAGCAGGCGGATCATGACGTCGGTCGCCGTCGCCGCGGTCCTGCTCGGGAGCGGCGCGGGCATTGGCGTGGCGCTGACCGGCGGCGCGTCTGCCTCGACTGGCGGCCCGTCTTCGCCCAGCGGCTCCCCTGCGTCGGCAAGCGGCGCTTCAGGTAACGCGTCGGCCAGCGGATCCGCCACCACGGCCGCCGCCTCGGTAGCGGCCGCCCGATGCGCCAAGCTGGAGCAGCGGCTGCGCAGTAACGGCCACCCGAAAGCGGCTAACCGGATACAGGCGTTCTGCCGCCGGCCGCTCCTGCGCCTGCGCCTCGTCGGTGGCGAGCACGGCGAGGTGACCTTCCAGACCAAGACGGGCCCGAAGACCATCGCGATCGAGCGCGGCACAATTCAGGCGGTCACCAGCTCGAACATGACCGTCGTAGCCAAGGACGGCACGACCTGGACCTGGGACTTCACGTCCAGCACCAACGTGCGCGATGCGGGCAAGACGGTGCCGACCAGCAATCTCAGCACCGGCGAGCTGGTCTTTGTCGGCGGCCCGGTCGTGAGCGGTGTGTATGACGCACGAGTGGTCCGAATCCGCACCGCCAGCCAGCCGTCTAGCCAGCCGTCCAGCCAGCCGTCGAGCTAGCCGTCTAGTTCTCCGCCCAGGTATCGAGCGCGGGGATCGCCGCCGTCGGCGGCGGTCCCTGGCGTTCATTTGCCGGTAGCCTCAAGACGCCCGACAGGCGCCGCGCGGGCCGCCCGTCGCGGCGGCGCCGCCCCAGCCGAGCGTGAAGCCCAGGACGTCATGACAGAGAACGACCGCATACCCCAGGTACTCGTCGTCGACGACGAGCCCAACATCCGCGAGCTAGTGCAGGTGGCGCTGAAGTTCCACGGCTGCTCGGTAACCACCGCTGCCAGCGGCAAGGAAGCACTGCGGCAGGCCGACGCCATCAGGCCGGACCTGATCGTGCTGGACGTCATGATGCCGGACATGGACGGCTTCGAAGTGTGCCGGCGGCTGCGGGCGGGCGGGAACGAAGTGCCCGTCATCTTCCTCACCGCGCGCGATACCTCGTCAGACACGGTCACCGGGCTCGCCATCGGCGGTGACGACTACGTGACGAAGCCGTTCTCGGTCGAGGCCCTGGTGGCGAGGGTCCGTGCGGTCTTGCGGCGGGCCTCCCGAACCAGCGCAGCGGACCAGTCTGGCCAGGCCGCCGGCCCGCTCAGGGTGGCCGACCTGGAGCTCGACGAGGACCGCTGGACGGTACACCGGGGCAGCGTGCCGGTGGAGCTCTCGCCGACCGAGTTCCGGCTGCTCGCTTACCTGATGCGTCACGAGGGCCGGGTACTCACCAGAGCGCAGCTGCTGGAGAGCGTCTGGGGCTGGGATTACGCGGGCGAATCGCAGATTGTCGAGACGTACGTGAGCTATCTACGGCGGAAGCTGGACCCGCTCGGCCCCCCGCTGATCCACACCCAGCGCGGCGTCGGCTACAGCCTCCGGCCAGACCGGCAGGATCACCCGGACGGTCCGCGCAGATGGCCCGCCAGCAGTTGAGCATCACCCGGCCGGTGCGGCTCCGGCGGAAGCTGTCCCTGCGGGCCCGCATGCTGGTGATGCTGGTCGGGGTGACGACCGTCCTGCTGCTGATCATGGGCATCGTCAGCGCGTTCCTACTGGCCCGCCGGGTAGACAGCCAGTCAGCGGCAGCCGACCAGCGGCTGAATAGCGCCGCGGCAGTGCTGGCCAGGGAGCCCTCGCTGGCCGCAGATGTGACTGATTATTCGGTCGTCGAGGTCTCGCTGCGGTCGCAGCTGACTGTCGTGCCGCTAACCCGGGGCGCGGAGACCAGCGAGCTGGCCAGCGCCGTCAGCCAGTGGCTGAAGCGCCCAAGCCTGACGCAAGCCGAAGCGCTTGCCCAGCAAGGTCACCTGGCCGCGGCGAACGCTCTGCTCGTCGGTGCGGGATGCCAGCAGTTCCCTCGAGCGGGCTGCAGGCCGATAGAGATCGCCCCGAGGCTCGAGATGGTGGCAAGGCGCGCGCGGACCGGCGACGCGATCTTGCTTGTCGGCCAGTCGATCAGCAGCAGCGGCTCGCAGGAACGCGGCTTCATCATCGCCGAGCTGATCACCGGCGCGGCCTTGATAACCCTGGTCGCGCTCGGCGGCGAGTGGCTCATCGGCCGCGGGCTCGAGCCGCTCGACGAGATGACCAGGACGGCCAGCGACATCACCTCGCGCGGCGACCTGACCGCCCGGATGCCGGACGCGGACGGCCAGACCGAGATCGGCAGGCTCGGTTCGTCGATCAACACGATGCTCGACCGCATCCAGCATGCGTTCAGCGCCCGGCTGCGCTCGGAGCAGAAGGTACGGGAGTTCGCTGCGGACGCGTCGCACGAGCTGCGCACGCCGCTGACAACGATTCGCGGGTACGCCGAGTTGTACCGGCAGGGCGCGCTCGGAGCCGAGCAGCTGCCAAACGCCATGCGCCGGATCGAGCAGGAAGCCGAGCGGATGAGCAGCCTCGTCGCCGAACTGCTCGAGCTGGCCAGGCTGGACCGCACCTCGTCGCTGGACCTGACCGAAACCGACCTGGCCGGCGTGGTCCGGGACGCCGTTGCCGATGCCATTGCCGTGGAGCCACAGCGACCAGCGCGGGCCGAGGCGCCACCGCGGCTCGTCGCGGTCGTGGACGAGGCCCGCATCCGCCAGGTGCTGGCGAACCTGCTAGGCAACGTCCGCGCGCACACGCCGGTGACCACGCCGGTGACCGTGCGGCTCGGTGAGATCACCGGCGGCGTCCTGCTCGAGGTGGCCGACGCCGGCCCTGGCATGTCCGCTGACGACGCCATCCGGGCATTCGATAGATTCCACCGGGCGGGCGCAGGCGCCGACGGTGCCGCTCCCGACCAGGACCGGTACCAGGACCGGAACGAGGGCGGCCTGGCGGCTGCCCGCACTACGACCGCGGCCTCCTGGGCAGCACCAGACGCCGTTTCGGGCGAGTGGGGTGAGCAACGGGCGGCCACGGCGCCGATAAGCCGTCGCCGGGAGCGGCAGTCCGGCCCTTACGCCAGAGCAGAGCGGACCAGCGGCAGCGGCCTCGGCTTGTCCATCGTGCAGGCCATCGCCAACGCCCATGGCGGCCGGGCGACGCTGGAATCCCAGCCTGGTCTTGGTACGAAGGTTCGCGTCTGGCTGCCGGTCAGGGTTGTCCCGTAGTCCCGCCTGCCGCCGCCCCGGTGTCGGCCTCGTCCGACGGATCGGGCAGGTGCTCGAACAGGTAGTAGACGCCCAGCAACCCGAAGATGATCAGCGCCGCGACGGGCGAGATCAGCGCGATCAGCGTGCCGGCCACGTAGCCGACGTTGCCCCCCGTGAACCTGACCGTCGACAGCCGCGGTGCGCGTACCGCGCGGCGCGCGCCGAGCGCGTCCTGGTGTGACGTCATGTAGAGCCACATAGCTCCGAAGCTGATCGAGATCACGATCATGACCAGCCCGTAGGTGACAGTCGCCACGGTGGCCTGGCCATTGCTACCGTCGGTGCCGGTTAGGTGGTCGGCGACGAGCGCCGTCGGAAACGGAATCGCGACGATGCCCATCAGCAGGAAGAGGTTCAGGACCAGCATCATCCGGTTTACCTTGCTGACCTGAGCCAGCATCTGATGGTGGTTCAGCCACATGATGCCAATCGTCAGGAAGCTGACCACGTAGGCCAGGTAGGACGCCCAGTAGTGAGCCAGATGGCTGGCGGTCAGCGTGACAGTCCCGGCTCCGATCCCGGCAGTCTTGTCCGCGATCGGCAGCAGGTTGAAGACAAGAATGGTGATCGCGACGGCGAAGACGCCGTCGCTGAACGACTCAGCCCGTCGCGAGTCCACTCACGCCTGGTCTTCCTGTCCCGTAGCGGGCTCGGCCGCGTCAGCCGGGGCCCCATCGCCTGGCTGTGCCGCACCCGGTTCGGGCTGTGGCGCCCCGACCGCTACCGGGACCTGCACGGACCTGATCAGCAGCTGGGCGACGTCGACGACTTCGAGCGACTCCTTGGCCTCGCCCGAGCTCTTTTTCGCAGCGACCGCGTCGCCCAGCATGACCAGGCAGAACGGGCAGCCAGTCGAGATGGTGTCTGGATCGGTACCGAGTGCCTCATCGATCCGTTCGGTGTTGATCCGCTTGCCGATCCGCTCTTCCATCCACATCCGCGCCCCGCCGGCGCCGCAGCAGAAGCCGCGCTCCTTGCACCGGTGCATTTCCTGCGGCTGCACGCCGGGTACCTGCTCCATGATCTCCCGCGGCGGGGTGAAGACCCGGTTGTGCCGGCCGAGGAAACACGGATCGTGGTAGGTGATCTTCTCCTCGATCGGCGTGACCGGGGTTAGCTTGCCATCCGCGACGAGCTGGGCCAGCAGCTGAGTGTGGTGTATCACCTCATAGTTTCCCCCGAGCTGGGGGTACTCCCGCGCGATGGTGTTGAAGCAGTGCGGACAGCTAGCGATGATCTTGCGGGCGCCGGCCTCGTTGAGCGTCTCGATGTTCTGCTGCGCCAGCATGCTGAAGACGAACTCATTGCCCATCCGCCTAGCCGGGTCGCCGGTGCATGACTCGGCGGGGCCGAGCACGGCGAAGCTGACGCCAGCGGTGTGCAGCAGCTGGGCGATCGCCTTGGTCGTTTTCTTCGCCCGGTCTTCCAGCGCCCCCGCGCATCCGACCCAGAACAGGTACTCGACGTCGTCGCCGATGGGGCCGTCGACGACCGGCACCTCGAAATCGAGCTCGGTGATCCACTCGGTGCGCTTGTTCTCGCCCATGCCCCAGGGGTTGCCTTTATTCTCCAGGTTCTTGAGCATGGTGGCCGCCTCGGCCGGGAACGCGGACTCGACCAGCACCTGGTGCCGGCGCATCCCGGTGATGTGGTCGATGTGCTCGATATCGACCGGGCACTCCTCTACGCACGCGCCGCAGTTCGTGCACGACCACAGCTCGTCCGGGTGGATGACGCCGTGGGCCTCGGCGTCGCCGACGATCGGCCGCTCGGCTTCGGCCCGGACGGACTCTGGCAGCGCCGCGCGCTCCTCGTCCGAGCTGGCCAGCAGGTAGGGCGCCTTCGCGAACGCGTGGTCGCGGAGCTCCAGGATGATCATCTTGGGCGACAGCGGCTTGTCGGTGGCCCACGCCGGGCACTGCGACTGACACCGGCCACACTCGGTACAGGTGGCCAGGTCGAGCATGCCCTTCCAGCTCAGGTCCTCGATCTTGCCGATGCCGAAGACGTCCTCGTCGGGGTCGGCCTCCTCGAAGTCGAGCACCTTGCCGTTCGAGCGCATCGGCTGGAGCGGGCCGAGGCCATTAGGCCGGCGCGCGAACAGCACGTTGATCGGGGCGATCACGATGTGGAGGTGCTTGGAGTAGGTCACGAACACGCCGAAGGCCAGGATGACAGCGAGCTGGAGCAGGATGAACGTGGTCTCGATGCCCTTGTTGGCCGCGCCCAGCGGGTGCAGCCAGTGGCCGACGATTTGCGAGGCGAACGCGCCATGTGGGTAGGGGAAGTCGCCGGTATTGATCTGGGCGCCCCGGTAGATCAGCAAGGTGGCGATGACCAGGAAAATGCCGAGGAGCACGAGCCAGGCGGCGCCGGTGTGCGAGCCCGCGAATCGTGACCTGCGGCCCTCGCGCTTCGGGTCGGACGACAGCCTGATGATCGCGAAGGTGACAATCCCCACCAGGACTCCCACGGCAAAGAGGTCCTCGATGAAGCCGACCCACGCCCACGTCCCGATCAGCGGGATGGCGAAGTGCTTGCTGAACAGGGCGCCGAACGCCTCGATAATGGTGAGGATCAAGATAATGAAGCCCCAGAAGGTCAGCGCGTGCGCGACCCCCGGCACCGTCCACTGGAGCAGCTTGCGCTGCCCGATCACCTGGGTGACCTGCGTCTCCGCGCCCTCGGCGGGATGCTCGCGTAGCGCTTGCACGCGCTCGGGCGCCGGCTGCCCCGTACGGCCGAGCTGGTAGAGCCACCACAGACGGCGGCCCGCCACCGCGGCGGCGACGACCGTGAGGGCAAGTCCGATGATGATGCGCAGTGCCAAGGCAGCCTCCAGGTATGGCAATGGGTGACAGCGTAACGCCGCATCCCACCCGACTTGCGATCACCGGGCGCCTCAGCCCGCACTGGTACTCGCGCCATCATCAGGCCGCCCTGGTCACGGCAGCCGCTAGCCTGTTTCGAGCGTCAGTACCCAGAGCGGATCCGGCGCAGGCGAAACCGGACTTCCAGGTACCAAGGAGACGGCTACCGACGGAGGCGGCTACCCCGCGGAGGCGGGAGCCAAGCGGATGAGGGCAGACCATGAGTGATGACGTCGCGGCGGGCCGCGGGCACGCGCCGAGCCGGCATCGCGCGCCGGGCCGCTGGGCTGCCCTCGCCGGGTCGACGAGCGTGCTCGTCCTGGCCAGCCTGGTAGCCGACGGCATCGCGTTCGGCGCCAAGGAGGCCTGCCGGGCCGGGGCATGGAACTACGGCATCGCGCAGTATCAGGCGCACTGCTACACCGATATCTACCCGCTCTACTTCGCCGAGGGCCTGTCGCAAGGCAAGGTCCCCTACACCGGCCACCCAGTCGAGTATCCCGTCGTCATCGGGGCCGTTATGGAGGGCGTGGCCTCGGCGGTCCACTGGATCTCGAATCCGTTCTCCAGGGGCCTGCAGTTCTTCGACGTGACGGTTGCCGTGCTGGCGCTGTTCCTGGTGGCCGGGGTCCTCGCCACCGCCTATTGCGCCGGGCCGTCCCGCCGCTGGACGGCCCTGCTGGTGGCGTTCTCGCCAGCCCTGATCCTGTCGGCGTTCATCAACTGGGACCTCATCGCGATGGGCCTGATGATGATGGGGCTGGCCGCCTGGGCGGCCCGGCGGCCCGTCCTGGCCGGCGTTTTGCTGGGCCTGGCGGTGGCGACCAAGTTCTATCCCGTCGTGGTGCTCTGGCCGCTGCTTCTGCTCTGCCTGCGGGCCGGCCGGCTGCGAGCGTTCGCCACGACCGCTGCGGCGGCGGTCGCAGCGTGGCTGGTGGTGAACGTGCCGGTAGCGATCGTGGCGCCGCGGGGATGGGCCACGTTCTACACCTTCAGCAGCAGCCGCAGCGCAGGCGCGGCTGGCTGGGGCGCGATCTGGTACTTCCTGCAGTACCT
>Ga0210393_10003133_pt1 | contig 13363 bp, 21 predicted proteins | sample IncBWC27OmetaG_FD_160068 | JGI IMG/M metagenome (GOLD analysis project Ga0210393, IMG submission 160068) | Forest soil microbial communities from Barre Woods Harvard Forest LTER site, Petersham, Massachusetts, United States - Inc-BW-C-27-O ... | reverse complement strand
GTGGGGCGATGACGATGGCGGCGATGGCGATGGCCCGAAGGACCGTCCAAAGAATGCGACAAAGCTCGCCAAAGAAGTAGTTAAATTCGAGCGGAAGCTTGCGCAGGCGAGCCTTGACTTGTCAGGACATTTTTGGATAAGGCCTCATCCAGATACTGACGGTTGCACAGAGACATCTTATACCAGGATCCTCTATTCACCTACAACAAGGTCCCTATTTCCAATATCACTGAGACTATAACCCAAGTCAATTTTCCGGACTACTTCGCAACATTTACGCCACGCAACTACCCTGCTGAAGTTGTCGTGACCTATCCAGCATATACTTGCTCACTTACCTCCACTCTTAGCGAAACTGAGGCAGATGTACTTGAGGCATACCTCGTCACTCGCGCCGCTCTCGTGTTAGCACCCCGGCTTGGGACCTCTACGAATTCGTGGAAGGCTGTAAGAAATTTAGAAGAGGTTCTGCAAGGCATAAAGCCTGGTGCTGTCGGCGATCGCACCGAGTATTGTGTCAATAGTGTGGACCAGGCTCTGGGGTTCGCAACCGGAAGGTACTTTGTGAATGACACTTTCGCGGGGGACTCCAAGGAGAAGGGCACCAAGGTAATCACTGGTGCGTGATCGACGACCCCCTTAACTGGATTCGAGTTTATTTTGTATAGATATTGTGAAGGCCTTCAAGAAGTCACTATCAAGCATATCTTGGATGGATGAGGAGTCTGCTGTCGCTGCCGCTGAAAAGGTCATTCTCTCCAATTTGGACATTGAATGACATTTTTCTGACCACTCTTCCCAGGCCGATGCAATCCGCGTGAAGGTTGGCTACCCTAGTTCCCCCAACACAGAGAACGCCCAATCGCTCCTGCGATACTATGCTCTCACCAATATAAGCAAGTTTGACTACTTCAACAATATGCTCAGTGCGAGGTATAACTATAGTATTGACGTCCTACCTTCATGTGTTACTAAAGAACACGGGCCAGGTCAAGCGACGTCTACAAAGAGTGGCAACAGCTGGGGAATCGCCGTGACCTAGACGCATGGGGGATGACCCCGGCAACTGTAAATGCCTACTACAATCCCCCAGCGAATGAGGTAGGGTTTATCACTATGTGCACTTCTCTGTTGACAAAAGTCTCCTAGATTGTGTTCCCTGCGGGCATTTTGCGGCCACCATTCTTCAGCAAAGATTGGCCCGCCTACCTCAACTATGGAGCGTTCGGTCAAGTCGCGTCTCACGAGCTAACTGTGTGTCCCGACTTACACTCTTGGATGGGAACGTGCTCATTTCGTTTAATATCATAAGCACGCCTTCGATTCTGCAGGGCGCCTGTACAACCAGGAAGGCAAACTAGAGGAATGGTGGACGAATGCAACTAGCGAGAGGTTCATAGAGAAACAGAGCTGCCTCGAGAAACAATACTCTTGTGCGCGACATCTGCTTCGTTGATTCTTCTCACCTCAAAGGGCTTCATCTTAGCTTATACCATTGATGATGGGCACGGTGGCAAGGTCCACGTAAACGTAAATTTTTTGCTTCTCAACGCAGTATAGCTCCGCTGAAATTCGTTTATCGCAGGGTAATCTGTACGCAGACCTTGGATCGTATTGGGCCGTACTTGACTAGCTTTCAGGACATCTGGAGAGAATATCGGCGATTCGGGCATTATTCAAGCTTACCGTGCATGGAATGCACAATTCGACGATTCTTTAAAGGCGGGGAGCGAATATCTACTACCCGGTCTTAATTACACGAGGTATGGTATAACTCACCGTCTTGATATACGTCAACTCTCACGTTCGCACACAGGGATCAACTTTTCTTCATTGCCTTCGGCCGTATTTGGGCAGAGAACATCAAACCTGAGGCTTTAGTCCAACGGGTTCGCACGGACCCACATTCTCCCTCTCAATTTCGCGTGGACGGGACCTTGCACAACGTCCCGGAATTCGCAAAGGCTTTCAACTGCCCTCCGAAGGCGAAGGTCCGTTGCTCAGTTAGTCCTACTAATGGGTCTTCACATAAGCTTTTCAGCTTAACCCTCCCCCGGAGAAACGATGCCTTCTCTGGTCGTGATATTTGGAAGGATACGAGTAAAGTGAACCCTAATGATATAATATATTCTTTCTTTCTTTCAGATGGCAATAGTTCAGACAGTGTGTCAAGGCGCGGATGCCCTGCAGATCGAATGTGTTGGGCACACCACTTAACCACGATGCTATAATATGCCCTTCGTACTGGGAACTTCATTCCCTCCCGTCCGCTCAATGGCTTGGCGAATGGCTAGAGCGAGGGCCTTGAAAGCCGATTCTGCTCTGTAAACGTGAAAGGGATGACCTTATCTACCCAACCAGTCCCAACACTTTAGCATACCTGTGATGGTCGTTCTGGCCACGCAAAACGTCTACATGCAACGTGCACCCAGACGCCATGGCAAAGGAGTGAAATATGTGAGGGATCATCTCCGTGGAGAGATCACCGATCTTTTCGCGCTTGATGCCCAGGTCGGTCACGCAATAGGGACGCGAGCAAATGTCGATAACAGCGCGCGAAAGAGCCTGTCGGCGGCGCAATGTGATGATTGTATTCTGCAAAAAGGGCTGCATAATCAAGACTTGCCTCGTCGAGCGGAGCAAATCCCGTGCCATATCGACGAATTCCCCTGACCTCCCCTAGCGCCTGCTTGAAAGCGGTGCCAAGCGCAATCGCCGTGTCCTGTGTGAGCGGAGGAAAGGATGAGGGCGTGCGTTCGTGCCGGTAAACGGGGTGACTTATCGGCTGTGTGGTGGTCGTCTATCCAGAGGTCACCTTTTGCCTTCAGTGTGAGAGACATGCCGCTGTGTTTGGCGACGGCGTGGTACATCTATGCATGCCCGTAAATCACGTTGATCTCTCGATGTGTGTAGAAAGAAAATTATGCCAGGTTCTGTTGGAGGACGTACATGATCGAGGAAACCAATCCCCGTGGAGACTTCAATGATTTGTTGGGACGCTGAACCCGGCTGACAGTCAAGATTGATATAGACTTGGATCTCTGTCTCATTGGTTTTACGAGAAATCGTCGCCGTGCGAGCAGTCATGGCCATCTTTTCGACTCGGAGGTGGTAGAAGGTAGATTGGTTGGTGATGTTGGCGGCTCCGGTCGACTTGAGGGGCTCCGAGATAGACCCGGACCATCCAAATTCCCATTTGAACAGCTACAACGACAGATCCGACACAAACGGTCCTCGTCCTTCAGCTTTGACATCCATCACTTTCCAGAATCCACACCCCTTTCCCTCATTCTGATCTCCGGCAGTGCACGCCCACCAGTAGCCCGCGACACGGTCCCCACTGGCTTCCGAGCGCCTACCCTTGCCACTCCCTTCCAATTCGTGCTGTCGTCCTTTCATGTCTGGCCGCAGCGTCGTCATCTCATCGCACTTACAACGTGGAATGGTATCAGGGTGAAAATCGGGACGAAAGAAACGGAATGTAATATTAATTCGACAATTTCCCGGGTCGAATGCGAGTTCTGGCAAGTCGGTTGGCGGAGGATATGGAGGGTGGAAACGGTCGATGGTATTGCGTGGAGGTATTGAGTGCTTGAATCGCTCTTGCGTAGATGCGTGCATTATGCAAAGCTGTATGGGAGTCGGGCAGATCAATGGGTGAAGTTCCGGCCGTGCAAGCTGAGTATACAGACCGAGTTATGTGGTAGAGGGATGTCGAATGTTTGGGCTGCTCTTTTTCCAACCTCGTCGAGCGCGATAACCTCCCGAAGGCGAAAAACCCGCCGTGTTCCTGCCACAGTCATCGCACCGTCAGTCGAAAGATGGTGGCAAGCTCTACGTACCCAGACTCAGACTGGCAATGGTCGGATAGGGACCTATGCTCGTCAAGCGATCCGAATGGAACCCGACAGCTTCTTTGGCACCCTCATAACAATTCGCCGCGGCAAAGTTGGCTCGCCAGGTAAGATGGCCATCGGAATCCCCGGGATCTCCTCCCCACTCCAAGGGAAACCGTTTGCGCTTGCGCATCTCGGCATTGACAATCGTTTCAACGATCTTACAAGCCTCCTCCATGGGTGAGGGGAATTTTTTCGGGACTTCACCCTCTCGCCCGTTATACCTGGCGAAGCATATGAGCGTAAGAGAAACGGTGTTGCAACGTCTCACCATGCGCGCGTTATCCCCTGCCAAGCAGCATCGTTACCCACTTCGACAGGGTGTCGAGTGTAAAGAGACGACCGGTGCGGGCTTTCGACCAACCGATCAAAGAGCCACCACTTGTTTCTCGACCAGCCTTGTGCCTCGTGAAGCATAGTATAGAAGAGGCGACATGCGAGCTCCTGAGACAGAATACCCGGATGAAGCGTGCATGGGGTGTGCTGCGTCACGAGCGAAGGATTGCTGAGCGTCAGTGGGGGAAGACGAGGGACACTCGTGGCGACGCTGGGAGGCTGGCGGAGGACGTCTAGCAGATTTTTCACGGGCTTTACTGGCTTCGACAAGGCCAGCGGGCCATTCTTCGTAGTGTTCGTGCCACTTGCAGAACGCGGCTTCTTATTAGGTGATTCGGATCCAAGCCGACCTTGTTCAGCAGGAGAGTCTGGGACTAAGGATTGGCTATTGACGTCTTTGGAAGAAGTGGGGCGCGTCAGCCAGCTATCCAAGCTGACATTTCTCTTGCGCTTGTTGTTTAGGTGCTGTTTCGATATGATTTCAGCCGCCTTTTCGACATCACCATCTGTCTGAAGCAACGCCTCGAGAAGGCTCTGGTGCGAGGGCGCGATAATATCGGGCAGAAGACTGCATAATAAAGCAAGAAGCGTGTCTGTGTCTTCTGAACCATCCATCGAGGTGGAAGGCCTCAGAGCTAAGGTCGGAGTGGCAACATTGTTGGACACGAAGGTTTTGAACTCAACACAACCATGTCGACTACAAACGGCCTCAGCATCGGCACATTGTACACAGCAAACCAAAAAAAAAATATAATTTAGTATTGCGATGAAAATGATCGTAGATATACATTGAATGCACCGAGACTAATGACTGCGACAAACATTATCGAGCTCTTCGAGACCCTCTACTATATATTAAATTCGTCGAGCGCTCTGTGAGGGTGCCCATAGCGGGTACAACATCAGAACCTGCTTTTCCGATCTTTGTCTTTATAACCGGATTAGGAACCACCGAAGATAGCGCTATAGTCGGAACAGTTGATGGTGCCAACGGTAAGGAAAGGTTAGATGATGTATGTGGCTGTCCAGGGTCGGCTTCATGGTAAGGTGGGGGCAACGGATCTGGTAACTCTGAGATGTCTTCGGGCAGCACGGCAACACTTGGCAAGGGAGGCTGTTTCAAGTTGTCTGAAGAGGGTAGTTGAGGGATACCTGGTGGAGCGGAGGACGACTCGGAGTCGTATTCATCTTCTTGCGATTGTACGGCTCTCCGTTTCCAACCTTGGACGATGGTATCACGGTCTTTTGTCAGCTCCCAACTATCTGTGTATTGCCAGACGCGCTTTCGAGGCGTGCTCCCGGTGGGCAAGTCCTCCCTGCTGCCTTGTTCAACCAGCGAGTCGGTCATTTTGCGCATAGAAGCTAAGCGCTCCGAGGCAGATTTCTGATAAACCTGAGCCGATCGAACGAATTTCGAAGTCTACGACACCAATTGTTTTTTTCTGATCCATAGGGATGGTAGGTAGGGTACGTACCTCTGTCGTCACTTTAGAGGCGTTCGCTTCTAACGACTTTGACATGGCAGCGATGGCATGTTGGAGATGCCGAGATTCGGCTTGGACATCCACACCAAGACTGTCGGTAGCATCGATTCTTGCTCTCTTTGCGCGAGCATGGCGTTCAAATCCTGATGACGTGTTAGCGCCGCAGTTCATAGCCACGATTGATACTTACCATCCGCAGTGGTTGAACTCAGCACATGGGTTTGCCGTGTTATATCGGCGGAGTACGTCGATAGGGACGTTGTGACAAGGTTCTGCATATCTGACAGACCTTCAAAGACTGTGTCGCTGACACCGCCAAGGGACTAAGTAACTTATCAGTCGCTGAGCGAAAGGTAAAATAACCGAAATCACCTTAATCGCACCGTCTCGAAGGCGTTTGCACTGTTCTCCTTTCTTCTCGAGCACGGTGCTTAATTCTTGACTCCGCGCCATGACCTCATCAGCTTTCTGTGAGTACCCATCCGTAAAGTCATTCAAAGTGCCTTCCATTTGGTCATTCTCTTGCTTTATCTTGGTGAAAGCCTCTTCCAATGATTTATCCCTTTCGGTAACGAATTCATTGAAGAGACCTGAGACACGTTCTACAAGGTCGTTCTTCATGCGCTCTGACTTCGACTTCTCATACTGCAACAGGCGAGTCAGCTGAGCATTTTGCTCTTTGAGGTAGCGAATCTGTTCCTCTGCCTGGCTCTCGGCCAGTGATCTGACTTCTGTGCTGTGCTTGCGTTCCACGGTTATGTACTCTTGACTATCGTGGATTACACTCTGGATAAGGACTGCTATCGAATTCAGGGCTTTTTCGACCTGAATTTATGTTATCATATGTGTTACGAAAAGTAGTTGATACTATACGCACTGCTTGGAAGCCATTGGTCGAAGATTTCTCCAAGTCGGCACGGAAGGATAAGCTAGATTTCTCGAGCCTGTCTGACCAGGAGGAAAACACCGCGCGAATGCTGTCATGAGCCTCCTTCACAGCCGTCTGTGCACTGTCCAAGGCTTCTGCGGACAGCTCGTCTTTTGCCTGAATTATCGACAATACATCTTGTACCCGCTGAATTTGGTCATTGACTCGACTTGTGAGGCCAGCGAGATTCTCAAGTTCCTTAGATTGGTATTGATCCTCATTTGAGCGCAGCTTCCCCAGGCCTTGCGTAGTGTTTTTGATGAAAACGTCCAACTCGGCTGAGAATCTCTGTGTCTCTGACGTTAGAACCCTTCCACAATTGAGGACAGTTTCTACGTTCGCATTGAGCGCTGTGGTTTTCCGCGCTGTACAACACCTTGAGCTAATGTGGAATGAAGGTGTAGAAATGCTCGTACATAGCTTAGCAAACGTCGCACTCAAGTCTCCGAGACTTTCTTGAGCCGTGCGCCTCAGTCCCCGTGCGACCTCGTCCAAGGTGGCCTCGGTAGTTTGATAGGACTCTCGAACAACGACCTCCTCCTCTAACGCGCATTTGGTTGCCTGCAGCTCATCGCTCGTCTTTGTCAGGACGCCGACGGTTTCAGAGAGTTCTTGCTTCGCCTCCTTGAGTTCACTGTCCCGCTTAGTGAGTAGGTTCGTGCTCTCCTGGTATTCATCTTGCACGTTCTTGAGTTGTCTCACAACAATCTCGACTTGGCGTTTGGCCTCCTCCAGAGCTGTTCGCGCGAGTTCCTGTTCCACGCTCATCTGATTCCACGTGTCTTCGGAGAAGAAGATGCCATTCTTCTCGCGGGCAGCAAGAAGATCCGCCTTCAGGCGCTCAATTTCCGCGACGTACTCTTTGAGCAGAGAGTTTCGCGTCATACGCTGGTTGATCTCGGGACGATTGCGGATGGACTTTGCTCGAATAGCGTAGTCGAGGGTCGACAAGGTTTCTTCCATATTCGAGCGTGCGGGTGAGATGGTGGCAATAATGCATGTCTTTGTTCGACCTCCGAGAGAATCTTGCAAAAGTCTGGTAAGTTTGGACTCCCTTAAGGAAATTAACATGACATATATATTAGGTGCAGGGAAAAGTACACACCGGTATGGAATGTGGGGTGACTTTTCCACAAGTGCATTAATGACACGGCCCAGGGTCAACAAACTCTGATTGATCATGCCAGCCTCGCGAGCCCTCTTGTTTTCTGCACCCGATCGGCCTATATTCTCCGAACCGGCAAGATCGACAAGATTGAGCTTCCCGACGCGAAGGAGGTCATCGCCCATGGCCGAGACCTCTTTGGTGTGCACGGTGATAGAAAAGATCGAGTGGGATCGGCTAGAATGGTCATTGAATTTGGTGGCGGCGATCTGGCGGCGGTCGCTGCCTTTGACGAGGAGAGTCAGTGCATCTGGTGCGCTTTTGACAGGAATCTCCTCTAATCCTTGGATTAGCACGCCGCGTTTGCTGGAGTCGTCAAAGATCTTGAGTCCGCCAGCTGCAACGTCCCGGGAACTACCCGAACCCATGCTCGTGGGTTGACTGCTCCCTATAGGCGCGGCGAGTTCTGATGCGAGGAGGTCACGAAGTTCTTCGTTGTAGAGTTCGATATATGACACTTTGACGCTGTAATCGGCGCCGGACTCCTCCAGCTGGTTGAAAAGACGGAAAAGTACCCGAGGGATCATCCCCGCGGCGGCGACAGGGTTACCCAGAGGCGTAGTTCCAAGATCACCTTGCATCGTATACCTGAGCATAAGGTGAGATTATGTTCGGGTGACCAACATGGTGAGACTTACGTTTTCCCGGTTCCAGTTTGGCCATAGGCAAAGAGAGTGCAGTTGTATCCCAGTAAGACCTCCTCAAGCATGGGATGAACGACGTCTTGGTAGATCATGGACTGGTCTGCCTCCGGTCCGAAGACAAGGTCGAACGGATATGTCCTCGTCGGAGGAAAGGTGACGACACCTAAACTCGATACTGGAGCAGCCGTTTCTATTGACACTGCACGACTTCGCGCGCCTTCGGTACTGACAATGATCGGAGAACCCTCCTGGACCTCTCGGTCAGAGCGCCGCCTGCAGCGAACCACAACTTGAATGTTTATTTCATGTTCCTCTTGGGATAGAGGGGGCACTTGTGGCTTCGCCACTGGCTTAGATTGTGCAAAAGAGGGGGTTGGAGGAGACGCCAATGCTTCTTGAGGCGAAGGGGTGGTCACTGGCACAGAACGCTGGATCTTGGCCATGACAGATTTAGGCCGAGACGAGGGTTGAGGGGGCGGCATTGACCCCCCTGTCTGCGAGCGAGTGCGACTGATTGCAGGGCGACGGCTGGCCATCGCTGGGACGCAAGAAGTGAGAGTGTCTGCACTTTCCAGATTCGCGGTTCAACCTTAACACGCGTCGAATCACGTGCAGCATCGAGATACTCTCACATGACCGTGCGTTAATGGGTCTGCCGGCGGGCGGGTGAAACCTCCGTAGCTGACTGTATCCCTTGACGCTTGACGCAACCAAAGGGTAGCAATGGGGAAACGTAAAAAGTCTTCCAGAAAACCTGGCCCGAAACGAAAGAGGGAGCCTCTCGGTAGGATCAATCCTCATTCTCCGCGCCTCGCATTCCCATGGATGATTTGCAGACACTACGTTCACCTGTCTATTCTGCCATCACGATAATTCAGTGACCGTCAAGCTTGACAGGAAGGAGGGAGTGGCTCAGCTCGTATGCAAAGTTTGTGGTCAAAGTTTTCAGAGCAAAGTCAATCGTACGTCTTGCACGAGGGACATGATATGATCAAGAAAACTGACCGTGACGCGACGTCAGACCTAACAGAACCTATAGACATCTACTCCGAATGGATAGATGCGGCGGATTACGCTGCGAAAGAAGAGGAGCGGCGAGTGCAGCGGCGTCCCATGGCATCGTCAAGCCGAGCGAGGCCTGCTGGTCCACCCTCAGCGGGGAGCGACGAGGAATGAGCGCATTATTATTGATGAGCTCTTGGTCGTTGCCCGTAGGATTTATTTTTGTACACTATTACCTACCCGCCTACTGTAGGACTAGATTTGTTTGCTTGCCACAATGGGGTTCTGCAGTGTTCCCGCGTGATAAATTGCCAATTGTGGTCGCGACGGTCCGTGCGGTGCTTGCCCGCAACTTGCAACGCGTGCACGCCTTAGATTCGTGTTTCACATCGCCTCGTTCGCCCGCGCGTTCTTTCCTTTCCGTCGCTCACTCCTGATTTCGCCCACAATCATGTCGTCAAACAACATCAAGGTCATCTGTCGGTGGGTTGTCCCACATCCGTCCCGCTCCCTACTTGCATCGTCAAAATTCATCTACCCGTCAACAGATTTCGGCCACCAAACGCCTTGGAGCTAAAAGAAGGCGGTGACATCATTGTCTCCTTCGATGACAACCTGCAGACTGTTCAGCTTCGTTCTGCACAAGTCAGCTCAGGGCCGGAGAAGGATGGTTTTTCTTTTGACCGAGTATTCCCTATGGGCGCGAAACAGCACGAAGTGTTTGATTACGGTGTAAAAGAGTGAGTCCTCACCCATCAGACCTTCCGCGCATAGTTACAGTGTCATTCATCTAGTATTGTTAAGGGTAAGTATCACTGAACGCCTCGCGCCTAGCTAACCAGGTCTGATTAGATGTACTCGATGGTTATAATGGAACTGTCTTTGCTTACGGGCAAACGGGCAGCGGAAAGACCTTTACCATGATGGTGCGTCCTTTGTTACTTCCGACTTAGAGTGCATAACTAAAATATTTCAAGGGGGCTGACATAGATTCGGAAGAGCTGAAGGGAATAATTCCTCGTATCACCGAGCAGATATTCCAGTCCATCGTAGAGTCAGACGCACACCTAGAATATTTTGTGAAGGTATCCTACATGGAAATATACCTGGAGCGTATTAGAGATTTGCTGCAACGTGGGTTTGACAATGTCCTATTCCCATTCTTCACTGAATCTCTTCAATTCAGCACAAAACGATAATCTCCAAGTACACGAAGAGAAATCAAAAGGCGTATACGTGAAAAGTCTGTCCGACTACTACGTTAGTAGTGCTCGTGAGGTCTACGAGATTATGAGGCAGGGAGGCGCTGCTCGGGTTGTTACGTCGACCAGTAAGTTGCCGTCTCTCCCACTTCGGCATGAACCTATAGAAGTTGTTTCTATTAGACATGAACGCTGAAAGTTCTCGCTCGCATTCCATTTTCCTTATTACAATCAGCCAAAGAAATACCGAAACTGGCGCACAGAAGACCGGCAACTTGTACCTGGTAGATCTGGCAGGCTCTGAGAAGGTCGGTAAGACCGGCGCTTCCGGCCAGACTCTAGAGGAAGCAAAGAAGATCAATAAGTCTCTTTCCGCACTTGGGATGGTGATAAATGCCCTTACTGAAAAGGTCAGCCTTCTCTTGTGATCTAAACACTCTCATTAAATATATGGGGTGTCCCCAAGGCGAAACATATACCTTACCGTGACTCTAAACTTACTCGCATCTTGCAAGAATCTCTTGGGGGTAACTCACGCACGACGCTAATCATCAACTGCTCACCGGCCTCCTTTAACGAGGCTGAGACTTTGTCCACGCTTCGCTTCGGTATCCGCGCGAAGTCGATCAAGAATACTGCCCGTGTCAATGCAGAGCTTTCGCCGCTCGAGCTTAAGAACCTCCTCCAGAAGTCACAAATTTCCAATACGTCCTATCAGAGGCAGATTGCCGCCCTCGAAGCGGAACTTGCCGTATGGCGTGCTGGGGGAGCTGTCGATCCGTCAGAGTGGGCTCCAATTACCGGAGACAAATCAGGCTCGGCGGCGGCACCCAAGAGGACACCTACCTCACCAACACCTTCCACGACACGTAGTGCTACACCCGTTAACCCTGCTCTGGAGGGCTTGAAAGACTTGGATAGTCGGCCACAGACCCCAACCGTGATAGGGCTAGACAAAGACGAGAGAGAAGAATTCTTGAAACGCGAGAATGAACTCAGTGATCAACTAGCGGAGCGCGAGGGAGCTCTTGTGGCTGCTGAGAAACTTGTCAAGGAATTGAAGGAGGAGCTGGCCTTCCTTAAAGAGCAGGAAGCCGTATCTTCAAAGGTGAAATTTGCATTTAAAGTATCGCACCACGCGTTAACTCATCCGTGTTGTGTGACAGGAAAACAAAGCAATGTCTGCCCAGCTAAACGAGCTCCGCCTTCAGGTCGAGAAACTCGAGTTCGATAACAAAGAGAGCATCATCACCGTCGACATTCTCAAAGAGCAGAACGCGGATGCTAGAAATGAGCTCGAGGAACTTAAGCTCACTATCTCAGAGTTGAAATCTTCTCAGAGGGATCCCTCCGCTGAGGACAAGGAGAAGAAGAAGCAAGAGAAGATGGCTCTGATGATGGCGCAGTTTGATATGGCAAGAATTATGCCCTCTGATCCGTAGCCCGGCATACTGACAACACACCAAATATCTTGCAGCAAGGAACGTTCTCTGAGAAGGACGAACAAATGCGTCAGATTGTTGCTAAGCTCGATGCGATCGAGTCGGACCCGGAAGCCTCATCACTAACTGCTGAAGAGGCCACACAAATCCGCCGACAGCTGGCAGAAGGTCAGTCTCTTGTCCGAGAAACGGTGGATCGTCTTCGTCAGAAGCAGGATGAGAACGACCTCATCATGCGACGGAAGGACGAGTTGGAGAGCCGCCTCAGCGCTCTGGAGACAGAATACGAAGAACTACTAGGTACTTGCCACCGATTCTACTTTATGATATTGACTCATTCGTCCTTCAGAGAAAACCATTCATGACGAGGAGGCCAGCAATGCAGACATTGCGCGGTCGACTGCCGAGTTGAAGGTGAGAGCACTGTACTCACCGCCTTTATGAGCCCGCATATACTGGGTATCATCGCAGAACAAACTGGAGGCTCAGTACGCTGCGAAGCGTGAAGCCCACCAAAGCGAGGTAGCCGATCTGAAGCAGCAATTAGAAATGAAGAGTAATGAGGTCCGGAGCTTGAACGCATCTATTGACAGTCTGAAGAGCGTCAATGAAGAACTCAAGGTTGGCTTTGATTCGTGTTATTGCTGGTGCTTGAATTCCCATCTGATTCTCTATCAGCGCGCCTTCGCTGCCACATCGGCTGGCATCGAAGGTGGGAGGAACTTGGCGGAGAGTGCTCAAGATCTTGAACGGACACGCAAAGCTATCAACGTCCAACTTGCGGAATTTGACGGGGTCAAGAAATCCCTCATGCGCGATCTGCAGAATCGCTGTGAGAAGGTCGTCGAGCTCGAGATACAGTTGGACGAGATCAAGGAACAATACAACAATGTGATCCGAAACAGTAATTCGAAAGCACAGCAGAAAAAGATGGCCTTCCTGGAAAGGAATCTTGAGCAACTAACGCTGGTCCAGAAACAGGTAGAGTCATGTTACTTGTTGCCGTCGTTAAAGTTCTCTCACATGTGCTACTTAAGCTTGTCGATCAAAACTCTGCCCTGAAGAAGGAAGCTGGAATTGCCGAACGAAAGCTACTTGCAAGAAATGAACGGATACAGAATCTCGAATCTTTGCTGCAAGATGCCGACCGTCGGCTTGCCCTGCAGAACCAGAAGTTTGAAACCCAGCTTCAGGCTGTCAAGGATCGATTGGATCAAGCAAGAGGTAGAGTCTATTCCACGAGCCTGATTCTCCTCTTCGTAGA
>Ga0210393_10003131_pt1 | contig 13370 bp, 21 predicted proteins | sample IncBWC27OmetaG_FD_160068 | JGI IMG/M metagenome (GOLD analysis project Ga0210393, IMG submission 160068) | Forest soil microbial communities from Barre Woods Harvard Forest LTER site, Petersham, Massachusetts, United States - Inc-BW-C-27-O ... | reverse complement strand
CAGCATGTTGAGACATCTCGATGCATGATGCAGACAGAAAGCGCCTTATCTCCTTCTGCAAGTTGTTTCAACACCTTGTTCCACTCTAGGAGAAGAATTGTGGATGAGTTCTTCACACTATAAGCAAATTTATGGAGCTGAGGAGAGTACATAAAATTGAGCAACGATGTTGACACAAGGACAAATGCCAGATGAATAAGGTCTTACCTTATACAAAACGTGACAAACTGGCTTTGTCTCATGTGCCACCACCACATCATCAACCTGCTGCCTCATTGCCATCTCCACCTCCATCAAGTCATCTTCCAACTCAATGTCATCTTCTTCGTCTCCCTCATCCATTTCCTTTTCCTCCTTATCAGCATCTTTCATCAAGTCGATAAGTGCTTCATCAAGGTTGTCGTCTTCTAGTGGCTGGTCTGCATCTGTATCATTGACCTAATCCTTATCGTGGGTGTGCTTTTTCACACCATCAAACCAATGTAAAATTACCTTAACAACCAAGTTTACAATGTGCACAAGACATCTAGCTTGGTTGGCAGGACCTGGGAAACAGTGGATGATGTTGGCAAGCACGCTGATCATCTTGTCGTTGGCGCTGGCATTATCGCAAGTAATGCCAAGGATCTGATGAGGTATTATGGTGGTAAGTCAGTACATTCTCACTTCACACAACTTGTATTAACTAGAAACTTACTTTGTCAGATATTCTATAGTCTCTAAGTATCTTTGCAAACGCCACAGCAAGGTTGTCCCCTGAATGCAAGACAGCGAGCTCAATGATATCTAAGAGCAGTGATATAGGCTGACCATCATGCTCAAGATGTATAGTGACTGCCACAAAAGCTTTGTGATTAGGAGATGTCCATGCATCTGTCGCAAAATTCAAGCAGCCATCATATTCCTTATGCTTAGGTAAGCACATTGTCAGCTATTAGGAAAAATGGAATCTAACTTGTAGCATCTTTATTATTTGTTCCTTGACTCGTCGAAACACTGCATGGGCATCATGTGCAACTGTTTGAGAGGACGGAATTTTGTAATGCGGTCATCTGATCTTCATTAAGCAGTGAAACATTGGATTGTCAATGATACTCATGGGTTGCATACTTTCGGCTACCCAACGCATACACAGGACTCTATATGACTGGTAAGTGTCGAATTAAAGGGTCACTGAATACTTACCGCATTTCCTTATAGGTGTGTTGGTGTGTCATATACGTCACCTTCCCCTTTCCTATCCTCTCAAAACTCGCAGTTATTGAGCCATCCCTTGTTTTTTGAGCAGTAGCAAGTCCTTTGCGGATGCTTGCAATGTCCTTCACATCATCGGCCTTGTCAACAATGTCCGTGCCCCAACATAACTTCACATGTTTGCGAAGATTGCCTATTGACTTGGCATCCATAGTGTCAAGAAATCGGCAGACAATCCAGGGCTTGGCCCCTTTCCCTTTGCATTGTGGGGCTACACATACGAATTTGTGGCAATGCCGACCATTTATAACTTTGATTAATGGGCATGGGTTGAAGAAGGCATAGATCGGCGAGGTTCAGTCCTAGGCCAGCCGTTCTTTATCAGGTATCACAACATGTAAGTCTTTTCTGAGTTTCGAAGAATCTGTCAACATAACCGACCTAGTTCTGCTTCAGCATCTTCAGCGGGTTTCTCAACAATCTCAAAATTTGAATCTGAGGCTGACTCCGTTTCGTCTTCGACATCAACGGTTGTATGGTGAGTAATTTCTTTCTCCTTTTGTATAGATCTAGACTGATGACCACTGCTATGAATAGGAGTGTCCATTTCGTCTTCAGTTTCAGTGTCAACCGTCATATGGTGAGTGACTTCTTTCTCTTTTTGTATAGATTTAGACTGATGACTGCTGCTACGAATAAGTGTCAGAGGCAATCTTATCATTATCTAGAGACACTATATCATTGTATGCGTCCTTTGTCTGAACATTGCCAGAGGGATTAACGCGACTATCTTCAAGGCTTAAAGAATGGGTGGAAGGCTTGGAACCCGAAGTACTGGTAGTAACTTCAGTGAGTGCATTTGTTGGATTTATAGTTTCCTTGAGTCGCTTAACATATGTTGCTTTATCTGCAGATGCATTATCTTCATTAGTAATATAGGAAGTTAGCTTTCATTTGCGGCGCTTGCTGGTTATGAGGGAGGTATCAATGTCATCGCGCGGCATGGTGTGTGGCCAGGAGTGGGTGAAAACTGTGAAATGGGTTGAGGCAGAGATGAAAATTTCATGCTCTATGTATTATATTTAGCTATATCAGTGTCATTTACGCAGCTCATGCATTTGTGTATGGGGGTTTAGAAAAAACGTTTTATTATAGATTCTGAACAGAGCCGGACTAGTACTTTGTGTATGTAGGTAACAACGATGATGCAGTCCATGCGGAACAGGACACTGAGTCCATTAAGGAGCAGGACATCCCACATGTGGAAAAGCATCTGCCAAACAATAATGAACGTCAACACACTACAAGTGCCCATGTACACACAGGGGTTGTGCATGCGCATACATACCTCAATAGGGAGGCAGTCAGTGAAGAGGGAAAGGAACCACAAGAAGAAAAGCACAGGGAGGTTGATGGCGAGCTTGATGAGGTGTGCCATAAGCTTCGGCATGCTCTTCGGATGTAGTTGAGCAGCACAAGTGGGCACACACGCAAGGGCAGCAGCGTTGGCGAGTAGAACCAGTTTAGGAGGATGATCGCGATCAAGCCACGCAGTTAATCAATATATTATATGTGTGCTGGCCTGCGTGGCTAGTTGAGTAAGGGAAGACCATCTGAAAGCCCATAAAAGTGCTCATTTGGTTGAGCTGTTTGTTAATGAGACAGTGAGGGAGGGGCCAGTCAAAATTCAGGATGTGGCAGAAATGGGGACCATTGAACGCACATGAAAGAGGCGATCGCACATGCACATTTGACCAACCGAGGACCTGAGGGCAGGCTGTGGGCAACTTAAGTGGCTTACAAAACTGCTTATTTGGTTGAGCATACCTATCGTAAAGGGTGTGGGTCCCACATGCATGGATATAGGTTTAGTGTGGGTACCAGCATGGAGACCCTAACCCATACCTGGGAAACCCATACCCGGTGACCCGGCAGGTTCCACTACCCGGTGTCCAACACTAAGGCCTTGGCCTATATTGGGGACGGCATGATATATATTGACTAGTCATGCAATCACTTGATTATCTTCTTTGATATCTAGGATAGTTGTGTTAGGGTTTATAAGGGGATGGTCTAGAACATTGTCTATAATGTGCAAGCATTGTAGAGACTTCTTCGTATAAGTGACAGCTTTGCAGGTGTCTCTGCTTCTGTGTTTGGGTAGGTGGGTGTCCCATTCCAGATGCATGGCTACTCCTAGTTAAGATATGCCAGTTGGGTCAGTGTTGGAATGGAGAGTGGCTACAACGTCAAACCATGGCTCCTGGATTAGTATGATTTCAAATTCACTCCCATTCTCTAATGTGGAGTGGGTTCATGCATTTGATCGGTGCATGTTTACCAACTTTACCCTTATCTGGTGTAGAGACATTAAGCATTATCCACCCTAGGGGGGGGGGCATGTGGGCACATGGGGGAGGGGTGACCATGGGTTGGTGGTCTGGAATTATGGTGAGGCATTTAGGGGTTGGGGTAAGCATACACTTTTTGAGTGGGCACCCTAGGTTGGTGGCAAAGTGATTGAGCTTAGAGTGTCACCGCTGCCTCTGGGCACAAACTGAGCAGCCTAGTTGGATGCACTAGAAAGGGAGATATACCTGTGGAGGGCTCTAGCCAAGCTTAATCTCAAAATGCCATATGAGTTAGAAGACTGATTGTCTTATGTACTGGGTCTCTAGGACCTATAGTTATGGTATGGTCTCATAGTCTCAGGTGGACTGCCTCATCTTATTGTCTCATATATGACTCATCTTGACTGTACTACTTACTACAGACCCTTGTTGCTAAGGGCTGCAGTCTCATTGTTTGTAGTATGACTCAATCTTGTTATTGTTCTACCTCTTGTACTGCCCTCACCTACTAGTAGTACTTAGTAGGGACTGGAGTCACCTTAGGACTCCAGCTTGATCCTCTTGTCCTCTTATCAGTGTTAGGAGCTTTGACAGCTCTTACTCTAATTCAAGTCCTTTGCAGCTTATTCATCTTTGTGTGCTAGTGACTCTTGTGTAGAGTCTCTCCTGAGTCTAGTGCTATAGAGGCCTTAGTGATGCCTCTCCTCTACCACCTCTGACTTAGCTGTTATCATCAACTTCACCATCTTAACCACAAGACTGGATGACCTAGTACTGCATGCATTAGTGGTTGCACTTATATACATTCTATTCGCCCTTGCAGCATGCATGACTGCACTTATTGCCCTAGCCTACTAGGACCACTTTGTGCAGGTCCTTTACTTCAACTCTAAGTTCTAGAGTCATGTGCGAGCAGCAGTGACATGGAGAGTTTATTATGTGTGCAGTTGAAGCATTGTGGGGGACAATCACACTTGATGGTTGAGTGTCATCCCTTGTTGGGGCACATGTGTGCATGTTCATTGGCAAGGTGGCCAGTTTGGCCACAGATCCCACATTATTTGTGTCAGAACAATAGTGATCGACCGGAATACTGGAGCCAGCGCTTAGACACGGTGCTTAGAAGCAGTCTACAACCACCGGTATTCACATGCACTGTGTTTCACACAGATGTGCTTTAGATCTGATCATAGAGGAGATCTCTTGGCAGCCCTTAGGCACCACTTCTTTTGGTTTACTATACTGGGTAGTATTAGTACTATACAGAATGTCTCCTGTGGTCTTAGTACAATTATTTGGGCACCTGGATGTGAAATATATCAGGCGACACTATAAACATGATGTTGTGGACTTTTTTACTCACTCTTATTGTTGTATTTGTCATATAGCTAGCTACGTGTATAAAAACCCCTCTATGTAGACTCTGAATACATATTGTCTCACTCACTCAAGTGCGACATCTAAGCCTATACAGTAGTACTAGCAAACTACTCTAAACCCACACAACAAGGTGGGTTGCTCCACCTACAGCTATGTTATGTTCTGAACCTACCCCTACTTTTTCTCACACTTCTCCATCCATTTATACACCTACCTATGAGACTCCTGATACCTGGGACTGCATAACCATCGTCTCTGACTTCTCAGATACCATTCCAGCCCACCCTTTTGATATTCTCCCCTGTCTTGCTCCTGAGCCAGTTGATCTTGGCTCCCTATTACGTTCTTGGCCATGTTCCTCTCACTGCTTCACTGAGTTCTGCCCCTATTATACTGATGGAGACCCTACAGAACTCCGGCTTACGGCCCAGCCTCATCAGACTCACGTGCATATCTTGGAGCACTCTACTTTCTATTACGAACACATCTGCTCTACTCACTACCCCTATGGTGGTAACAAACGGGCTAAGTAGTTATCTATTTAGCTTATCTTATCTCCTTCATCTCCATGGATCTCCTATTGATCCCTCTTATTGTCTCCTTGGTGTTTCAGCTATACTTAGCTTGCTATTTGTTCCCGTGTATTTCAGCTCGCCTCTTATGGGCTTGCTATTGTTCCTGGTCTAGCACAAGGCTGTGCCTCCCTCTGTATAAAGGCCCTCTTGTTGGGCAATAAGGCCTTAAGCCTAACTTGATCCTCAATCCAAGCTAGTAGCCTTCCCACTTTGTGATCCAGTTTTGTGAAGTGCCCATAGTTGGCTGCAGACTGTGAGGCCCGCATTTCATCCTCTTCATCCTATTCTTGTTGCAGGATCCATCCCTGGCCTTAGGCTGAGCCAACTCGAGTAGCGACCCTGTCCCTCGCGCCTCTTGTCTCCTTCATCCAAGCACCCTAAAGTGACCACACTTGGGTGTGGACTTGACCTAGTGTCATCCCCATCGTGCAGTAGGACCTCTGTTCCCTGCAAAGGTTCCCATCCCTATCTCTACCTTGAGTGACGTTGTCATGTCTACATCAGACCACCTTGTGCCCAGCCTGGAGCATAACAAGCTGCGCCTATATGGCTGCACAACAGGATATGGGCCCTGCTAGCCATTAAAGCACCTTTACTGGCTGCTAAAAGGCAAAGTAACCCATTGGCCTAAAGGCTACAATGCTGCCCTATGGGTGCATTATGCCTCTAACTTTTCTGGTACTTTAAGATGTTCTGCTGATGCTCAACAAGCCTCTCTTAACAGAACTATGTCTTCCAACAATGCTGCCTCTCTGGTCCCTATTCTTGATGGAACCAATTACAGATAGTGGGCAGTTGCGATGAAAGCCTTCATAATGTCCACTGGCTTGTGGGCATATACTGAGGGTTGTATTGAAAGGGAATCCCTCCCTAATAAAAAAGAGGAGCTTGCTAAGCTCTCCAATGCTTGGAAGGAGGAGATCCATGTTGCCCAGAATGCCTAGGACAAGGATGACAATATGGTAATTGGGCAGATAATGCTCAGGCTCTTGCCCACGGTTCAGCAGAACCACACCAACTATGTCACATTCTATTTTCTCTGGGACACTCTAAAGGGATCCTATAGCAAAGCGACAGCCTCAACAGTCTTTAAAGATTTCAAAGACTGTTTGAGCACATGCATCTCACTCACTGCTGACCCAAACATTTACTTCAACAAGATGTTCGGTGCTTTTGCCTAGATGTCTGCTGGGGATGTAGAGGTCCCCCTACAGCTCCAGGCAATAATTGCACTTGCCACCCTCTTACAGAAGTGGGAGATGCTTATCTCCATCATCACTGGCGACATTGAGATGAGTGACCTTGACTTAGGCAAAGTGCGTGACACCATTATCACTCAGTTTCAGGTGGACTCTGTCCACCACAGCTCGAACAAGCATAACACCAATAAGATCAGCATGGTGAAGCACAAGCGTGGTGACCCTAACTGGTGCAACTAGCAGGGGTTGAATCAGCAGCAGCAGCAGAACCAGCAGCAGCAAGGTTATGATGGCCAAGCCAAGTGCAAGCATGGTAAATGCACTGGCAAAGGCAAGGCCAAGCAGGCCAATCAGTCCCAACACTCCCACATTGCTAATGTCGCCTCTATGGTGCCTCCCACTACCTTCACCATTGCACGCCCTGCTCCATCTGGGATGCATAAGCACATGGTCATTCGTCCTGCTCCTAAGCTGTTATAGCCTGTTTGCCATGACTGGGTATTCAGACTTACATTTTCTCTACTAGACTGCCAATTCCTCCCTCTTGACCGATGACCTCATATCTAGCCCTCTATCCACAGTAGTAGCTAGATACTTCTTTATGCTTCCGGTTTCTTCTCCAAGTTTCCCTTTGCTTCCATCCCCTTCTGGGACCTTTTGTAGTAGGCTCCTGTATGTTCCCTTACCTTCTGGCTTATTCTCTGCACTTCCGACATGTTCTGGCTAGTTCCCCTACTTTATAGTAGTTACTAGCAATGCTTATATAGACTGGCATTCTATGTACTATATAAGACCCTCTTATTCCTTAGTTGAGCCTTGAGCTTGACTTCCTCTGTAATATCAGGTTGTCTTGAATCCTCTCTCATATAGGCCTAGGCCTCCTTGTGAACCTCTAAGACCCTCAGGTAAGAGATGCACCCTAGAGCCTGCGCTCTAGAATCTCTTACGCTCTTTGACCCTTTACCCTAACCCTTGAGTAATGCACTTTGTGCTTAGCTAAGGCATGAGAAACTCAACCTTCCTATTCAGGAAGCAGACCGAATTACTTAGACTAAGATCACGTGACCAAGTCACCTGATCCATCATGTGACTAGAAACCCCAGTATACATCATGTGACCTTGCACATGACTTGAATCACCTGATCTATCATGTGATACTTCAACTTAGTTGTTTGAGACAATAAGTCCTCAGCAGTACCAATGAAACTGGCATAAGAATACAGAACCCAATTTGGAAACAACATGACACCATGGCCTGACGATAACATTAAGTCAAGCTTCTCAAACTTGAAACTCCAAATGATCTTGATCTATAGCCAATTATTCCTGAAATGGATAACATGGCTGACTCATCAAAACAAAAAGCCATAGCAACTTGGATGCCCCAGGAGATCTCTAATGATGGTGACTAGAGATCCCATGGACTCGATAAAGTCTCCACTGAAGAAGAGACTAGTGCTGTTTGACTCCCCTTTGAAATCTATTCTGAAACAGCAGACTGCTACGACTCAAAACACATGGTTAACCTCAAGCACTTAGTTGCTAGTTAGGAATCTAGAACCCCTTGGACTGGCTACTATGCCACATTCAATGGAGCTAAGCTTGCCATCTCCAATATGTTTGGAGCATGGTTTGAGATTGAACGATGAGGTGACAAGTGGCAAGCAATCAGGCTTGCGTGCACTAAACTGAAAGTACAGGGGAAGCTCTCCCTAGACTTAATATGAGGGCTCTCATCGAAACAGGAGAACCAACCAATGCACAGCTTATAGAAAAAGCTCAATCTGAGTTGAGGGCTTCACAACGTGACCCCCCACCTCACTAGGACCCCCCACAACAACTACTGAATGACCCAACTCCACCATCTGGCGACCTAGGCCGCTACCTTCTAGGTGGCCTAGAAAACTGATATCCTAGATATAGAGACAATGATGATGATCCCTTCAGTTCTAACACAGCCCATCGTGGAGGAGGAAATCCTCCTGACCCCTATGGGGACCCATGGGCTAAAAATCAGAATGATAGAAATGACAACAGTGGATGAGGAGGCTCTTGACTTGAAGAAGACCCTCCTAAATACTTTGAAGGTGATCGAAGCAAGACTATGGATTTCCTAGCGCCTTCAAAAGGTTCATGATCATGAACTGAGACTCAGCCATAGCTAGGGACCCTTACAAGAAGTGTGCCTACTTCATGGGACGCATTAGAGCACAGAAAACTTGAGGATGGGTCCAAAGGAACTATAACTGGCTAGATAGGGTAGAGAATGACCCAGAAGAACTTTATGGGAGATCTCCTTAGGTAGTACTTGAAGAAAACTTCAAGCGATCCTTCGTGGACTACGCCCAACAGGAGAAAGCCCAGGATGAACTTTAGAAACTCAAGATGACTAGTGGAAACATCAATGAGTACATCTCTAAGTTTCAGATGTTGGGACATCAAGTGCACATGGATCTTAATGATTCAGCAGCACTCAGGCTTTTTGCCAGAGGACTTTCCAACTCTCTGGCCAATGCCTGTATTGATCTGAATGGACCAGAATCCTTCGAGCAATGGAGGAACTCTGCTCAGAGACAGCATAGGGCTTGGCTCAAGAAACAAGCCATCCACCATGACTATAACAAACCACCAGCTCCCAGACCACAAGTATCTAACCAAGGACGCTGGTAGGGACTCTAGAACAACAACAGAGGGAGAGGAGCACAGGCCCCTTACCCTCAACTCCAGAAGAGAGATCCCAATGCGATGGACACCTCAGTAGGCAAGGCCACAACTGAGGAACAGAACATAAAATTCCACAAGGAAGGATGCTGCTACAAATGCGAGAGGCAAGGCCATATGGCAAGAGATTGCCCCTCCAAGAAATCTAAAGCTCGCGGCACAGAACTTACAGACCTTAACAAGCAGGATATCATCAATGATCTTGCTAGCCGACCCCCCTGGTCTGTAACAGATATGATTGCATGTGCCGCCAAGTTCTTAGAAGAAGAAAGAACTGCCTTTATTCAAGGCCTTCAGGATGATGATGAAGATATGACTAATGACCTAGGTTTTCTAGAGGCCTGAGCAGATTGGCCCTAGCTCGGGCTCTAGATACTGAATCTATGTATGTAGCTAAGTGAAGATCAATACAAGTTGCTGTGCAACTTTACACGCGATTCAGGAGGGTTAAAGTCAATGCACTTCTAGACTGTGGAGCAACTGAAAACTTCATCCATCCAAGACTAGTAAAGCAAATGAAACTAGCCACCAAACCCCTGAAAAGACCACAACAAGTGAAGAATGTTGATGCAACACCAAACAAAGCAGGAAAGGTAACAGAAGTCGTGATTCTAGAAATTTGCCGGAAGAACTACAGACAGAAACACAAGTACTTTGTGGCAGAAGTAGACCGCGACGAGATTCTGCTAGGATACCCCTTCTTGGAAGCAGTTAACCCCCAAATCAACTGGCAATCTGGAAAACTGTACAGAGCAGTCACCCTCAAAGGAACCCACAAGGGAGACGTGCTCAAAATTGCTAAGACAACTGTAGTGCAACAATTGGCTGAAGCTGCTACCGATAAGAATGAACGATCCTGGAATGAGATAGTCCCCAAGGAGTACCACTGACATGCCTTCATCTTCTCAGAGAAGGAATCACATTGTATGCTACAGCATGGAGCATATGGCCACCACATTGTTCTGAAACCAGATGCACCAGCGGCATTAAACTGCAGGGTGTACCCTATGTCCCCTGAAGAAGATAAATAGCTCAACAAGTTTATTGAAGAGAACCTCAAATTGGGACGTATAATAAGGATGGATTCACCATATGCAAGTGGATTCTTCTTTATCAAAAAGAAAGATGGTAAACTATAACCAGTACAAGACTACCAACAGCTTAATAAGTGGACAGTACTAAGTCAATATCCTCTCCCACTCATAGAGGATATTGTTCATAAGTTCGCTGGAAAGAAATGGTTTACCAAGTTTGACATACAATGGGGGTATAACAACCGCCCTATTGTTGAGGAAGATTAATGGAAAGCCACCTTTAAAATGAAAAGAGGACTCTTTAAACCAACGGTAATGTTCTTTGGACTGTGTAATTCTCCCGCAACCTTCCAAGGCTTCATGAATGATGCCTTCAAGGAAGAGATCAACTCAGAAGACTACAGGATTTATATGGATGACATTCTTGTGGCCACAGATGGAACCTTTGAACATCATATTGAATGCGTACACCACATTCTGGATAAAATCAAGGACAATGATCTATTTCTCAAGCCAGAAAAGTGTACATTCCATAAGAAAGAAATTAACTACCTGGGATTAATCATCGGCAACGGTGCAGTACGCATGGACTCCATCAAAGTAGAGGGAATAACCAAGTGGCCAATACCCACTATGGTTAAGCAAGTAAGAAGCTTCCTAGGCTTCTGTAACTTCTACCATGCATTCATCCCTAAGTTTTCTGACATTGCACGACCTTTGAATGACCTCACGAAGAAGAACTATCAATGGCACTGAGAAATAAGCCAACAAAATGCATTTGAAGAACTAAAATGCATATGTGCTAAAGAACCAGTCCTACGCACCCCTAACTGGAATAAACCCTTTATTATGGAGACCAACACCTCCGGATACCCTTAGGGGTAGTGATCACTCAAGAGTATGAGGATGGAATCCATCCCACAGCATTCCACTCGCAATCTCTACTAGACGCAGAGAAAAACTACGATGCACACAACAAAGAAATGCTAGGCATAATCTATGGTCTCAAAATGGGAAGAAAGTTCTTCTTAGGCGCTCAGGAACCAGTCCGGATCCAAACTGACCACAAAAACCTACAATACTTTAGAGAACCACAGAAACTCACTAGTTGACAAGCTAGATGAGTAACATTCATGCAAGACTACAATTTCATGTTCGAATACATCCCTGGAGAAATGAACATCGTAGCTAACCTCCTAAGCTGACAGCAAGACCTTAACGAGGGGGTAAGCACTAAGAAGCAGATCATGCTCCCTGATTCACTTTTTTACATTTGTAAGATCTCTCCTTACGCAGACAACAACTATGACCCTTTTAACTCCCTCTTGACATGAAAGATCTACTTAAAAGACAACGTAGACAAACAACGCTCAGCACTGTGAGAAATCCATGATTCTCCTGCCAAAGGACATCCCAGCATTGCTAACATGTGGGACTTGGTTAAGTGCCAATATGAAGAGCCTTGACTTAGACAATTTGTCAAAGACTACATTAGAGGTTGTGCGAAATGCCAAGAAAGCAAACCAATGATGTCACAACCTAAAGCCCCACTCCTTCAATTTGACACACATATGAAAGAGGGCCCATTCCAATATGTGTCTATGGATCTAATCATTGATCTACCCAGGTCTGAGGGTTATGATGCCATCCTTACAATCATTGATCAGGGGTGCAGCAAGGCCACTAAGTTCATCCCCTATAATAAGATGATAGACACCAAAGGAGTAGCATGTGAATACCTACATCATCTGGTGCCTTGGTTCGGCTTACCAAAATGGATTATATCAGATTGCGATCCTCACTTCACTAGCTGATTTAGCTGAACCCTCTGCCACAATCTCGGCATCCAACAAAACATCTCAATAGCATTTCATCCAAGGACAGATAGACAGATAGAAAGAATGAACACTTGGGTAGAAGGATACCTAAGACATTGGACCACAGGGAGACAGATGAACTGGGCCATGCTTCTCCCTATGGCAGAATATGCCCACAACTCATGGAAACATGAGGTTACGAAGGTGTCACCATATAAACTTCTTCTAGGACTAGAACCTTAAGTAAACATCAAATTCCTTAGTGACATAGCACCTACGGCAGTGGACAGACTCCATACCCTAGAAGAAGCAAGAAAAGAGGCCCAGACATGACTAGAAACTCTACAGAAGAGTAAAGACGATCACAAACCCAGACAACTGATGCAAGGAGATGACATCTGGCTCAAGGTCAAGAACCTCACAGTTAAGGGTATGAGGAAACTCCTACCTAAACGATATGGACCCTTCAAAGTTCTTGAACGCATTAGACAAGTTGCATATTGACTGAAGCTTCCAGACACCATGAAGATACATAACGTTTTCCACATTGACCTTCTAACCCCCTACCACGAAACATCATCTTATGGCACGAACTACGTTAGGCCTCCCCCTGTGATGGAAGAGAATGATGAAGAGTACAAAGTAGAATATATGTGAGACGCAAGGAGATATGGAAGAGGATGTAAACTCCAATACCTAGTCCATTGAAAAGGGTACCCAGCTGCTGACAACAGCTGGGTCGACCACAATGACCTCAATGCTCCAGAACTCCTCAAGGAGTTCTACAAACAGACCCCTGCAGGTGGACAAAAGGTATAAAGAGACACCCAAATCTCCTCGAAAGTCCCCATCTTCCAACACCTCTAAAGCATTTGAAGAAACTTCATCGCCTACACACTTCACTCTTCCCTCACACCTCTTAAACATGTACACTACTACTACCCAAGGACCTTTCCCAGTTGCTCTCCCTGACATCTACGACAATGAAACCCTTGTTGGGGCGCCAACTCCTTCACCCACTCCTGCCCTTATTCCCCTTCCCCCTTCTGACACTCGCACGGAGGCCTCAACTAGGGTCACCTCCCCTGATTATATGCCA
>Ga0210393_10003130_pt1 | contig 13373 bp, 14 predicted proteins | sample IncBWC27OmetaG_FD_160068 | JGI IMG/M metagenome (GOLD analysis project Ga0210393, IMG submission 160068) | Forest soil microbial communities from Barre Woods Harvard Forest LTER site, Petersham, Massachusetts, United States - Inc-BW-C-27-O ... | reverse complement strand
TGACGCCGACGACGTCGTGCGGAACCCCGAGCTTCACCTCGCCGGAGAAATCGACGTCCCGCATCTCGGCGATGACCGCATCGTGCATCGCGAGCATCCGGTGGGCCTTGCCCAGCAGCTTCTCTCCCTCGGGCGTAAGCCGCGCGATCTGATTCTTCTGCCGCTCGAACAAGACGAGCCCCAATGCCCGCTCCAGACGCATGACTTGCTGACTGACGGCGCCCTGGCTCCGATTGACGACCTTGGCCGCGGCCGTCATCTGGCCCGTTTCGGCGACGGCAACGAACGACCGCAGCAATGCCATGTCGAGATTCTGCATGCGCCCTCGCTATTCGTATTGCTAATGATCACTATCAAATAAATTAGCTGTACAACTATGTAAAACCGCCGCACATTCGGCAACGATGATTCGCGACATTGGCCTCGCGGAGTGGGGCCGAAAAGAGATCCGGATCGCCGAAACCGAGATGCCCGGCCTCATGGCGATCCGCCGGGAATTTGCCCCGAGCGCACCCTTGCAGGGCGCGCGCATCGCGGGGTCCCTGCACATGACCATTCAGACCGCCGTGCTGATCGAGACGCTGGAGGCACTCGGCGCCCAGGTGCGCTGGGCGTCGTGCAACATCTACTCCACCCAGGATCACGCCGCCGCGGCCATCGCCGCCAATGGCACCGCGGTGTTTGCCGTGAAAGGCGAGTCGCTCGCCGATTTCTGGGAGTACACGCACCGCATCTTCGAGTGGCCCGACCACGGCTTCAGCAACATGCTCGTGGACGATGGCGGCGATGCCACGCTGCTGCTGCACCTGGGCGCCCGGGCCGAAACGAACCCGAGCCTGTTGGCGAACCCGCTGAACGAGGACGAAGAGCACATGTTCGCCGCGATCGCGGCGCGATTGAACGCTGACCCGCACTGGTACTCGGTGCGCTTGGGCAAGATCAAAGGTGTCACCGAGGAGACCACGATCGGGGTCAAGCGCCTGTACGCGATGCACAAGAATGGCGAGTTGGCCTTAACGTGGCGTGCGGCACGGGTCATCCGTCCTACGTCATGAGCTCCTCGTTCGCCAATCAGGTGCTCGCGCAGATCGAGTTGTTTACGTGCACCGGGAAATATCCGACGGGCGTGTACGTGCTCCCGAAGCATCTGGACGAGAAAGTGGCACGCCTGCAGCTATCGAAACTGGGGGCAGAGCTCACCGGGCTCACCGAGCTCCAAGCGGCCTACATCGGAGTGTCCAAACATGGTCCCTACAAAACCGACTTATACCGGTACTGAGACAGGCGTGCTGTCTTCCACGGCGCGTGAGCTCGCGACGCTCGTCGCGGGAGCCCCGAGGGCCCGTCTCGATGCGCCGCCCGCTCCTGGCAAATGGTCGGTCGCCTCGATCATCGCGCACCTGGCCGATAGCGAGATCGTCTACACGTACCGCCTGCGGCTCATGATCGCATCGAGCGGGAGCGCCTTCCAGGCAACCGACCAGGACGCCTGGGCCGCGGCGTTGAACTACGCCGCGCAAGATCCAGCCGTCTCCATCGAGGACTTTCGAGTCAACCGGGAGCGCACACTTCGCTTGCTTGCGGCTCTCTCGCCGTCGCAGTGGGACTGCCATGGCGTGCATTCGGAGCGCGGGAGAGTAACGGTGCGCCGCGTCGTCGAGCTCATGGCCGAGCATGACCTCAACCACTTGCGTCAGATTCGCGCTATCCTTGGCAAGGGTTGAGGCCCGCCGGCGTGAATTCAGCCGACCATTGATCCGTGCGCGGCAGTCACCGCGGCGCGGATCACGTCGATCACGAGCTTCGGTTGCGAGAGCATGGCGACGTGGCTGCTGTTCGCCTCAGTCGTGGTCGCACCCATGCGCTTCGCCAAGAAGCGTTCCAGCTCCGGTTGGACCGTGCGGTCGTTCTTGCCCACGATGTACCAGCTGGGCTTTGATCTCCAAGCGGCCGCCTCGACCTTCTGGTTGAAGAGATCGACATCCGGCACGCCCTGCGTTGCCCAGACGGCCTTCTGCTCTGCCTCCGGGAGATCTCCCGCGAAATCCCCGATGCCATCGGGTTTCAACCAGATGCGCCCCTCGGCGACTTCGATGTGCGAGAATACCGGTGTGGTGGGATACCGGTCCAGCAGGTTCTGCGATGTCTCGCCTGCGTCCGGGGCCAGCGCGCAGATGTAGACAAGGCCCACGACACGGTCATCCATGCCCGCGCCGGTAATCACCGTGCCGCCGTACGAGTGGCCGACGAGGATGGCTGGACTGCTGACCCGGCCTAGGGCACGCCGCACCGTCGCGACATCGCCCTTCACCGTGTCGAGCGGATTCTGCGCAGCCACGCATTCGTGTCCCTCGGCTTGGAGCGTCGGGATCACTTTACTGTAGCACGAACCATCGGCCCACAGGCCGTGCGCGAATACGATACTGACCTCGCTCATAACGTTACTCCTTGGTGGGAAGGGCATCCATCCAGGCTCGGATGTACGGCGAGCAGTGGAGCACTGCTATTCCTTGCGACTCACATTCCAGCAGGAAGTGAACCGCATCCATGTCCACGAGTGTCACTTCTTCGATATCGAGCGTCACGCCCCGGCGGTCCGCCGGAATGTTGGCTTCGATGTCAGCCACATTCCTCGACTCGATTCGGCCGATGAGGCGGAGCACCGTGCTCGCGTCTTCGCGCGTCGTCTCGATCCTGAGCATCGCCCAGGTATGGGCAAACGACGGGCCCGCGCTAAGTCGTTCGCCGACAGTGTTTTTAGGTCGTCGGCATCTGACGAACTCTCAGAAATTGCCGAGCGTTCGTCAGTGAGGCCGGAACCGGTTCTTGTCGATCTCGAGCGCGCGGATCTTCGAGTCCAGGGTCTGTCGCGGAATGCCGAGCTTGGCCGCGGCGCCCAGCGGTCCCGAGACGCGCCCGTGCGAGTCCGCCAACGCGGCTTCGATGATCGACTTCTCGCGCTCGACGAGCGTCGTCGCGAGCGGTGTCGTCGGCACAGTCTGGCGTTCGCGCTTGGTCGCGAACCACGCCGCGTCGACCGAGAACGTATCGTCTTCACAGAGCACGACCGCTCGCTCGATCACGTTCTGCAGCTCGCGCACGTTCCCCGGCCAATCGTATACCTGCAGGCGTTCCATCGTCGCCTTCTCGATGCGGCGGATTCGCTTGCCCAGCTTCGTGGCGTAGCGCTCAACGAGGTATGCCACGAGTACCGGAATGTCTTCACCGCGATCGCGGAGCGGCGGGACCGCGATGGGAAAGACGTTGAGCCGGTAATAGAGATCCTGACGAAACGTGCCGTGAGTCGCGATGGCTTCGAGGTCTCGATTCGTGGCGGCGATCACACGCACGTCGACGGAGATAGGGTGGTTACTCCCCACGCGCTCCACCTCGCGTTCCTGCAGCACGCGCAGCAGCGCGATCTGGGCCTCGGCCGGCAGATCACCAACCTCGTCGAGAAAGATCGTGCCACCGTCCGCTGCTTCGAATCGCCCGAGCCGCCGCTGCAGCGCGCCGGTGAAGGCACCTTTCTCGTGCCCGAACAGCTCGGAGGCGATGAGCGACGGCGGAATCGCCGCGCAATTCACTCGAATGAACGCCCGCCCAGTACGCTTCGAGCGCTTATGTATGGCGCGAGCGACGAGCTCCTTGCCAGTTCCGGTCTCACCCGTGATGAGCACGGTGGAATCGGTCGGCGCGACCTTCGCGATTTGCGAGAGCACACGCCTGAGCGGCGCCGATGACCCGATGATCTCCTCGAACATCGAGGTCCGGTCCGCGTCTTCACGGAGCGCGAGGTTTTCGCCCTGCGTGCGTTCCTCGGCGCGCTTCCGATCATCGATGTCCGTGCCCGTCGCATACCAACGGATGACCCGTCCCTGCTCGTCGAGGAGCGGGTTGTAGCGGATGAGAAACCAACGATACTGACCGTCCCGCCGGCGAGCCCGCTGCTCGTTTTCGAACGGCATCGTGCCGGCGAGCCCCTGGCTCCGCTGCTCCGCGACCTTCGCCACGTCCTCGGCGTGAAATATCCGGCCGCGAAATCCGGGGGCGAGTACCTCCTCCATCGTCGATCCGGTGTAGTCGAGCACGGCCTGATTCGCGTACAGGATCGCACCGTCCGGACCCAGCACGATGATCGTGTGCGGGATCGCATCCGTGATCCGCAGCAGCTCCTGTTCCGCCCGGAACTGACTCATCGACACAAAATTATCGCCTGTACAGGTCTACCCAATAGCTCAGCCCCATCCCTTCCACGGCGCCCGGATCCAGCGACGCCGTGACATAGCCGGTCGTTCGATTGCCGTGCACCGCGAGCTCCGTGACGAGATGGTATTTCCGTCCCTTGAGCTCGTCGACCGGCAGCGCCCCGGCGAGGGTACCGGACACGCGGGCATCGTTGCTGAACCGGACGTCCGAGAGATCGGCGTCCGGAGCGCCCGCGACCGAGGTACGAACCGTCCCGAGCGAGTCAACGCGCATAGTCAGGGGAACGCGACCTCGATACGTGGCGATCCAACCGGCCCACGAGCCGACCAGCGCGGCGTCCGGCCGAGTCGGCCGTTGCGGTGTGGATGGCGTGCTGGAGCCGGTCGACGCGGCCCGACGCGCCGCAAATGCTGGGACGTAGAGGGCGATCACGTCGTCGGCAATGTCGGTCAACAGCAGCGGCGCGTTGGTCGTGATGGCGACGGCGAGATGCTCGGCGGGAACGAGCACCAGCAACGCGGACGCGACGTTGGTCCCGCCGGCGGCGTAGACCTCGCGCAGGCCAAGGTGGTCGGGCTCGACCCACCAGCCAAACCCATACTGATAGTGCTCATCGGCCCGTACGGTCTCGGTCTGCATCCAGTCGATTGCCGAGTCCGTGATCACCCGCTCTTGGTCGCTCAGATGCGCGTGCAGCTGAAACAAACCAAAGCGCGCGAGGTCATGGATGCTCGCGTATCCGTCCGACGCGGCCGGCGTCGTGCTCCGGTAGCCGTCTGCGCGGCGCCCTTTCCAGTCGTACGACACGGCGACCCCAGGCCTCGTCCCCGCCGGTCCGATGAACGTGTCGCCGAGCCGGAGCGGGACGAAGACATCGCTCCGCATCGCGTCACCCAGCGGATGTCCCTTGACGCGCTCGATCACCGCGCCGAGGGTTCCGTAGCCCAAGTTCGAATAGTCGAATCGCTCGCCGGGCAGACGAATGGCGACCGCGTAGCGCGCGATGGCCTCGGACACGGACGCGCGACAGTTCGGCGTATCCGTGAAACAGAACAGGTAGTGTGTCGCCAGGCCGGCCGTGTGGTTGGCGAGACGATGCACCGTCACTTGCGCGGCATTCCACGCCGGGCTCGAGACGCGCACGCTGTCCGGTAGGTCCGCGAGGTATGCGTTCGCGGGTCGGTCGAGGTCGAGCCGGTGCGCGCGACTCAAGATCAGCAGCTCGGTTGCCGTCAGCGTCTTCGTCACCGAGGCCACGTTGTACGAGGTGTGGATGCTCGCTCGCTGATGATGCTCTTTGTCCGCCCAGCCAAATGCCTCTTCCCACACGATCGCGCCGTTCCGCGCCACCGCGACGGCGATCGAGGGCGTGGAGTCGGACGTTGTCAGGCGATCGAGCCGATGCCGTATGGCCTCTGGCGCCTGCGCCCGACACAGCGAAGTAGTGAGGAGCAACAGCGCACAGACTCGTACCGCGTGTCGCATCAGCAGTATCCGAGATGAGCGAACACCTGCCTCGCATCCGCCAACGGAAATGATGCCGTGCTCTCGCACCTGGGACAGATCTCCTCAACGTCAGTCGAGTACACGGGTTGAATCAGCAGATCGGCACGCGTCGCGATGGCCGTACGAAGCAGGCCCGTCACCTCGGCAAAGCTCGCCGGGTCGCCCACCTTCCGATGTTCTTGCCAGACGGCCTCGATAGACGCGCCCGGCGCGACGTCCGCCATACGCAGAAAGTCTCGTGCGAACTTTGGAGCCAGCGCCTCACCGCGGACGAGACCGCAGCACAATCGCGCATGTCGTGCGACGAGATCCTCGAAAGCAACGACGCGAAGCTCGATATCGAACAAGCGAAACGTCCGCGCCCGTTCCATCTCCGCCCCGTAGGCGCGAAACACATCCACTCTCACCGACGTTGCCGGATCGACGGCCTGCAACATGGTCTTGGCCGGTGGATCATGTGGATGCGCGTGCCGTATCAATATCGCCTTCCCGAGACTAAAGGGCAGGCAATCGAAGCTCGCGGCGACGAAATCCAGATCGTGCAGTGGTCGTTCGCCGCGCAGATACAGCTCAATGGCGGTTCCGCCGGTCAGCGCCCAATGCCCGATGTCATGCTCCGCGAGCAGATGCAGTGTGCGCGACACGCGACGGGTGTCGTCCGATGCGTAGATCACGCTTCAGCCACCAGTGCGATCGACACGCGCATGCCCTGCGGATGGATCGGCAACTTCGCGCCTTGCCGCGCCGGAGGATCTTTGGAGAACCACTTCCCCCACTCCTCGTTCATACCGGGGAAGTCGGCTTCCTCGCCGAGGATGAACGTCGCCTGCACGGCCTTGTCGAGCGAACTGCCGGCTGCACGGAGAATCGCCTCGATGTTCCGCAGACACTGAGCGGTTTGCTCTTGGATGGTCGTGCCGACGATGATGCCAGTCTTGGCGTCAAAGGGTCCCTGGCCCGCGACGAATACTAGACCCGTCGATTTGATCGCCTGACTGTAGCCGGCGAGCGATTTGGGCGCCTGATCTGTGTGTACCACGATCTTTGGCATGTGTCCTCCGGGGAATGTGCGTCGAGTATGGCGAATCCAGGCCTGCTCGCATAGGGCGTGCAGGCGGGTCGCCCTCCGGCTACATTTCGTTACCCACCAAGAGCGCTGCGCCGCCCCAGTGCCGGCCAAGGCAGCGATTCATCCCCGAGCACAGGAATCACATGTTCGTCGGAACGTTCGAATTCGAAGAGGGTGGCCGTCTCTATCGCTGCCGTGTGGAAGGCGAACGTTCTGCCCGCGCAGGCGCATGGTGGTGGTTTGACGTGTCCGGCGATGCGCAACGCTATGCGCCATTTCATCCCGAGCCCGGCGACACGAAGAATTCCGTCCGGGCGCGGATTGTCGGCTATTACAACGCGCTCCTGGAGCGCCGCGCCATGCCCCCGCAGCCACGCCATATGGCCGGTCGCCGGCCGGGGCAACCCATGGCCTTCGGTAGCGCGGCGACCCAGCCTGCGCCCGACGCAACGGCTGTCCCAGCTGAGCCCACGCCGACCGGCGACGCCGGCGGTGAGGATGGAGCGTGATGGTCGGCGACCTGCACACCGAGCTCGCCGCGCTCATCAGGGCGGACTTTGGGGAGGTCATGTGGCGCGACCGGACCCGGCTCGGCCAGGCCATCGGCACCGTCTCACCGCTCACGGGACACTCGCATCTCTACGATGCCGTCGTCGCGCGAAAGCTCAGCGCCGTCCGTTGGTTGGTCCGTCTGGGCGGTCAGGTCCGCGACCGCCTCCAAACCAGCGATCCGTGGCGCGCCGCGCTCGAGCTGAACGACCCCGTCCCGATGTTGGAGCTGTTGCTCACGAGCGGCGCATTGAGCCTCGATGAGCTTGGCGCATGCGCGGACGACCTGCGCGCGCTCGAGAGATCGACATCGCGGCCCGGCGTAGCCACCGGCGCCTACAAGTTGTACCTAGAAACGTGTCGGCGGATCGAGCGTGAGCCCGACCCGCCGACACCTACACCTATCGCTCCAGCTTAGCGAGCGAGCTTCGTCACGTTCTCGGCGGCTGGGCCCTTCTGGCCCTGAACAACCTCGAACTCCACGCGCTCACCCTCGGCGAGCGACTTGAAGCCGCTGCCCTGAATGGCGGAGTGATGGACGAAGCAATCCTTCGCGCCACCCTCGGGTGTGATGAAACCAAAACCCTTGGCATCGTTGAACCACTTCACTGTGCCGGTCGTACGCATAAATTCGGTACCTGTGCTGAATGTTGTTGACTATGAGCGATATCAGCACCGGCAACCTTTACCATAAAACTCGAAATCGGGACTGGCTTAAAGGCCAGATCCCGATCTTCACTGGTCGTTGTGGGCGTGGTATTCACTCTACGCGTACGCAATATACTAATGTTCGGTTGGTTTTGCAAGCACTTCTAAAATATAGGCCCCAGCGCCGTATCCCACCATCGGCTTGGCGCCCGTTGGATCGCCGATCTGACCTGGGAAGAGCTTGCACGGGAGCGCCACGTACATCTCGGGTATGATGTTGTGATCGGCAGCCGCCTTGTCCACGATTCGCTGCACGAGATCCGGACGCCGGGCGACTTCGGCCAGGCTCAAGTCAACGAACAGAAATTCCTGTCGCTCGTACCAGTACTCGAAGATCGCCGGATCCGTATAGTTGCTGCGCACGCGTCGATAGCCGCCGGACGCGACTTTGAGCAGTGCCATTCTCCTGACCGTGCTCCGGATGATCGCCGAGTCGGTGACCACGCCGAGATGAATGAGCTCCAAAAGCGCGCCATCGATGTCGTTCTTTTCGCCCTCTTCCAGTGTGCCGTGCAGCGTCCCACCGCGAATAAACGCGGCGGCAAAGCCTTTCTCGAGGAGAGCGAGCGTATCGCCGGCCATTGGAGCCACGCTGGCAAAGCTCTTCAGTCCGACAATAGCCATCCCGGTCGAGAACGCGAAATGCTTTTTGTCTTTCTGGTGCTCTTCCCAGATCGACGTATCCTCGTCGAGAATCAGGCCGCCCTTGTACGGTTGCATGTTGGCCAGGAGCGGCGCGACGACGAAGTCACGGGCGGTTTGGTACAGCGGACCGCGCGCGGTCGGTTCCGACAGTAGCGCCGTGTCGTGGTACGTCTGCATGTACGCGCCGAGGAGCCACAGCACCTCGCCCCAGTCATCGAACTCGATGTTGGGGCTGCCCTCCATGGTGAAAAACGGCTCCTCCGATCCGTCGCCGAAGTAGCGCACCACTGACACCTGATAGTCGGCGTTCTTCACCTCCGCGCGCATCTTGCCCGTCGGCCTCGCATTGAAGTACGCGAGCAATGCCGCGCGTGCTTCGGCCCGATGCCCCATGCGCGTCAACGCCATCGCGGCCCAGGTCATGTCGCGGACCCACGGCGTGAACCACACCCCGTCGGGGAGGCTCGCGACAATCAATCCATTGCCGTAGCGCCCTTTCCCGTTCGGCTCGCGGCTCTGCGCCATGCGAAGCATCACTTCGCTCTGGCGCCACAGATTGAGCTCGGACTTTGACAACCCGGTGGGAGCTGGCACTCGCCACTTTTCGAGTGCCATGACTTCTCGCGCCGCGAGAAGTACCGGTGACAGCTCCCCGCGCCAGGCGTTGAACGCCTCCGCTGCCTTCACCGGGTCGCTTCCGCTGTCGACCGATATGAACGCCCACCCCGGCTTGAGCGGCATCACTAACAGCGATTCTTGGGCGCCCTCGAACGTGAGCACTTCATATGGTCCGGCGCTGCGTCGGGACTGCACCTTGCGGGTCCATTCTACGGCGCCGGAATCCCAACTCACGATCAACGCCGCTTGTGCCAGGCCGAATGGCATGAACACAAAGCCCTGGCTGTCGCCACAGTGAACTTCGATGACGTGCGACTCCCCCATGTATTGGGCGGATGCGCTATCACACGGGAAGCGAAGCTTCCGAATAAAGCTCGTGGTCTCGATGCCTTCGCCGAACGCGTTCGTCGGGTCCGGCCGCGAGAAGCTGTACGGATGTGCGTAGAACTTGGTGATGGTCGCCGTCTGGGGCGAAACCACGGCGAATCCGAAACCGTTGCCGGTAACCAGATTGGTAGTACCGGAGACCAGCCAGGCCACCAGCAGAAAAGAATGCATGACGGGTATATATATAGGCCCATGCCGATCGACCGCCGCTCTTTCGTTGCCACCGCCGCGGCACTCGCGGCGTCGGCCGTTCGACCACCCCAACTGCTCGCCGCCGGCCCGCTCGCCGATGTCGGCGGCCCCGATCCACTTGGCGTCCGCGCCGACTTCCCGATCGTCGCCGAACGTACGTACTTGAACTCGGCGTACATCGCGCCGATCCCGCGCGCGGTGGTCGCGGCCGGAACGCAGTTCCTGGAGGACAAGTCGCGACGCCCTCTCGTCGTCGACGATGACCTCCTGGCCGCGGACGAGACGCTCCGTGGACAATTCGCGCGACTCGTCAACGCCACGCCGGACGAGATCGGCATCTTGTTCTCGACCGCCGAAGGCGAAAACATCATCGCCCACGGCCTCGGTCTCGCGGCCGGAGACAACGTCGTCATCGACGAGCTCCACTACCCGACGGAGTTCGTGCTGTACCGCGCGCTCGAGGCCTCCAAGGGGATCGAGCTCCGGATCGTGAAACACCGAAATGGCGCCGTCGACGCGAATGACTTCGCGCCCCACGTCGACAAGCGTACGCGGATCGTCTCGGTTGCCTGGGTGTCGCACCAGAACGGCTTCCGGCACGACATGCGGCCGATCGCCGACCTCGCCCACAGCGTCGGCGCGGTATTTTACGCGGACGCGATACAAGCCGTCGGCATGTTCCCGATCGATGTCCGGGCGGCGGGCGTCGACGCGATCTGTTGTGGCTCGTACAAGTGGATGCTCGCGGGGTTCGGCGTCGCGCCCTTCTTTATCACACGCGAGCTCTTAGGTCGCCTGACCATCGACCGATACGGAGAGTTCCAGGTCGACCACGAGCTCCCCGACCATCACTTCACGCTGGCGACGACCGCGCGCAAATTCGACTACTGTAGCCGCGCGTTCGGCGCGGTCCATCAGCTGAGCGCGGGGCTCACCTACCTCAATCAGGTTGGCGTGCCGCGGATCGAAGCCCACACCATCGGTCTCGCGCGACGACTCTACGACGGCCTGGTCGCGCAAGGGCACCGGCTCTTCACGCCGCCCGACAACCGGTCGTCAATCGTCACCATCTACACATCGAAGCCGATGGCCGACGCCCGCGCGGCGTTTCACGCGGCGAAGGTCGACGTCACCGTGCGGAACGGTCAGGTACGGATCGCGCCCGCCCTGTTCAATACCGCCGACGACATCGACCGTTGCCTCGAGGTCACCTCAGTAGGTTTCTAACCCCGGAACCGCCCGCACCTCGAACGTCGCGCTGCTCTTGTCCTTGCCGTACGTGATCGTCACCGAGTACGCGCCCGGATGCACGAACTTCGACTCGCCGGATCCGTATGAGGCGAGGAGATCTTTGGTCGGCTTCAGGTCCCACACGATGCGATTGAGACCGCCGACGGCGGCGCCGCTCAGGTGCGCGATGGGACGTCCGTCCTTGTTGGTGATCGCGACGCCGACGGTGTCGCCGGTCGCTTGCTTGAGCCAGTAGGTGAGTATCAGGCCGCCTGGAGCATTCGCGCCCCGGAACTGACCGCTCCCCTCCCACTCGTCGTAACTCGGCAACGGTTCCGACTCGACGGCCGTGTCGGGCGTGAAGAGATGCAACGGCTCCGAGAGGATCGATCGCGTGATCTGCGTGAGCGGCCGCGCGCGATCGATGACGAAGAGACTCCGGCCTTGCGTCGCGAGCACGATCGAGTGCGTCTTCGGTTCGATGATGATGTCATCGACGGCCACGGTCGGCAGCTCGCCGAGCGTCGACCAGGTCTTGCCACGATCGAGCGACATCCAGAGGCCGTGCTCGGTCCCCGCGTAGAGCACGTCGCCGTTGACGGGATCCTCGCGCACGACCCGCACGGGCTCGTTCGTCGGCAAATTGCCAGCGATACTCTGCCACGTCGCGCCGCCGTCCGCCGTCCGATAGATGATCGGCGCGTAGTCGCCGTCGTGCTGTCCATCCCATGCCACGTACGCCACGTTGGCGTCACTGTGTCCCGCCTCGACGCGGCTCACTTTGTGCCCGCGCGCCGGCACTGGGACCGTCGGCGTCACGTCCGTCCAGTGCTCGTCGCCATCGGTGGTCCGCCAAAGCTTTCCATCATCCGTTCCGGTCCACAGTACGCCGGCCTTCACCGGCGACTCGGCCAGCGTATACGCCACGCCCCAAGTCTCCGCGCCACTCCCCACGGCTTGAAACTTCGCCAGATCTTTGGTCGAGAGATCGGGCGAGACAACCTTCCAGTGCTCGGCTCGATCGGTGATCTTGAAGACGACGTTGCCGCCCAAGTACAGTGTGCCTGGCTCGTGCGCGCTCATGATGAGGGGGGCGAGCCAGTGGAATCGGAATGCCGGCTCGCCTTCGCCCGGTGCGGGACGCAGGCTCTTCGTCTGACCGCTCCGGAGATCGATGCGGACCATGTCGCCATCTTGAGACTCGTAGTACACGATATTCGAGTCCGCAGGATCGAACGCACAGTAGGCGCCGTCGCCGCCGCCCAGCGACTGCCAGTCGGCGTTGCGGATGCCTTCCTTGCTCCGGACCTCGCTCGGTCCCACCCAACTGTTGTTGTCCTGCAGGCCGCCGCAGATGCGAAAGGGCGTCGAGCGGTCGACGTTCACGCGATAGAACTCACCGACTCCGAACTTCTCCAGGTGATCCCAGGCGTGTCCGAGGTTGAACGACTGATAGAAGCCGCCGTCGTTGCCGATCAGCACATGCTCGTGATCCGACGGGTCGATGGCCAGCGCATGGTTGTCGGGGTGCAAGCGCTTGCCGAGGTCCTCGCGCCACGTGACGCCGCCGTCTTCGGAGACGACGAGGACGAAGCCGAGGAGATAGACGCGCTGGGAGTCGGCGGGATCGACGCGGATTTGGCTGAAGTAGAAGGGTCGCGGATCGAGGTTGGACACCCGCGTCCAATGCTCACCGGAGTCGCCAGAGCGGAAGACGCCGCCGGATTTGCTCTCGTTGTTGCTCAAGCCGCCCGTGCCGCCCGTGTTGCTCTGGACGACGGCGAAGATGAGGTGTGGATCGCGGGTGTCGAGCGAGAGGCCGATGCGCCCGGTCTCCGCCGGCAAACCGCCCGCGAGCTTATGCCACGTCGCGCCGGCGTCCGTGCTCTTGAAGATGCCGCCCAAGTCCTTGCCGTCCGTGGCCGTCGGGCCAAACGTGAACGCCCAAGGCCGTCGGCGTCTCGCATAGAGCGCGGCGTACACGATGCTCGGGTTCGACGGATCGATCGCGACATCGCCGGCGCCCACGCGATCGTCGTACGGCGCCTGGGCGCTGAGGACCTTGTGCCAGGTCGCGCCGGCATCGGTGGTCTTGTACAGTCCGCGCTCGGTGCTCGGCATCCAGAGGTCGCCGATGACCGCGACGTACGCGGTCTTGGGGTCTGTCGGATGGACGACGATGCGCGCGATCGCCTTGCTGTTCCCGAGTCCGACATTCTTCCACGTCGTGCCGGTGTCGGTGGAGAGGTACACGCCGTCG
>Ga0210393_10003129_pt1 | contig 13374 bp, 11 predicted proteins | sample IncBWC27OmetaG_FD_160068 | JGI IMG/M metagenome (GOLD analysis project Ga0210393, IMG submission 160068) | Forest soil microbial communities from Barre Woods Harvard Forest LTER site, Petersham, Massachusetts, United States - Inc-BW-C-27-O ... | reverse complement strand
CGGGGACAGGAACACCTTTGTGGGGCACATCAACATTCTCCAAAACCGGGCCGTTGGGGGCGACGACGACACGGAAGTAACCGTTGTCCTGGTAGAGCCCACGGACGCCGACTTCCAAGTCCTCGTTCAGTTTTTCGCGGTCGTAAGTCTTGGTTAAAACGGGGATGTCCCAGTAATACAGGGGAATTCCGTAGGGACGATCGTGTTTCATGGCGCGGATGAGTTTGCGATCGCTGAAAGCATGGTTGCCGACAAACTTGATCCTACCGACCTTGACCTTGGGGCCTTCATCAATTTTGAAGACGAGGATTACGGCGTTGCTCGAGGCGATGCGTTCGTACTGCGGGGTGACTTTGGCGAATTGGCGGCCATGCTCTCCGAGCAATTCCTTCAGAACTACTTCGGCTTTCTTGATTTTCGTGGGATCAAAGGGGCTTTCCACGGAGAGACCGACTTTCCGTTCCTTGAAGCGGTCAAGAATGTCGGATTCGGAGATCGAGTGGATGCCGTCGTAGCGGATGCGCCGGATTTGCGGACGCTCCCTCACATCAAAAATGATGATTTTGCCGTCGGCCCGGTCTGGGGAATCCTCGACGCGCAGCTTTACGTCCTCGAAGAACTGCGTGTTCCAGAGCGCCTGGAAATCCCGGCGAAGCGTTTCTTCGTTGTAGGGGTCACCTTCGCGGCTGAAAATGCGGGCCTTAAGGGTGTCGCTGCGAATTCTGCGGTTGCCGAAAAAATCGATGCGCTCGATCACGCCTTGCGGCTGGGCGTTGGCGGCTGCTTGCTGAACGGCCTGAGGCTGGGAGGCTGTGGAAGGAGAATCTGCTGCGGGCAGATCAGAGGATGTAGAAGACGATAGCGTGTCCGCGGATGCAGACGAGCCCGCGAGGAGATTTTTCTGCGTTGTTGCTGGTGAACTTGACGCGAGAAGCAAAAAGAAGGCCGCGACCCAAGTACCACGTAACGCCAGAACTCCAAACGGCAAACAGACTTTCCTATGAGCGGCCAGTGAGGTCGTCAAGGCCGCGCCCCCGAAACACAATTTGTTATTCTCCCGCCGGACCCGGTGTGGGCCGGTCGTTCGTTGACCCCGACCTGGTCGAGATCTCCCGTGCGTTGTGTCAGATTCGCTAGTGGATAACCGGGGTTGCCTCGACCACAGGACGGAAAGCCAAAGCTTCACCTGCGACGTAAATCTGCAGCGTCGCCGGCCTCTGGATTCCACCCTGGATGAGCGCCTCCGAGAGCGGGTCTTCCACGTACTTCTGAAGAGCCCTGCGCAGCGGCCGCGCCCCATAGTTACGGTCCGCACACGTTTTCTCGAGGATCCACTGGCGTGCTTCCGGCGACAGCACCACCTGCACCTGGCGGTGAATCAGCGTGTCGTTCAGCTGGCCCACCAGCAAATCGATGATGCGGAGCAAGTCCTCGTCGCCGAGAGCATTGAAAATGATGACCTCGTCCAGCCGGTTGAGAAACTCCGGGTTGAACGCTTTCTTGACTTCGTTCATCACCATTTCTTCGATGGATTTCTGGCTGGCTTCATCGGCGCCCGATTGGAATCCGATGGAAGTGCGCCTCTGCAAGTGCCGCGCGCCCAGATTGGAAGTCATGATGATGATGGTGTTGCGAAAATCCACGGTGTTGCCGAGACCATCCGTCAATTGCCCGTCTTCGAACACTTGCAGCAATATGTTGAACACGTCCGGATGTGCCTTTTCAATTTCATCCAGGAGGATGACCGAGTAAGGCGTCCGGCGGACTCTCTCTGTCAACTGCCCGCCTTCTTCGTAGCCCACATACCCCGGAGGCGCGCCGATGAGCTTCGAAACGGAGTGCTTTTCCATGAACTCCGACATATCAAAGCGGACCAACGACTTCTCCGAACCGAACAAGAATTCCGCGAGACGGCGGGCGACTTCGGTCTTGCCAACGCCCGTAGGCCCAAGGAAGAAGAAGCAACCAACAGGACGCAGAGGCGATTTGAGGCCTGCGCGGCTGCGGCGAATGGCGCGTGCCAGTGCGGTGATAGCTTTGTCCTGGCTGATGACGCGCTTGTGGAGCTCCGGCTCGATGCGCAGAAGTTTTTGCTGTTCGTCTTCTTTAATGGAGGTGACGCCGATGCCGGTCCAGCGGGAGACAACTTCTTCGATATCCTCGCGGGAGACGATGCCCGTGGAGGCGTCGTCGAGCTTGTAGCGCTCGCGGAGCGTGCGGAGGTTTTCTTTTTCCTTGCGCTCTTCCTCGGAATAAAAACGCGCTTTCTCGAATTCGTGATTGGCGATGGCCGTTTCCATGCGGTGAGTGATGAACTTCACGCGCTTTTGGACTTCGCCGACTTCTTCGGGCACCGTAGCCTGGCGCAGCTTGACGCGGGCGCCGGCTTCGTCGATCAGGTCAATGGCCTTGTCGGGAAGGAAACGGTCGGGAATGTAGCGGTTCGAAAGATAGACCGAATAGCGCAACGCTTCATCCGTGTAGCTGACGGCATGAAATTTTTCGTAGCGTTCGCGAACGCCCTGAATAACCTGAACGGCTTCTTCCTCATTAGGAGCGGGAACTTTTACGGACTGGAAGCGGCGCTCGAGCGAACGGTCTTTTTCTACCGATTTGCGGTATTCGCCGGGAGTTGTCGCGCCGATGCACTGAATCTCGCCGCGGGAAAGAGCCGGCTTCAAGATGTTGGCCGCGTCGAGCGAGCCTTCCGCCGAGCCTGCCCCCACCAAGGTGTGCAATTCGTCGATGAAGACGATGGAGTTCTGGCTCTCCATCAATTCTTTCATGATGGTTTTGAGCCGCTCTTCAAATTGGCCACGGTATTTTGTGCCAGCGACGATCAGGGAAAGGTCCAGGGAGAGGATGCGCTTGTCGGCGAGGAAAGGTGGAACGTCGCCATCCGAGATGCGCTGCGCGAGCCCTTCGACGATGGCTGTCTTGCCTACGCCAGGCTCACCGATAAGAACGGGATTGTTCTTGGTGCGGCGGCAGAGAATCTGGATGACTCGCTCGACTTCCCCTTCGCGCCCGACGAGAGGGTCCAGTGAACCTTCGCCAGCGGCCTGTGTCAGGTCACGGCTGAATTCCGCGAGCAGCGAAGTTTCCTTCGGCCGAGCCGCAGTCGTTTTCTCTCCCGAGGTGCGCGCCAATTCCTCACGCAAAGTCGAGAGGCGAAGCCCGCGCTCCATCAATATCTCCGCGCCAAAGCACTTCTCTTCGCGCAGGATCCCGAGCAAAAGATGCTCCGTCCCCACGTGCTTGTGCCCGAGACGTTCGGCTTCTTCCGCCGACATGTTCAGGATGCGCTTGCACTCGGCGCTAAGCGGGACTTCGACAGAGGTCGAGATGCGCTCGCGAATGGTGATGCGCGCCTCGATCTCTTTTCGGATCGATTCAATCGATCCTTGCTGTCGCAAGAAACGGTTTGCCAGCGCCTTGTCCTCGCGCATCAATCCGAGCAGCAAATGCTCGGTCTCGATGTACGGGCTGCCGTACTGGCTGGCTTCGTATCGTGCGAAAAATATGACTCGTCGCGCTTTTTCTGTGTAGCGTTCAAACACGTTAGCTCGCTTCTCCCCCGGGGGCCTCGCTCGCTGAGGCCGCAGCCCCGCGAGTTTGCAGAACGCCATGTTCAAGTCCGAGTATCCGGTCGCATCGCGCAGCGAGGGCAAGGTTGTGCGTCGCAATAAGTGACGTCAATCCGTGCGTGCGGTGCAGCCGTTCCAGTAGCTCGAACACGGCCCAAGCATTCTGCTCGTCCAAATCTCCGGTAGGTTCATCTGCCAGCAGCACGCTTGGCCCAGTGACGAGCGCCCGGGCTATTGCGACGCGCTGCTGTTCCCCTCCAGAGAGTTCCCCTGCACGGTGATCAGCCCGATTTTCCAGGCCAACCTCCGATAGCCACTTCCGCGCCATCCCCAGCGCTGAAGTGAAATCCTCGCCGCGCAGCAACAGCGGCATGGCTACATTCTCTGCAGCCGTAAAATCGGGCAACAACTGATGACGTTGCCAGAGAAAACCCACCGCGCGGTTTCGAAACTCCGCAAGCGCAATGTCATCATTCGTTTCAATGGGTTTATTTGCGAAGTATACTGTACCGCTCGTTGGCGTGTCTAGCGCGGCCAGCAAATGTAAGAGAGTGCTTTTGCCCGCTCCGGATGGAGCAACGATGGCGACCATCTCGCCTTGCCGCAAACTCAAGTTCGCGTCTGACAAAACCGCCAGACTTTTCTCGCCGCTGCCGTAAATTTTCTTCAGGCTTCGCGCTTCCATCACGACGGGGACAGCGGCTGGTTCGCTCGCTGCGCTCGTCCGAGTTACTGGTCTCGCGTTGTCTTGCGGCTGGTTCATTCTGCTTTCAAGCCCGAGCCTTCTTTTGGCCCAGGAGTTCCATGCGCTTCTCTTTACTTAGATGCTACTCGTGCCACCAAAGTGGTCACCGCCCAAGTCCCACTTTGCCGGGAGATTTGCCCAAGAGTTTCCCATTTCCGCCAAACGCGTGCCCGTCACCAAATGGCCCCGCAAACGTCCCATTTGGAACACTCTTAAGCCGTTTTTTTTCAATAACTTGTAGCGGGCTGGCACTCTTCTGGGTGGCGAGGGTGACACCCAGATCTTGCCCGCTGGCCTCTGCACACTTATACGAGCAAACCACGCGCCAAATCCGCTTCCGCAAACTCTTTGGCTGGCATCCACCCATTCGGCTCGCTTATTCATAGCGGAGAATCTCTACCGGCAATAGCCGAGCCGCTGCCCGCGCCGGCAGGATGGTCGCTCCAATTGAAATGCCCATCGCCGCCAGTGTGATCCACACGCCGTCGAGCGCGCTGGGATGAAAGGGAACATAAGAAACTGCATAAATTTGGGGATCGAGCGGAATCAAATGGTAGGTTCCGGCTATCAGGGCAAAAGCATAACCAACGCAGAGACCGATCAAAGTTCCAGTAAATCCGATGGCGATGCCTTGCCACAAGAAAATTTTCCGAATCTGCTCGCGGCGCGTGCCCATGGACATCAGCACGGCAATGTCGCGCGCCTTGTCCGTCACCATCATCGATAGGACGACAAGAATATTCAGTCCCGCAACGAATGTAATCAGCCCGATGAAAATCGCGGTGACCAATTTTTCCAGCCGCAAGGCACGGAACAGCGCAAAGTTTTGTTCCATCCACGTAGTGGCCAAAAAATCCCGCCCTGCCATTTTTTCAGCCTGCCGGGCAATCTCTCCAGCGCGTTCTGGATTCTCAAGGCGGAATTCAAGGACATTGACTACATCGGTTGTGCCTGCCAGAGACTGTGCCGCGTGCAATGCAAGGAAACACCAGTTTTCGTCGTAATCGTAGAAGCCGGAGTCAAAAATGCCCGCCACCCGAAACCGCCGCGTATGCGGACTCAAACCAAACGGTGTCAACCGCCCCTGTGGGCTTAGGATTGTCACGTAGTCTCCCGGCGCCATCTTCCATTCGTCGGCCAGTTGCTTGCCGACCATCAGCCCATCAATGCCGTCCACGTCCGGCGTGAAATCGAGACTCCCCGCAACGATCTTCTGCAGCGCTTGGTCTCCGCGCCTCTCGCGTTCAGGTTCCACGCCTTTCGCAACCACACCCCGCGCTTCACCACCAAAAGTCAACAGCACGGTCTCATAAGACGCCGGCGTTACGGTGCGCACTCCGGGAATTGCGGCAAGCTTCGCCGCCAGTGCTTCGTAGTCGTGGATTGCGGAACCGGGCCTCGTCAGCGAAATATGCGCCGTAACTCCCAGCAAACGATCCTGCAAGGTTTCCCGGAACCCCGTGTTCATCGACAGCGCGATCACCAGCGTGGCCACGCCAGCCGCCACTCCCAGAATCGAAAATAGCGTGACCAGCCGAAGCACCGCCGGCCGGTAAGGCGACCGCAAATACCGCCGCGCCACGAACCATTCAAATCGCATGGGGAAATCGCATTAGGGAAAGGATACTTTACGCGCTGCCCGCTTCGGAAGCGGAGTCTTTCCGGGGCTCGGGACGCAGAAGCGGAAAGAGAATCACATCGCGAATGGACTGTGAATTCGTCAACAGCATCGTGAGGCGGTCAATGCCGATGCCCTCGCCTGCCGTGGGAGGCATCGCATGGCAAAGAGCGCGAATGTAGTCCACGTCGAGCTGCTTTGGAACTTCTTCCCCGCCCTGCGCGATCTGCGCCAGGAAGCGGCGCTCTTGCTCCGCGGGATCATTCAGCTCCGAAAAGCCGTTGGCCACTTCCATCCCAGCCACGTAAATTTCGAACCTCTCCGTTAAGGACGGATCTTCCGGCTTCTGCTTCGAAAGCGGGGAAATGTCAGTTGGAAAATCGTAAAGGATCGTGGGCTGCACCAATTTGTCTTCCGCCATCGTTTCAAAGAGCAATCCCGTCCACTCGCCGTCCTTTAAGACGCCCTTCGAAGCAGCGTAGGGAGCACCCGCCGTTTTTTTTGCCCAAACGTTATAGCGCTCCACTGCCGCGCGTGGTCCACCTGGAGCCGCAAGCTCCGCTTCTGTGGGCGCTGCCCCTGCCCCAGCGGGCCAATATTTAATGATGGCCTCGCGCATCGAGAGCCGCTGCATCTTCGAAAAATCCAGCTCGTGTTCGCCGTACTTCACTAGCGTCGAGCCGACAATACTCATAGCCAACCGCACGAACAGCTCCTCGTTCAGTTCCATCAAATCGCGGTAGTTGCTATAGGCCTCATAGAATTCGAGCATCGTGAATTCCGGGTTGTGCTGCGTCGAGATGCCTTCATTGCGGAAGTTCCGGTTTATTTCGTAGACGCGATCAAAACCGCCGACAGTCAGCCGCTTGAGGTATAACTCTGGCGCGATGCGTAGATATAGATCGGTATCCAACGTATTGTGGTGCGTGACGAACGGCCGCGCCGCGGCGCCTCCCGGTATGGGATGCATCATCGGCGTCTCAACCTCTATATATCCCCGAGCATCGAAAAAGCGCCGCAACTCCTGAATGATCTTCGCTCTTGCCACAAACACCTGCCGCGAATTGTCGTTGGCAATCAGGTCCAGATAACGCTGGCGATAGCGCAGCTCCACGTCGGTCAACCCATGCCACTTTTCCGGAAGAGGCAGCAAGGCTTTGGAGAGGAAAGTCAGCTCCTCCACCCAAATCGAGAGCTCGTTGGTCTTCGTACGGAAGAGATGCCCGCGCACACCAATCAAATCTCCAAGATCCAAGAGCTGAAATAGCGCAAACCCGCGTTCGCCAACAACATCTTTCTTTACATAGATTTGTATGCGCTTGCCGGAACCCTGGAGATGCGCGAAACCGGCCTTGCCCATCAGTCGAAGGGAGACAAGCCGCCCCGCCACGCGAACCTCATGCTTATCAGCCTCGAGTTCCGCAGCCGTTTTAGCTTCATAGTTCTCCACCAGGGCCGCGGGCGTCGCCGTCCAGCGAAACTCCCGCGGAAATGCCTCATACCCAAGTGCTTGAATCTGTTCAAGTTTCTTTTGCCGCTGCTCGAACTGGTCGCGAGGTTCAAATTGCAAGGCGGATCCTTTCAGCACAATCACAGGCGAGTATAGCGGTCGCTCCACATCGGGAGCAACAGCTTGAGGTCTCAGACCATCTTTTCCTGTCGTTCAACCTCGATTCTTCGGAACTCGCATCCGCAATAAATCGTTCTCTTGGAAATAGAATTTGTTATACTCCCGGTCCTGTTCCCCTGGGAGACCCCTTGTGAGAGACCGTGAGCGCCCCCTTTCAGCCCGCGGCACGACTGTTAAAGACGATTGGCGAGCGTGGTTACCGGAAAAAAAAGACAGAGTATTCCGCGCGTATGTCCGCCAATTGGAAATCTCCTATAATATGTTGAGCATTTCTTTGGATGAGGCGCTTGCGCTGTGGCATGGTGGGCGGTTTGCAAAAGCGAGCCTTGCCGTTTGCGTGACGCCTGATCTATGTAATCGATTCGCGCACCCTCTGGTCGCTCTTCTCTGGTCCCTAGGTGAGCACGCCAAACACCACGGCACGGTTCCCAATGCCGCTCCCCTCGACCCTGCTAACTTCCAGGGAGCCCGTGGGCAGAAGGCGGCATATCGCAATAGCTTGTGGTGCCGCGTCTTGCTGAGCGAACGCTCCCACTTCCTTTACAAGATCAGCACCCTCGGTGAGATGGTAGACGACCTCAATCTTGATTTTTGCGCCGCCGCCAACGACATCGCGAACAGCAACTCGCTGGACTGCGACGCCGAATGGCGAGCGGTAGACGCAGCCCATTACGACCTGAATACCTGCCTACGGGAAGCCATCGTCCTGTTGAAATCGTTTCTTATCGCGCTCCCAGATAGCGAGTTAGGGGCCTTCGAGACGACTGTCTGTACTCAAATGGGTGTCTCCAAGCCCAAGAAGCTGACTTTCAGCCAACGCTTCCTGCGCCATAGACGTGCAGTCCCCATTGGGGGAGAATGAAGTAGCCAGCCTGAAGGTCGGCCACCGGGCTTAATAAGCCTGGGAATAAGAGGGTCTCCCCGATTGTCTGATTAGGAACAGCCCGTTTTCGCAAGTACAACTCAAGGAGGGATTCGGTGCATCCGAAACGTTGGATGCGCCGCAATTGGACCGTTGGCCCGGAACCGACCAAGCGAGCCCAGTGTGTCGACAGCTTTTCAGACGCCTACTAGGGTGAATGCGTCTCAGTCCCCTAAGTCGGCGACTGAAGCGGAAGCTATCCGTCTGGCCCAGGCCGGAGATGCCGCGGCTTTTGAGCATTTGTACCAACTTCATAGCCGCCGTGTTTACGCCTTATGCCTCCGGATGGTCGGAAATCCGTCCGATGCGGAAGACCTGATGCAGGAAGCGTTTCTTCAGCTCTTTCGAAAGATCGGAACTTTCCGTGGCGAGTCGGCATTTTCTACCTGGCTTCACAGGATGACGGTCAACGTGGTCCTGATGCGTCTGCGCAAGAAGACGCTCCCTGCTGCTTCCTTGGAAGAGACGACGGAACCCGATGAGGAGACTGGCGGCCCAAGAAAAGACATCGGCGCCCCTGATTTGCGGCTCAGCGGCGCAGTGGACCGGGTGAACCTGGAGCGCTCGATTGAAAAGCTGCCGCCAGGCTACCGGACGGTTTTTGTGCTTCACGATGTACAGGGATTCGAGCATAACGAGATTGCAGGCATCATGGGATGTTCGGTAGGCAATTCGAAGTCGCAGTTGCATAAAGCAAGGACGCGTCTGCGCGAGCTGCTTCAGGAGGATTTACGCGATCAGGCTCGAACGGAACGTCATGCTGCAAAAACGCAAGCTGGTCTCGGCGATTAAGCTAGAATGTAGCCAACCGTCTGGCCCGGGGAAGCGTCTTATTAAGCAAAGTGTTGGTCGAGCGGGAAGGCTACCCAGGTCCTTTTAGCCGCGGAGCGAAGTGCCATGCAGTGCAAAGACGTAGAACTTGTTCTGGAACAGGAAGGGATCGAACCTCTTCCCGAGGAAACCCGCGCGCATCTGGCCGAATGCCGCGATTGCCGCAATTACATCGCGGATCTTACCAGCCTCGTCGACGCTGCGCACAAGTTGCCGTCGGAAATCACTCCTCCGGATCGCGTTTGGGTTTCACTTCGCGCCCAATTGGAAGAAGAAGGCATCATCCGCACTCCGGCAGACGTCATTCCCGCCGAACCCGCTTCCTGGTGGCAATCGATCCATGCATTTTTCAGCAACCGCGTTCTTGCCACGGCCATGGTTGGCATCGTCCTCGCCGCCGCTATCGTTTTCCAGATTCGGATCGATAAGTCCACGCGTATCGTGCCGCCGGTGCAAACCGCTAAGACCGGCACCGCACTCCCCGTCGAGAAATCGCCCGTCATGGAGGCCGTTGTCCCGCAAACCACAGCCGATGAGTTCGGCCGCACGGCGCGAGACTTGAATGATCAGGAGCCTGTCGCCACCGGCATGATTCTATCGAGCGCTTCCCCAGTGGACGCTTCCTTGCGTGACAATCTGAAGAAAGTGAACGAATTTATTGCTGAGTGCGAGCGTCGCCTCAAGGAACAGCCGCAAGATGAATTGACGCGGGAATACCTCTCCGCCGCTTATCAGCAAAAAGCAGAATTACTGTCCGCGATGATTGAGCGCGGAAGGAGCATAAACTAACATGTGCCTTCGAATGAGTGAGAGCACCCCGGCCCGTCCGGGCACTTGGACAAAGCGCAGCCTTCTGCCCGTTGTGGGAGCTGGACTATTTCTCTGGAGCGCAGCGCCCACGCACGCTGCGGGCACGGGACAAAACGTCGAAAAACAATTCAAGATTACAGGACGCCCCGTCGTCGTGATTCACAACGTGGCCAATGGCCGCATTGAGGTCAAGTCCTGGAAAAACTCGGAAGTAGACGTCGTCGGTACGCAGTCTTCCAACAAAATTGGCTTTGAAATTGAGCAAGTGGGAGATCGCATCGACGTTACCGCGAGCGTCCTGGACGCCAATGCGCAGCCGTTGGATCTCCAAGCGAATCTGCAACTCACCGTTCCGGAAGAAACTGAACTTCAGCTAAAAACCGAAACTGGTCTCATCTACGTCGAGCAGGTCATGGGCGACATGAAGCTTGAGAGCTACGCGGGTGACGTTCATCTCAAGGAAGTTTCGGGTTACATCATCGTCAAGACCACTAGCGGCTCATTGGTCTGCACCCAGTGCGCCGGCAAGCTCGATTTCAGTTCTATAGGCGGCAATGCGCAGATTCTTCAGCCGCAGCTGAACAACGTCAACCTGATGACCACCACGGGAAATGTTCTTTTCGATGGGGACTTTGTTCGCACCGGCCTTTATTCCATGAAGAGCGGCAGAGGCCTGGTGGAGGTGCACTTTTCCAGCACCGACTCCTTCGACTTGAAGGCTCAAACCGCCACCGGCACTGTTGACAATCAGGCCTCCGCGTTTCTCAAGCCTGACTCTCATGGCGTGAAGCACAACATTTCCAAATACACTCACGGCCTGTTTGGCACCATCGGCATGGGACTCGCAAAAGTCGAACTCTCCTCCTACAGTGGTACAATCCGCATCATGAGGCGCGATTAATTTCGCGCTTCGGATGAATCGGCCCTCAGTGGCCACGCTCTACACAGAACAGTGACACAACCGCTTCCTTTGCGCGGCCCTTCCGCCCGCACCCAGGTTATTTGTCTCGCCGGCTTCATGGGCTCCGGCAAGACCACCGTCGGCACGCTTCTCGCGCGCCAACTCGCGTGGCGTTTTGTTGATTTGGATGAGCGCATCGAGCAATCCACCGGACTCGCCATCCCCGAAATGTTCGAACGCCTCGGCGAACCGGCTTTTCGCCAGATCGAAGCCGATCAATTGCGCGCCGCTCTCGGCCGCGCTTCCGAATTGAAGGAAGCCACAGTCCTCGCCCTCGGCGGCGGTACTTACGCTCAGCCGGGTTGCCCGGAATTCCTTCGCAACGCAGGAGTGCCTGTTCTCTGGCTTGATTCGCCCATCGAGCTTCTACTCGCTCGCTGCATGACTATGACGGGCCGTCCGTTGTTTCGCGATGAAGCCAGCTTTCGAGCCCTTCATGCTCAGCGTATGCCCTCTTATCAACTCGCTGACTTTCGTGTGGATAGCTCCGGCGATCCTACCCAAGTCGTCGCCGAAATCCTTCGCCGTGGCATTGTCCAGGCAGGTGGCAGCGAAGCACATCTCGTCGTCGAAAAACCAAATTCCTGATCGGCCTTCGTTAGAATAGACCTCGGAGATTTCTTCTCCGCAAGTTTTGTGTCGCGTTTCGCAGCCTGCTGCGAAGGGGGATTCCATGGCATGGAAAAATCCCGGGGCTTGGCCCAGTTTCGCTTTCTCCCTGAGCGTGACTCTGATTCTTGCGTTCGCTGTCGCCGGTGTCGCTGACCAAAAAAAGAATGCCTCCGCGCCCGGCTCGTCAGTCTTCGCCCAAGACAACGGCAAGCTCACCATCAAGCTCGATGGCCAAACCGTCGGCCATGAAGAGTTCGAAATCACGCCTTCCGGCGGCGGCTGGCTCGCCAAAGGCAATTCTGATTTTAAAACGCCGCAGGCTCCCGCCAGCAAGGTCTCCGGCGCCCTTGTCTTGCAACCCAACGGCGCACCGATCAGCTACGAATGGACTGCGCAAACTGAAAAAAAGAACGGTGCGCACATTCTTTTTGCCAACGGCATCGCCAACGTCACCGTCGAGATGGAGGGCGCACGCCCCTGCACGCCTGACGAGATAAAAGACCCCAACCGCAAGCAGCCTTGCTTCTTTGAACAGAGCCTGTCGTTCGAATCTCCCCTCATCGCCGTCCTCGACAACAATCTCTACCACCAGTACGCCGTCCTCGCCCGCCTTTACAACTGGTCCAAGCGCGGCCCGCAAACTTTCAGCGTCCTCATTCCACAAGAACTCATGCCCGGCACCGTCACCGCCGAAGCTACCGGCGCCGCCACCATCGACGGCAAATCCTACGAAGGCTTTCGCGTCACCACCGCCGACCTCGAAGTCGATCTCTATCTCGACTCCGCCCATCGCCTCATGCGCCTCGAAGTCCCTGCCGCCAAAGTCTCCGTCATCCGCGACTAGGACAGGAGCACCAATTTGCATTCGCGATGGCGAAAGATCGTTCTCGGAGGCATGTCTGTCTCGCTTCTCGCTCTGACCCTATGGTCCGCCAATCTGGCTGCTACTCATTGGTTCTTCGCCGATTTCCATAACGAATCCGCAAATGGACACGAAAGTTGGGGAAATCGGTTCGCACTGCTTACATTATTGTTCTTACTTGGTCTCGCCTATGCGCTACGGCTTCTCATAAAAAAGAAAAGCGCGGTGTGACCTCTCACAGTCACACCGCGCTAATTTGGGCTCTGCCTTCGAAACGAAAACTTACCGTGCTACCGGCCGTTGAAACACTGGTCCCGTCCCTGGCCGCCGCAACACATAACCCTGCGGCTGCCCATGGGAATGCGAAATCGCATGCCCATTCGAATGGCCGGCACCGATATGTCCATTGTGTCCGTTGCCATTTGCCGACGCGGGCTGCGGCATCCGCGCCGGATTACCGATAGGGCGGAGAGTAACCGGTGCTGCATGGACGTGATCGCTAATCGCCTGCAGCCTCTTCAGAATGGATTGCCACTGTTCCCAATCCAATTGGCGAAGGAACGGCCGCAATCCCTGGATGAACGGATCCTCGAGCAACGCTTCGCCGTCGGATTCCGGAATGAAGAAGCGGTTCAGGCCAACATTCAGCGCCTCGGAGATTTTCTCCAGCGTGCCGAGGCTCGGCGTCATCTGGCCGCTTTCAATGCGGGACAAGTAGGAGCGCGACACCTTCGAGCGCGACTGTAGCTGGCTCTGGGTCATCGCGCGCGATTCGCGCAACTGGCGAATGCGCTGG